>Ga0179593_1594485_pt1 | contig 10996 bp, 14 predicted proteins | sample CZODoug2_1_08_16_FD_185931 | JGI IMG/M metagenome (GOLD analysis project Ga0179593, IMG submission 185931) | Vadose zone soil fungal communities from Angelo Coast Range Reserve, California, USA - CZODoug2_1_08_16fungal (PacBio error correction) | ecosystem: Environmental > Terrestrial > Soil >...
TGCAGCTTGGGGGGGAATGACTCAATCAGAAAGCACTCACGTGGGACATTTGATCAGGACACTGGGGTTAACTGATGTCAGTTTCAAAGGGGTGGAGCTTCTTTCATCATATACTCGGAACAAAAAAAGTCACATCAGTTCAGATCATCACCAAAAGAATCTCACTGGAGAAGCTGATCGCGTAGTACAATGACATTCTCGTGGGGAAAAAACGGAGATAAGACATGACAACAGACCAGTGATATGATTGGGGGGTTGTACAAAACTGATTTAAAAGTTCATCGAGATTCAAGGCACACTGTATATCAGCTCATGTCCGATGGCGGTCAAAATATTTCACTCGAAAAAAGGACATAAAAAATATTCTCAGCCACGAAAACACTCACGCGTAATGACAACAGGCACAACGCATCCTGAGAGGTCAAGTAAACAGGTAACTCAAGAGTGGTAAACACTGGTTACGATTAAACTCCAAATAGGGTTGAAACTTGGCAAAGCCCCAAGAAAGAATTGCCATGACAAGGGATCACACGGAAAAAAACCGCGCATCAGAGACAAGAAGAGGGATCCAATTGAAACCATGAGCAAGTTTCAACGAAAGAAAAATGGGGGGGGGAATCACACATAACCATCCGGGGACGAATTAGATGAAATAATGAAGACAAGAAGTGTGTTGCCTGTTGCAGAGAAGGAAGGAACGTTCCACAGTTAGTCGGGAAAATTTATGCAAAACGCTCAGAAGCTACTTAAAACGTCAGTCAGAAATCTGCTAATGAGCAAAAGCAATGGGTGGAAAAAAGAAAAAGTTACATATAGCAAAATTCCATTGGGGCAAACTTATGCCAGGAGAGGGATGGTAATATTTAGGGAACGGGATACAGCGTAGAAAAAGAAGATGCCTGACGCTATCACTTAAGAAGTTGGAACGAATAAAAATTTATCACAACAAAGGAAAATACCTTTGGTGCGCCTCGCCGTGCTGTGCAGTAGCAAAAGGATAAAGGAAGCACGACTGTGTTGCTAGTACAGGACGCAGGAATGGTGTACAATAATCGGATACTAGTCCAGATCATTGCAAGCATCGGTGTACATAAGCGGGGCACCAGCACTGAGACGGAAATAGGGCAGCTGCAAAATCGAAACACAGAAGTTCTCAGGTGGTAGAGAGGGAACTTCTAGGCCAAGGGGAAACTGAACCGCAGACCCGAGATGGTTAAGGGGAGGTGTGTGGTGATGAAATAAGATCAGGGAATACCCTTGGTTTGGGTGGCGATTTTGAACGAACACAAAGAATTTGTAGAGATTGAAATTTCCTCATACAGGGCAAGCTTGAAGCACCGGACCTTTGGGGTAGGCAAGTGTTTCTAGTGTAGGGAGTCATGGGGTTCCTTTGAGCCGGGGGGGATAGACATGCGCCTGGGTGGTTCATTGGTTGGCTTAGGGGAGGTATTGAACCTTTCTCGGTGAAAATGGGTGGGGTTGAAATCACTGGGAACACGAAGTTAGGGGCTCCGGGGGGATAAGGTGAGTAGAGTCTCTTTCTCTTTGCTTGAATGGTTCAAAGGATTCGTTAGCGCCCCTGGGGGAGTCGAGGGGAGAGGGAGGAAGTCCAGTCGAGAGGTACGTAGGAGGAGGAAAGGCTCAAGTTCAGGCAGGGACAGGAGGGGGTCGAGGAGGGGCGGACTGTAGGTTCGATTTACGGGAGGAAAAGAAGATAAAGGTCAACGTGCGTCATGGAGTAAGCAAAAAGGGACAAACTGCGAATTGAACCTTTCCCTTCCCTCGCAAACAGGGGAGTCGAAAGGTGTATCAGTCTCAACTTTCAATGGGATGAGGAAACTTTGCATACTCGAGGCTTTCCCACGTAGAAGACGAGAAAAAAACAACCACGGAGGAGAGGAAAGAAAGATAATGCCCAGAGGGAACAGAGGAGAAAAAAATGTCATCTTCACGGAAACTGGAAGGAGGCAGGGGGGGATGCTCAAAAGGAGTTTCGACAAGGAAGGGAAAGGCAAGTTTAATGCAGGGAACTCGAGGGATATGCATTACTCACTTATACTTTTCTGAAGTACTCACTTTCCTCACTGCTACTCGAAGAAGAATAGACTAACTCAAACTAAGCGCTACTACTCAACTCGAGAACATAGAAGAAGGACTCTACGAAACCGAATACAGAGCTCCTTACCTTACCAAACTCAGAGAAAGTCTGAAAAGCTCTAAAAAGGTAGCATCTACTCACCTAGAACACTCGACAAAGAACTCACAGGCGCAAAAGGAAAAGGGCGGGGGTCAAATTGGGATAGTGCCAAAAAAGTGAAGATTGAAGAGAGAACTCCACTTAAACAAAGGAACTGTTCAATTGACAGTTCAGAAAAGTGTCTGAGAAAAATAGATCCTAGACACTTGACCTTAAAGGAAGACAAGTCAAAAGGAAAGGGGAGCTGAAAATTCGGACATGGGGGGGGCAAGGCTCCACACGTCCTGGAGTGGATACAGGGACGGGCTAATACCCCCGGAAACATAAGACAGACCACAAAAGGGGGGTTGACTATTCAGTCGTAAATAGCGCAGATGGGGCGAAAACATGCAACAAGTGGGGGGGGGAAATTGTATTCCATTATGAATTGGGCAGATCAGAAGCAGGGGGTTAATCGAAAGGGTGGGACAAGATGAATCCGGAATGGCCAAAGGAGAGGCCGTTTTCTCGGGCTCGTGGCAAGAGGGGAAAAAAATAAGAGCTTGACCCCTGAGTGGAAAAGTCAGGGGCCTGAACTGAGGGAGGGGTCGATAGCACCAAAAAAGAAGAAATTATAAAGGGAGAAAGATGGTCACATAACGCGGCAAAGAAGTAAAAGTGATTTGGACTGGTTCGGGAAGAAGAAAGGATTGCTTCAACATCAAGAAGTATGATCGACAAGAAGGCCTTGTGCAGGATGTAATTAAAGATACGGTCAGTCTGGGAAAAAGGAAACGCAGACCTTCAGGGTAGAGGAAAGGTAAAGGGAAGTGTTCGTGGGGGGAATTGTTATCACTTTCAATTTGGGGGGGCAAAAAAATTGGTGGGGGCAAGATATTGGGGTGAAATTAAGTTAAGGAGTAAAAAAAGAGGTGAAGGGGGAAGGGATAAATGGCAAGTAAACTAATGGGGGAAGTGGGGAAAAGATTACACATGCAAAAAATAAATTTCGGTTGGGAAAGGGGAAAAGGGATCGCTAATGAGACGGAGGAAGTTGTGTTATTAAAAAAAGAAAGAACGGGAAAAAACAATGAAATGGTAAAGGGCAGATGTGGCCCTTGGTGATGGGGGTGGTACGGGGAGGAAATTGGGAGAAACATGAGGGGGAACTAGATCTGTTAGGGGCAAAAGAACGCCAACCCCTTTCATTCTTTGCTTTACGGAAGGCCAGTGTTCTATACACGCAAAAAGCGGGTTGCGGGGGACCTGGTGCCGAGGGGGATTCACTTTTGGGCAAGGATGCGTAGGTTCGGGGGGGGGGCAAGGGGCTGACGATCTTTTCTCTTTCTAAATTTTGACAAGAGCAAGAAGGAGCCGACTCCTTAGCGGGCAACGGCCGAGGGCTCGGGATTCCAGTTGTAAATCCAAGAGATTCCGCGGGTCCCGAACTAAGCGCGTGACTGGGCTTTTGGGAAAAAATGGCGTTACAAGGAAAGTAACTGTTAGCCTGGGACCCGGAGCCCTCGAGGAGAAAAAGAAAGGCGCAGGGGACGGGGTCATTGGAGGGAGAGGTACTTGACAGGGGAATGAAGGGGGGGACGGGAAAGGAGAAGTCAGTCAAAGAGGCAAGAAAAAAATTTAAAAATGACAACAGGAAAAGTCAAAAGTGAAAAAGGAGAAAAAAAGGGATAAGATAAACTAAAAACCTTCATCCTCAGAACCCGTCGAAGAGCTCAAAAAAACAACAAACGGATAGAAAAGGGAAGATAAACGAATGCAGTCATTCGAGAAGGGGAAAGAAAAAAGAAGGGGATCAAACTCCATTTTGGGGGAGGGGATTTGACGGTTTTATTGGGAACGTTTCCTTTTTCACTGGGGGGCACTGTGGACAGGGATTCCTCACATTACAGAAGGACTAGAACAGCTGTCAGGAACCCTGGAAATCAATAAAAACTCTCAATCTACCTGTCGAACCTCGTAAATGGAGAAGCTGACGGGGCTCTTGAAATAGAAAGGTAGACTTTCACTTTAGCAAAAAGAAAAATAGAGATGCTAAGGGTGGGCAGAGGAAGAAGCAAAAGTACTGAAATTTTCATTGTCAACGAGAGGGGCACATCTGTATAACGCATGAGGAATGCGGTGTCCAAATTGGAAAAAAGGCAATGGCCCAGATTCTCAAAAAATCACACAAAAAATTGCAAAAACGAACCTGGCCCACTCATGAAAGAAAGCGAAAGCAAAAAAAAGGTGGCAAGGGCTGGGGGGGGAAAAAGTGGGGGGGAAACTGCGTGAAGAAAAAATAGGGGGGTTTGGGAAAAGGGGAAGAGAGGCCCCAGTTAGAGGTGCAAATGAAAACAGTCATCACCGGGACACTGAACCATTGCCCCAATGAGGGAAAAAATTGCTTGGAAACATTTGGTAGGGGAGGGAAAGGGGGTGTCTAGGGGGAGAGAATCACAAGATAAAGAAAAAAAAAAAAACATCCTATCGAAATTAGTGGTACAAAGATAAAGGTAATATCTAGAAGGGAACCCCGGGGGAGTAGGGCGTTCAGTTGAGGACAGATTACGAGCAAACTTTAACATGGCAATGGAGGAAGGTAGGACTTGGCCAACATGTGGCCAACAGAAAACTGAAGAAGGAACCTGTCCAAAAAATGCACAGAACTAGGGGTGGAGCGACTTGGCAGAGGAGGGGGGAGATAAGTTTTTACATCTTTATACGGGAAAGGGAAATAAGTCTATGTAGAGAAATGGCAACGAAACTTGCAATAGAGACAGACTCTGTCAAGAACGAAACCTTTGGGGGTAATTCCTAGGGGCTCGCTTTAGGGTAAAAAGCTCAACGAAGCCCTGGAGCACTGGTGTGCTCAAAGGATACAGAAAAGGTTGCAGCCAGACGTAGTAAGATATCAATAGTTCAGAGTTTGGAGCTTCCGCATTGAGAGAGGGAGGAAGATTGGAGAGTTCAAAGAAAAAGAGGATAGCATTTGTCAGGCAGTTTGAAGGAGGTAAAAACTGCTTCGGATCCAAAGCCGAATCAATGAATACAACCGCCCAAGGTCGGGAAATTGCATGGGATAGTGGGGCAATAATTACGGACATAGTCAAAAAAGGTGTTTGGGATGGTCGATTGTACGAAGCAAAATGGAAAGGAAGGGGTAGCACTTGACATAGGCGTAACAGCCATGTGAAAAGGGAAAGGGAGTCTTTTCAGTCCCTTTGAGTCCAAGGGCGATGGGGCTTTGTGCTGATAGGGAATGGGAAACGGGATGCCATGCTCCATTAGTGCGGGGAAAAGGTGCGGTATTCGAGTAGGGGGAATGAGCAGGTGGACCAAATTTGGGTGGGAACTAGGTGAGCGGGGGAGATGAAAGAGATAGGAAAGGGGAAGGGGGATGAAAATGAGAAAAAAAAAGGGGCGGGGGAGGAAGAGGGGGGGGGGAGGGGAAAAGAGGGGGGGGAGGAGGGAAGGGTAGAGTTAGAGAGGAGGGGGTGAGAAAGGGAAAAGAGCGCGGCGAAGGGAAGAGAAAATGAGAATGGAGTGACGAGAGGATAGAAAGGGGGGAACGGAAGAAAAGGGAGGGGCTGGAGGGGGTGGGGGCGGGGGAGGAAGAAGGGATGACGAAGTGGGGGGAATGGGAGCGGAAGAGAGCGGGGGTTGTGCGGAGAGGGGGGGGGGGATGGTAGAGCGAGAGAGGATAGCAGACTGCGGGAGGAAGGGTGACCGTGATTGGAGGAAGCGAATTGGAAGCAAGGAAAAGAAGGTGTCGTGAGGGGGGTTGGTAAGCTCGGGGAGGAGGAGGTGGAAGCGAGTAAGGATGTAGTGGATTTAGAAATGGAGGGAGGGGAGGAATGGGGAAGAGAGGAGAGGGAGTGGGGGCGTGCGAAAGGGGCGGGTAAGGGTGAAAGGCGAGGAGGAGGGGGGAGGGGAAGTGGGGGTCTGTGGGAGTGGGATGGGTGTAGGGCGGAGGGGAATTAGGGGTATGAAGGTGGGGACCGGCTGATCCCTCCTAATTCTTCCCATTAGGAGGGTGGAAAGGAGAGAGTCGCAGTGCTTCTAGTAGGGAGGCAGTTCGAGGGGCGAGGGAAGCTCCTTCTCGTCGCGATGAGGACTCTAGGACGCGTAGGTCCGGACGAGTTCGCTTCTCTGAATGGAGAAGGGGCGTGCGCTCTCTTCCCGGCTTCCAAAAGGATTCTTGTAGTCTCAGTAGTGAGGAAAGTTACTGAAGAGAAAACGAAGACCCTCCAAAGTCCCTTTTCTTCCTCTTCCCCAGGTCGTGGCAGTACAATGTGACAAGACAGTCAATGTCGCAACAAGGGCCTTCCTTTGAAGAAAGGGGGCTCTCCCCTTTTCCCTTGCAAAGCTGAAAAGGGAACCTCTGGTTGGAAGGAGGGAGAAAGAAAAAACACGGGTCGGCGGGGCAAAAGAAAAGAGAAGAGGGCCAAACCGGAGTCCTCTAGTACAAAACGCAATTGCAAAGGCGCCAATATCACGGAAAACAACCTTCTTCAGCAGGTGAAAAAGCTGTGTCAAAAAGGGGGAAGCCGAAAGGTGGGCTGGATACGAAGAATAGGACGAATTGATTTAACAACTGCAGTACTTCAAGGAGCTACTAGAGGGGAAGACTAGAAAAATACGACTACTCCCCTCTTTAAGAGAGAGACTTCTACTCACCGGAAATCACCTCACAAGAAAGGCCCTACTCGACGCGAAGAGAAGAGAAAGCTTACTAAACTCTACTCAAAAATACTCCTTATCTTCTTACTCTACTCGAAAAAACTCAATAACATTCTGACAAAGGAAAAAGTACCCCGCAGGAGCAAGTTCAAGGAGGGGGGAATTTTAGTGAACCCAGTGGCAAGAAAGGTCCATAAAGCGAATACTCCAAAAAAAACACGACCCGAAACTAGGCAATGTAGAATGGTCATCAGTCCTTAGTAAAATGAAGGGGGGAGGCATGCTATAATCCAATTAATGAAAACCTCAATGTGGGAGGATGAATCTGAAAATGATTGGGAAAAACCATTTTGAAAGGGGGGGACGAAAAAGGCGTGGGTTCTGTAGAAGCATTTGAGGCGGACAAGACTAGACTCTACCAAAAAAAAAAAAAAAGGGGGTTGAATATTTCATTCAGAAAGGAGATTGGGGGAACATCCACATCAGGTGACGGGGAACACTCAATTAAACCGGGAAGGGGGATTCTTGATGATGTGGAAGGGGGCTAATTTATTGACGAGCAAAAATGTGATGACAATTAAACCGAAGGAAGAAAGGGAAGTATACTGTGCCGTTTGTCAGGCGGAATCGTAAATTCTGAAAAAGGTGAGAAGAATTTCCCCCCAGTGAGAGGTACTAATTACCGAGAATGACGTGAAAAAAGTTCTTGGAGGAAGGAAAAAAGAGAAACCCCAGCTGGGAGACAAGGGCAGAGCAATTCATATGGCAAGAAGAGAGGAGGCAGACTTACGAAAAAGTATTGACTAGGAGTTATAAGGTTGCGGAAAAAAAATCTCACTTTAAGTGTAAAAAGGGGAAACATGAAAGACTGGAAAGGTTTAAGGAAGTATCCCTCTTCAGAAACGACCATCTGCAAGTATCTGACAATGTAAGGGGGAGGCGGGGACTTTGTCATTAGCAGGGGGAGTAGGTGGAAACGGGGGTTCACGTCCAGGTCCGTGCAAAAAGTAATGGACGGGGGGAGTAAAGTAGAGTGGCTAAGGAGGGACTTGAACATTCACTAATCAAAGGTAAGTGGGTTAAAAAAAAAAACCATATTCGGTTTTGTAAAGGAAGTATCACTCATACATAGGGAGTGGGTTGTGATTGGTGACCAAAGGTAACGTATTGAGTGGTTAAAAAAAAAGGGGGGATGGATGCCTCATTGGTAAAAGGCGATGGGGAGGAATGGATGTGGATGAAATTGATCCGTTGGGGTCAAAATAGATCTTGGGGGCTGGGGAAAAAATTGACAACGGGGAAGTAGGAGCTAAACTTTGTTTGTTAACCCATCAACAAGGAAAAAAGGTCCTGATTACAACTGTGGTGTTGGACATGGAAGGGGAGTGATGTGAGGGGGGGGGCAAAAAATGTGGCCACTTGAGGGGGGAAGGTGAGAAGAAAGTGGGGAATAAAAGAGGGAAAATTCGGGGACAGGAGCCAACGGACCATAATATACAGATGTTCAAAGGAAATAGAAGACAGGTTGTAAAATAGGCATGGGGGGGGGGAAGTAAGGAAAGAGGAAAGGGAAGGTCGTTGGGAAGGAAGAGTTACAAAGGATGAATGTTGTCAAGGAGGAAAAGGATATCAGATATATTATACAGTATATTGGGGGGGGAGATTCCTGAAGGTTAAAAGAATGGGTTGTATTAGAAAATAAAAACAGAGTATTGGATGAAACCAAAAATAAGTTTAAAAAGTGAAACCTGGGGAGGAACAACTCCAAGTGGAGTGGAATTTAAAGGGGAAGGACAAAAGTCTGAAGGGGCATGAGCGATCTCAAACACAACGAAAGAGAGAGATAGGAAAAAGGAAAAAGCCGGCGGAGTATTTTCTCAGGAAGGAGAAAGGGGGAGTGGGTCTCGAGGGGACAAAAGTTTTAAAAAAAAAGGGGGGGTTCACTGTGTTTAAAAACTTTTCACGGGGGCACTGGTCACTGGGTTGAAGTCTGGGGAGGGGAAACAAATAAGAAAAAAAAGGATCTAAAAGGGTACGAGTCAAAGGAAAGCCAAATATCATCTACGAAGAACGATCAGAAAAAGAAAGGACTCCGAGAGAGCTCTCTCTCTTGAGATTGACAGGAAGAGAAGAGGAACACTTTCACTGGGGACCAAAAAGTAAAGGAGGCTAATGGGATTGTCGAGCAAAAAAGTAACAGGAAAATAGGGGGAGGTGGATCTGTACATTCAGGGCAAAATTTATAGCAGTGAGAAATAAAGGGCTTATCTTGCTTGTTGCAAAAGCATCCGCTCCAAGGCACGTCCAGAAAAATATTAAAACTAAAGAAAAAAAATCCCGTCACCTCAATCAATAAAGGGAAAGCGACCTCCAAAACAATAGACCCTCCAAGACAGGGGTCAAATCAAAAAACAAATATCAACAGGGATGTCAAGGGTGGAGGGATGGGAATTGTACGAGGACCCGGAAAAAGGAACCTGAAAAGTGACACTTGGGGCAAAGCCCCAAGAATGTTGCCAATCACTATCATCATCACACTCAAAAGCGCCACTAGAAACCATTGACAAATCGGAGAAATTGCGGAGGGGAAGGTCCAATGGAAGGGGATTGGTTCGAAAAGCACACAATAAACGTAATAAGAGTTATAATATTACATACACCAGAAAGGGGGGGGGGGAAGGTTGAAATCTTGAATAACTGAAATTAACACCTTGATGGGAGGGGGGGGGTGGTCAATTGTTGAGAAATGAAATGGGGAGAAAGAAGAAAAAAACTACAGGAAAAGCCTGTCCCAATGTAGTATCGCAAGGAAAGTAATGGGGGGAGAGAAATCAAGGGTGCAAACTACTAAAATGACATTAGTCCACCAGTATTGCAAGAAACCTTACAGGGCTGGGGGTAAGAAGAAGGGAAAAGAACTGTGGGACATTAGTTTAGTCGAAGGCTCGAATAAATCCAGCGGAAAGTCACAATGGTAGTACTCGAAGTCTCCTAAAGGCTATGGGGCGCGTCTCAGGACTCGGGGAGGGGGAAATGAACAGGATCTTCCACAATTTGTTGAAGTAGTTGTTCCGATGTGAGGAAAACGGGTCTGTTCCCGCTCTTTAGCAAGAAGAGGGGGGGAAGAAGAGGTTTAATAATGCCAGTCTCCACCGGGGGTTGCAAAATGCGAAGATGGGAAGAAAAAACCCGTGGCCCGGAGGGGAGGAAAGTCATCAGTGACTCTGATTGAATACTGGGGGGGTTCAGCCGGTGGAAAGGGCACTCGGGAACAAGGGAAAGATTGATTTGGAATCGCCGAAGAGGAATTCAAATCGGGGAAAAAAAAAAGGTGAGAGAATGAAGAAAGTGCGCAGTAAAGGGGATAAGGCACAATGTACAAATCCCACGGTAGTAAGGGGCGGTGATAAACGTCAAGTCGGGAATGCCCTATGGCGCGGAAATAAGCAACCAAAGGGGGGGGGGGTCGGTCGATTGTAGAAAATCAAGAAAGAGGAGAACGATTGGTCCCCCTTTGCCAATTGAAAAAGATGCCTTTTCAGCGGTTCCAGTGAATTGACGTCGGGGGGTCACTGGGAGAAAGGGGAGGATATTGGGCCCTAAAAGAATTTCCTTGGTCTCAGCAAAAGGTGGCGTCTGACTGCTAGAAAAAAGAAGTCGTGGGGGGAAAGGCGTGGCTTATTCCACGAGGGGGAAGGGGGTTTTGGGGCAGATCACTGTAACACGACGAGGTCTTCAAAAGAAAAAAAGAAGGGTCCTTTGCGTCGCGTATAGGGGGGAAGGGCTTACGCGTGGAGTGAGTAGGAGTGAGCTCCTCAGGTGCTAAGAGTGCGTCGATAGTTAGGAAAGGAAAGGGTACTCCGTTAGGGTAGAGGAAGGGGAAACTAAAGTGAGTCGCGATCAGTGTCCCGGGCGTCGTAAGTCGCTCATGCGGAAAGGGGGGACTCGTCGCGACTGGGGCCCGAGCGATGAGGGGGCCGGTAACAGTAAAGTGATTGCAAAGTACAAGGGTACAGAAATGATGTGAACCTTGGAAGCAGGTCGCAACACATGCCGGTGGGGGAAGCTCGAATGTAACTCTTCTCCCCCGGGAATTGCTGTGAAGATGAGTGATCCTAGAGGAGGTCAAGAGGGGCGGGC
>Ga0179593_1596591_pt1 | contig 10996 bp, 21 predicted proteins | sample CZODoug2_1_08_16_FD_185931 | JGI IMG/M metagenome (GOLD analysis project Ga0179593, IMG submission 185931) | Vadose zone soil fungal communities from Angelo Coast Range Reserve, California, USA - CZODoug2_1_08_16fungal (PacBio error correction) | ecosystem: Environmental > Terrestrial > Soil >...
AAAGGGAAAAGGGGGGGGGAGCCAGGCTCTCCCTCTCCTAGCGTCTAGAAGAGGTGAAAAGCTGAATGCCGATCCTCTCCACCAAAGCCCTCCGCAAATGGTTGAGGAGTCATGAAGATTGATACGTTTCGGCCGAAAGGAAAATGGGAACTTCCTCAAAACCAGGGGGGAAAGGTTTATGTCACACTCTTCAGCAGGGCAGTTTCGATCGGTATGGTTAAGATCCGCCCAGTATTGGAGGAAAAAGAATTGGAGTGGGAGATATAGACCTCTTTACTGATTGGGGGAGAAGGGACTGCGGGAGAAGAAGAACCATGGTTAATACCGAAGTATGGGCTCCGGCCAAGCATCACCGTCATCACTCCGCGTGCGCAAAGGAGGAAAGAGGAGTCTCGATGGGACGGGAGAAGGGAATGCTCCTCTTCTCCACCAATGAGGAAATGGGTGGCTGCGCAGCATGAAAGTTATCGCTTACCAGCTCAGTCAAACAAGGGGTCAAGTCAAAGGGAGGGAAAAGAAATGCTGAACCGAACGTGCGAAAGGAAAAAGAGGACACCTGGGGGTGAAAAAAGGGGGAGTCTCGATTCTTTACCGTTCGGGGAAAAGGTGCTGTCGAACAACGAAAAATTGAAAAAAAAAAAAGGCTGAACAAGGGGAAAGAAAAAGCGCGACATGGCTGGTGACGGAGGAAAGAGAAGATTTCCCGCGAGGAAGATCCTCACTGGTTTCCGGCAATTGGTCGTGGGAGGCAGGGAAAGGGAAAAAAGCAGCCAGACTACCGCAACCGTTCGAAAGGAGGGAGGCGAAGGAAGGGGAAAACATTTTTTCCGTCAAGGATAGAACCCTGAAAACGGGGTGAATCGGCCGTCAACTCCACTGCCGGGAAAAAGGCTATGGCATCTTATACCCTATCGCGGAAAAGTCGTCTCCTCTGTTCTCCTGGGATTTGGAAGGGAGAAGCAGGCATCACTTAGTTGGAAAAAACGGCTACTGGGCGCCTCGAGAGCGTTAGATCTGCATGGAAGGGGGAAGGGGCCCTGGGTGGTAAAAAAAGGGGAGGGGACTTTTCCGAAAGAGGGGGGGGTTTAGTTACGGTGCTGCAAAAGGGGGGGGGAGAGGGGCGAAAGGAAAAAGGCCAACAGCCCAAAAAATACCGAATCAAAAAACCAGGGAACCTCGACAAGGGAAGGGAAAAGCGATCCGATCTGCCGTAGAAGATCCTAAAAAAAAAGACGATTACAAGGAGCTACCGCGGGCAAGAAAAGGGCAACCGGAGTCAATGAAAGAAAGAAAAACGGGTCTTAAGCGGGGTTCGAAACGCAATCAAAACGCACAACTAATCAGAGATAATACTAGGCTCGTGACAGTCTGAAGGGGGAAGGGGGGGACTTCGGTGCCGGAGGGGGGAGTCCGAATCGTTGCTCAGAAGAAGGGCGCGCCGTTATCGAAGCGTCACTTGACAGGAGGGAGGCGGCTGCCGCCAGATCAGGGGAGGGGGGGGATTTCGTCGGAGGGGGAGGGAAAAATCTTTTCTATCCAGAACGTCCACAAAAAGGGAAACGTGCGCCGTTCGGGGGGAAAAAAGAAGAATCCTAAGGAAAAAAAAAAGGAAAACTTATCATGCAGGGGAAGGCATCATAAAGGTTCTAGGGTTCAGGGGGGAAAAACCGCTGGGAGGGAACGGGAGCACTCTTCTTAAAAAAGTTTGACAAGGGGGGGGACTTGCAGGGACGTCATTCGTTGCAAGAAGGGGGAAGAGCTTTTCATCCTAGCTGAGGAGTTGTAATTCTCAGACGGGAAGGAAAGATCCGCTCACCATCATGAAGAAGAAGCAGGAGCGGCTAGAAAAGTCGCTCATCGAACGTCACATAGGAAAGATCAGCTGTGTTGGAGAAAAAAAAAGTTGAGGGGGTCCGGTTTCGGGAAGAAAAAGGACTCCCGATAAATCTAGAAAAAAGGAGAAAATAGATAGATGATCGGGGATAAGGGTGAGGAAAAAAAACAGGACTAAACTCTTGACCGAAAAAAAAGGGAGATGTCGGACGAGGGGGAAAGGAAGCGCGATGTTCAACGTCGATAAGGAAAGACTGCGGCTCGGCTCGATACGGGAAGCTGACTCTTGCCCGGCTTATACTACAAAGGAAGTCTCTCGGCTGCACGAAAGTTGCTGGCAACGAAAGGAAAGTCTCCTGCATTTCAGAAAAGTTCATTTGGGCGAAAAAAGGCCGCGGATTCGGCCGGCCGTCCAAAACGACTATTAGGAGCTGCCGGAAAAAACTTCAGAGGTCTCATGTGAAAGAGGCGATTCTTTCGTACTACACAAGGATGCGGCGGGAAGCGGAAGGAGACCAGCATCCGTATAAAAAAAGGGGGAGGTTGCCAGAGGAAAAGCCGACATTCGTTATAGGGACGTAAAGGACATGAGGAGAGTATGAAGCCAAGAAAAATGCTGAGGTTCGACGCCCCCCGCACCGAAGAAAAGGGGCCATCAGACTTGGTCACGGGAGGGATCTTGAGAGCTATTGTGGGTGATTTGCGTACGGGGGGAAGAAACTAGCCTGAGAAAAACTGTTACTTTCGTCATTGCCGCAAAGGGGGGGTGCAAGGAGCTGGGAAAGAAGAGTCCTTCACTGCGCGAGGACGAAAATTTCCTAAAAGAATCGCTAAAGCTGGAAAAGGACCACAAAAAAAGTGTTTAACTATCTCTAATGGGAGGGGGAAAAATCGTCCTGCTAGAAACCAAGCACCTTCCTCCACCATCACGAAGCAAAAAAAACGGAGCATCCACGGGCGTACAGGAGGAGGGGGGCTCTCGAAAAAGGGTAGAAAATAATTTATTCCTCGGAAGCGGTAGCCAGGCTCACAGAGGCGAGGGTTGTGCAGCGATCCGGGAACACCGAGAGAGGGGGAAGACTCCCGCGCAGTTACGCGGAACCTGCGGGAAGAAGAGGCGTTTTCTCTCATGGAAAGCAAGGAAAATACAAGAGGGTTTCTAACTGACAGGTCGTCAAAGGCAACGGACATACCCTCTGCCGTAACCAGTGGGGGGAAAGGGAAGGGTCGTCTGGCAAGGAAGGGAAAAAGGGGCATTTACTTCCCCATTGAGAAGAGGTACAGGGGGAATGTGATCAAGGGGGTAGAAGGGAACAACCATTAGACCATCATGGGGATGTGAAGAAGAGACTCACGACGGGGGAAAAAAAGCAGAGTCTGCTCTCCGAAGTCAGGGGAGTCATGTCAGCATGAGAGCATGGGGAGGACTGAAGCGATAAACGCTGGGGGAGAAACAACATGCCGGGAGAAAAAAAAAGGGGTTTCTATGAAGCCTGTTGGGGGGGGAACATGCAGAAGGATCATCCCCAGAAAAAGGATTTCATCTTACGCTTGTTCTTGTATGGGCACGAGACAAGGTGCTGAGGGAAAGGATTTATAATTGAAGGGAAATAAAAGCCCGCGCCGGCAGGTCCTCACCCAAAATCAGTGATCGTCGCATGTCATACAACTAAGGAGAAAGAAATTTCCGGGAAGAAGAAAAGGAATCGCAACATGGCCCTACGCCCTCAGGAGGGGGGGCATACACAGCTTAAAAAAAAAGGAAAACAGGCCCGTTATTCCGACTAAACCAGGAGAAAAGAGTAATGAATCCTCCAACCTCTGGAGGGGTGGGGTGGAGCGGGGAGGGGCATTCAGCGTCACGATTTCGTCCAGCGCGCGAAACGACCGGGCAGAAAGACAAAGGAAAACGAGTAGGATTGAAAAGAGAAGAGAGGAGTGGATTGGGTTAATTCCAAGGGAGGAAAAGAAAAGAAGAGAGATGGAACGACATCGTGGAAGAAGACCACAAAGAAAGACCCGGCCGTCAATATGTTTGAGGAAGGGGGGATTCGTTGAGAAAAAGGTCCTTTGTTCTACATGGGACGAAACAAGGGGGGAAGGTGGCACACTTGCGCAAGGCGGAAGGGGGCGAGTTTAGGGGGCTATCCGTCCGTTCGGAGGGGGGGCCGCCGAGGGGGAAGCCACTATAGAACCGATTAATACTGGAGCAGACCTGCCGCGGCGGAAGGAGGGGGAGCAGGAACATGGTATAACGAAAGAGAAGCACCGCAGCACCGGCATCACTAGAAGGAAAAAAAGTACGATGACGAGGGAGCGCGATTGCTTGCTCAAGAGGTCTCCCCCAAAGGGGAGGAAAAAAAAAAGCTTTGCTGCGCGCATGGAGGGGGAGAGAAGACACACGCAGTCACTCCAATGAAAATAAGGAAGACAAAGAAAGGCGACCGAATGGAGAGACACCAACACCGGGGGGAAGCCGAGTCTCGAGGCCTTGACAGAAGGGGATGGTCGAAAGGGGGAGGACCTGAAGGGGAACCCAGCCCGGCAAACCTCTCAACATTTGGGCTAAATGGTGGAACTTAAGAAGGAGGGGGAGGACTTTTGGGGAAGAAGAAAGGGGGGGGGGAATGCAGGAGAAAGAGGGTCCTCCTCCGACGCCGCAAAACCGTTCATCGGTTCGTCGGAAGGGGATGGGGGAATCAGTGGGGGGCGGGGAACGAACGCCTTCTAAGCCTAAGGGATGAGGGGGACTTGAAGGGAGCGCGGAAATGAGGAGAGGGGAAGAGGAGTATCCGGTCGGGGGCGGCCCTTTTTTCTCTCAAAAGGACGCACTGGGAGAAAAGCCGGGCATCCCTTATTTTCAGAAGGGCGACATCAGAGGATCATTCTGACGGGACGGGATGGGAAAAAAAAACGGCCCTGTGACGCTCAGAGGGGACGTGCGGCTGGGGAAGTGCGAGAGGGGGGGGAAGTTCTGGCCAACAGCAAAAAAGTCAACACACAAGGTGGGAAACCTCGACGGCCCGTTAAAGACGAGCAAGGGGGCATATCCTCGATGGAAGGGGGACGATTACGGAACCGAAAAAAGTCATTCCCAGAGAAAAAGCAAAAAGAAGGTAGCGCACTGAAAAGGAAAAGTGCGAGTCCATGCGAGGTCCCGAAACCGTCGATTACCGCAGTAAAACGAAACAACCTAGCGAAAGAGAAGACTCGTGACGGAGGGAACCCCTTGTGTTTCTGTCAAGGGGCAGGGGGGCGGACGTGCTCAAAAAGCTGGAGGGGGCTTCCTACTCCCGGGAAGAGGGGTGCCATATCCCCTAAGGGAGGAAGAAAACCAGAGGGAAAAGGATCAATTGGAATGAAAAGGTCGAGAAAGGATCTTGTCGATCAAGGCCCAAATCAATCAAGAGGGAAGCCCTTTCTCCTGGGGGAAAAGGGAACTAAGAGGTCCCCTTCAGAGACTTAGAAAGGAAGGCGCATCCATTGCAAAAAGAGGGGATTTTTACGAAACGCAATAGTCTGCCATTGGAGCAAGGCGAAGAATTTGTGGAAGGGGGACGGTGAATTTCGTTACCAGAAAAAAAAAATGGGATCGCTGTGCAAAATCGACAAGAAGTCTTTTGTATCCATAAGCCGGCATAGTCAGAAAATCGCCGCCGATCCTCATAGCGAGCTAGGAGGGAAGAGCTTGAAGAGGGAGGTTCTTATATTAGGGGTCAAGAGTTTATTCGCTGGGGATCCTCCAAGAAGAGCATCGCTCTCAACAAAAGAGAGTAGATGGATACGGGGGGGTGTCCTTATTAAAAAACTAAACTCGTGACCGAATAGGAAGAAAAAAGCTATTTTACTTCGTGCGTGGGGTAAAAAACAAGGAGGACGCCGAGATCCTGCGGCTCAGGGCGCTGATGGAAGGAAAAAAGATTTCTACAAAGACGAAGAAGGAAACTCGGCTGCAAAGACTGGCAACGACTGCGAAAATGGCGGCAGGAAGGGTGAAATTTCATTTGAGAGCAATTAAGGAGCCGGCCGTCCCCAAGAACTAAGGGAAGGGAGCTGCCAAGGGGCAATCTCGAAGTGGACTTCGATGGGAATTGAGGCTACTCACACAACGAAAAGGATTGAAGAGGGGGAAAAAGCCTTTATCGACAAGAGAAGAAGAATACCATCCAAGGGAGATGGCGCAGCCCAATACCGAAAAACCGGTCAAGGACGCTTCGAGAGGAGGAAGCCCGGGAGAGCTTCTTAGCAACTTTCGAAAGCGGCACCGGAAAAAAAAGAAAACTGTCTCTATCATAGTATGAACAGTGTAGAGGCGTTTTGGGGGGACGTTGGAGGGAAATCACTCTCCTTAAAAGAGAATGGGAGACGTTCGGGCGGGTGCCCGTTTCTTTTAAAAAAAAGGGCGCTTCCCTGAAGAAGAAATGACGAAAAGGGGGGGAAGGACTACTGTTCTCCAAGAGGGAGCGAGGCTTCGAGGTGTAAAAAAATGGGTGTGACGATCGAAAAAATCCAGAATCAGAGACCATCGCTCCGAAGAAAACCGGAAAAGCTCAAATCCGATCGTTACAACCGAAAAAAGAATCCAACGTCCTTCCCGTCCGAAGAAGAGCTCTAGCGAGTAATCCCTCTTTATAGGTGCCCGCTTGCGACGGAAGGGAAGGGAAAGGAGGAGGCTACGATAAAACGGGTCCGCGACAGAGATAAAGATGCCATATCCAGCGCCAGAAAAACCTTTTACGGAAAGGAGAAGGAACAACTGCTTCATTCTTCTAAGAGGAAGACATGCCGGAAAACTGCGCTGAAGAAAAGAACCGCTTGTTGGCGAATTTTCGGTCGGAGAAACACTCCTGCCCGTAACATAACACAACACAAGGAGGGGGAGGAAGGACGGCCAATATTTCATTGAAGAAAAATGTCGCGCCGTGGAGGAGGGGGGGGGACGTGCTGTTCAATGAAAAGGGGAGGGGCCCCAGTTCGACCAGCAAATGGGGGGGGAAACAGCCTAGAAAGAAAAAAAGGAAACCCATTTTCGCGAGTCTTCGCGAAGGGGGAGCCGTTCGGTTCAGCAGCAGAAACAGATTACCATGGGGGAAAAGGGGCGCGTTTCCGATAGTAAGGCCCCGCCATGCTGCGCAGCAAAGGGGGGGGAGACTCGTGAGAAGAAAAAAAAAACCATGCATCTCGCATCTCTTTCAATTATGTGCGCACGCGGAGTGATAAATCACGACGTTCTGTATCATGGTGGGACCAGAGAAAGCCGCGGGAAGGAGCAGGCATGTCCTGCTCCCAAAATATCTCGTTTCAGAAAAAAGGCTTCCTCAGCCGAAAATACAGGACCCCTTGAACCACCCCGAAAGCCTAATGGCATGGGAAAAACGGTTGCGCCGGTTGAAGGGCCGCGGAAGAAAGAAAAAGAACAGCATTGAAGCCGCCAACCTATTTCAAAAAGGTGCTTGTGGGGGGAGAGAGGGAACGATGTCGTCTCAGCGCGCGAAGAGACGCGCGAAGGAGAAGATCTGAGAACACCACCGGATGAGGAGGGGGGCCAGGAAATGAAAGGAGGAGCCTGTTACACATCTTTCGCTGACTGAAAAAAAAAACAGAAAATGGGGGGGAAAATCGTTGGCGGCTTCATGACGGGATCAGAATTAGCGGGGTAAGAAAGGGACGGTGGTTCTACCGGCGCAAAAGGGGGGCACACTCTGCAAAGAGGGGAATGCGATCGGTATGGTTCAAGCGGTATCCGTCCAAGGTGGGGGCTCCAATGGAGTTGGACGCGAAGATAGAGGGTGGAAAGGGTGGGCTCCGGCCTGAAGGGAAAGGAGGGGTCTCGGGGGAAAGGGGAAGTCGTGATCTCTCTGCACAGCAGCAAATCCGCTTGCGCACAGAAAGAAACAGGAGAATTAAGACGCTAAAATGCAGGGGCTTAGCGCGAGTGGCATGAAAGGTCATCGAAAACAAGTGAAGGGAAATGGCGGGGGAATTATCTCAGAAAAGAGTCGGACCAGCGCAGAAGCGGAAACGACCGCAACTCCTGGAACCGGAAAAGAGGCGCAGGCCTCGGACACTGGGGTGGAAAAAAAAGAAGGATTCTCGCGCTTGAAACAGGAAAGGGAATCCCCATTTTCTGGGAGGAAGAAGCCGGTTAAAAAACCGCCCTTCACTCTGAACGCTCCAAAGAAGCGACAGGAGAAATGTGAAATATTGGACGGAGGGGTGCCGTGTGGGGGGGGGGGGAGAAAAAGGGGGGACTCTTCAGAAAGGGGGGAAACTTTTGAAAAACCGCACCCTTTTCGCACAAATAGGGCGTCAGGGGGTATTGGCAGGAGCAAGGGGAGAAAACGCCTCGGAAGAGGGAAAAGGGTTATAGCGTCCGGGACAAGAAGGGAGCAGGGGGAGAGGGGGGGCAGCGTATTTTGCGCGGCCGGCCCGTTTTTGGAACGGCTGGCGCCTGGGAGGGGAGGATGTTTCACCTCGGCTACTGGGCTCCGGGGAGAAAAGCGTTCGAAATCATGCTGAAGGAGGAGGTGCGAACGTATCGAAGGGAGAGAGGGGGAGGACGGTTCGGCTGTGGGGGGGTAAAGGGGGCGAAGAATGCTCGAATCGCCAAACAAAGAGCAGGGAGGAGGACGGAGGCCAGCCTTGAGAAATCGAGGAAAAAGAAATAATCGCTTCATTGACGACGGAAAAAGCGACCGCGCATTCACCGAGGGCGGTCCAAGACGACCGGACAGAGGGTCGTGTTCCAGAGGCGTAGAGAGAAATCAAACCCACAACAGAGCTCTACTAGGCTCTTTACATTCTGACTGCCAGGGGTTAAAAAAGCGTGTGCGTCGAAAAATGCTCGAGACGGGAGAAAAAAGAAGGTGATCTAAGCGTCCTTGAAGAAACCCAAGGTCGGAGGCGGGGAGGAAAACCGAGCAATTGGATGCGTCGTACTGCAGGGAAATTAACTGGGAAAAGAGACTGTCAATCAGAAAGAAAGGGAGAAGGGAGGGTATCCTACATTCCATCTAATTGAAGGGTCCCCTGAGAGACTTGAGGGGGGCAAGTAAAGGCCCGAATTCTCGTGGGAAAATCCGGCACGGAAAGAGAATCGGCTTCTCCAAGGGGGGCACTTTGAAGGAGAGGGGCTCATTCGTTGCCAGAAGGGGAGACTGGGCATCCGAGCTAAGGAAAAGGGGGGGGTTATGCCCATAAGAAGGAGTCGCTCTACTGGAGGGAGCACAGAACCGCAGCTTCTACTGCTCGCAGGATCACTAAAACGTCACATAGCTTTAAGAGGGTATTCGGAAGAAGTTTATAAGGGTTTTCCGTCACCGGCAGTCCACCTTCGAAAGACATCTCTAAAAGGGGAGAAAATCATAGATGTCGGTTATCGAAAAAAAGAGTTGACTAGAATATCATAACCAGAGAGACCGTATTTGACGGGGAGGTAGGGAAAGAAGCCGATAAGCTTCGGCTCAGGGCGGCGTATGCAAAAAGGAGGAAGTCGCTCTGAAAAAAAAGGAGGTCCTACAAAAAGAAAAAGAAGAAAGGGAGTCGCTCTTGAAAAGATCCCCATGTGGAACTTCCGTACGGACATTCAAAAACCAGGCAATGAAGGTAATTTGGAGAACTCCCGGGACTCGATGCGGCCGCCAAAAGAGATAGTCTTCCGCAGTACGCCTGAGAGCAGGGGGGACGGGGAGTCCCGGTAGGGGGAGAGGGGGACTCACATAACCTTCGAAAGGAGCGTCGCCTTATTGAAGAGGGGGATAGACAGATCATTGATCGCCTAAGACCCTCAAAAATTTGAGAAGAGTCTGCGCAGCCAAGGGAGATATTTGACAGGGAAAAAAAGGGGGGGAGGTTCTGATCCCTTATTCTTAAGCCAAAAAAGCTTGCAGAACACGTTCGAGAAAAAAGAACCACCTGTGGCCAGTCACTGTACGAGAAAACGGGTCGTGAGAGAGGGAGGGTTGTGATTGGGAGGGGGAAGGGATGACTCACTCAGGGAAGACCCGTATCACGGCCGAGAAATTCTGGTGCCGTTTTACCTGGTGAATAGGAGATTCAACTGTAATCGTCCGGTCAGAAGATTTCTCACAGAGAGAAAAGGGAAAGCTTTCGCTCGCGGTTTCCCAAGAAGAACTTGGTGTGGAAGATCGGAGGGCCATAATCGTCCTGTCGAGAGCAAAAACACTCGGGAAGGAGAAAAGCTGAGTGCGCAAAGCGAAGAGGAGGAGGCATCCACGGCATAAAGAAGGGGGAGCTCTCTAGCGCCCCGTGCCGCGTAAGACGAGCTTAAAAAAAAGGTCATCAAAGAGAAGAAGGGCCGACCGTCGCAGCGATCAAAAACGGGATAAAAGACTGGAAGAAAGGATCCCGCGCAGGGACAAAAAAACTGAGGGCAGGCTGAGGGGGGGGGGATCATTCCTTAAAAAGGGAAGGCTGACTACGCCGCTGGGGGAAGGTCGTAACGGAAGGACAAAAGAAACCTCTGCGGAAACAGGGGAGCAAAGCGGGCAATGAAGGAAGGGAAGGGAGGTTACCACCATTTCGCTCGTGGAGAAACCGTGCCGGCGGTTCAAAGGGTAACCGGCTTCGGCACCCTCGACCAGAAAATGGGAAGGGGAAACGGTCAAGCCCTCGAGACTCTAAGGCCCGAGTCTGCAGGAAGGGAGGGGGTCAGCATTGAGTTCTGTCGTTGAAAAACAGGTGACTGCGCTGGTCAAAAACATGCTGATCACCAAAAGCTGTTTTCGATGGGAAAATGGGGAGAAGAAAAAGACCTGCATCGCTCAGCGCTTTCAGCGGGAAAAAAACGCTTAGTGGGACGGGGGGAGGAGGGGAAGGCAAGACTTCGGTACTACCATGTTTTGGAAAAAGAAGCAAGCCGGACGCGCCTTCGGGAAGGGAGGGGACATCGTTCTCATCGGGCGGTTGGAAAGGAGGCGGCATCATCCGCAAAAGGGGGAAATGACCATAACCGGAAAATGGACCCTACGCCCTCTGCTGCCGAAGGGAAAAATAACCCCCCGGGTTGAAAAGAGTGTTCCGCGCCGACACGTAGAAAAAACAGAGGAAGTCATGAAAAAAAAAGGGAATGCGACCAGTGACTTGTGGGGTGGAGGGCGTCACGCGCTAGGGAGGGGGGGAGAGAAGGGGGAACAATCACCGC
>Ga0179593_1408549_pt1 | contig 10995 bp, 10 predicted proteins | sample CZODoug2_1_08_16_FD_185931 | JGI IMG/M metagenome (GOLD analysis project Ga0179593, IMG submission 185931) | Vadose zone soil fungal communities from Angelo Coast Range Reserve, California, USA - CZODoug2_1_08_16fungal (PacBio error correction) | ecosystem: Environmental > Terrestrial > Soil >...
CGCGCGCCTACCGTCCAAGGAAGCACCAATGCTCTTGTGTTACCATGATGAACGAAGGCTCAATCTGAGCGAGATGTGACGCTGCGCGACCCGGGCGTTCTCGAGCTACTGAATGCTGAGATCCCCGCCGAGCTCACCGGATGTGCGGGCACGTGGGTGAAACATGCCGAAGCGACTCTGCGCGTGCGACTTCGTTCCACTGGAGGGGGGGGGAAGGAAAGCGGAAACGTGAGATCGGCCCCGAAGAGCACGCCTGACGAGGACTAAGGTCACAAGAGCCCGAGGGAAAGGCCTGCCGGGGGCTCTAACGGCGGGCACACGACGGCAGAGAAAAGAGCAGGGCTAAAAAAAAAATCTTCCGAAGAGGGTCCACTCATCGGCTGGCCGAAGGGCTACAGGAGGGGCTAAGGCGAACTCAAAAGAAAACTAGTCCCAAGGGGAAGAAAACTAAAGAAGGGTTCGCTCGCTCAGTCTCACACGGGGCACGTCACTCCTAAGAAGAAGGAGTTTATAAGTCAGAAATGGGACCGGCAGGGGGGCGTGAAAAAAGGCAGGGGGCCGCAGTTCAGCCCGTAACAGAGAACAAAAGCCGAGGCATTCAAGTAACTCATGGCCGCAAGATCTCGACGGGAGAAATCGCAGAACCTCCTAGCCGTGATCCCGGGTGCCTGATGAGGAAACCAATCGGGAAGAGCTCGCGCAAAGAACGCGCTGTAATGGTTCTCTCCTGTGCGCGGAGAAAAGCCTCCCGGACTCTCTTCCTAAGAAACGGAAACCGCGCGGGGTAGAGGTTCATACTCCTGATAGAGGGAGCGATACTTCTGGGTTGTGATGGTGCCCAAAACATCTCGCGTCCGACCGCGCGTGCCGCCGGGGATTGGAGGGGGGAGGGGAAAACCTCTGTGAAGAGGATGGGGCAAAGCGCAGCCGAGCATCGGGCGGTTCTCGGTCATTCCTACTCGGGAAAGGTGACAAGGGAACGAGGCTGGTCCCGTTTTGTGGCGCCTGGAAAACTGCGGAAGAGAAGAGGAGGCGGTATGTCTTCCAGAGGGGGCGGGGCCCGAATGAGAGGGCGGGGGCATAACTGGAAAACGGGATCTGAATCTGGGGCCAGCGCGCTCGGTTAGGGGAAAAGGCTGTGTCAGCCACACTACTCAGGAAAAACGGGGGAAAAGTTCAAAAAAGCACTAGGAGCACGAAGCAGCGGGGCTAAGCTGGAAGAAACTCAAAGCTTGGTCGGGAGGGAAAGAATATAAGACCGCGCAGCTAGGCTCATCGAGTAGACCACCTAGTAAGAAAGCCGGCGATGACGGCAAAATCTCCGAAAAGACCAGCACGCAACGAATTCCAGGGAACACGCAATGTCTAATGCGCTAGAAGATAGCGAGGGGAAAGATGTACTAACAAATCACAGGAGCAATCACGCGTGTAAATTTAGGGTCGGCCTTGTGGCTCATTGCCTGCGCTTCGTCCTGCGACACGAAGGGGGAAAAAGGAGAGTTCCGAAAAATGCACAAAGGTGTGTCGTTGCTGGTTTGGAGGAATAGACATTGTTAGGGAAGGCCAAATGAAAGGGAAACAATCAGAAAGGCGTGGTTGGTTTGACTAACTTCCAGGACGCCCGATTGGGAGGGAAGAAAAATTCTCAGAGCTCCCCTCGGGAGGACACTAAAAACCGCGGGGGGGCATCTCAAAATTTCCTTCCCAAGGGTTGTAGCTGAAGGGGAAGAGGAAAGGACAACGCAAAAAGCCGCGAGCATTGATAATTTTACAGTCGGGTCCTTAACGGGAAAAGGAGGAGGACGTACCACGGTAGAAGGTCCACGAAGAAGGAGCTTGGGGACCGTACCAGGTTAAATCTGAGGCGCCTTAAAACGTAAAGGGGACGAACGGAAAGGGGAGAGAACTCTGAAGAGATGGTTATCCGTCTTGGGAACGCAAGCCCAGGGCTTCTTCATAAGATTAAGTTCCTCGGCCTTGAAGAGTTAACAGGCGGGGACAGGGGCGAACGCGTTCCCAAAGATGCGACGAGAAGGAAGGGGGCATAAAGGGAATTCCGCTTCCCGAGTGCACGTCTAGAACAAAGAGACTCAAATAAAATATAGAAAGAAGGAAAGCAACAAAGTCGAGAGGGGAAAAATGGGGCTGACCAACCAAGGCATCTCAGCTCAGCCTCGGCAAACGGAGGGGGAGGAATCACTCTCAAGTCGCGCAAATAGAAAAGAACTGAAAGGGGAGGGAAATGAAACCAGGGGCGACGCAGCAGCCGACGGTCAAAAAATAGCTTCCGGAATGGCGCTACGAGTCAACCTAAGAGAGGAAGAAGATCACCTACTTACTGCAAGAGACCTAATTCTTCGTTAAATAAGCGTGTGAAGCGCTGTCGCGGAGACCTAGGAACCAAGAACCTGCTTTCAGCGGCTGAGTAAAAAAAAACGGCACTGAAAGAGGAGATGCCGGGCGAAAAAAAGTGGCAAGGAACAGGCTAAAGCAGCACGGTGCGTTCGCCGCTGGGGGAGTCACAGAAGGAAGAAAAAGGTTAAAGTTCTCTTGTAATGGAAGGAAGTGTACCCAAAAACGCCGGTCACAGTGGTCCTCGACGGCACAGGTAGGGGGGGGCGGCGGGAAGAACAGGGCATAGACCTGCAGTGCCCGCACAAAAAAGCAGAACCAACGGGGGGATAAAGAGAGGACCAAGAGAAATCTCTTAGGGTAAGTAAAAGAATGGGGAAAAGGCCAAAAGAAAAAAAACGAAGAAAAAACCCGCGGATCTGGCGGGGCCTACTTAAGGGCACTGGTCGGGGGGGAGAGGAAAGAAGGGGGCTACTCCGACGAGAGACCTTCAATGAGCTACCTGAATAGCAAAAGGACGAACGGGGAAGAGCAAAAGCGCGGGCCCATCAACTCGCGGGAAGCAGAGGAGGAGAAAATATACTACCCACTCTTTTCTGGAGGAACAATAGAGGGCTCAAAAACGACACCTCGCTCGGAAGACATCGTAAGTATAACCGAAACGCAGGGGGCAAGAGGACCCTTCCTCTCGGGGGGTGAAAAATAGCGACCGTCTGAAAAGACGTTTAGGGGTTAGGACCGCGTTCGAAGGAAAGAAGAGCTGCCGCCCGCCCAGACAGCCCTCGGGGAGGAAAGGAAGAGGGGGAAGCCGTAGAGTCGCTTTACTAAACCGAATTTCGCAACGAATCACCACATCCTGACGAATCATACAAGGAAGAAATCAAAGCTGCCCGCAAACAGCTCTGGACACGAAAGGGGAAAAAAGGCCATTTCTTCGAAACGAAAATTAAACGAAAACTCGGGGCTATTCGGGACGGCCTAGGGGCCAGAACGAGATCACAAAAAACAGATCGACCACAACAAAATCGGCAAGGGAAGATCAGAGAGAAAAAGCGATGCTTGCACTTGGGAACCAATCACCACAGACCACCCTCTAGAAACCGAGATCGCGCTGCCCATCAGACGCGCGGGTCGTTGAGTAGGAAGGGAGAGAAGCGGCGATGGGCTGGCGGCAGGGGAGGACCTAGGGAAAATCAGAGGTCTGTTACGCAGCGAAGAAGGGCTCATTCGCGACCCTTCTAGAGGTCGGCACAAACGAAGAGTCTCTTCATCGAGCCTGCGGCTAAAGTGAAAGGCTAAATTTAACGCGACCTGGGTCAGATGCGCACACGGGGGAGGAGGGAATTCGCCGGAAAGAAGGAACACACCACTAGCGGCCAGGCACGGGGCTCGCAGACCTGAGAACGGAGGAGACGCCTGACAAACTTAGCGCAGTTCGCGGGCGAAAAAATAGGTCATTTGGTCCCATTCTCTCGGAGACGAGAGAAGGATTACGTGCGACCAAGGTCTCTAGAGGAGGGGGAAAACCATGATCGTGGCCAAGCAGGCGCGTAGAAGGCGCCAGCGGAGGAAGGGAAAGGGAAGGGGTTTTGCAATCCTTAGAAGAGCCGCAGGGACGGGGGGAAAGGAAGTACCGCAAGGGGGGAACCGCGGCGATTTCAGCGCAAGGTCGCCAGCAGCAAACAGTGCGCCACAGAGGGGAAGTGCGGAACACTCCAGCCTCGGAAGCCCGGTCGGTCCAAATTGATTGAAAAAGACACCGCCTACGGGTTCGAGCTCGGATGGTAGGAGAGAATCAATCTTCCTCGGTAGGAGGTGGCAACCGCCGGGTCGCTCCTGGCAGGGAAAAGCTCTAAAGGAATACAAGGGGGGACGACCGTAACTCTCATCACGGCCAGTAGAGTCCGGCGCCCGGCTGGAAGGCGCATAAAAATTGGAAATCTGTCCCCAGAAGAAGGGGAAGAGGAGCACTATCCCTAGATAGAAGAGTGAGAAGGGGGGGGGGTATCACGATCTCCGGTGGGTCTTTACAGATCGCAATGGGGGCCAACATCGGACGCGAGCCCAAAATCCTGCGCCACGTGAGTCTCCAGGCCGAAGGAGAAAGATAGAAGAGAATGGTGGACTGCTAGGGAAGGGCGCCCTAGGTTAATCATGTAAGGCAGTAGCGCTGAAGGAGCGTGTCTTCCCTCGAGTACGGTGCAATAACGAATCGTGAAGGAGAATGGAGGGCATCAAGGATTCTCGAGGGATAAGTCGAAAAAGGATATCTCATCATGGCTACAGCGGAGAAAGAGCGACAGGAGACCTTGTATCTCTCAATCGAACAGGGAAAAGGCTCCCAATAACGTGCCGGCCCTCTGAAGGTTACGGCAAGACCTCACCACTCACATCTCCGAGCAAAAACACCTTGAAAAAAATATATTCCAATGTGTGAGGTCGGTACGTAACCAGGGTCCTCCCTTCAACGGGGAGGGAGGGGAGAGGATGATCGGTGACAGCGCCGTGACATCTATTTGACCGAGGCGAGCCATGACTCAGGAACGGACTCTCCTAATCTCAGACAGAGAAGGATGACGAATCCTAGAAACCCTCCTATTTGGAGGTGGGGGGGAAACCAATAAGTCTAGTACCGACGGTGCTGGATCTTATGTGATGGAGGACATCCCCCACGCCCAAAAGACGCCACACCCACAACCAAAACACCCACCCCCAACACTTACAAAAAAACCGTCGAGAGGGGACTGACGGCGACCGGCTGACCTTGCGCTAAAGAAGATAATTGCGGATCTTCGGAAGCCCCTTCAGACTTAGGGGGAAGAAAAGATCGGCCAGTCGATCCTCACCAATTGAGAGGGAGAAAATAGTATCGCGTGACAGATTTCTCAATCGCCGGGGGCCGTCGTCCGGGAAGCTTTCAACCGAGTGGTGCTGCGCAATTAAAAGGGAGGGAACGCGGGCACGCCAGCGGCCGTGCGGGGAGCTGACAGCTTTCGAAGTAAAAGATGGGGAGTCGGTCTGCTCGGAGTGCTGGAGCTGATTCAACAATTACAGGGAGGGGCAGACGAAGGCCGAGGGCTCCAGTCGGGCCAAGCCGAGAGTAAAGAAAAGAGGAGTGGCAGGGGCATAAGGGGACAACTGTCTCCCTCTTATACCTTGAAGAGGAGGGGGGGATTGAATGCACTGGAACAAGTTTGTCACTTCGGAAGTGGGGTAGCGCGGAGAAAAAAACCTCTCTAAAGCCTTAAGAGTAAAGCACACCCTGGGAACAAAACCAGCGTGCAGGCGGCAGTAGGGCCTCGTCTACGCGTTAAAAAGTCGAAGAGAAGGGAGAAGAACTTTTCAATGAAAAGGCAGAGGGGGGGGGCTGGTCACTCTCTCCCTGCGCTGACACTAGGGAGCATCTCGAGAACGCTCGAGCGCTTTGGGAAACAACTTCCCGAAGCCGTGGTCTCAGACGAGAAACGGGAAACACTGGGGAAGCCTCCGAAGGGAATCCAGTTTGAGACATAGAGACCTGCTCTTTCGGGGCTTGGGAGGGCTTAAAGCGGGCCACGGACAGCCCGAAAATGGGCGAACATAACGCTATTTCGGGCGCGAACAGGGACTTGGAAACATCAGTCCACCTACGAGAGAGAAGGGAGCAATGCCGTGATCATGGACTCTGAGGAGAAGGAGTAGGAGAACTAAGCGTCAAGGGGCTCAAGAGAGGACGTGTCATCCGAAGGGAACAGCCAGAGTCCCGCCTCAAAATCCTCGTGGATATGGTGCAAAAGGATCTCGGTCTCTTGACCGCGGCGGGCGGGGGTAGGTGGTGATGGGGAAGTCCACTCTCGGGCGCGACGAGCTGCGCGAGGGGAACCAGGGTTTCGTCTGCGGTCAACGGTCGAAACAGAGAGCATATAAGCGGTGAGGGGGGAGGGAGAAGGGGCCATCTGAAGTGGGGGAATGGCCTATCTTTTCGTAGAGGGGGGGAGGGCAAGGGACTGCTATGCGCGCAATGAGGGTGGGGGCGTGACTGCGGGGGAGGAAACTGCTAGAAGGGACGGGGGGGTAGGGTCACAGGCAGTTAAGACGCCATTGGGGAGAAGGGGTTCCAGCGCGCTTTCGCTCAGATTTTAGCAGGATGTGCCAAAAGAGAAGGGCCTCGAGTCGTTCAAAAAAGAGCTAATCAAAAAATCAAACTCGAATCACGCTACAGATCGAAGAAAGACGACGTGACGGGCGGTATGCTAGGATTTTAGGGGAAATCTCCACACGTGGAGAAGAGACTAAAAGAAGGGAGAAGCGGCCTCCAAAAAACCACCCCAAACTAAAAACCGATTGCAGGGAAGGGACAAAATAAACCTTCGCGACCTGTTCTAGGACTTGGACCAGTAAAGGGAAATGTCGGGGATGTGTCAGAGGATTAAAGCGAGATCTAAGAGCAACGCCAAACAGTTAAATAAAAAGCAAAAACGCGGGGGGGGGGACCTAATTTACATTTCGTCAGTCAGTGTTCAGAGGGAAGACGCTTTAACTAAAAGAATTGGGAAAGTATCGGGCAAATCCCAAGTTAGGGTGATTGAACTGCAGGTCGTAAAAAATTGTAGTCCTGCCAAGAAAGGGGCCCGTCAGGAAAAGTCGGAAATCTTTTTGGGGTGACACACGAAAAAAAGTAAACGAAGACTGCTATACGCCTTCACAAGGGAAAGCGTCCCCATAGCAAGGATGAGAAGTCGCGAGTGTCCTTGCCCACGTTTTGGAGCCAGAACCAAGGAGAAAAGGGAAGCTTTGTAAAAAACGCCTAGGCAGAGAGCAAGGTGGAGGTAGGTTTCATTAACGCTCGAAGGGCGTCGTACCAACGTAGAGGGCATCCAATCAGCCGTCAGTAGACGCTTTCCGTACCCGTAGAAGGAAAAGATGAGGAGAAGAGGGAACGAGGACAAAGAAGAGCATCTGTTTGTGGGGAAGAAATGCTTGGCTAGCAAAGGTTCATGAAAGTAGGTGAGACCTGCGCGACTTGACGTAAAACAGTTCAGCACGAGTTCACACAGCGGCTGGCGCGCAGACCGTGTGAAGGTTGTCCGAAGCCGGCCTACGAGCGAGAACACAAAGGAGGAGGATGAAAAAAAGGAAAAAGTGGGCTTCTAAGAGTCGCACGCGACAGCAAAGGGGATACAAGAACGAACCTCGTTGGGAAACTCGGTGAAGCTTTTTAAGGTAGAGACGTAACTGAAAGGCAACGACCGGGAAAGAGCCCTGGGCAAGGGCCATTCCCTTCGGTAAAACACAAGAAAAGAGGACCAAAAACGTCAGGTCACGTGGGGAACCAAAGGCGAAGAATAGGTTCTCCAGGCAGCTTTTGGGGTTCGGGAAGCGAGGTCGGCGGAAGCTCAAGAGCGACTGTAAAAAGGCCAAAGAAAGAGACGGTCCTGCTTGAAGAATCAAAGGTAAGATAAAACGATGATACAGTCTGGGAAACTTGTCCGCTAAGCCTAAGCAGTGAGTGGAAGGAAAGAGGGATTCAACTCAAGGGGAGGGTCGTATAGATTCAGGGAAATTAGGGGGTACAACCCGAAAAGACCCGAAGCCACAGGTCGTGGCGCCGTGCCAATGGGCATAAAAGGGGAAGTTCAGAAAAAAAACAAGTGAAGACAAACAAGTGTGCAGAACGCGGCCGGAAGGGAAATCTAGGGAGAGAAGGAAAAAGCCAGTAACTTAACAATGCCGGAACGAGAGGGGGAAGAAAAACCGCTGAGATGGGGGCCTACGACGGGTAAGGTGGTGTCGGGGGGAGAGGTACATAAGGTCAGGAAAAGATAAGAAGTCGAGCTGACGACAAAAAGAGACTATGAAAGCAACTGTCGGCTCGCGCCGGGTTAAGAAGGGGGACCAAGCGCGGGGAATCACGAGATTTTGCGGAGATCATAAGCCTCTACTCAACAGGAGGAGTAAAAAAAAGCTCTCCCCCTCCCAAAGCTCAACGAGAGATAAAAGAAGAAGCGGGCTCCGGACGTATAAAATAGCTTCGAGGGGAACCAGCGGCTTGGGTGAACAGGCGGGACCGCGAAGTCTGCATTCTTCTGGGTGTATCCAAGAGTTTTAAGGGAAACCGACGGGAGGAGTAACAATCCATGCACCCTCCGAAGGCCAGAAAGTGCAACGTCGATCGGCGGAACCAACGAGCAACAAACCAGCAGAGGCAAAAAAGAAAATAACAAACGCCCCAAACATACCACCTAAAAGCTTAAGACAGGTACAAATTGCCCCTCCTCCAGTCCTCCTCGATCCACAAGGGAAATTGGCGGGAACCCCCACGGGAGACAAACACCCCGCCGCCCGGCTCGCTATCGATAAGAAAAGTCTTGTCCCGTGCACGAACCACCTAGCCCTCCGCTTCAAACTCTCTATATATACTGTGCGAGAACAATCCTTTAGGGGAAGAGGACAAAACTCTGGACGGCGATGGCTGGGCTCCGGCGCCCTGAGAGAAAGTCCTAAGGCTTGTGTCGCTCCGCGCTCTAGCAGTAAGTTCACGTGACCGTCAGCGGACGGAGATCAACGGACGTCTTTCTTTGGGGGGCAGATGCGAATGACGCCTTCCTATCTGCGGGAAAAAGTAGGCCGAATCATTTGGGCGTCTTGCGTTGGGGGCAGGGCCTGTCCGGGCGCCCCGCAGCCCTCGAAGGAACGGCCACAAGGCTCGCACGACGGGTATAAAAAATCCGTATCCGGACTCCCGAAAAAGAGCAGTGCGCCGAGCGAAAGGCTTCGTGCAGTTGGGGAGAACAGGAGATAGAGCTCGGTCTTCTCAAAATGTGTCGCCTAGACCACTGAGCTGAGATGAGTCGGGGCCAAAGGTGGGACGTGGCAAGCTCAAGCAAGGGAGGCCTGCACAAGGGGGAGGGAAAAGAGATGCCTAACACGAACGAGGCAACCGGCCGCAAGATGGCGTAGTGCCAAACGCTCAGGGACAAGGCTGTGCGGCTCGGCCTACTCACGGTTGGCCTTTCAGCCGGCCCCGCGGGGAAGGTTGCATGGAAATCCACAGGAGGGAACCAATCAGAAGCGAAGAGAAAAAAAGGGGGGGGGTGAAGGTAAGGGAAAGAAACGACAAGGGTCCGATACTCAAGGCGGGATGAGAAGAGAAATGACCAGAGAATCTTCTCTGAAAAAGGGACGCGCAGCTGCAGAAAAATCTGGGCGCGCGAAAAGCGAGCATGCCGATAAGAAGGTCGAGTAGAAATCGCACGGCCAGACGGATGGAGAGGAAGGAAGCGCGTGTCTTTCTGCGAAAAACAACCTCCTTCATGTCTGTGTGTTTCCCATAGGAGCGCTGGGGCAACCAGAGATCAAGGGGGGGTCGACGATACTCCCTTTGAGGGGAATAGTGGGAAGGGCCGCGAAAGTGGTAAATCAGGCAAAGGGGACGCAAACATCAATAAAGCGAAGAAATCAAAGAGAATTCTCCGAAATTCGCCGTAAAGTAACGGGGTAAACAAACGCAGTCGAAAAGAGTATAGGGGACAGGAGGCAAGATCTCAAATAAGCAGTGTTCTAAGGGGGCCAAACAGAGAAGCTCTTTGAAGTAGGAAGGTCTTCCTCAAAAGACTTGGGCTCAGACGAACTAAGTACAAGGGTAAAGGGTGCTAGAGCAGAGTAAAAGAAACATTCCCGCAGCTGGCAAAAACCGTGGATTCCTACTCGCTCTCTCCGAAAAGTTTTCAAGAAACATGGGATTGAATTACCCATCACCTGGCCTATCAGATCTCAAAAAAAAGGGGAAGGGGGGGAACATTATATATCTCAGTGGAGGGGCTGTGCGGGGTTAAAAAAACTTGAGTGGTCCTCGGGTAGGGCGGGGGAGAGATCGCCCGTCGCATTTCACTCTTGGCCGACGAGGAGAGGGGAAGCCGCCGCTTCAATCCTCCTCGCTATCTCACTCAGCCACTCTGCGGGAAAAAAAACTGGGACGTGAGAGCTCGGTACGCGAAAATGAATTACCTGCAGGGGGATTTATCGATCTTACCGGCAGCCAGATGTCACTCTGGGGATGTGAAGTAGGTGGACACACCAGCGAAAGATGACTACACTGTATGCATCAGGGGCGCATCAACACATTTTAGAAAATGCGGGAACAAATGGCCCAAAAAGCTCTCGGACGGGGGGGGTACGGCGATCGGCCGTCAAACGATAAATCAATTGAGAGGGGGCTAAAATCTGATAAAATCTTTAAAGGGGAAGCGACTCTGAGGGGGAGAAGAAAATTCACAAGAAGAAGGGTGGTCGGGAGCTGCTGCCATGCCAGAGCGCAGTAAACCAGAAAGACGTCAAGCGGCGTCCGACTTTGACTGAAGAAAACAGTAGTAGAATAAATGCGACGACTCGTCTAAGTAAAAAATCGAGAGAAAATGAGGTCAAAAAGCCTAATTCCTTTTCTAAGTCATAGAGATCCCCCACTATCCGACCACTGTCTTTGAGACACCTTTTCAACCACTTTTCATTCCAAGAGCGGCGACTGGCAGGTTCCGCTTCTTTAGTTGGGCAAGGATGGAAAGAGGTTGACGGGTGGCTCGTCCCGAGCGCAGCACTCAAGACAAAGTGAGAATTCGCTTCACAGAAAAAAAAGCGAAGAAGGAGATCATTTAGAGTAACAAGGAA
>Ga0179593_1656272_pt1 | contig 10995 bp, 14 predicted proteins | sample CZODoug2_1_08_16_FD_185931 | JGI IMG/M metagenome (GOLD analysis project Ga0179593, IMG submission 185931) | Vadose zone soil fungal communities from Angelo Coast Range Reserve, California, USA - CZODoug2_1_08_16fungal (PacBio error correction) | ecosystem: Environmental > Terrestrial > Soil >...
GCGGGGGTAAAAAAGGATAATCGGAAAAAAGGGAGTGCTACAGGAAGAATCAAAAAATCCTGTATAATCAAAACCAGGTAATGCTTAGAAAATGGGGGGGCGTAGATTAAAGGAGGAAATCCGGTCCAATCTTGAGGAAGGGGAAAAATGAGGCGCTAGAAAGTTCACCGCGGGGGAAAAGGAGGAGCCAACTTTTGTACCATTGAAGAGGGGGGACCACAGCTTGCATTGGACAAACAAGGAAAATAAAGACTTTTGTAAGACAGGGGGCATTAATCCCCAGAAGAGGGGAAAAGAAATTTTGTTTCATATGAATTTAACTAAGATGTTCAACCACGAAATTTTAAACAGCGCCAGAAGCAAAGAAGTATTGTAAAAAAAAAAAATTTAAATTGGTAGAGGGGACGGGCCAACAATCCCCACTTAAGGGTGTTGAAAACGAAATGAAAGTGGATTCGGGGGGGGGGGGGTGATTGAGACGAAAAAGGAGAAAACACTCAGGTCGAAATAGATAAAAAGGAAGTACTTTTCCGGCTTATTTCAACGTGGGAAAGAAAGACTGCAGGTGAATCATGGGGGAAAAAAAATCAGAAAAAAAGGCCTTTGCAACATCTCTACAAAAGCAACATATGGAGTGGGGGTGCTTCACCACCCGAAACAAGGCAAACGGGCGGCGATTTGTGGGGGTTGATACACCTGAAAGGGAAGAAAGTTCGAAGATTATTACCGTAATCTCTCCGACAAGAAAAAGAGAGGCAGTCGGAGAGGTATTAGACGAGGAAGTGCTTCAGGAGACCTGCTTTGGAGAAAATCACGAAACTGAAAAGTGCGCATCGCATGGGGGGGGTTGGGCTAACGGGGATCTTTGCAGGAAAAAGTTCGTACAAATGAAAAAAAGCAAGAACAATTACTCCTCTGGGGTGCTAAAATAGAGAGGGGGGGGAACTCAGTCTGAAATCTCAAAAACTGAATCTGGCAAGACTTTAAAAAAGACCGTCTGTCTTCTGCAAGATCCGATCGGGAGAGGCCGAACCCAGCAAGTAAAAGACTGTCCGGAAGGGGATCTGTGGGATGATAACGGAAGGGAGGCGGATGCCCAAGAATGCATCTTAAAAAGGGGAAATCATCAGATCGCAATAAGGGGCCCTATTTAAACGATCATTTTGAGAAAAGAAGAAAGAATATAAATGAGAACGAACAAAAACATTCTGGAGCAGGAGGACGCCAGCTATGATAGAACTTGAGAGGATATGGATAAAAAAAGGTGGTGGACTATCATTTTAAAGAAGTAAAAGCGGCAAGGATAAAGAAAAGAAGGATCAAATAGCAATAATGGGCATATGGGGGGGTGACGAAAATAATATCAAGAAAAAATCAAAAAGAAAGGGTCAAAGAAAGGGGAATTCACACAATCCATGCGAGTATGAAATTGGGGAGAATAAATAATACAATAGGAACAAAAGGTCAAGCAAAAAAACTAAGTGGGGTAAAAACAAGTACCACAATACCATGGAGAGGCTATCGGGAGTATCAAAATACCCGTTTACTACGGGTCGCCAATGATTAAGCGGTCATCAAAAGGGGGAAGCGTACGCTTTCGTCCAGGGACCAGCATGGAGAAGTTACGGGGAAGATAGTTAAATCATTATCAGACTAATAAAAAAGCCATGATTTGGGGGGTGAGCATAAAAACAGCCACTGACCTATGGCTTGGCCCTGGGAAACCAGTCCTAGAGAAGTAAACAAACTCCCAAATTTATTCTTCCCACTGGTCCAAAAGAAGCAAGACCGAAAATCCCATGAAGGTTCAATCAAGGAAAAAACCCTTGCCCGGCCGAAAAGATTGCTCCACTGGGGGGAATTACCACCACCACCAAAAGCATCCCTCCTAACCGGACAAGAACAAAATCCTCCCTCCCGCCACAAAACAGGAAATTCATAATCAAATAAGAGCAAGCAATAGACCTCACAGGCTAGTTACCCGCGGGGTGAGGAGAAGTCGGGGGACAGCTTTTTGAACAAAGAGAAAACAAAAAAAAGAATGAAAAATTAAAAGGGGGAGGAACTATTCCAGGGCCAGAAACAACCTGTAACGTTTTATCCAAGCAACCCAAGAGGGCGGAACCCCCTAGGATTTAATCCGTTGTATTTTAACACCCCCTACTAGTTTAGTTTCCTGAGAAGCCTGGGGGGGCACCGTCCGAAATCTAAAAGGGAGGATTTCGTCACCTCCTCACTTTAAAGGGAGGGGTGACATACGACAGTAAAAAACTCCGAAAAACAACGGATGGAGGGAAATGAAAGGGACTGGGATGATGGTAATTGGATGGAAGCCAGTAGGAGTTGTCGGAGGTTAAATGGGGGGTTGCTTACAGAGGAACAAACATAAGGTTTTATCAAAGTGTCTTAGGGGTTGAAATTGGAGACATAGAAGAAGGTTTGTTTAATCCGATCTCATAGAGTTTGTTGGGGGGGGCGGACCATCCTCCATTCGCCGTTTTTTTTTATGGGAAAGGAATGGGTTGGAGTCCTCCAATGCTTTAAATCATTCGGAGAGTTAGGGGGTGGGGTTCGATTTGTACCCCCTTCTCCCGGGGGGGGGAGCTCTTACAGAAGTCTGGAACTTGGAGGGACTTTCCAGCTACAAGGCGGCACTGAGAGGGCTTTTGTTCTCTCTTGGTTCTTCTGTTTATTGGATTTGGGGGATTGGAAGAATTCCTTTTTTCGGGTGGGGAACTTCTCTCAATGAGTCTGGGATGCTCTTCGGGGGGGGACTTCGAATTTAATGCAGGGTCTTTTTTATTGGTTTGTTATATAAGGAGGTTCTCAGTCTCTTTACCTTATCCCTGTTCTTTCGAATAATTCCGGGTGATCAGGGGGGGGGGGGGAAAGTTCCCCCTTGACTTTTTTGGGAAGAAAGCGGTCATAAGAAAAATGTCAGTGCTTTTTGAGAGGGTGGGGGGGGTCTTGGTAGTTTGCTGAAAATTGCCAAGACCGAGGGTCTTGTCTGGGAGGGAGCGTATAGACTAAAAAGGGGAATCAACAGCGAAAAAAAGAGGAATAAGGGGGGAGGATTTATCTCGTAATTGCAAAACGATCGTCCTCTTCCAGAATGGGCGAAAGGGGCCTCCCACGGATTTGGGGGGAAAAAAGAAAAATTGGTAAGTTGCTAAAGAGAAGGAGCCGTATCAGGAGGGAACTGGTTTTCATATTAAAATAAAATCCTAGTTTTTAATCCGCTCGAGGGAGGAGGGGGGGGCTTTTGGGAAGGAATACTCGTAATATGTTAGACATAACAGATTTTTAGTTGGGGGGCCAGCATGGGGAAGGGATAGGAAGGGAAAGAAAAAAACACAACAAGGAAATAAAAACAAAGAAATGCCTTTATTTAGCTACGGCTGCCTAGGGGGGGGGGAGCTTTTACAGGGAAAAAGACAAAATTTTTTTGAAGCAATATCGGAAGTCGAGACATAGAAGATTTGTTCCGAACAGAAATGAGGTCTATTTGCTTGAGAGGAGGGAAAAAGGATTTGGGAGTGGAAATAGGGGGAGGGATCTTTTGTTGGACAAATATTCGTTAAGATGATGCATCATCTCAACATCGAGAAAAAATGGTGTGCCGGAAAAGGGGGGGGGGGTCGATAAAGGTTTTTGAGAATAAAAAAGAAAAGATCGGATCAGCAGGAGGCGGGATTTTTCAATAATGAAAGAGGGCCATTTTTTTGTTGGTGTTGTTGGTGGTGTGGTTGTTTTGGGGGGGGGGGAGGGGGGTGGGGGGGGGGGGGGGGGGGGGGTGGGGGGGGTTTTTTGGATTAAGCTGATCCGGTGTGGCATCAGAGAAGAGGAAGATAAGAGCCGATTTTAGCAAAGAACAGAGGAGGGGGGTTGCGGGGGATAACATGGGGGTGGATAAGAAAGCGAGATGTTTTCCGTTATTGGGTGACAACAATTAATGCGCGGGGGTGATTGAAGAAAGGGGGGGAAACGCGGGGAAAAATAGATCAAAAAGAAACAACCAATTGAAGATGTAGAAAGAGATACTGTTACTAGTTCGTACATTGGTTCAAAGCAGGTGGAGGGCAACACACCCATGGGGAAGGAACGCGAACCGGGTAGGGGGGTTTTGGGTGAAAAAGAACTCTATCTAAAGGGTGAATAGTGGGGGGACAGGACGTATGGGGGGTTAAGGTATGAGGGGGTGAAAGGGGAGGTTATTTATCTGACTGAAGGAAGCGGCACCGTATCATGGGGAAGATAGGACTGCTTGGGGGGTTAGATTGCGTCAAAAGGAATCCACCCAGCACGAATATGCGATCTTAGGGGGTGGTGAAAAGCCTCAAAGACTTCTACTTGTTCACTGGAAACGGGGGACCAATGGGGTTCAAAAAAGCCTGCAGGGGAAGTTTGTCTGGAGAGCACCTTGGTATGGGGAAAAGCGAGGAGGAAAAGGTATAAGAAGAGTTTTTGAATCTGAGGGGGGAATCAGGAAATCCTCGAGGCAACGCAAAGGGGGGGATGGGGGATGGTGTCCAAGGGCAGGAAGGGGGAGGAAAGGAGGGTTCCCCCTTTTTCTCTGAAAAACTCGTCCCTTTGCAAATCACTGCCGTCAGCAGGTCCCGGGGACCCGGGAGCAGCGCTCTGAAGCACGGACGAAAAACCAGCCGGCTGGCTGTGTCCCCACTGTGACGAAGGAATAGTACCGGGGCAAATTGGGGGATAAGGTCCGATTGAGGGCAGGCATGGAAAAGGGATTTTAAACTCCATTCTCTCTCACAACAAAAAAAAAATAGGAAAGGAAGAAACTTTTGGAAGGAATTTTCCATGCAAGACTGCCATATCGCTTTATCCCAATGTGGAAATACAGAGTTAGCCTTTATAAAAAGAAGAAAATACTTTACAAGCAACAACTGGGGTCCGTCCTCGAAAGTGTCGTAAAAAGCTTTCGGAAAATCATATGTTCAATAAAGTCGCGAATAAACCGCGTTCACCGGGGGGGGGGGCAGCCCAAAGGGGGGGCCAGGGGAATCGAGAGAGCATGGGGAACTAAAAAAAAGGAATCCCATTATCGAAAGCTTCGTTTGTAGAAAAGACTCAGTGCAGAAATAGTTAAAAGAGGGGGGGATAGTCTTATGACATGGAACAAAATCGTCAACAACTCATTAGCCAGGATCCATACCAATAGAATGGATAAATGGGTTAGAGGAGGGAAACAATACCCCAATTACGGGGGACAAACAATAAAGTATGAGGAGTCAGTGATTAAAGGTTGAGAAAGGAAACAGAAAAGGAAAGGAAAGGTAAAAATGATACTTTTGCCTAGATTGTCTTAATTCAAAGCAAATAAACACAAGTCATGGGAGACATGAGGTTAACAAAGAAATCCGAAAACATCAAAAGAAAAAATCACCTATTTGGGGCATAGATGGTTTTTTGCAACCCTTACATCCTAAAAACTGGTCTCGTGCACATCTAAGGGGGTGTGCCGAATAATAAGGAATACAACTGGTACGGGGGAGGGTAACAGTACGCTGAGGAATTTTTAGAATCTCTTGGAAAGTGCTTCAGAGGCTTTGGACATGGCACTATAAAAACGTGCAAGAGGCAAGTGTGTGGAGAAAACAGAGAAGTCAGGACAAAAAGTAAAATTAAAGTCCATAACGCAGAGAGTGATAAAGAGGGAGGAGGGAACCTCAAGCCCAAAAAGGAAAGAAGATATAATGGAGGGGGGCAGTCTGAAAAGATAATGTATTATATACGGGAGATAGTGAGAAAAGGAGGGAAAAAAAAAAAGATTAAAAAAGAAAAGGAAAAGGAAGGTCTACTGGGGAAAGGATCGTTGCTCTAACGAATACCTTTGGAAAAGATACGAATATCGCAACTAACTCATTTGTTTGAAAGAAAAAAGAAAGCAAACTAGACATAAAAAAGGAGGTCAGGAAACGGAGAGCTATTATAGACTTAAGCAATTTGCTTCAACAACTTGGGGGGGATCGATTTAAGAGACGGGAAAAGCGCAAACGTAAGAAAGGAAAACTGGGCGACGCCATTAGGTTTTGTGATCGGAAGCAAAAATCACAAATGCTGGCACAAGGAAAAAAAGAAAAGGTTGAGGGAAAAGACAAGAGTTGATAAAAGGGGGGGGGGAAAATAATAAATGGCACAAACTCTTGTCAGCAGTGGGGATAAAAAGTTAATAAAGGGGAAAGGAAAAGAAGGAGATTATCAGGGAAAACAAAAATAAAGACGCATGGGACTTTTACAAATGAAGAATTGCAAAAAGGTAGAAAAAAAAAAGACTCAAGGGTTTCAAAGGGGGAGGGGGGGGGGGACTTATCGAAGAATGCACTACTCCCAGTAGGATTACCTGCCACTTAAACTGTAGTAGGGATGACGTGAAAAGAAATAAAAAATGACAGGAAAGAAAAGATTGCTGGGGGAAAGGGCGTTCCGCCCCCCGTCCCTCATTCCGAAACTCAGCTCAAACGACCCATGGGCTTTAAACAGAGGGGGGAAAAAAATCCTCAAGGGTAAGGAAAATATTCACATGAATTATTAAAGAAAAAAAAACTTAAGACAGAAGTAAAGGACAAGAACAAAGAACCTATAAAACATGGAAAAAAGGGAGCATCCCAAAAGAGATACCAAGGAAGAAAAAATAGCACAAAGAAGCAACATAGCTACAAAGCTATACCTGCGTGGTAGACGGAAAAGGGAAAAGAAAGGTTTTGAAAAAGATTCAAAAGGAAAAGGGGGAGAAGTCCATCAATACAAAGAACAAAACTGGACTTTATGATCAAAGAAAAAAAAAAATGATCTTCTACTGGTTAAGGGGGGGGGTGATGGGCAAGAAAAAGGGAAGAAAAAGAAAGGGAAAAAGAATAGAAGAATGCAGTTAAGCAAACACAAGTTTAAAAACCTCGCGCAAAAATCAAGGAAAAGCATAAAAAAAAAAAGAGAGAGAAAGAGAGGAAAAGTGGGTTACTGGGAAGGGGAGGGGGACTTGGATGTTGTAAGAAAGTTGTCGGAGGGTTTAATAGGGATTTGAAATCTGATGGACCAGATGGAGGGGGGGAAGGTCTTAGTAGGATGACAGGGGGGGGGGGTAACAGTAGGCAGGGAGGGGGGGTTCTTTGTCACGTACAGGTTGGCTAGGATTGCGGGGGAGGGGGGAATGGGGGATGATTAGCAAAAGAAAAAGGATCTATGCCGGTGAAATTTTCGACTTGACATACAACGCCGGTCCTGGGCTTATGGAAGGGTCGGGGCGGGGGGGGAGGATTTGTTGGAAAGAATTTTATACTGGGGGGATTCTTATAGGATTCTTTGGTGGGGTAGAGGCAAGAGGGGTTGAGGGTTTTAAGGGAGGAATCCCTTGTCACTCCTGCGGGACGGGGGGCATAAGGGGGTTGGCAGCCGGGGGGAAAAAAGGGGGGGGGAAAAATCGGTAATACCGAATTTTTCTTACTTGTGAGATGTTTACTTAAGTCTCTTTGTACTGGGGAAGGAAAAGCAATGGAGGGAGGTCCTGTAAAGGCTGCAGAAAGGAAAAAAATAATCCTCAAGACAGAATGAAGAAGGTGCAGGATGACATAAAGTGGTTTAAGTAGGAGGGGAGTAGGGGGAGATTCGAGAATGGGACTTAATGGGAAAGGCCGGATCTAACTGTAATATAAAGTACCTGGTCTTTAGTTGCTAGGGTGCTTGAATATAGAAGGGAAGAAAAGTACCTGTGGGGGAGGATCCCATGAAGGTTGATAGAGGGTGAACAAGAGTGTGTGCATTTTGTGGAAAAAGAGAGAAGACGTAAGGAGGAAGTTTTGGGAAAACAATTGGGGAGGCTATATTTGGAAAGGGGGAAAAAAAGAAGGGTTCCCTCATTTGAGTGGCACGAAGGGGGGACCGCAGGTTTACGAAAAGAAAAAAAAGTAAACCCAGGGGGGGGTTTGAAAAAAAAAAAAAAAAAATAAAAAAAAAAAAAAAAAAACCAACAAGAAGAATAATAGTTAAAAAGTATACTTCTGAGGGTTCCGAGGGAAAGGGGGTGGTTTATAAAAGGGAGGATGCTGGAGATGGAGGGAAAAAGGGGGGGCAAACAATGATAATTGTAAATATGGATTGTCTTATATATCTTTATCTGGTGGGACAAAGTTATTCTGTGGAAAAGCTTGTTCAAAAAGGATCTCCAGAATATATCTTTCAAAATCATGGATTTCGATACCAGGTGTTTTTGGAAATCCCTATAGGAGGAGATTATAATAAAGAGGAGTCATAATGAATCTTTCCATAAGTACTAGTTGGAAAGAGAGGGGGAGAAAGGATTGGGAAAGGGGGTTAGCATTGGTGTGGGAGGGAGGATAATTTTAATACCTTTTGTCAGACCACTAATGTGGGGGACCGGGAAAAATGAAAAAGGCAAAAAGGATTTGATGGCATTTGGTCAAATTTACTCCTGAAAAGAGATCATAATAGCTCCTACAAGAGGGGGAGATTGGAGACGGGAAGGAGGGTGCGTAACGTTTTGCAAGGGCAAGAAACAAGAGGGTGCAGAGGGGGGGGAGTTTTGCCTGTATGGGGTTAAGGTGTTGCAGAAAAAACCTGGAGGGTTTGGGGGGGGTGGTGAGGGGGGGTGAGGGTTTTGTTAAAAAAGGCTGTATTCAGAATGAAATGCATTGGTCAATGGAGAGGGTAAGGCACAATATCGTATTGGTGATTCTGAGAAAGGTTTCTCGTGGGAGGGAGAAATCAGGTTATCCCAAAAGCAAGAAAGGGGGGCGATCATGTGATGGGGCCCCTTAATTGGTGGAAAAAAGGGGGCTCCATGTGGGGGTGGGGGAAAAAGGGGAGAATAAATGAGGGGGGAGTTTGTCTGGATAAGAAAAATCATGATTTTTTAAAATGGGGGTAGGGGTATAAGCGGGAAATTGGGAAAAGGGGAAAAGGGGGGTTATCATGAAAATCATCGGTCAACGAATCTAGATAGTAAGGGGGGGGTTCCAAAAAAAGGGGGAAGAAGAGGGGTTCGAAAAAAGGGAGAGAAAACGGGTGAACGGTCATAGCGAGGGGTAATTTAAACATATGAATTTTTAAAAAGCTTGACCAAGGAATATATTAAAGAAAAGCATGTGTAACGCATTTACCGTTATACAGGAAGGCAAATTGGGGGGGAAGAGGGGGGGGAGATATATGGGCAGATTGCAAGGAAAATTGTACTTTTATAAAAAAAAGAGGCAGTGACATTCATCTTCTCTCAGACAAACCACCAAGGGGGAAAGGTTAAAATGCCTTGTTTAAAAAAAAAATCGGCAAAGGGGCTACAGGGAAAAAAAGGTATCATCAGACAGGTAGGACACATTCAAAAACGAAACTAATTGAGTAGATAAATCGGTCCAAAGAAAAATAGAACTCTGCCAAGGAAAAGCTTGGGGGGGGAGAGGAGAGCCAACTTTGTAAATCATTGGGCAAAAGGGACATCTGGGGGAAACTTCCAAGGGAGGCTTCGTGTGGGAAAGACGATGATTTTGGCAAGGAAAACCCCGCTATTTTAAATATGTGAAAGAAAAATTACTTAACGGCAACGAAGGTACCACGGATCCCGACAAAGAAATCCTTTCTAACAGTAGAAGGGAGCCAGAACTCAAAGCAGGGGGGGGGGAAAAACAATAGCTGAAGCTTCAATGTGGCGTGCTTGATATTAAAAGAAAGAGAAAAAAAACGAAGAGAGAAATTAAGCGGGGAATTGTTGCTGAAAAAGGGAAAAACGTTCAGATGCAAATAAAAAGGGGGCATTTCCTGCACTCATCAGCATATAAGGTCAGAAACTTCAAAGATACTAAAGGTAGCAGAAAGGAGGGGGGGGGGGGCGAACACCCTTAACTCTCGAAGGCAAAAACTGTTCGCGGGGTGGGGGAGGGCCGGGCAATTGGGGTACGAAAAGGGCGTCTATAGCTAGATTGGTGTGCTCTATGATCTCTTTGACTGCTGGGGGGGAAAACAAAAGGCACTCAAGAGGAGACAAAAGGAGGGGTCAGGGGGGGGGGGGGGGTCAACAATAACAGGAAAAGAGTCGAGTTGCAAGGAAAAATTATAAAATGAAGTAAGGATCGGCACGCAAACAGAAGGAACTGAAGGTAGTAATCCTAAAGGCTTCTTGGTGCAACAAAAATTAGGAAAAAAGAAGAGGGGTCTTATGAAAAAAGGGGGAGGGTATACGCGGAGAAGATAGCAGTATTCCTCAAAAAACAAGAAGCGACCCTTAAATGGGAAGAAAGATTAGTGTTAAGAAGGGGAAGGAGGGAAAGGGAAGCGGGGAAGCCGGGAAAACTTTTGGACAGGACAATGATAAGAAAGGCCAAAGGGTTGAGAAGGCCATTCCATCAGCAAACTCTCAAATAGAAAACAACACATTCGGATAAGGGGACTTAGAAAAGGAGGAAAAAGGAAAGGTCAACAAACTTATGCCGCTCAGGTGGAGCTATAGCAGTAAGCGAAACCAACTAACAGTAAAGGGGGCAAAAGGGGAAATAGGGGGGGGGGGGGTTTGGGGGGAGAGGAAGGTCCAAAAAGAAAGTGCTGTCCAAAAACAAAGAAAGGGAGGCTTCACAGCTTGAGGAGAGAAATAGGAAAGATGGGGGGAAAAACAAGGAGATTAAAGAACAGACACATCCTGATACGCGCCTATGAGGATCAGTCGCATGCAATATTAAGAAAAAAATGAGAAAAAAACGGAGAGCGAAAGAGGGGAGCAAAGGGAAAATTGTCAAGCCGGGAAAAAAAGGGAAAGGAAGTGCGTGGGGGAAACGAGAGAAAACTTTATGAAAAGACACCTTATTCATACTATCGGGAGGAAGTGGGTCGAGAGAATAAAAAAAAATTGACAGAAACGGACACGGGAGGTTTACTTTAAGGAGCAGGAGATACGAAAACATTTCGTAGTATTAAAGCTGGTCAAAAAGAATCAAGAAGACAAAAGATATAAATGAAAGGTACCTTCAAGAA
>Ga0179593_1657320_pt1 | contig 10995 bp, 15 predicted proteins | sample CZODoug2_1_08_16_FD_185931 | JGI IMG/M metagenome (GOLD analysis project Ga0179593, IMG submission 185931) | Vadose zone soil fungal communities from Angelo Coast Range Reserve, California, USA - CZODoug2_1_08_16fungal (PacBio error correction) | ecosystem: Environmental > Terrestrial > Soil >...
CCAACGCAAAGGGGAAGGATGGGGAAGAAAAGAGACACCGCTCCGAACCCTCATTTTCCTTCATCATTGGTACATAGTAAAGGAAGGAACGTTCTGATCGAGGGTTCGTGAAAAAAGAGGAAGAAAAAAGTCCCGGACTTCTCTTACTACTGGAGAGGAAAAAAGAGGGAAAAAAAAAAAAAGGAGGGAGGGCCGTTGGAAAAGAATCGGAGAAAGGGGATAAAATAGGGCGTGACCCATAATAATCTCTTCTACGAACCGTTTCAGGAAGGAGAAAGGGGAAAGGGGAAGAAAGGAAAGGAAAAGAGAGGGGGGAAAGAAAGAAGTATTGCGGTCGGGGGACATTCGAGGGAAGGAAGAAAAGGGAGGGGGAATGTCTTTCCAACCCCTCATGAGAGGAAAAAAAGAGAGGGGGGTAAAAAGGAAAAGAGAGATCGGGAAAAAATGAGGGGAAGGAGGGCAAGATACTTTTCATCCGCGCGCAAGAGAAAGAAGAATCCGTCTTGGGGGGGAAGAGGAGGACCGCTCTTGTTCCTTTTTTTCTGAACAGGTGGGAAGGGAGAAAAGAAAAAACGGCCACTACCTTGGGGGGGGGAAACCGCGGTTTACTAATTCGGAAGGGGAAGACGAAAGGTACCTCAAGGGAAAGGGGGGAAAGTATCTCCTTCTTCTTCTTCCTCTCAGATACATAAAGAGGGAAGGCCAAACCTTTTGGAAGGAAGAGAGGAACTCGCCGTATGGATACGACCCGCAGCTTAAGAAGTAAAGGGGAAAAGGGGAGCTAGTGAAAGAGATCTGAAAAAGGGGGAGGAGAAAGAGGGAAAGGGAGGAGTGCACATCGATCCGTCACCTTCGTTTTCAACGGAAGAAGGGAGGAAAAAAAAGGAGGTCGAGGTTTAGGGGGGGGGGGAAGAAAAAGGCGTCGTCGCCCTATCTCCAGAAGGAAAAGCAGGGGAAAAAAGAAAAAGGAAAAAAGATCAATGAATTCAAGAGGGGATGAAAGAAGCTGACGATACTCTACTTTGTTCTTCAGAAACAGGGGGGGGGGGAAAAAAAAAAAAAAGAGATTGGCCCAAGTTTAACTAGAAGGGGAAGGGAAAAAAGAGAGGAGGAGTGGCCTGCTCACCGCTCTTGAATTTTTTGTGGGGAAAAAGCAAGGGAGGAACCTGAAAAAAGGGGGGAGGGAGAAAGGAGGAAGAATAAGGCTCGATTTACTCCCTCTCCACGGAAGGAGGGGAGGGAGAGGGGGGAAAGAGTAGGGCGCGCGGGCTAGGAGGAAGAAAGGGGGAAAAGAAGTAATCATCTTTCCTCTTCCCCAATCTGTAGGAGGAATGGGAAAGAGAGAATAGAGCGAAAGGACCAACATCAAGGGAGGGGGGGAAGGGGGGTGAGGGAAGACAGCGCCCTTAAAGTAATACTTTTCATCACATCCCTGCGAAAGAAAAGAAAAGAAAGCGGACAGCCGCCGTTACTAGAACGAAAAATGAGACGCGGACATCCCTACCGCTTCCATTACCGCGGCTATTTGAAGAAGAATGAGGAAGAGGGGGAAAAGAAAAAAAAAAGGCAGCGAATCTGAAAGAAGACGTCCAAAAAGGAGAAAGGAAAAGCGAGATAAAAAAAAAAAACGGAGGAGATTAAAGATAGATATCTTCTTTTCTTCTTTGCGCGAAGGAGTTCTTGATGGTACAAAAGAGAAAAAAAAAAAGTAAGAAGCTCGATGAGCAGAACGATTAAGCGAAGGGGACGGTAATGGAAAGCGTCGGGTCTTTCCCCTCTCTCATGTTTTACGTTTCGAATTAAACGGAGGACGGAAGGAAGAAGGGACAGCGTCGAAGTTCGGGGGAGAGGGAAGTAAGGTCAGCCCGCTGGCTTAACGACCCCTACCTTACCTGCTTTATCCTTGCGCGGAGAGTACGATGGGGGGAAAAAAAGGGGGCAGCCGGAAGAGAATCGAAGAGGGAAAAGAGGAAGCATAGAACCGCTCCTACCTTCAATCATCCCTTCTCTAGCTTACTAAGAAAAGAAGGGGGGAAAAAGGAGGGCACGACCGGGTTTAGGAAAAGGGGGGAAAAAAATAAGGTGCCAGGTGCCCTTTGGCTGTTTCTTCACATGCCGACCAAAACAAAAGGAAAGGAAAAAAAGGGGGAAAAGGGAGAGTGTTCACTTCTAAGAGGAAAAAAAAGGAAGGGTATGTCCTTTTCCGTCTAACCTTCGACAGGATGGAAGAAAAAAAGGGCAGCCCGTCATGTCGCCTGAGGGGGGAAGGGGGAAGGGGTAGGGAGGACGTGTTCTTCCCTACCAATCTCCTCTTCCGGAGAATGAGGGGGGAAAGGAGAGAAAAGGAGAACGCCTGGGACAGAAGGAGGAGAAAGGGGAAAGAAAAGGCAAGAAGTCCTTTTACACCGCCGGGGTGGGAGGGCTAGAGAAACGCGATGGCCCGCGATCATCTTTGCAGAGGGAAAAGAGAGAAAAAGCCCACTGGGGAGCTTAAGCTGCGTTTTCGGGTATCACAGGAAAGGGGAAACAGGATCTTCAAAGGAACAGGCAGGCATGGCGTCCACGTCTCTTCTATTATCGGCCGAGGCAGGGGGAAGGAAAAAAGGGGAAAGGAAAGTGATGACCGAAAAAAAGAAAGGGGGAAAATTCGTGAACCGCGGGGGAACCATCTAAAAGGGAGTGTCCTTTCGACTTTTATCTTCTCTCTTTCCACCGGCCCGACGAAAAGGGGGAGGAAAAAAAAAACAAAGTCAGATACTTAAAAAAAAGGGGGAAGTCGTCAGCTCTTCTCTCCTTAATCCCCGTATCGGGAAAAAAAAAGAAGGCTCGCTCTCGCCGGGGGGGGGAAAAGGGGAAGGGGCAGAAGAAAATCCCGAAGTTTTTCCGCATTTCTTTTTTTTACTCCATCCCTCAAGGAGAGAGGAGAAAAGAAAAAAAAGAAAAGAACGAGAACTAGAGGCCCCCAGATAAGGAAAGGAAAGAGGAAGAATATGCACCTTTTTCGTTCTAATCTCTTCTTCTGGGTCCACGCAAGGAAAAAAGGTACAACGGCAAAAATCAGAGGGGGGGGGGGGGAAAATGAAAACCCTTTTCCTAAAAGAAAAAAGGAGGGAAGGAAGACGCGTCCTTAAGGGGGGGGGGGGGGGAGGGGAAGCGGCGGTGCCTCCCTATCACACTTACCTACTCTATCGAAGTGAAAAGAAAAAAGGAGGGAGGCGAGTAGGAATCTATCAGAAGGAAAAGGGAGGGGGGGAGATTCCCCCTAACTTCTTAATAGAAAAAAAAGGAGGAGGAAGGAACGTAAAGAAAAAAATCGTGGAAGATCACCACGCAGTTTCTTCTGTATCTATCGCCCGAATCAAGAAGACACTAAAGGGAAGGGAAAAAGGAAAAGAGGAAAGTGCGGATCGGGGGGAGGAAAGGGAGAGGAAAGAACACCCCTTCCTTACTTCTCGTAATACTGGAGCCGGAGAAAATAAGGGGGGAAGAAGAAAAGAAGGGGACCAGACGAAATCGAACCCTGTTCAGAAGAAGGGGAAGAAAAAAGAAAGAGATTCGACGAAACGGTGCATGCTTATCATCTTTATTGCCTCTATCGGGGGACTCAGAGGAGAGGAAAGAGAGGGAGGAGAAAAGGAGAGACTGGAGGGTATGGAGGGAAAAAAAGGGGGAGGAGGAAAAAAAAATAGAGAAATTGCGTCGCCATTCCCTCATTACCCCTGCTGCTCTCGAGCAGCGTAAAGGCGGTTGAAGGGGAAAAAGAAAGGTCAGCTCATGAGAGGATGGGATTCGCTTCTACTCTCTGTTCCCTTTTTGGATGAACGTGGGAAGGGAAAGAAAGAAAGGGAAAGGGGAATAAAGAGGGTGACGAAGATTCCTGCAGGGTGGGAGAAGAAGAAGAAAGGTAATGGAAAAGCGTCTCTCCGTTCTTGAAGAAAAGGAAAGAAAAAGAAAAGAGGAAGCCAACAATTTCAGAGAGAGACAAAAAAACTAGCGGTATTTATACGCTACCCCAGCCAGATTAGCTAAAGGGGAGGAAAAGAAGAAGGGAACAGCGGATCGAACCGCGGGGGACAGGGAGAGTCACACTCTATCCTTCACCTTGTTTACAACGAACGGGAGAAAAGTCGAGGACCAGGCTGTAGGGGGGGGGAAGGTGAAAAAGCTTCCCCATTCTTCTTCGCCCTATCGAAGAAGAAGGAGAGGGGAGAAGAAAAAAGATAAAAAGTAGCCATATTCTATAGAGGGAGGGGGGAGGAAAGGAAGAGACGACTCGACTTTTTTCTTCCATACCTGTTCTAAGGTAGATACAGGGAAAAAAAAGAAAAAGAGGAGAGAGAGATGGGAGGAGTGAAAGATCACCTCTAGGGGGGGGATGAAAATGTGAAGAACCCGCACCTTTCACTTAACCTTATTTTCAATTGCGAAAAAGTAAGGGAAAAGAGAAAAAAGAGGAAAAAATGAAAGGATGGGGGTTCCAGAGAAAAAAAAGGGGGAGGAGGATTGAAAGATGATTCTTCTCTTCTATTCTATCACCGGTACAAGAAAAAGGAGAAAAAGAAAGAGGAGGCCTTTAACACCACACTCGGAAAACAAAAAGAAAAGAGAAAGGATAAAAAGTCAGGTGTCTTTCTTCATCCATCTTCCAGGAGGAAGGGAAGGGGAAAAAAGAGGGGGGGGAAGGAATACTGGCAAAACAGAAAGGGAGTAAAAAAAAGGGGAAATAGAAAAGTAACCTTCTCGGGCTTTACCTCCTACCTCTTCCTTACCGCGGCCGTGTACTCAGAATGGATAAGAGGGAAGAGAAAGGAGGAAAAAAAGGGGGGGGAGCAAATCCTGAAAGAAAATTCGCGACAAGAAAGAAAAAAAGGGATATATATAGAAAAAAAAACCACTTATTATTCTTCCCCTATATATATCTTCTTGGAGGCGTGGGAGAGAAGAGGAGGGGAAAAACAAAAGAAGGATGACTTACGACGCTGGGGGGACATGCGGGAGGGGGAAGAGAAAAAGGGGGGGAGTAATGGAGTCGGTCGGTCTTTCCCCTCTTCCTTTTTACTTTCGAGTAAAAAGGCGAAAAAAGAGGGGAAAGCGTACGAAGGGCTTGTGAGGGGAAAGGAATTTGAATGGCGGTCCTCTTTCTACTACCCCTACCTACCTGCTTTTATCCCGGGAGAGAGAAGTTAATGGGGAAGGAGGGGGGCAAACCGGAATTATCGAAGGGAGGGGGGAAAGGTGGGGAGAATAGCCTCTCTCCTACCTGCAATCATCCCCTTCTCTATCTTACCCATAAGAAGAAGGGAAGGGCGAGGGGGGGGGGGAGGAGAAACAGGAAGGTTAACGCCTTGACAGAGGGGAAAAAGAAAAGGGGTGAGGGTAGAAAACATGCCCGCGGCAACCCCCTTCCCGATCCTGTTATCCGCAAAAGGAGGGAAAAAAAAAAGAAAAGAGAGCCGGGGGGTCCTGAAAAAAAAAAAAAGAAATTCTACCCGTTCTTTAATCAAGGAGAAGAAAAAAAAGGAAGAGCATGATGAACTTTGATGGAGGGAGGGGGAGGGATTCGACCACTCTCATCTCGTATCGTGGAAGAAAGAAGGGGGGGGGAAGAGAAAAAGCAGGCCGCTGACAGTCTTCTATTTTCATACTACGCCAGTAGTTGAAAGGAAAGAAGGTGACGGCAAAATTTGCACGAAAAAGGGAAAGATGGGAGCTATCCTCTTTTTCCTATAAGCTGAAAGAAAAAGAGGGGAATGGGAGGGTCACGGTGAACATATCAGGAAGGGAAGAGGAAATAGGAAAGTCCTTTCCTTCATTTCTTTCCCCCTTCTCGGAGGAAGAGAGAGGAGAGGGAAAGGAAGAAGGGTAGAAAGGAACGTGGGGACCGAGTAGAAACCGCAATTCCCTCTACTTCGTCACCCGCGGGGAAAAAAAAGAAAAAAGGAAGGACATGGGAGCTGCAAAAGGAAAAAGGAGAAAAACTCTTCCGCCTTTGCCCACGCGGTCGAAGCAGAGGGAACAGCGAACACGGGGGGGAAGAAAAGGTTATCGTCATCTCGTCTCTAAGGAAGGAAAAAAAGAAAAAAAAGGGATATCCAAGGGGAAAAAGGGGGAATGAAGGGGGGGAAGGGGGAGATCAATTTCTCGGTTTTTCTCTCATTGCTTTGTGGAAGTCCAAGAAAAGAAAAAAGAAAAAAAAGAAGGGAGAGAAGACAATGAGAAGGGGGGAGGAAAAAAGGGAAACCCTCTACTTTTCCCTTCCACTGATCCGTAACGGAACCGGTGGGAAAAGAGGGCCAGGGGGCCCGTAGGAAGGAAGGTGGAGACCCGTGGATTACTATTTTCATTTTCCAACGGCCACTAGAGCGGTGTGGAACCGGAAAAAAGGAAAAAAGGCCCAGTATGGAACTCGAAGGGAAAGGGGAGGGGGGGGGGAGGCCGCTGCCTTTCACTCCCTATCATCACTTCACCGACTGAGGAGGGGAAGAAAGGGAGGGAGTCTTAGGAGGAAGAGAAGAAGAAGGACCACGTGCGTTTTTATCTTCCCCGAACTTCTTAAGCAATACTCTAAAAAAAAAAGAAAAGGGGAAGCATGGAGGGGAAGATCACCACTCACTTTTCCGGCCTGGATCTGAGCGCACGAGAAAAAAGGGTCACATGTCAGCCGTAGGGGGGAAGGGAGGGGGAGTGCACCTGTCATCTTCACTACCCCCCTTCAGAGGCGCCGGAAAAAGGAGGAAAAAAAAAAAAACAGGGGAAAAGGGAAAGTTCCGAGAAAAAAGAAGGGTGGGAAAAACTGCACATCTTCTCCACCTTTCTCCAATCATTGCGGGACCCAGATAAGAGGGAGGGGGAAAAGGAGATAGAGGGGGGACGCTAGGCGGTAAGAAGGAAGGGAGAGGAGGGGGGGGGGGGAGGGAGAAGGGCCTTCGCGACGCGCGCCTTTATTTATTTTTTCCCAACCAAGAAAGGTGAAGGGGGAAGGGGGAAAGAAAAAGGAAAACGTAGCTAGCGACTCGTAAGAAGAAGGGGGGGGGGGGGGGGGGGGGGGGACGGCTGTCAAGATCCTTTTCATCCTTCTCTCACAGATGAAAAGGGAGAAAAGAAGAGGAGGGGGGAGCGCAGAAAGGAGGATGGGAAGGTGTGCTGCTTTTTCCTCTATCAGCGCTACCAAAAGAAATTGTAAGTCTGGGGTTCCCAAGGAGAGAGAGGAATGCTTTTTCTCTATTTCCCTCATGGGGGGGAGGAAGGAAGGAAAAAAGGGACGGCAGTCAGTAAAAAAGAAAAGGAAGAGAAAGGTGGACCTCCATTCCTGCCATACGCTTTTCCTATCCTCTCGAACCGAAGGTAATGGGGGGGAAAAGGGAAGGGAAGTGAAGATGCTCTGGAAAAAAGGAAGGGGGAAGGGAGGGTAAGAGAAAGGGATCTTTCACCTCTATCCTTCGACAGGCGGTGAAAAGAGAAGAGAAACAGAAAGTACGGGAAAAAGAGGGTACGTTTTACGGTGAGCCTTCCCCATTCTTCGTCCCCGAGCACCAGAGAAAAAGAAAAAACGTACTACATCACAGGAGGGGAAGAAAAGAAAAAGGAAAAACGGGGAGTGCCGGCCTCTTACGAGCTCCCCGAACGTTGTGGAGGCAAAAAAAAAAAAAAAAGAAAAGGCGTAATTGTCAGCAGGTGCAGACGAGGGGAAAGGGGAAAAGGCTTGATGCGGCTTGCGGCTCACCTTTCCTCTTTAAGTGTGTGGTCATGGAATGGGGGAAAAGGGGGAATGAGAAAAAAAGTAGGGGGAAAAAAAAAAAGGGGAGGGAGAGTGTACTCCCTCTCCCACTGCCGCGGCTGGGCCAGGAAAGGAGGTGACCGGTTAGCCCGCTTCAGAGGGGGGAAGAAAGGGGGAAAAAGCTTCGATCATCTTCCTCTTCCACAAATAGAAAAAAAAAAGGAAGAGACAGCAAAGCCCTCCAAGACGTTCAGGAGGGGAGGGAAAAAAGGGGAAAGGGAAGGAAGGACAGTTCAGCACTGAAAGAAAGAAAAAGGAAAAGGGGGGAGGAGGGAAGAAGGTGGTACTAAAAAAAGAAAAGAGGAGAGGGGAAAAAAAAGACCGTTTCTCCATGACCGACGGCGATGGAAGCAGAAGTAGAAGGAAAGAAAAAAAGGGAAAGAAAGATGAACGACGCATCAAAGACCTCGGGCAGAAAAAGAGAAGAAAAAAAGAAGAGTAGAGCTCAACAACAACAACTTATTATTCTGAAAAATATAGGGATCTCGGGAGGAAAAAAAAAAAAAAGGGAAAGGAGGAGCCGACTCAGTCAGAAGGGAAAAAAAAAGAGGGGGATGAGATGACATCTCCGCTTTCATTTCATCTGTCTTTCTGTCCCCGAGCAGGTGGAGGAGGAAAGAAGGGAAAGGGGGGATGGGGTTGCGCCTGTGGACGGGAAAAGAGGGGAGGGAGGGGTAGGGAAGTCCATTCCTTCCTGTCCTCTGTCTTACTACAAAAAGAGGGAAGGCGAGGGACGGAAGTTCTCGGGGAGGGGGCCGATTCGTTTTTAATTCCGCCGACGGATGGGGGGGAAAGAAAGAATGAATCCTTCTGGGGAACGTTATCGCCTCTCTCGCGCGCAGACAGGACAAGAGAAAAGAGGAAAAAAAAGGACGGGCAGTGGTAGGGGAGGGGAGAGGGGAGGGACGCTATGGCTGACCTACTTTCTCGCATATGAAGGGGGAGGAAAATGATCCCAAAAAAAGGAGAAGGGGTGAATCTTCAGCATTCCTCCTATCTGTTTTCCCCGGGGGGAAAACAAAAAAGCAAAAGAAAAAAGGAGCCGGTAGTTCCTTTAGGGGGGGGGGAGAGGAAAAATTACGAATCTGTCCTTTCTTTCGCTCACACTTCTATCTCGTCCAGGCCGGGAAGGAAAAAAGGGAAGGGGAGACGGGTATTGTTCAGAGGGGGAAGGGGAGGAGAGGAACACTCATCTCTTATATCTTTTACTACTCATTTTTCAGCTAAAAGTAAAAGAGAGGAAAAATGTGGGGGAAAGAGAGGGTCACTACGTCCAATTCTTTACACCAGGATGAGAGGGGTGAAGAAGCAAAAAGGGGGGAAAAGGGCTTGGCCGCTATCCTCTTTGCCGAGCATATGAAAGCAGAAGAAAAGGAAGAGGGGAGGTATGAAATCCTAAAAAGGGGGGGAGAAGGGGCGTCAAACTTTCTTTCCCTTCAATGGCTGTAAAAAAGGAGGAAAAGAAAGGGGGGACGAAGAACAGAAAGGAGAGGAAAAGCTTGTCCTCCATGACCTTTAGGGACCTAGTCCCACCAAAAAAAGAAAAGAGAAAAGGGAAGGAGGGGTCCTACTGGGGGGAAAAAAAGGAAAAAAAAAAGGAAGCCAACCGGGTCCCATTCTTCTCATCTCCTACCCAGCCGCATGGGGAAAGACGGAAGGAGACGGATGAAAAAGGGGGGGGGGAAAGAAGAAGGGGGAAAAGCCCTGGACGCTGCTCTCTCCTCCCTTTTTTCCTTAGGGAACTGGACGAAATAATGGAGAAGGGGGGGGAAAAAAAGAAAAAAAAGAAGGAGAGAGGTAACGAATGGAAAGGAAGCAAAAAACTCTCTCGTCTCTATCCCTTCTTACCAGCAGATAAAAGAAGGGGAAAAAAAACAGATACTGAAAGGGGGAAAAAAGGTAAGGAAGGAAAACGGTTCGTCGAAGCTATTTTCTTTTTCCCTGCCCGGGATTGTGGGAACACGGGGAGGGGATGAAGGGCAAGTCCAAGAGAGGGGGGTAACTTGCGCCTTTTCCAGGAAAGAAAGAATTAAAAACGTACAGGAGGGGTTCTGGGAAAGAGGGGAAAAAAAAGGAAAAAAACGTCCACCGACGCGATCGACTACTTAACCATTCTTTCATGGACCCTGAGGGTCACAGGAGGGGAGAAAAAGAAGACACAAGTGGTGGTTCTCCCGAAAGGGAGGGATCATAACAACAACAACTTATTCTTCTTCACCTATCTATATAACCGTGACAGGCTGGAAGAGAGCCCGAAAGAAAGAAAAAAAGGGGAAAGGTAAAAGAATGGGGTCATCGTTCGATCGTCTTCTTTTACTTTCTGATCGGGTCGTGCACCGAAGCACGGAAAAAAAAAAGAGAAAGAAGGCGGCCACTGAAAAAGGAGGCTGTGGCCTTTGGCCCTTCAACTCGTCATCAACCGGGTCTAAAAGAGGGGAAGAAAAAGGGGGGGGGAAGGAAGGATCAGTTTCACGGAAAAAGGGGGAAAAGGAGAGGTCCCTCCTTTCTCGCGAACGAGAGGAAAGAAGGGAAGAGAGACGAATGGAGGATTGAGGGAAAAAAAGGGGAAAGGAGGGAGAAAAAAATACGAGAAATTGGTCGCCATTCCTCATTACCCCGGCGGACGAGCCGAGAGGAAGGAAGAAAAGAGAAGGGGCGCTCGAAAAAAGGAAGAAAGACAAGCCGGTCGCTCAGTCTCTTCTTGTGAGGCTCTGCGACCCAAGGGGGAAGGCGGAGAAACTTACCAGTAGGGAAAAAAAAGGGGGAGGGGGAAAAAAAGGGAGGGGGACGAAGTCGAGGCTTCTTTTGCGACGAGGTACCAGCATCACACGGTACAGGGGAAAAAAAAAGGGAAGAGAAGAGGAGGGGCCGAGAAAAAGTGAAGGTAAAGAGGGAACTCGCCGTTATGGATCCCTACCCTCATCTTATTCTCCGTGGGCAGTTGGAAGAAGAGGGAGAGGAGGAAAAGAGGAAAGGGACTGAAGAAAAAGAAAGAGGGAAAGACTTTGCCTTTTTACCCTCTACTCATTCTCTTACCTTCGTTTCTCTTTTGACGGTGAGAAAAAAGAAAAGGAGAAAATGAGAGTGGTCTAGAAGAAAAAAAGAAAGGGAGAAATAAGGCCGGATCGATACTTTTCTTCCCTCCTCTGAAGAGATCCCGAACGGGGGAAGGGGGGGGGGGGGGGGGGGGGGGGTAGGGGGGGGGGGGGGGGGAAATA
>Ga0179593_1715873_pt1 | contig 10995 bp, 15 predicted proteins | sample CZODoug2_1_08_16_FD_185931 | JGI IMG/M metagenome (GOLD analysis project Ga0179593, IMG submission 185931) | Vadose zone soil fungal communities from Angelo Coast Range Reserve, California, USA - CZODoug2_1_08_16fungal (PacBio error correction) | ecosystem: Environmental > Terrestrial > Soil >...
TCGACCTGACCGGGGGTGCTCAACTGGGGCCATCATATTACGAAAAGGATATTGAATCTCGGGAAGGGAGGGACTCTCGAAAAGAGAGTGGTGCAGGAGCCGCCCAATACGTGGAGTCTTTCCTTCATTTAGAATAAAAGGGGGAACGTGTGGCTTTGAAGGGAGGAACACGAAGGGGAAGATTGGTGCAGTCTTAGGGGAGAAAAAGAAATGAAAACCGGATCCCGAACGCGGGGGGAAGAAAAGGACATAAAAAGGTTCGGGGAAAGGGAGACCGTACGACGGCCAGGAAGCCTCACTCCCGCAATAAAAACATGAATTCATCCCCGCGGGGGGGAGAGGTGGGGATGCCTGGAGACACGCACCAGACTCTAGGGGGATCCATAGGCTGACTAGGATCAAAGGGGGTAACGACGGATCGGGGTCAGGATGCAGGGGGAGAAAGGGGGGGCGGAAAAAGAACGAGGCCGAGGGGAGGATTAGATGCTCCGGGAAAATCTGGCCTTCTAATCATGTCGTGAGGGGTCCTCATGCCTCCTGGGTGTAAGAAAAGGACAGGCGCAGAGGAGCGGAGGCCGGAAGAAAAAAGGTGGCAAAAGGTGAAAACTACCGAGAGCTATGGGGAAAATTGAGGAGTAGTGAAAAGAACTTACACGGAGATTTTTTTTTCAGCGAAAACCCGGAACTCAAAAAAAAAGTGGTTTGAGGACTACAAGGTTTCCGAGGAAAAGGGGCGTTTCAGGAGAAAGGGCGGGCGGAAGCCGCACGGTCCCGGCTCGTGACCGCGAGAAAGAAGGCGGGTCTGTGCGAAAGATAGCTCGCGCCGAAGGACTAAGTCGAAAAAGGCGGAGGGGGACACTCGCTGAGAAATTTGGGCTTAGAGGGAAAAGGGAAAAAAGAAGACCGGCTCTAAGGTCAGTCTATGTCGCCGCAGGAGGACGCGCGCGAACCACGTTAGAGAGAAAAGCAGAAAAGGAAGTGTATTGTGAAGGGGCGGCTGCTTTGGCGCGGAAAAAATCAAAGCGTCTTAGAAAAATGCAGACGCGGATGAAGTTCCTCTGTGACGAGGGGAAATGCATCTGGAGAAGAGGCGAAGGTGGCGAGGGGAGTATTCTGTGCTCGGCCGGGATTCGGGGGGCCCGCCGAGCAGAAAGGTGGAGTGGGGTGGGAAAGTGAGCCCGGGCGATGAAAAAGCGGCTCCATACACAGTTTGAAGGGGCATCCTCTGACGAGGGGGAGCCGTGCTGGAGGAGGACATCTGCTCGAAGGTTTGCGGGATTTGAAGGGGGGACGGGGAGCCGGGACGGAAGCCGTTTTGGAAAGCGTCCTCTCATAAAAAAAATGCTATTTTGGGACAACTTTTGGGAGGATCTTACTTTTCCTCGTGGACGCGTCCTGCTGAGGGAGGGATGCATTGAATAAGGGGGGAAAAAGATGCTGAGGGTAGCTATTTCAAACAAGGGGGAAAGAAAAATCCGTCAATTTGATTTGGGACGAGGGGAGAGTCGACGCTTTGGAAAAAGAGAAGATGCGTTCCACTGGAAAAGAAGATCCTCTAGGCTAGGAGAAAGGGCTGGCGGGTTTTTCCGCAAAAGCGACTGTGGGGGGGGGGGGCTCGCCGAGGGGTGGATTCTTCGTTGCCTTTCCTTGGGGGCGAAAAGGGACATTCCTCCCCAGAAGACGAAAACGTCGGATTCGCGGAGTATGGGGGGGGGGGTTTTTCAGGAATCGCTTCTCGCACGATTTGTTTCTCTTCCGAAAAAACTGAAGTCTGGTCCCGGTGTCAGAAAGAGAATAATGCCGGGAGAGGGTGGAGCATTGCGTTGTGCAGGAAAGAGCAGGGGGAAGCCAAAGGCGACTAAAAGAGAGGGGAAAAAGCTGTATGTGCCGCTGGAATGATCTGATCCGCGCTTGGCAGAAGACTTCGCATGGGAAATGGAGTGCGACTTGGGGGAGAAGAACTCTCATCAGGCGCGACATTGCGGGGAACTGAAAGCGTGTGGACGCACGGCGGAGGAAAAGAAACTGGCCTATGTAGTAGGAACGATTTCCCGGAGTCGCTTGATATCGAGAAAGGGAGGGGATGATCGATATATCCGGGGAAAAAAAGTGATGGTCTCTCTCTCCGGGAGAGCCCTCTAACTCCCTCTTCCAGGGTGGGGGGGGGGGTGTGGGGGGGGGGGGGTTTGGGGGGGGGGGGGGGGGTTTCAGCTACTATTACTCGAAGGGGGGACCCCGAACGGGCAGACATGCTTGCAGCAGGGAAAGGGACGCGCCATCTGCGAAGAAGTTCTTCCCACGGCCTCCCATCCGTAGGAACGAGTTTCAGAGGAAGGGGGAACCCAGAACGCGCTGGATGAAGAGAAAAAAATACCGCTTGTTGCGACAGAATGTAGTCGCCTTTGGCAGGGAAGGATCGCTCAAGCAAAAAGGGGGACATGCTCCACATGCAAAGCAGATCGAACGATCGGCGGATTGCAAAAAGGAGGGAACCCATCCGCGGCAGCGTAAAAGAAAAGAAAAAAAACGAGATCGCGAGCCGCAGAAGCCCCATGCTCCACATCCGCTAATCAGCGCCAAACGCAGGCAGTCTGTTCTTGGGTGAGGGAAACGATCGCCCAAAACACGTCACCTAATAACTCAAGGAACCGTTCCAACCAAAAAAGCAGTTGCGAAAAACGAAAAAAAGAGGGGGGGGAGCAGCGTCCCCGTCCTCGCGGATCGGAAACGTTGGAACGATATTTCCTCTTAGAATGGTAAAGAGAGAAAGTCCACTCCTCTGATCAAAAGGGATCTCCACAAAAGGGAGGTTCCATGGTGTGGAAAGAAATCTATCAGAGAGAGAGGAAAGTACAATTCCGCAAGCCTGCATACTCGTCCACAGAAAAAAGATCCTCGTACATCGTCAAAAGAAAATCAAAAGAGGGTTCTCAAAAAAATGAGGGAGGGGGGGGCGCGTACGCAACAGGGGGGAGGATTCCCATCAGAAAAACTTTCATCGTGCAAAACGCAAAACAGAGGCGAGGTACCGCCAGTTTGGGACGCGACTTCTGGGGGGGGGCGATTCACGCACTCCATGGAAGGGGGGGAGCTATTTCTTTGAAAGATCTAATCTAGAGGGGGTCTCTTCCAAAAGCTCACCTGGCTTGACAAGGCGAAAAAAAAAAAGAATGCTCACCTAATACTGAAATCCACCTTAGGAAGCCTCATCCAGAAATCAGGGAACAGTCGTTCCAGAGGGAGGAAAGAAGAAGTCTGCTTCAGTTGGGCAGGTGATTCCGTGAAAAAAGAAGCCACCGTAAAGACTGTCTCGATTGTGAGGCGCTCGGGGAAAAGAAAAAAAAAAAGAAAAGAGGAAAAAAAAAAAAAAAAAAAGGAAAAAGAAAGAAAGAAAAAATGCTGCTACATCGCCGGAAGAGCACCTGAATCATCAGAGCCCCGCTCAATCAAAGGGGAAGAGGCGCGCCTAAGAAAAGACACCGTCTACAATCAGGATATAAGGCGCTTCTCTCTCGAAGGAATACAACACCAAAAGAAAGGGAACAAAACCTTATATCCGGAAAAGGAGAAAGCCTTCGCGGAAAGAGGAACCATTTCTCTCAATCCCCAGGAGTCCCTCAACCAAGGAGTGTAGAAGGGAGGGGGGGGGGGGGGGAAAACTTCCACCACATAAAGGGGGGGGAAAAGAAGGAGAGAGACCAATCCTCAAGAGGATGTAATTTCTTACTTTCCATCTCTGAGGGAAGACCATTTTCAAAAGGGAGGATAATCGGGACGTGACTCGTAAAAGGGGGCACACCGTTTCTATCAGCTTTTCCCTAAAAAAAGTCTGCATAAAGATGATTTCGGGACGCCTTATTCTGCACGGGAGAAAAGGGGAAAAAAAGAAAATATCCTCTCTGCTCTTTATCGAAGGCTGCCGTCGTGCCTCTTTCTTACCCGCCGCAAAACAACGAAAAAAGGGCGTTTCAAAAAAAAGAATCTTCAGCCTCTGACGGCCCGGGGAACGCACTTAAGGGTAACGCGGCGTCCAGGAAACCAACGCCCCGAAAAAAGATACTGTCGTTCCTGTTGGGGGGGGGGCGGGGCGGTTACAGTCCTGGGACATCTCTTGCTCCCCGAACAGGAAAAAAGACTAAGCCCCGAGGGGGGAAGCCTTTCCCCGAACTCTACCTGCGCAAAGGGACCTTTTGAAGCTGCCCAGGGGGGGGTGGGGCCTAATCTGTGGCAAAGGAAAAGCCAAAGCCACCGTCTTCGAAAAGAAAGGGAGGACTGCAGACCGCCTTTACCAAGAGAAAAAGGGGGCTGCGTTTTTGGAGAACCATGAGAATATCTATCCGTGAAGGAGAAATAGGCTCACATCTCCCTCTTTCCGAAAAGGGCTGGTCCCCTTTAATGAAAAATCGGGAAATCATGTCTAATTGGGGAAGGACACCGGGAGGAGGAGGAAACGAGAAGCCGGACCTGGGAGGAGGGCGGCCTGATGGCCAGCAAGGGAGGAAAAGATGTCATATCTGCGAAGTCGATCTGAGTCCAGGAGAAGGCCATGAGGGCCACGCCGCAAAGAATAAGAGGTCACGGCGGTCTTCAGGTAAAAAGCTGGAAGTGCATGGCGAAGAAGGGAAGGAAACAGATGACGAGAAAAACGGAGAAGAATGGGCAGGGCAGGAAGGGAGGGTATATCTTCGGGAAAGGGGGAGGGGGGGCATGATCAGAATTCCCACGTCCATTCCTATCAGTGGGGGAAAATTCCGAGACTACGACTGAAATAAACAATAACAAACATGAACTACAGAGCAAAAAAGGACCGGGTTCGAGTTTTGAGAAGTGCTTAGTTTGCACTCACCAGAAAGACGATTCCAGATGCTGAAAGTGTTGACGAAAAATTCGGATTCGTGGGGGAGGCCGCCTGTAAAATCTAAGTCCGAAGGAGGAAAGGGCTCCTTAAAGCAGAAAACTCGGGCCGGAGAAAAATCTACGAAGGGAAGGACCCTGTGGTTACACGCGGCCATTCTCAGAAAAAGTGACGCTGAGGGAAAAAGGGGGAACGTAATGTATTGAAAAAACGAAACCCCCTGCAACGAAAGAACGCCATTCGAGCTCCGTAGGGGAAATGGGGGACACACAGATTTTGTGGCCGGGGGAGGGGAATGCAAGGGTGGTTTTAGGAATAAAAAAAAAGGGGGGCGGGGCTGGCTCGGGAAAGGGGGGCAGTCGCTGTCCGCGAATGCGGCCCCCGGGGGGGAAAGGGGGGAAGAACGGCGAGGTCGGGGCTTCAATAGAAGGGAAAAGTCCTTATTGGAGAAACACGTGGGGTCCTCTCACAGAGGGGACGGATTTGATTTGATCCTGGGCAATTCCTTCTCTAAAGGAAGTTTCATTCGATTTCGCCGGGATCTGAACTAAAAGGGAAAGACCAAGGGGGAAATCTCTAATCATCAGGCCGAGAAGGGGGGTGGCTTGCTTCTTTGGGGGAAGTATCAAACCAGGAAAGGGAAAAACCGATGGGAAGTTCCGCTGACGATAGGAAGGGAGCGTTGTGTATGGGATATCAGGTGGGGGGGGCAGTATTCTTTGGAAGAAAAGGGTGGATGGTTTGGGGAAAAGAGGGAACATCCGTTTCTCTGGGGAAAGATCGTTCCTGGTGATGAAACGCAGCAGCTAGAGGAGGTGCGTTGGCTGGAGGGGGTTCCAGAAGTCTCTTTCAGGTTCTGACCATGAAGGGAGGTTTTAAAGCGATTGGGGGGGAAAGGAAGCCTTTCGCGGAGGGTTGAGCGGAAAGGGGAAAAAGCAGGACAGACCCTCTAGGGGGGGAAACCCGCTGGTGTGTTGATGAAAAAAGGGAAGGTTCCTCTTCGGAGTCTGCTGGCAGGAACCGGCGCAGGGAGGAACAGGAGATGGCGAGTGGGGGGGGTCAACACAAGAAAGTGCTGGAGATCCTTCATTGGGAAGGAGAATCGTCGACGCTGGGAATCGGAATGGGTTTCCAAGGAAAGGGATCCGCGAGGCGAGGAAGGAGGGACGCGGCTTGGCGTTTGGAAAAAGGGGCTAGTTGGAACGAAGGTATTAGGAGTGCAAGGGGGGGTGGGGTCGATCGGGTTCCGGATCATCTGAGGGGAGAACTTCGACTTCTTCGTGTGGCAGGGGCGAATGGGCTGTGTTTCAGGAAGCCCGGAGGAGGGAAAAAAAGCGAGGATGGGTTCGATGCCGAAGTTGGAAGCCTGGCAAAGGGGCACGTTTCCGCGATCTTAAGCGATTACGTGGTGCAGGGAAAGGGGATTGGAGGGCGCGGAATGGAAAGCCAAAGGCGAAGACATAAGCGGGAAAAAGCGCATGGATCTGAAAGCAAAAGGCTAAGCGAAGCTCGCTGGAAAGAAAGGGGGGAGCAAGAGAAGGAATACGCTCATAAGGGAGGGAAAGGAAAAGGGAAAGGCTGAAGCTGTATCGGCTCGGAAGATACTCTTCGACAGCAACTGAGGGAGTTAGGATACTCCTCTATCCAAAAAAAAAAAAAAAGAGGACGATCGCGGAAAGAAAAAAAAAGGAGGAGGATGAAAATAGAAGATAAAGACTTCTGGTCGGCGAGAGGAAGACGCACGTCATGCCTTTCTGTCCGAAAAGGGTGCGCCAGCCGAGACAGCATTTCCTCCGCCAAGGTGGGGAACGCTTCGTGCGGCCCGGAAGCCGGCCCTCCGTTGAAAAAAAGCGAAAAAAAGGGGCCCTCCAAAGAAGGAGGTCAGCGGGGCACATACATCTGGGGGGCCCGCGTATTCACCAAAGAAAGCTCAAAAATATGCTCATCGAGAGGAAAAGAAAATCCGCCATGCTCCACATGCAAAAAAAGAAAAAGAAAAGATCGAACTTATCGGCGGATTGCCCTTCTTCGCCACGGGAAACTGCCTCCAGAAAGGGGAAAAGAAGCTGACTAAACACAGACCAAGGCCGCGAATCAAGCTCCACCCTGTCTGGTTCTTGAAATGAAAAAAAGGACCATCGCACCCCAATAGGGAGGAGAAACGAATACTCAGCTTCATACATAGGGGAAAAAAGCTCCCTCCTTCGGTGAAATCATCGAGCAGCGGAAAGGATAAAAGCAAACTGCAGTTGCCAGGGGAGGGGGAATCGTAAAGGAAAGGCTCCCTCTCCCAAACCAATCACGGGAGACAGCCTCTTCTAAAGAAAGACGTCCCACTCGATCATCTCTGGAGAAAAAAACTGCTCCGGTTCCTCCTGAAGCCGCCTCGGGACAAGAAGAAAAAAAACGAGAAGGAGAGAAAGAGCAGCGTATTTCTGAGGAAAGGATCAACACGGCTCCCATCCCTCGAAAAGCGGCTCCTCACATAGAGGGCAGATCCCCCAGTTTTCGCCGAGAAAAAAGCTTTAACAACACGCTGCAGCACTCACCTCCAGGAAGGCGTTTCCGCATCGAATCTCCGGGGGGAAAGAAGGCTCACAAACCTGCTGTGAAGGAGAAAAAGACAGAATCCGCCGCGCAAAAGGAGAAAATCTCCACCAGAGAAAACGCTCCTCCAGAAAAGGAAAAAAAAAGTCTCGAAAATCTTCAGAGGGAAAGGGAGGGAGTAAGACGCGGGGGGGGAAGGAGGACAAAGCCCTCCTCCAAAGGAACAATCACGAGCCGGGAAAAAAGCCCAAAACTTTGATAAAAGAGAGACAGAATTCGAAAAGGGAGAAAAAAAAACACAAAAAAACAAGGACCCTGCAGCACATCGTAGCAGAAAAATACCAAACAACCAAACCACTTCGACCAAAGCAGGGGGAAAAAAAAAAAGAAAGAGAGAACAGTGGAAATCGCCAGAAAGAAGCTTGTTCCCAATCAGGATCTGCGGAAGAAAATATGAAAAGCGCCAGATACACCGCCTGGAAAAGAAAAGAAACACAACCTAAAGAGAGCCGAAAAGGGGCAGAACCCGCCTTCTCTGGAAGGGTGCGCGCCCAGAAGCGTAGGATTCCTCAAACAGGGGGAGGGGGAAAAAGAATTTCCGGTTCGAAAAAGGCAACATCTGTGTGTCACCAAAAGACATCCTCACTACGAAGAAGAAGAGCGGTGCTAGACATAACAATCCAACGGGAAGGGGGGGGATTTTTCAAATAAAAAAGGAAAACAAAAAGTCGATGCTGTGCAAAGCGGTACGTTACTCTAAGAAAAGGGAACCGGTCGATCATGGGGAAAGGGGCGCTCGTTAACAGCATCGAACAAAAAAAGGGCCGCCGTCCCGATTCGGCACCACTAGAGACTAACTCTCTATACATAAAGTGGAGGGGGGGGCCGTCGGCCTAGCCGGACAAAAAATTCCGTCCATGGAAAAAAAGGAGTTCACCATCCCTAAAAACAGGGAAATTGTCACCGATGCAACTACTCTGCTTTCCAAAGAGAAAAAAGGGGCCAGGCTCCGGGGCTAGGGTTGTTATGTCGGGCTGTAAAGTCGTCGTCTCCGCATCTCAGAGAAAAACGAAGGGCAGTGTGCCTTCTGACTACAGGGTGTCGTTATTCCTGGGGGGGAGGATCTATACCTCGCCTGCAGAATGCGGCACGGATCTCCAGTCCGATTTGGGGAAGAGGAAAAAAAAAATGTTCCTGCCAAGCCAACCGTCTAAGAACCACAGAGGCTCTACCCTGCAGGGAACCAAACGCCCGTATTTGGGCGGCGTTGGGGGGAGGAATGCAATTAACGCGACCAATCCAGATCGAGCAGGAGAGAAGAGGGCCCTCGCGTCTCCCTCAGGGAAGGGGCCTCCGCTGGCCATGACCTCTGGAGGCCACTGTCCGGGGAAGGCGTCAACAACAACAACGAGGAAGGAGATCCTTCGACCTGAAAAGTTCATCAACGTGCTACTCGAGGACTCCCGTTGCGGAAAGAGGGGAGAGAGGACGCTCGATAGGGGAAGGAGAGAAGGCATTTCCAGGAAGAGGGGGAGACGACTATGTTCAGAGGAAGGCTGGAAGTGCAGGGCGAAATTTGGCCTGACAAGGGAGAAAAGGGAGGAGGACCACATCGTCCTGGAGGGCTTCAATAATTAAGGAAAGGTAGGGGAAAGGAAAACCGGATAAGAAAAGCATGCCGCCAGTCCTATCATGGGTTTGAAAGAGGGCCGAGCCGACGACGGCCAGGAGGTAAAAAAAAACGGTGCAAGAAAGAGCAGCCCGCGAGCATGGCCGGGGAGAGGGGGGAACTAACGAAAGTTTTCACTGCAAAAAAAGGGAAAAGGCCGATCCAGAGGAGGAAGAAAAGGGTTAAGCTCCGTATCGGGGAGGGTGCGGCGGCGGAGAACGAGGGAAAAATCAGAGAGGCTCCGATAAAAAGGCCGAAGAAGGCGAATGTCCTGACGCTGGGAAAAAAATAGGCACTGGGGGAGGAGAGCCACGGGAGGGAAACGGTGGCCTTCACGAGTCACGGTGGTTTGCACACGACAGGGGGCTGTTTAAAAACACTATTTCCAGGGGTCGGCGGGGGGATGATGCTGGCAGAGAAAGGGACCCACGATGTGGGGGCCGTGCTAACCTTAAGGGGACACTCCCCTTGGTTTGAGGAAGGTTGTGAGGGCTGGCGAGGAGAAAAAGGCGCTGGTCCTGCGAAGGCCGGGGGGGAGGGGCCACCTTTTCCAAAGACCGTCTCTCCGGGGAGGCGAATGCGTATCTTGTCTCTGCTGAGAAGAAGTCCGCAGATAAGGGAACAGCATGCGGCCCGCTTGATGAAAAAGGATTGGAGGTATTGCTCCTCTGCTGCGAAAAAAAGGGGCTGACCGGGTCGGAGAGAATGCCGATATTTCTGGATGTGGCAACTCGCGAAAGGGGAAAACCCAAACCCCCCCCAAAGAAAAAAAAGAAAGAAGAACCACCCCAAAACCCCCCCCCAACCCCCCCCCGAAAAAAGTTGTCAGGGGGCTTCTTCTTTGGGGGGGGGAAGAAAAGAAAAAGAGTATTACCTGCATCTTACTCAAGACAAGGGAGGAAGAGGACTATCCTGTCTCTGCAGAGGGGGGGAAGTGCGATCCTTTTTTATGGGGGCGCTTATTCTGATGTTTTGTTGTCGGGGAGGAAAAGGCAGAGGGGGGAGTTTTTTGGGGAAAAAAGGGGGAAAGGAATTCTAGGGCTCCATACACATGTTAATGAGGAGTGAAGAGGTCCAGAATTCTCGCAAGGAAAGCGGAAGCATCTCGCGAGCGGAGGGGGGTCCGATGAAACGTGGAGAGGGTAATCCGTTGTTGAGGAGGAAGTAAGATGCTCGTTTTGGCAGAAAAAGGGGGGGTGGATTTGAGCCGAAACGGCAGCGTCTGTGTACGAGGGACTTCGTCATTTAAGCCGGACGAAGGAGGAAGAGTCAACACCCTGGAGGGAAGGGAAAGGCGGGGAGATCCGCAATGGGGGGGGGGATACGAAAAACGCGCTTTTGGGCGACTTCATCGTGGGGGAAGGGAACCTGCAGTTGGGCCTCTATGAGGGGGGGGGCTTTTTACGCTGCTGTCCCTCTCACCGACGAAAGAGGGGGTGGTCTTCAGTTAGTATTCTGTGCCGTGGCAGATTGAAGGGGAGGGACCGGGGAAAAGGCAGGCATTTGCAAGAAAACAAAGGGAAGAGGTGGGCGCTGATTCGCGGAGAAAGGAAATGTCAGTAAGAAGGCTGAGGATGGGGAAGGTGATCTTATTTCGGGGAGGGAAGGAAAAGGGAAGGGCAAAAACGGTTTTGAAGAGATCTTAATCCGGCGAGGAGGGGGGACTTGTTGCAGTTCCTTGGGAGGGGATCAAAGTAGACAGGCTGTTGTAATACGCGGGCAGAAAAAGGGGGGAGCTGACGGCGCATGGATCGAAGAAGGAAGGGCGAAGCGTAATCCGTCGCTGACAGGGGGGGCCGCACGAAGACGCGCATCAAGTGCGAAGAGGGAGAACGAATGAAGCTGTATGAGGAAAAAAGAGTCGGTACTCGTCTGGACAGAAAAGGACGAGACGCGTTCGAGTTCAGAGAAAAGACCGGCGGAT
>Ga0179593_1407208_pt1 | contig 10994 bp, 8 predicted proteins | sample CZODoug2_1_08_16_FD_185931 | JGI IMG/M metagenome (GOLD analysis project Ga0179593, IMG submission 185931) | Vadose zone soil fungal communities from Angelo Coast Range Reserve, California, USA - CZODoug2_1_08_16fungal (PacBio error correction) | ecosystem: Environmental > Terrestrial > Soil >...
TTCTAATCAGATGAAATACTTGTCAGCAGCGTATTGTGAAGGACAAACTGGAAAGGGGAATAAAAACTCAAACCTCAGAGAAGACAGTACGGCGAAGAACAGGAGGCTTATGGGAAGACATCAGATCGCGAAAGGATAAGGGGATGGTTTAGAGGCATGCCATAAAGAAGTCAAAGGGAGCTTCAGTGGGCTCACTCCGCATGACAGAAGGTGGAGGTGAGTTCAGAAAAAATCGCTCCATAAAAGGAGGAAACGCTGAAGGGGAGGGGAGGCGGACACGGCTAGGATCAAAAAGAATGGCGCTAGGGATTGTTCCTTGGAGGGGAGTTTAAAAGTCTGCTAGGGCCGGGAAATTAAAGGCAAAGCATGGGAAAACGCGAGGGTCACGGAGAAAAAAACGGAACTCGTTTGTTAGGTTCACGTTGAGGAGGGAAAACAAAAAGAGGGTTGGGGAAAAGAAACCATACGGAAAAAAGACGAATTGTAAGTTTCAAGGCGGGAGATCTCGCCTCTGTAAGACTTGATCTTTCGGAGACAAGAGAAAGGAAGACATGGGGCAAGAAATGTTAGAGAATCATAGGAAGAGTCAGCAGGACGGCCGGAAAAAGTGCACTCCTCAGGAGTCCCCAGAGAAAGAGAAATCGTAGGAAAAAAAGAAGGACCTCATCGTACCTGGAAGAAGGAATTATACAGGCTTTGGCAATCAAGACATTTGATAAATGACAACGTTTCCAAAAAGCTCTAGTAGAGGGATGGTTCTTACGGATGGTCGCAAGGAAATACGAGGTGGGACAGGGGAAAACAGCAAAAGGAAGAAGACCGAGGCCGGCGATGAGGCCCGGGACTGCGCAAAGAGGGCTCGTTATCCGGTTCGGTGGAACCCAAAAAAAGCCAATGAATGAAAAAGTGCACGGTGGGGGGAGTAAGTGAGTGGGGGGGAGTCTGTAGGGGCGGGGGGAAAGAGAACGGCGGGGGACCCATTTTCGGCTACTGAAAAAAGGATTCAGGAGACAGGATGGGTAAGGTGAAAAAGGTGGGGGGGGACCATAAAAAACCGGTTAACGGCGTTGGGGCTGGTCTGTAAAGGGGGGTAGACATCATGGGAGCGGTAAAGGGGAGTTGCCTCAGAAGGCGATGGGCAGACCTATCGTGCGTAGGAAAGAAAGAAAGGAAGGAGATGATTTTGTCGGAAGAAGGGGGGGAAAGAAAGCAAGAGAAAGGTGGCGGCGTATCACGAACAGAATCCGAGGCTTGTAGAATCCGCAATTTACGGGGGAGGAGACATCCGCATCAAAAGTTCTCAATACGTGCGTCACAAGTGAAAAAAAGGAAAAAAAAGGAATCTAATAAAAGCGGGAGAAAGACGGGTATACTTGTCGTAAAGAAAGGCCGTCTATCAGTGGGCCACGTGGAAGAGACGAAAAGTGCCCGAATCCTGAGATAGGGAAATTCCGATTCAGGGATTCGGGTTTCCTTTTGCAACGTCAAGAGCAGGAAAACCGCCAAAAAAAGTTGTATGGCGATGCAAAGATCAAAACCAGCCCAAAACAAAAAAAAAAAAAGGGGGACAAGAGAAAGGGATTAGAGCCTTGGCATCAACGTCGGGGAAATGGAGAAATGGGGACTGGCGGTACCTTTCCGGAAGTCTCACAAAAGGGGGGTAAGGCGGAGAGAGATGAAAAAAAAAAATGGGGGTTTTCGGTACTCAAAGCTTGATTGACAAGGGTCACGGAATGCTGTAAAACTCCGAACCGACTGGTGGGTGGTTCAAGAGACACAGGACATGAGATAAGACCAAAAGGGGCGCCGAGAGAAGGCTTGGGGGCAAAATAGAAGCAAAAGACCTCTTCTAATATATCCAAATGAAAGGAAAAGTATGACAAGAACGGGAAAGAGGAATGAGACGTTGAGGAGAAAGGGGTAGAAGAAGAGTCATCGAGGAAAATGGTCGGTGGGTTATCGTCTCAGGGGGAGGTGAGCGACTTGGAGAAAGCGATAGACTGGGGGGGGATTAACAGAACACTGATGCGCCTCGGTCGGGACGGCGGGGAAAGATAAAATCTTTCGGGAAACTGACTTGGAAAACTGCTCTTGGTCAGTCCACTTGCCAGCTGATGAAGGGGTCTATTGGTCGCGAAACGTCAAAAAAATGAATTAAGATCGCAGAGAAGAACGAGCCTAGAAAATCGTAGAAGAATGGGCGACCCATCTTACATTCAGGTTCAAGGAAGGTGTCTTAATGATGGGGGAGTGTAACTCGGCCTCTTAAGAAAACATAAAAGCCTCAGAGAGATGAATAACGCGGAAGCATGGCGAAAGTGGGAAGTTGTCACCTTTGAATGCACTCAGGAAAGAGAGAAAGCAGATGGAACAGGAATTTATAGTGGGACAATGGAAAAACTTTCAAGACCAAGAAGAGGGGGAAGGGCGGAGAAGAAGGAGTGGGGAGTCAAGAAAAAAGGTGAGTTGTGGTTTTGGGGGCGGGTGTCTCGGATCACAGGAGGTCTCGAACTAAGAAAAACTAGAGAGAGGAAATGCAAGGCCGAGGGAAATTTTATCTTACGACAAGAAGCAGGGAGGGGGACGTGCTTCGTCGGAGGGGCTTCGGGCAACTGAAAAGTTAATTCGCGTGGGGGTGGGGGGGATGGCTCGCAAACCGAGGTCAACTGAAGTGACTATCCCGGCACGCGAAATGGCAATTTATGTGCGTGCGGATGAGCTAGGGAAAAGGGGTTAAGTCATCTGTGGTCGGGAAGGATACGGGGGGTGAGGATCAAATCAAACGAATACTGCGCGAAAAAAAAAAAAAAGATTCAATTGGGATACAAAAGGAGGAAGATGTCTAGGCAAACCCAACAACTGTCATTCACCCAAAAGATGGTCAACAGACTGAAGAGAATTGGCATGCGAAACCCCAGAAAGGAAAGCCGATCATATGGTCGGCAAGATCCCTGCAGGACACGGCATCGGCGCAATGATCGATCAAATCAAAACACGTGAAAATGGGGACAATAGGAGGAAACAAGCGATAGGAAAAAAAAAAAAGGGGATCGCCAAGTCCTCTCTCTTTCATATTATATGAAGAGAAAAAAAAACAAAGGGGGAGGGAGGAAAAAGAAAAAGAGAAATCATCCTCTCGAAAAGAAAAGAACCAAGAGGAGATGAAAATGTAAAGCCGGTACAGGTGGACGCAAAAAGAATCGCCTTATAACGAAAGTGATTGAAAAGAGGGATAATACGCCGCTCAATGATGACGATTATCGGACCCGGTATCAGGTGGAGTAGGAAGAGGCCATCAGATCAGAAAGGGGAAAAGTGTTGGAATGACATAAGGTAAAGAGAACGAAAAGGTCAAAACTTCGGGGAATGAGGGACCCCTCAATTCTCTTATATGGGGGAGTCAGATATCAAGGATAGGGGACCGGACTTGCAGCACGCCCCAACGTCTGCACGTGGGGAAGGCAAACCAGATTAAGAGAAAAAGTTTGCCGAGCGCATAAGCAAGCAACAGAAAAGGGGAGCTGTCAGCGGGGGGGGAGAGGGATATGCTGGTAGTTGCCGAGCATCCTAGGCACATTTCATGGGCCAAGTAGACCGAAAGAAAAAGAAGAAACCTATAGGGGGGCAGTCGATAATTCTCCATGAGAAGGGGAGGGGAAGGGTGCTTGTAGGGGGAAAAGAGAAAAGACCGAGAAGTGCCCAAAACAAAAACGCGCAGAAATCGCTATTCATGGGGAAAAAAGTCAAAAGGCGAGCAAAAAGCTTCGCTTGGTCAAACAACGGGGTGAAAAAGGAAACATCCGGGGGGGGGGAAAAAGCTGACTTCGGGGGAAAGAGTTGGCGGGTCCCTAAAGGACAACGGAAACACACCCCCTCTGCTCAAACGCGGCAGCGCGGAGATCGCGCCGGAGAAGAGGAAAGGAACTTGGGGCTCGGATAAAAGATGAAAAGACCCGTGAAAACTTAGGAGGGGTAACGGAAAAGTATATACAAGATCTATGGATTCGTGGATCTGTCGTATGGCCATGAAGGGGGAAAGTTAGGGGATGACATAGGCAGTTCCAGGGGATAGGCAAGTCACAAATTCCAAAACCCGGGCGACAGGAAAATTAGCTTCGGTCCTTAGGGGAAAAAGACCTCCTCACCGAATAATAAGTTCTATCTATTATTTACAGAAGAGAGTAAAGGTACACTCTTACCACAAATCCAAGAAAGAGATGAAAGAGACTGGATGAAACGAGGAATTGCTCAGAGCCTAAGGAATTTGGAATATCTTTCGCGGGTCGGCGGGATCCAGGTGGCGCAAAGGACCCTCTAGGGGAAACCAAAACGATCGAACGTGAGAACCACATAACAGACTGTGGGGGATGAGGGTAGAATAACCGCAAATGTTTACTAGCGAAGCGAGTACAAACACAAAAAGGAAGGTGGGGGGTGGAAGCGCGGGGGGGAAAGAGAGGAGCCTAAAAAGGGTGAATCAGGAACGGTACCTCATCATTCATACTATCCACGGCATAAGAGACAGAAGAGTGTCAATCTAGTGTGGGCCAAAGTCAGTTGGGATTGTTGCGTTCTGGAGAGAAAAGGGGGAAATCAAAGAATAAACCGGATAATCGGGGCACCCCACAATCATATGTCAGGGACAAGCGCCAATCAAACAACGAAAGACACTGAGACGCGGATACGAATAAATCGAACTTCGGCAGAAAACTTCGGAAAGTTGGAGGTCCAGGAAAAAAGAAAAAAAAGAAAAAATAGCAAGCATAGGAAGAAAGAGCAAAGATTCTCTCCCGCTGGAAAGTGAAAGTGCGAGATTTGAAGTACTATGCGAAGCGAGAGAACGCTGGATACGTTCGTGTGAGGAGGGGGAAACACAACAAGATACAAAGGGAGGGTATGTGGGGAAAAGCAAGACTTCCTTCGTCAGTGAATAACTGGCAATTCAAAAACATTGAAATAGGTAGATTTAAAAGGGCGAACGAAAAACTCGGATGCGCTCGTCGAAACGGACGACAGCAACCTCCGGTCGAACGTGATTCACACTACAGGAATAAAGATAGATAGGCAACAGAAGGAGAAAAAAACGGGCCGGTTGAAACGTTTCAAACAAATCGAAAAGTCAACTGGGGTTTCCGAGTCCAAATAAAGGGGAAGGGACGAAGGGTAGTAGGCCGCAGGGGATGCAAACAGTGGGGGTGGGAAAAAAGCACTCGAGCCACGAAGAATAAAAACGAGGAAGTGATCCAAATGTCATCAAAATCAGAGGGGGCTCGGCCATCCGGCACACCTAAAAAAACACCAGCGTTGCTCAGTTTCCGATCAGGCTCATTGAACTGCGGAGTTTTCGGGGAAACTCGGCAAGGAGAGGGAATCCGGAGAAGCCCGAAATAATATCCTAAAATTAAGTTGTGGGCGACGGGGAATGGTCAAGAATGAGAAGCGGCACAGAACTTGGATACTGTAACTTTCCTAAAGGAGGAACTGAGGCTCTGTGGAGTGAGCTCGGAGGCGAAGGGAGGAAAGGGTAAAAGGAAAGAAGAAGAGAGTGGCGAAAGGGAATGATTAAACAACTAATTTCCCGGAATCGTTTCTATCTGGGAATCCCGGATGGAAGCCTAAGATCTTTGACCGGAACGAGGAAACGTACAACTCGATTTGTAGATTCGTATGGGTAGACCATCCGGATGGTTTGGTTAACACAGAAAAAGGGGAACGAGAAAAGAAAACCGCGGATTTTTCCTTTTCGAAAGCTGGAAATGCGGGGGAGGACCATGCAATCGCCAATACGAAAGATTGAATAATTCAAGTGCAAAGAAAAAAAACATGGCAGAAAGAAGTATGGGCGGCTTGCGGAGGAATAATCATTGTCCGCAGACCAAAGAAGCAAGGCGTGAGAAGCTGCCGCTGGAGCGGTCATGGGGGGGAAGGATGTGTAAACGGGAAACAGCGGGGAGATATTGGGGAGGGGGTGCAACCTTCTTTAATAGCTAGGGAGAAAAGTGATCGGGTTGAGAGAAAAAGAAAAGCAATCGCACGTAGGAGGAAGAGTGGATGGCTGGAAAAGGGGAAAGACCGGGGACGAGGGTGGGAGGGACACGCAACCGACTGGTTTTTTCTGTCGAGGCAATTGAAGGGACGGTCTCAAGGGAAAAGAGAGTATAGGAGAGAGGAGAAGGAGCAGATAAACACACAGACGAGGAGGGAAAAAAGAGAGAGAAAAGTATCCTAGAGGAGACAGAGCCTCAAGATGCATTGTGAAGTCCCACGGAAATGGCATCCGCAAAAACCGAGGAGTCGCGCCTCGATTCGTCCGACACGCAAGGCAGACAGGGTCTTGAATAGAAGAACGCGAGTGGGGAGGGAGGGGGGGGGATGATTTAAGAAAAAACACTTCTCTAGATACGCGGGGCAATCGAAGATGCAGTGACGGTGACAATGCAAGGATCGCTCCATCGGCCGGAGAACAGGAAAAAAGCAAATCAACCCAGGAAAGATAAGTCAAAAAAAAGCGCTTGACGTTAACTGAGTAATTAATGACGGGAAGTGGCCGCGACAAGGGAGGGAAAAAAAGGGGAAAGCTCAAAATGGACAACGGGATCAAGCGGTGGGGTGGGGGGAGGCACGTGATGAGTGCAACCGAAATGGCGGGGATATCAAAGAGCACAGATTGGGACAGGGGGTCAGGATAGTGAAAGGGGAAGCAGATCGGAAAAAAGAGGGAAAGACAGATTACACAAAGACGCAGGGAGCGTGACAAGAAAAGGGAGCATACATCATCACTGGAGACCCCCACAGGCCAAGTATGAGTGGCATTCCCTTGAAGAAGGGAAAGCACACCCACAAACCCCCCGGAAGGGTAGCAGAACAGCAGAATAAGAAAGGGAAGCCTCGAACGGTAACGCGAAGCTGGGGGGAACGGAAGAGTTTCGAACAATGAAACGTCGCACACGGTAAGAGATGGAGGGCAGAGGTTAGGGGGGGAGAGAAAAAAGTATGTGTCTCACAAAAGTGGCAAACTCCACTCCATCACGCAATCCTAACGGAGATGACCGCCTGGCCTGGCAAAGAAGGGGGAGTCGATCCTGACTGGGGAAAGACCACGAATAGGCGGGGAGAACTGGGGGGGGGGGATCAACCTGGAGTTTGATAAGTCGTGTGCGGGTTGCGGAACAAAGATTGGAATCATTTCTGGGGAGAAGAACGGGTAAGGATAAAGTGAAAGGGGAAGCGGTGGTGAGTGCAGAAGGGAACGTGGAACGGCTTTTCTTGAGTCCGGGGGGAAAAAAAGGCAGTGGCGACTTGGTCAAAGGGTAGGGGGGAGAAGAGTTCGAGGAAAAGGGGAGAGTTCTCTATCTCGAGTAATTGTTCAAAGGTTCAATAAGCCAATCAAGATTTACCAAGCGGTTTTGAAGTTGGAAAAATGGAATACGAGAACTGCCTCGCTTGTATGTCAAAGAGCAAGTTGTAGTTGGGGGTGCGTATAAAGACGCCTCACGAAAGGAAGGGCGCGACTTGGAAACAATCCACGTCTCTCAGTTGCTAGAACGAAAGGGCCAGACAGGGGTTTGAGAAATGATTAAATAGAGTGGGAAAGGGGGAAGGAGGATCACCTTCCTAATCTATGAAGACTCCGGGGGGGGGGGAAGAGACCGATCGTAACGGGGGGAGGTTCCGTGGGGATTCTCGGTAAAGTGGGGGTGGGTGATAAAACTAAGACCAATTGGTGATTGAGAGCACGCTTTTGGATTCAGGCAAGAAAAAAAAACAGTTAAAGCAAATAGAATACTGTGGGGAGCCTTGGCTCCAGTTGTAGAGTTAGGAGCGTTAACTCCGGTGTTACCGGCGGAAGAGTAAAAGCGCTGCACCAAACAACATCGGGCGGGGTTTCAGTATCAGGGTCAATGCCGTCAAAGTTTGAGGATTCGGAAATCACGGTTACGTTTGGGATAGCGACTCACGGCAGAAAAAAAGGAGCATAGGGTGGGGCTGACAAAATCCGAAAAAAAAAGGGGAAAATATCCAAATGAGGAAAGGGAGTGAGAAAAATGCATCTGACTTCCAAGGTCATTGGAAATTCAAATCGCGTCTCGGATTTTGTTTGACTCACGATAACATGGGTTACCGTGAGCGGGGGAAAAGCGACTGGCCATATAAAACAATGAGGGGAGGGGAAAAAACTACGGGACAGGTGCGGAAGCGAAGTTTACGTTAGAGTGGGCCGCATCTTGGGTCCTGGCCTGGAATAGGATCAAGGGAAAGTCGATGTTCGGGGGAAGGGGGCAAAAAAGGAAGTATCTCCGGAGGACACAGAAAAAAAAAGAGGATGAAAAGGGACGACTATGGGTGGGCAAGCAAAAAGAGGAAAGTGTGTTATTGGGGCAGTCAGTGATGGGGGGAGATGGAGAGAACAACAAAATCGCCCAGGCAAGAGAAACTCGTCGCCGTTTGGCGGGAAAGGGGGGGAATTTTCGGGAAGGAAAGGGGTAAAAAACTCAGGGGAGCTCGAACAAGGGATTTCCCACTGCAGGCTGCACCGCGGGAAGGGGGAGAGATAAGGCAAAGGGTTTTCTCCAAAATAATCGGAGGAGTGATGTTGGGCGGGAGGTCGCGAAAAAAAATGCAGGAGGACGTCACCGATCGCGGCAAACTACTTAACTATAGTAAAGGCTAAGGAGGCAAGGAAGTTACCATCCAGACGAGGGGAAAGGGACGTTGGTCCGGCTTGGGGAGGAGAGCTTGGAAAAGAAAAACTTTTGGAGGTGAGGGTGAGGCAAAAAGGTGGATAAAAGAATCCTGAACAAAAGCGACTCCTTGTAGGAGTGCTCATCAGGACCGTGTGTAGCTCATCTTTACTCGTAACTTGAAGAAGTACTGTGGGAAAGGGGAAGAAAGGTAAAAAAAAAAGAGAATGAGGGGAAAAAGAATAAGCGGATGACATTGCTTTCTACATTTGGAAAGCCTATGGGGACCTGGAATCTTGGGGGGGTCCCCACTAAGGCACCCTTCACAAAAATAATGTCAACAAGAAAAATTCAGCGAAATGGGCAGCGGGACGACGAGAGGGGAACTAACGTGGGAACGCCAGATCAGTGGCAGACACTCAAAAACGCAAGATCAGGAGGAACAAAGTTCATGGATTCTCAGGCAGAGGGGAGAAAACAGCGTAAACATCGTCCTCTAAAGAAGGGGGCGAAAAAGGGGACGATTGATGGGGCAGACTCAAAACACAACAAAAACGGGGATAAAGGAGATCATAATCACAGAACCTACCCCGATACATGGCGAGACATACGAGTGGGTGAGAAGAGACGCCTGTGAGGCGTGAAAAGGGGGTTGGAAAAAAGGGACATAATATCTCTTTCAAGGGGGACCTGCAGGAGGAAGTGAAAAGATATCGGCTCAAGTCTCGTGGCAAAAAAGGCGTCAGCCATAACGGCGTTGAACTATGGGGGGGTGAAAAGATCTGTTGTGTGAAAAAAAACTAAGCCAGAGAATCAATCCTAGTGCAGTCTTAGTCAATCAAATCGAGGAGAGGGCTAGAGGAAGTATTTACTTGAAAGGGGAAGGGGAGCACAGCCCGCAAGAATCCTTCCCGTTACCGGGAGACAAAGAGAAAACGGTTGCCGACGCATCTCACTCACACAAATTGGGAGAGAGAGCGCGTGACGCCGATGGAAAAGGTAGACTGACCGAGTCATCAAAAAAAGAATCAACAATGGGGGGCGGGGGATTAGCAAAAAGCAAACCAAGGAAGCCCGGACATTCCGACATCGGTTGAGGGCTGTCCTTACTAATTCCTTGGGCTTGGAATAGGTCAAGCGAGGGAGAAACCTATGATGTGAGCCCAGGAAAAAAAAACGGCAAAAACAAAGTCACTCGCAGGGAAGGGGTGATGAAAACATTGGGAGCTCGAAAGCATTCGTCTTGAAAAGATGTTGCATGCTATCCATTCCAGAAAATTGAGGAGAGACGAAGTGACGACAAGGTCCCAACAACCTGATGAGAAAAAACGGGGAAAAACCCCGAGAGCCACGCGGAAACGAGGATAACAGATGATCATGCGAGGGACTTTTGTTCTCGCAAGCTCCAAGGGAAATCACTCTAGGATGGTCGACGGAAATAGTAGACCTCTGTCGCTGATAGGGGGGGTGGCGGGGGGGAGGAGAGGTGTAAGGCGCTAAACATTCCATTGGCATCATGCAAGAAAGGAAGCGGCCCAACAGGGAAAAAGCCCTTCAATAGAGATCTCCTGCCTAAACAAAAACGGCAAGACTCTAAGCATATTTACATTCGATTTCTCCTCATCGTCAGGTCGGTTAAAATTACTTGAGCGAGGGACCCACCACGAAAAGAAACAGCTTGGAAAAGTCTTGATCAAGAGCCTCGAAGTCATCAGTATGGCTCAGACTGGGTTTCCTTCAGGTTGGGTAGAGCGTGCCGGATCAGCCACGTTGGTACTAAAACATCTCCCTAGGCAAAGAGACGACGAAAGGACGCGATAACCACCACAGTTCAGGGGGGGGTGGCGGTTTCTCAGAAAAGACTCAAATGCTTAAAAGCGGGGAAAAAAAACGAATCGATTGGGGGTGGGAACGCGGAGAAAGGACTCCCAAAGAACTTCAAAACCAATGGCAGGCTGACTAACCCCGGAACGGGCGCCATCCAAGGCAGAACAAAGGAGAAATAGTGTGGGGGGACAGGGTTCTTTTGGGCTGGGCTGGCCGAATCCCAGAGAATTCATGAACAATAGGACAAAGAAACACATAGGGGGGTAATTGGGGGACCGCAAAAATGACAACCAGTAAAAGGATCGCCCTACGATCTAAGACACGCGGAAGAAAGGAGGGGGGAAAGGGGGTTCCCAGACAGAGACCTACTGGCCCGAGCTAGCAGAGATATCATTTCGACAAGTACCCCGTTTCGATCACAAGGGCGATCAGGGGAATGTTATCAGCACTTCGAAAGCAGGAGGAAACTTGTAGTGAAGAAGATGG
>Ga0179593_1461858_pt1 | contig 10994 bp, 9 predicted proteins | sample CZODoug2_1_08_16_FD_185931 | JGI IMG/M metagenome (GOLD analysis project Ga0179593, IMG submission 185931) | Vadose zone soil fungal communities from Angelo Coast Range Reserve, California, USA - CZODoug2_1_08_16fungal (PacBio error correction) | ecosystem: Environmental > Terrestrial > Soil >...
GGGAAGGGTATGCCGTGGGAATCAACCAGTGGCAATTTGAGCTTGAAGTACATGTGGACGGAAACCATCCTGACGGAGTCGGCAAACAACAGTAGGCTCGGTCTCCTGGGAAAACAACTTGTGTGCACAGGATTAGGTTCGCGTTTGTAAGGGGACGGAAATCACCATGAATCCGTGAAAAAAATCGAAAGGAGTCGGGATATGTGGAATGTCACCTTTGCAAGGATGGAGGGGGGGCCACAACGAACCTAGTCTCGCTTGACAAATCGGACGAGCGGGGGGATCCCCCACAGATAGAGGCAAAAGCAGTCAAAAATAAAGGAAGGGGTCCCCGAGGGATCCGGGAAAAAGGAGGTGCATATGATAAACGGCCGGGGCAGCATGGGAGAGGACCAAACTTACTGGGGGAGATGACTGCGAGGGCGCCAGAGAAAGGGTGGGTCGCTGACGATCCGAGGAACAAAATAACTGATGACGGGGGCCACTCACGTACATCGTGCGCCAGCTTCCCGCGCTCTCTTGAAACGGAAAAAAAGTAACTTCGCCCGTCAACCTTAAAAGGACTCGGGGCTCCGCCCCGTGTGTGTTTGAGTGGGAAAGAAGTACAACTCCCTCTGAAAAATAAGGAAAAGAAAAGGGAATCCAGAACAAAGAGGAAAAAGTCTGGAGGGGGGGGTCGGTTGAGGGTATGGGCCGCCGCTAGAGTCGGGGGAGGAAACAAACCATCTTTGGTGCCATCCGGAGCGACGGTTCAAGAGGATCCCCTCCTACATAACAGAACAAACAACATCCGTGTGAGTGTGACAGTTCCGGTACTGGCCAGTATCGGAGCCGCAAGACAACCTTCACGTCGTGGTTGGGGGTGAAAGCAGATAAATGCGGTCTGTAACAACAAAATACCGTAGTAGAGGGTGGGAGGACTTTCAACATGGCCGGGGAACTAGTTTAGGTCTCTCGTGGAAAGTGGGGGGCAAGCAAACCTGCGGGACCAAGGACACATGCTATGGGGGAGGAGAACTGCCACAAAAGGCCGCCCTAATGAGGTAACGAAAATAGGATACAAGCTTCTCGAACGAACGGGGGGGTCTAGCCAAAACAGTGGGTACGGCAAAAAAAAACAATGGCAGGTGAAGAGACAAACCAGCCATGCCCGGAAACATCCCGACGTGATAGAAAAGTGATCGGCAGGAAAGGACGCAGACGGGGGAGGCACCAACGACCTTATGAGAAAGTGGGAAACAAATCTCCACCGTCCACAGATGGGTGGCGGGAGGGACAGTCGACCTCATCTGGGGGGGGGGATCGACAGAACATTATCTTTAAGGGGCGCATCGTCTCGCCACAAAGAGGAAGGGGAACCTCGTCCGCAAAAAAATGGCCGGGCAACTACAATCCACGAGAGATAGTAGTACGTGGGCGCGAAAACAGTCCGAAGAGAAGGACCTTGGAGAAGGAAGATCATCGAGGGAGGACCTGTAGAGCAAAAGGACACTATCCGTTTCCGGAAGGGAAGGAAGGTGACTACCGGCCGAGCACTCCGAGGCATGGGGGGGTGTCGGTCTACACAGGGGAAACGGGGAGCGGAGCTGTGGAAGAAAATGTTGGTAGGCGCGAAGGGGGAGGAGGGGGCCAAAGAGGGAACCCGGTCGTCAAAAGGTCAGCTTTTCTAGGGTAGCCTCGGGGCTTCTAAGGGCGACCTTTCCGTAAGAGGAGGGACTAAAAACTATCTTGCAGGCCGAAAAAAGGCGGCCCCAACTCTCGTCGAAATGAAGGGAGGCCGCACTGTTCGCGTGGGTCCAAAAAGGATCGACGTTTCGGACGAAAGGAAAGAGGAACAAAACCAGGGGGGCCGCTTCTTCCGGGAGTTGGGATCGACCATCAACGGTTCACCTGGGGAAGACGGTCAAAACCACGCTGAGGGAAGTAGATAGGAGGGGAATATAGAGCTGGCGTTCAAGGAAAAACGACGCAACTATTCGGGAAAACAGGCATTCCCGTTTGCGTCCTCAGAGAACAGGGCCCACCACGGGTTCTAAAAGGTAGCGTGAAAGGCAGGCAACTAAGAAAACGTATAGCGGGTCAGAGACCGAGGCTAGGGGCAGGGGCACTAGGCGAAAAACACAAGGATAGGGAGGAAGAGAGAGGCAAGTACAAAAGAAAGTCGCCTACTAGTCTACTACCTTAGAGAACCTCTAGAGGAGAGGGCTTCCTGTGCAGCTTCCAGGGAGAAAGTTGTAGCAGCCTGGGAACTCCCGGAAGGCCGCCACAAACAAAGCTTCGCGGGTGACTCTGAAGCTCCAAATGACTTCAGGAAGAGACACAGCGAGCGCCTGCTCCCAGGTTGGCAACGAAACCCGTATGCAACAGGCACCAAGGGTATTGCTAAAGAACAACTGACCACAACGAGCCCGGGCAAACGATGGGCATGTAAAAAAGGAGGAGCTAGGAAAATGCAAGCAACGTCTCATCATGGCCTGGCAAACTCCCTCCCGTGCGGGGAGAATGAACAGTAAGCTACGCCGCTGAGGTGAAGCAATCATACAGGGGGTGCGGGAAGTACCGTCCAACACCAAGGCCGGGTAGAAAGGGGAAAAGGCTCCCTAGTCTGAACAGGGAAGAAATATAATATCCAAAGGGCCGTACACCGAACAACACAGATGGAGGTACTCGGTTGACGAAAAGGTTCTAGCCTGTGGCCTAGCAAAAGAGAGAAAAATCACACGGAGGGGTGTCACCCCCGCTCTGGGGGGGGTGGATGAGGGGGGGGTGTTGGTGGTTTGGTGGGGGGGGGGGGGGGGGGGGGGGTGGGGGTGACCGCTCGTTAAACCTTGGGACGTCTGACCTGAAAACGAAAATTAAATCTATTCGTTGGGGGGACATGTCCCAACCCCCCACTGGAGAAAAGTGAACCCCTTTATTGAGGAGACGCCTCGGTCCATCTACGTCTAACCGGCTGTCTGTCGTGGAGGTCTTCCTGGAACGCAAACGGACACTATCACGGGGGATAGGGTGCAGGGAAAGGGGAAGCAGCGTACACGACTTGGAGGACAGAAGAGGTATGCCGCTATGGTATTATGAAAAGCCCATTGGGCAGGCGTTGGCGGGACGTAAAAAGAGGTGTCAAGTCGGGAAATACGACACGGCCGACAATGGAAAAAGGGTCGGGCGGGACGCATGACTCGTTGAGACCGGCGTGGCGTGACACACTGGATGACTAACGCACGAGGAGCGGAGGGGGATCGGCAGAGCAGGTCTCGCCGTCGGGATGGGGGGAGGCCTGCGGGAAGGATACGAGCTATTGACGGGGTAAAGCCGACGAAAAACGGTGCGTGACTTCAAGGAGTCGGTACGCAAATGACAGGGTAAGGGCACGGAAGGGGCCGGAATCGGGACTTAGGGGAAAGGAGGGGTGCAAGACGCCGATAAAATTCTGACCGGCTCAAATGAAAGTATGGGGGGAAAAAAACATGATGTCTGCACGAGAAAAGGAGCGCATCGACGAAAGAGAGGGCGATTGTCATATTGGCCAACAACAAACCATCTACTAAGTGGAAGGAGGGGTGGGTTGGCTCGAGGGGAAAAGTCAAGAAACAACACAGAGGCAGGAGGGGGGGGGGGGTTGGACGCTCATGCAGCCTGCTTCTTAAAAAAGCGTCCAACTCTTAAAGCGGGGGGGTGCAGGGAAATACGGAGCGGAGGAGGCCACGGCCGAGCTAGGGCAAGATACCCTACAAACAAAAAACGTTGGACAGAATGAGGGGATGACCAGCACCGTCCGGATTCTTCCACGGCTAGCAATCGTTAGGTGGTACGGAGGGACTAAACCCAACTGGGGCTTTATCCCTATGATATGAAAGGCGAGACGCTTACTTTCCGTTGAAGGAATCTTATGAGTGGGAGAAAAGGTGTAAATTTTTGCAAAATCTTCAATAGGGGGGCCCTCTACAGGTGTAGAGCAAGACTCCCACATCGTAACGTGATGACAGGGGAAACCGAACGCGGAAATTCCTTGGGAAAAATGGCGGATCATTAACCAGAAGGGTGCAAAAGTGTGGAACCTCTAACAATAGAGGGAATAAGGGGAGTTCGGGAAAGGACTGCACTAGTGGGGGGGTAGAACTCTAGAAGACTTTTAAACCAAAAAACACCTACTCCCTGGAAACTGAAACATCCCGAGAACAGGTAGTACAAAAAACAAACCAAGATCCGATCCAGGGGAAAGAGGTCATAACTGAGAGGGGCGAAAGTCCGGAAACATCCATGAGGGGCAGAGTGGCTTCAAGAAATGCGCAGAAAAGTCTGGGACCGATAAGAAAGGAGGGGGGCTGGCCGAGCCATGCTAATACGTCGAATAACACTCTCAAAGGGGAGTAAACCAGATATTGGACATCGAGAGAAACAAAAAAATTAGGAGTGTAAAACGGAATGGGGGTCCACTTAGCGGGTGTAAAAAAGGGGGGAAGGGGTGAGAAAATAGGTGTGGAATCCGGCTTAGAACGGCCAGCCATCCTAAAAAGGGGATCAGGTTCCTACACCGAGGATGGGAAACAGCAAAAATGAGGGCCCATGGACGGGGGCGTTTTCCAGCAAGGTCACTATCCGTATACAAGACTTAAAGGGAAGAACCCTATAGGGGGGGTCCCTATTTACTTTTCATGGGATGGCGGTCCAGGCACTAGGTTACGCTAGAGAGGGAACCACAGATTGCAGAAGGAAAGACACGAAGAAAAGTCAGGAAGAGCTTGCGGGAAAGGAGGTTCCCATGACGGGTAGTATCCGCATCAAACTGGGCAAAGGTAAGCCGGTTCAGCTGAAAGCCAAGATGGGGGGTCGATCGGCGAGCCGGAAGGGCCGGAGAAACGCAAAAATTAGAGGGGGCGCACCCTCATAGAGTATGAACGGAACAGGGGCAATAGAACCCAACTAATTGGGGGGGGTCAACTAGTAAAGCAACGTGTAGGCGCAAATGACTATCTAACCTTATCCTGTCTGGGATGTGTTCGGGGTCGAGGGATAGTGTGCGTGTCCGAAAAGTCGCTCGGAGATGGTTAAGCCAGTTAGGAGGGGATCAGGGAGGAGATGGAAGCAGGAATGTTGGGTAGGAAATCCAGTACAGTATAAAGAGAAATTATATCCGAGGGCGAGGTGGCTGCTCAAGAAATATAAAATCATACTCCAGCCAGTTGGGGTGGGGTCTGTCAAAAGTGAGAAAAAAGCACTCAAGTCTGCGTAGAATCCGATGTGAGTCCTCACATGGAAGGGTGAAGGAGGGTGTAGGAGCTTCCGCGGACTGGGAGTAAGACGGGCCTACGAGAGCCGTTTTGAGGTTCAAAATGGGCGATCTAAGAAGAAAATCCATTACCGGACGGACTCCGCTCGGAGGGAAGACTTACAAAAAAAAACAAAAGAGTACGAAAATGGTCAGGGGGGGGTGGGTGTTAAAACCTGCGACAACAGAAAAAAGCAGTATAGGGGTGCTCGGCGTGGCCCATCGGGAAAGCCTCTTTTTCTGACGTAGGTCATCACTGGGGCGGAGCAAAACGGTGGAAAACTAGACAAGGCGAGGAAACAGTAAGAAATTGGAACACAACAGAAAACGCCCGAGGAGGGAGAAGAAACACTCTCTCCAGACGTGGAAGGGGAAAAAAGTGGGGCTCTGTTACACCGTAACACAGGGCGGGGGGCCCTGCAACAAGCCTGAGGGTCAGACTCCCGCGGAGAAAAATGGAATACAAGGTCTGACTACGCAGGGGGAAGGGGGTTTCTTCAAAACAAGCAGGAAAAGTCATTCTTAGCAGCAGGAACTACCTAAATGGTGGCGGGTGGGTTCCACTTCGAAACTAATTCGTTTGGGGGGAAGAGGACTCACATTGGATGGCATAAATCGCGGGTGAAGAGAAATTGAGCAGACCGAGACTCACAAGGGGAGGGATTGCCGCAAAGTAGCAGAGTGTTGCCCGGGGTCCTTTCTGAAACGGGGAGAAACTATGGAAATAAATTTCTACGTGTGGAGGGGAGGACGCCCTCAAATACCGGGGTATAATGGTTGTCGGGGGAACGTAGCAAAGAGAAGCAGAGAATGGGGGGTGTCGAAAACCGTCACGGGTACTAAGAGGTGGACACCCCTGTGTGCGGAAGGAGGAAGTGGGCTCATCCATCGGGACCCTTTAGTACAAAGGGGGGTGACGATGGAGCGTCGCCTGGTAGGGGGGCTCTACTTCAGAAAGTGTCAGAGAGGTCAGGGGAAGCCCCCTGAGCTGTTGAGGGGGACAGACCAACTAGAGACCAAAGCTCTGGAGTCGAGCGGGGTGGTAAGGGGCAAGTGGGGGTTGGGGGAAAGTCGGGAACGGAAAGGATAGTCCCAGGGGGTCAGCACGCACGTCTGGAGGTGGATACGGCCAATATCGACTTTTAGACCGCCTCTCCCTCGACCATATAGAATGGCGGGACCCGTGCGTCGGGACGGGGGGGTCCTTCTCCCTCAAAAAGGTGTTCAGTCTAAACTTGGGTCCACTTCTGAGCAGAAAGAGAGGGGATAGGACTAACTACTGGAGGGGCAAACTCAAAAACCTACACGGGGGGGCGGTCGGAGGGGAGGGGCATTCAGGATGAAAGGCGAGGAGTGGGCCACTGTTTCATCAGGCGGACGTTGAAAGACCGAAAATAGAAAAAAATAAGGAAGAATACCCAGGGTAGTTAATCCGTCGAGGAAGGGGGAGGAGATAGATGCCGGCTGGCATCAGAGACTACTCAACACGACAAATTCGGGGGGCAGGGTGAAAGAAAAGAGGAACTCCGGCATTCAACCAAAGGGAAAAAAACTACTACCGTAGTAGGACTGAAGAGAAGCTCTTCCGTGCAAGAGAAAGGGGGAGGATTTGGAAAAAGGACCGGGCCGCACTTCCTGACCGACGTGCACGAGACGGGGGCGGAAGGTGATAAGAAAACCAGAAGCAGGTTGACTCGCAATACCCCCCGCCTAGCAACAGGGATCCGCCTGGCCAATGTGAGGGAAACCTGTTCACCCAAGGGGATTTCTCTGCCCAAGAAGACGTATGGTCTCTCCGCTGCCCCTAGTAGATTCAAGATTGGTATTTAGTCAAATCTTCGATACATTACGTGGGCCAAGCCCGAAAGGTCGTCCTGTACAATCAAAGACGAACCACGAAGCTTGGAAGCCGGTTGGGTGGCGAGGAAAAGACGGTCGGGGTCAAGTTCCCTAAACAGAGGAAGGAACCTTAGCATCTCGAGAAAAGCGTGCCGAAATCCACAATCTCACCGTTGAAGAAAAACGGGGGCGGCGAAGGCAACGCAGCCCATCTACGACAGCACCGCGGGTGGAAACAAATCGTCCGCTTGACTCGGAGGAAAAAATAAACCAATCGTGTAGGGGGAAGGTTGCCTATGGTAACCCAACACCGACCAAAAAGGGACACCTGTTTGGGGAGGGGGGGAATCCTCTGCCCCTCCCGTCGAACAGGCCTGTACAGGTGCTACAGAGTGAAGGGGAAACCCAAGAACAAGGGGCAAACGAAGAGCCTGTCTCCGTCCAAGAATAAGGGGACATGGGGTGGACCAGGGGGGGTCGCATCCGCGTTGGCCGCGAGGGAATAAGAAAAAAACAGTCGTCGAATTCAACTGGGCAGGGGGGACTAAGGTTGATCTACCCAAAAACACTAATGTAGGTGCGAGCATCAGCATTCCGGGGTGCGAAAACAAGCGGCGTATTACGCCAAATGTTCATCTCAACGCCGTCACGGGGGGGGGACTGGCATGAGGTATCTTAAAGACGACGATGAGACCTAGGACTCCATCTGGTGCGTCAAAAACACTTCGGGCTAAGCAGGGGGGAACGTTCAGTCGCCGGAAGAGTCGTCTTGGGAGTGTGGGTCAGGTAGATAACCCATGACTCTAGCATGGTAGTTTGAACCAAACTACATTATAGGACTCAAAAGGGATCTATAGACAGAACGAGCGCTTTGAAGGGGCCCTCCAATACCTCATAAGAAGATGAGGGGGAGGGGGGGTCAGACTAAAAGGATGTTAGAGGATCCGGAACCTCACCAACCGGAAGAGGGGGTCGTTAGGGGGGGGTGACGCTTCGCGAGAGGGAACGCCGGCTGTCCACGGTACTCGTCGAGAAGGGTAAACGTAACCAAGGAGAAGTAGGGGAGGGGCTAAGCATGATACTGTAATGGATGGGCCAATTAAACGAACAAGGGCCGGAGTGGGGGGCAATTGGGGGGGTAACCGTCAAAGGGATTCTGCATCGCAGCAGAAGGGGACGAAGGTGGGCCGACCAACCCTGGCAATATCCACGGGGAAAATAACTGGTGTCGTGGCGGCAGTACTTAGAACGGGGACGGCCGGGGCCGGCATAAAAAACTTCGGTGGGGAGGCACGGAAGATTTACTTGGGGTGCAATAGAGAGTTCCCGATAGTCGACCGTACTCGCCCACCGCGGCAGGGACGCACATCATCCTTGAAACGCTCGCTCGTCGGGGGGCTCATCAAAAAATTGCCGAGAATACCACAACGCCTGAAAGCCGTCCTATCAAAGCTCGGGACCAGACGAGGTTCTGGGAATGCATCACTCGTGGGGGAAGACGTCCGAGCTGAAAACGAAGGCTGTCTCTTGAACAGCAATCCCAGAAGAAGAAAAGGTAACAGGAGGGACCAGGAAATCGATTCCATGTAGATATGGTACAACAGGGATCTTATAGGTCATGAAAAAAGAACATTCTTTTCAATAAGGAGGGAGTCAGCTCAACGTGCCAATCGCCTCTGTTGATGGAAACGAAGAAAATGGGAAGTGACCACACAGGCTCAAAGCCTCCACGAAAAGGACAACCCGGGGTGAGACCCCGATACGGGTAAGAATCACAACAACAACAAAAGAGGGAAGGTAGAGGTGTAAACGTAGGGAAAGACACCAACAAATTGGGGCGAGGGCGAGAGTGGGATGATGAGCATTGAGCAGGCCAGCAAGAAGGAGGACTCTTTCCATAAGGCGATGCAGGCCTCGCAAAGGATGTTGCAAACAAGGAGGTGGCCGCGGAACCAGAAGACAGGGTGACAAGATCTCCCTGGACTCGGGGATAGGTTACTATTTCCGGGACGATTGACGTAAGGTGCCATGCAAGGCGGGTTTGACAAAGGCTGACGAGCACCGAACCCCCAAGTTCGGCAGGGGGGAAAGGAATCCACGCTTTACGAGGATCTGGTGGCGACGTAGGGGAAGGATGCATGATCCGGCCAACACCCGAGATGCGTCGCCAATGTTATACTTGAAGACGGTGAACAGAGAAAAACGATTTGGGGCGGTCGACGCAGGGAAGAGAGGGGCAAATCGTCTGCAAAAGGGACGAGACGTGGCCCCCATCATCGGGAATTGATAGGGTCACATCCTAAGCTGACAGACAGGAAGTCATCTGGCGAAAGAAAAGGGTGGTCCCGCCGGCTTCAACAAAGAACGAGGGACGACAGAAGGAGGGGGGAGTTCCTCCCAACCTGGCCATAGGCGTGGGGGCCGGAGCGGAACAGTATCCAAAAGGTTCAGACAGGGGGGGGAAGACGACAAGCCGGTGAAAGTCCCGCACAGCGAACAAGAGCTGTCAATGGCCAATAATGAAGAAAACGCCGGCGGAGCGACGTACCCCCCCTCAAACCGCTCAGCGGGGGAGGAGTCAAAAATAAGGCTACCCAAGCCGCAGTCAGATGTTCTGTCTGATGGGAAAACAAAAAGAAAGCGCACTGACGTTTAGTAGGGGGGGTCAAGGGGGGGAGAGCCTTTGACGCTCCAAGAGGGGAAACAGACCATGTCTAGTCAAGGGGCACCGCGAATTCCCAAAGAGCCTCCCATGCAGAAAGCCTAAAGAGCAGGTCCCAACGCTGGGGGAAAACAGAACCCGTGGGGGGGAAAGAGGGGACGCCATCTCTAGGAAATACGAGCCCGAAAGAGGCCAGGCCCGCAAGGATGAAAACTGGATCTGCGAACACGCCAAAGTGGTGTAGACAACCATCACGAGACGTCAAGGCTAGAGCCAAAGAACGAGTGGTGGAGGAGCAACTGAGACCTCGAGCGTTTTTAAAGACCGACATTGAATGGAATTCCAGCGAGTTTTGTGGGGGGGTGTGGGTGGTTTGTTGGTGGGTGTGCGGGGGGGGGGGGGGGGTGCAGGTTTCGCAAGTGGTTTTGGCGCTGTTGCCCCTGGAGGAGGAGCCGATGAGACCTAATATTTCCTGGAGGAAGCGAGGAACTGACGAGTGGCCTGTGACGGTCAACAAACCGGATGACCAATACAGGGAAAAACGGGAGCTAATCGGGCTCTGGCCTGGGGGCCAGGAAACAGGACACGGGTGAATTTTGGTACTGGGGTTGGGAAACATCGCACTGAAGCCTGAAGGCATTGGGTTGGTCGAATTAAAAGGGGACGAGGAGGTACACCCGGTTGCAGTCGAGAAGGGAGAGTCCGAGGCGACGAAATGTTCAAGGTTCAAAAGGGAAACCTAGGAAGCTATCTTAGCTAAAATGGGCGAATGCTCCGGTCCGGACGATGGGCGAAACCCATCCGGAGGGGAAGCCCACTCGCTTCCCAGCTCGCGTGCAAACGGAGGGGTATGGGGGAGGGACTACAGGCGGGCGGGGCCACGCCAGGAAGGGTCGACGGCCTCGAGGACACGAAAATCAGCCTCGGGGACATCAAAGTCGAAGGTTCAAGTCAGCACCGGGGGTTAAAGGGGGGTGTTCAGAAGGGGTTCAAGTAATTATGGCAGTGGGATCATCGGCGGGGAGAGGGATTCATAAAAAACGAGCTGACGTTCATCGAAAAAAAAGAAGGTATTTGCGTCAGGAGGAGGCCGTCGTTTCTGGAAAGTCTTCTTCACAAAGGGGGGTGAAAAAGGAGGGAAAGATGGTCCAGTCCAATAGAGCGGGGGCTCGAAATTCTGGAACGAGGGAGGAGGCCGTCTTGCTAGAGCGATCACAAACAAAG
>Ga0179593_1592589_pt1 | contig 10994 bp, 14 predicted proteins | sample CZODoug2_1_08_16_FD_185931 | JGI IMG/M metagenome (GOLD analysis project Ga0179593, IMG submission 185931) | Vadose zone soil fungal communities from Angelo Coast Range Reserve, California, USA - CZODoug2_1_08_16fungal (PacBio error correction) | ecosystem: Environmental > Terrestrial > Soil >...
GGTTTTTCGGCAGGGGAAAATTCTAGGAGGAACGTTCCAGAAAGAGGGCTTCCTGGGAAGGGCGAGGAGGGTTTTCCTCTTGTATTTGCGGAAGGGGAAAAAGGGAGGGAGTTGCAATTACGCCAGGATCAAGAAAAAGAGGAAAATTGAACACCGACAAAAGGGGGGAGGTGGCGCGTCATGGGCCTCAAGGGAGGGAAAAGAGAATGGCATTTATACTTCGACTCAGAACGAACAAAGGGAGGCCACGAAAAAGTCGGTAGGCACACACGGATATCTGGCACAGTGCCGGAAAAAAAAACACCGCGGCCGTCAGGAGGGGGAACTCTAATAAAAGGGGACCTCTTCAATATTTGTACCGATCGAAAAGCTGCTGTTGCAGGGGGTTAGGTCCTCGCCCGTATTAAAAAGGCGGGGAAGGAGATCCTCGATTCACGACAAAAAAGGATGGCGAGAAAAAATTCCTTTCAAGAAAAAAAGGCAACAGAGAACTCTGGCCTAGTTCACCTCTTCGGGAAAGGAATTGGAACGTGGAGGAAAAGGGGAATTCTGGCTCGTCCAACGAAGGCTCGAAAGGGGGGGGTTTGCTCACGGAAAGGCCGGCAGGGGCGGAGGACTCAGGAAGAAGGGGAAGGCCCTGGATGAAGAGAGAGGGTGCTCGCCAGCTACAGCGAAAAAGGAAAACGAATCGGCCAGAAAGGGGAAAAGAAAGTCGCTACGGCTTTTTTTCTTGGGGGACAAAAGTAGGGAAACCACGCACCTTGAAAACCTGTGGGAACGCAAGGGAAACGTCGAATGGGGCCGAGGGTTGTCTTCGGGAGGAAGTTGCCGGGAAAGAAGAATTTGTCGCCTGACGTCTACGATGAACGCCAATGCTCTCGGCCCGGGGAAAATCCGCCGGGAAAAGAAGGAAAGTGCTCAAGTCTGTCTAAAGGAGCAGAGATCGCACGGGACGTCTTCTTTTGGAGGGGGGGGGGTGGGGAAGGGGAAACCTCGGCGCGCTCGTGCAAAGAGGAAGAGGCCTACACTGAAGAAAATACATCCTGGTTGCTCTGTAAGCAAAAAAAAAGAGAGGACTGAGACAGAAAACCTCTTTTACCTCAACTAGGCTCGAGGGACGGGCGCATTGAAAAAATGGGGGTTGCCCGGGCGAACGTCCACAGAAAGAAGGCTTGGCGGAATAAAAAAGGGCCGCATGCTTTTCTCTGCTTTGAAAGAGAGGAGGGGATTACCTCGGAAAAAAGGGGAGAAAATGCAGAGGTCCCTGGAAGGAAAAGAAAGAGGGGAGTGGGGGGGGGTGGGGGGGGGGGGGGGGGGGGGGGGGGGGGGGTGGGGGGGGGGGGGGGGGGGGGGGGGGGGGGAGGGGGGGGGGTGTGTGGGGGGGGGGGGGGGGGGAGGGGGGGGTGGGGGGGTGGGGGGGGGGGGGGGGGGGGGGGGGGAAAAATGTGGGGGGGGGGGGGGGAGGTGGGGTGGGGGGGGGGGGTGGGGGGGGGGGGGGGTTTGGGGGGGGGGGTGAAAACAGCAGGGGAGGGAAAGAATTACTTTTGATTGTTCTCGGAGGAAACTATCACCAACAGGGGAAGATTCAGGGATAACGCTCTCATGTGTGGATCGCAGCTTCCTGTGCTTCCACACCAAAAAAGAAGGCTGAAAAAAGAGCGCTAAAAAGGAAATCCCATTCTCAGGAAAAAAAGGGGGCAAATTTGGAAGGTTGGAGTGAACTGCTTGCGATAGAAACCGTCGTTTGGGGGGAACTTTGCTCCAACTTAAGAAAAAAGGGGAGGGACGCCGGAAGAAACAGTAAAGAATTCGCGGGGGGCAGCTGTTGGTTTGGAGAAAGGAGCTTGCAACCCTCGTTCCTTAAAAAAAAGGAAGAACTTCGCGAAAAAGGATGTCTAGCGTCTCGATGAACACGAGGAGCAGGGGCCGCGAGGGAAGGAGACCTATGCGGAAGGGAGCATGCCGCGACGCTACGCAAGACTGCGCCAGCTCCCCCGAACCAGCTAGGAAGAGAAGACACAACACAACTTAGGATGATGAAAAGAGAGAAGAAAAAAATCTGCTTCGGGGAAAGAGCAGTCCGCGCGTAAGGAAGAAAGGAAGGAGGGCGGGAGAAATCCTGGACCTCGAGGGAAAGAAAGAAGGGCCTCGTTCTGAGACGCTCAGCACTTTTGACGCTTTCGTGATAAAAGGGGAAACTGGCAGGGAGGAGGAAATAGGTTTCCAGCTCCCTTGGAGAAAGGGGTTTGGTGCAAACGAAATAATTCAACGACGTAAAGAGGTTGGAAGGGAATCTTCGTCCAGGGGAAGGTGATAGCACAGCGTACAAAAACGGAAGATACAATAGAAAAGAACCTCAAACGCACATCCTTTAAATGGGCATGAGAATTGGGGATTACTTTGGCTGAGAAGAAAAAGATGGGTCAGAAAAGGGGACCGTTCCTCTGGCAAAAAAGATGTAGAGAGTAAAAAAGTCTCGGCTGCGATTGCACCTGGTGGCTCAGGCGCAAGAAAAAAGGTAGTAGGGGGAAGAGCAATTCGTTCAGGAGAAAGAGCAATTTGGAGAGAAAAAATACTTAGATTGCCGACAGAAGGGAAGGGCAGAAAGAGCGATAGAAGAAAGCGCCATGCGGAGAGAGCAGGAATTATCCTAGAGGAAAGAGGACCGTTCCACCCAATTGAGAAAGACAGGAATGGAAAAAAGAAAAAAGAGCTCACTAGGTAAAAAGAAAGGGGGGCGAAGAATCAAACGGCTTCAAATGGTCGGAACGGCAGCGGACAGAAACCAGATGTATCCAGGGCAGAGGGGGAGGCTTATGCCATCCATTCGAGTTGAAGAAAAGCCGGGGAAAAATACTTAAACTTCGCAAACAAAAAGGAAAAAAACATTAGAGAAAGGGGGCCATAATTCGAAGCGCCAGGGCGAAGGAGTAGGCTTGAAGGGAGAAAGCGCGTTTACCGGGGAAAAAAACGTAGGAAAGTCCCAATCTGTAATCTTCTCCTCGGCAAAAAAAGCAAAAGAGACAACCCGAGGCCCAGGGAAGCGCCACGAGAACCCACTTAAGGTTCGGAAGTCTGCCTGTTTTTCCAGAGGGGTCAATGCCGAAAAAAATTATCCCATCCGTAAAATAAGGCCTTTACGTTTGTAAAACGCTTGTAGAGGGGAGGAACGGGAGAAGTGCAATGGAAGAGGACGATAAATTCCTGTAATGAAAAAGCGCGCGAAGAAAAGGGACTTTCCTTCTCCAGCAAAATCATAAGAAAAAAAGGAAATTCCCCAGAGGTGAGATAGTGCCGGAAAAAAAAGGAAAGTCCACTCCCCAAACAGGAACTCATCAGACCTAAAAAAAAAGAAAAGAGATACAGGGCCAGTGAGGGACGACCAGGGCGAGCTCCTGGAAGCCCCTTGCCGCTTGGTAATAAGAAAGAAAAAAGAATGACGACCGTGCACAGCAAGAGGATGAGAATATGCGGACAGGAGGGAGGTCACAAACTATCTTCCAGAAAGAACGCCGCGGCGTTCGCAAAAAGGGGCAGGAAGGGATGATCCGTGTCGTTCCTAACCACTCATCGTACGCTCCCTGGAGTTCAGAAAGGGGGGGGAATGCGCGCTTAAAGAACGTATGAAGAAATAAAGAATGACCGCAGAAAAGAAGGCGCTGGTCTGCGGCAAGCAAAGTCCCGTCTTACTTCAGGAAAGAAGAACGGTTGTGGTAAGACCGTAAAAAAGAAAAAAAAGAAGCCTCCATTGGGAAAACTCCTATTTTTTCTGGACGTTCCGGCAAAGGAGGACCGGGGAACAAGCCATTGGAGACAAAAAAAAAAAGTGAGGAGGCGGAAGAAGATGATCGTTGCATTGGGGGGGAGAGGACTGATTCCTCGCCGGAACAAAGACGGCTTGGGGCGTCAGGGGAGAGAAGGTATTTTTTCCGCTGTGTATTGGGAAGGGGAGTACAACGCGTCTTTGGGAAGGACTTGACTTTAAACGAGACAAGAGGGGAGGAATCTTGTTTCTGAGAGGCTATGGATGGGAAGGGGGAGGCTTTACGCGCCGCATGGATACGTAAGAAAGACGGAGGACAACTGATGCAAGAAGGGGGAGCAGGCGCAAAAGAAAAAAAAAAAAAAGAACACGGTCATCCTGAAGGAGGTCGCAGAAGGAAAAGAAAAAGCTTGGTTGGGGGTGAACTCAGGGTGCCGCCGCTTCGATTTGTCCAATCGACGGGAAAAGGAGAATTCTGGGGGATGAAGAAAAAAAAACCAATTCGCGGCACTCGTTGCTCTCGAGGAAAACTCAGGGAGCGCGCTCGCCAGGGGTAGGGAGACCAGTTTCCTCCCTGATAAAAGGAAAAAAAAGGAGAGGGGACCTGCTGAAGAAGGGGGGGGTCACCTCTTCGTCACTGAGAAGGGGTTCCTCGCGAAGGAGAACAAACTATCTCAACAGAATAGAACGCTGGGGAAGGATTTTTGGGGGAGGCGACCCGGAAAAAGGAAAGCAGGACTCCTTACGGCAGGGGGGGCGGGAAAAGAGTTCCATGAGGAGAAGAAAGGCCAGCTTAAAGCGCGAAACAACCGTCAAACTGAAAAAGGTGCTGGCTAGGAGGGCGAAAGGGCTGGGGTTTTCTGGAAAGTATGGAGCGACGGGAACGGGGGGGCAAGCAGGGGGGGGAAAAAAACATGACTACTCTTCTGTAAAATTGGCAAGGGGGGGTCTGCGTGGGCTTGCGTGGAACAGCGTTTGGACGCAGGGGGGGGAAGAGAAGAAGCCAAAAAAGGGAATGCCTCTCGCCCGTCCGACAGAGCTTGCGCAAGAAGAAGGAAGCCGCGAGCTCAAACTTTAGGGAGCTGTGTTTTGTAGTTGCCTGAAAACATCGGGGAAAGACAGGACGAGAAATAGCTGCTTGCCTACAAGAAAGACCTTTGCAAAAAGGGAAGAAAAAGGCCGTCACGAAGGAAAAATGAAGCACAAGTACCTCGTGAGATGGAAGAAGGGCTGGGGCTAAAGGGGGGGCCGCGCAATTGGTGAAAAGAAGAAATCGAGGATGAAAAAGACGCCATCCCCCATGGCCGCATAAGAGATTTTGACAAGGGGGTGTGCGTGACCGACGGGTCCAGGAAGTCTTCAATGCGGCAGATCTTGCTAGATGAAGAAAGAGGGAAAAAAGCGTTGATCGGGGCCTACTGTGATGGTCTCGAGACAACCATGAAATCGCAGGAAGAACGTTCCAAGACATCGTGTTTGTTATCAAAGAGGGGGGGTACGTAAGAAAGGACAAAAAGGAATCTTCTTCGCAGCCAAAAGAAGGACGGGAAGACCCAATTATAGAAACGGATGTGCGTTTGTTTGGAAGGGGAACGGAGAGCCGATGGGCAAAAGGGTAACTTTGCTCTCAACTTAAGAAAAAGGAGAAGGCCGGGGAAAGAAAACTTTCCTTACTAATCGCGGGAATCTAAGGGGGCAAAAAAAAAAAGAAAAGAAAAACCCTGTAGGAGCCTCCCTTTAAACCTTAGGCGGAAGGGAACGAAAAACATCGGAAAAAAGAGAATAATGGCCGCTCTTATGAGGAAGCGCGCCATGCGAAAAAGAAAAAACGCTACGCTCTACTGCGCCAGCGCGAAAAGAAAAAAGGAAAGAAAAGGGCCTAAGAAGAAGGGATGATGAAAATAGGAGATAGTGCGAAATGGGGCGCTCGAAGGGAGACTGGAGGCAGTCTCTAAGGAAAGAAAAAAAGGGCGCTCAAAGAGGAGGAATCCTGATCCATCCGCGCGGCAGAAAAGAGCACTCGTGTTCAGACTTTTGACGAAGGGATTGGAATGAGGTTTAAAAAAGGGAAGTTTTGGAGTCCCGAAAGAAAGAGGTGTCTTTTGGGGGGGGTTTTTTGTTCAAACGAAAGAGATTCCAAAGGGGGGGAAGGGAAAGTCGATTTTGAAGCCGGCGGTGTCAGTAAGTTATGGCCCAGAGAAACAAAGGAAAGGGAAGGAAGAGGCAAGTCATTTGAAAAAAAAAAGAATGTCGAATCCTTCATGATAAATTGGAAAAATATTGAGAGAGGCTGGGGGAGGGGGGAGCATTCCTACGTAACACCGAAGGGGGAAGCTAGACACAAAAGAAGGCACCGATTGTTGGGGAAAGTACCATCTCGACAAAGGGGAAGTAGTAGTAGTGGCCAGAGCAAGCAGGGAGGGGGGGGAAACATCAAGGTGGGGGAAAAGGGAAGACTTAGAAGGGAGGGGAACCAAAGGGTCACTTTCAATAGAAATAGCACAAGCGCGGTACAAGGAAAAGCTTGCGATGCTCCAAAGAAAATGAATAGCTATAGGGGGGGACGTTCGCCCGTGAAAAAAGGGGAACAATCAGGAAAACGCCTTCACTAGATAAAAGAAAAGAGGTCGGAGGATTCATGAAGATCATGCAAACGGCATCAAAGATCAACCAGTATGTGGATAGCGGGAGAAGGCCAGCATGATGAGGCTTTATTATTCGTGGATGTTGCCGGAAAAAACTAGGCAAGCAACGCACAGCGAAAGTGAGATCTGCGGGGACTGACAAAAGAAACTTCGAAGGCGAAAACGATGAGGACTGAGGAGTCGAGAGAAGAAGAAGGTGCAAGGGGCCACAGAAGGAGGGGAAGAAAAAGAAAAGACGCCATCTTCAACCAAGAATACAACCCCCAGGTCAAACATGAAAGGGCGAAGTTTCTGCCCCGGCTGAAGGGAAGGGGACTTTTTCAAGTAAAAAAGGGAAGAAGGCAATTGCCTTAAAGAAAAAAAGCCGTAAAAAAAAACAGGGGAGACTTCCATAAAGGGGTCTTTTTCGCGCTTGGAGAGGGGAGAAAAACTTAGTTAATTGAACTCAATGAAGGCCCGTAAGGATTTCTAAGGCCATAAAGAAAAAAAGTCTCCATCAAATCGCAGGGAGGACCAAAAGGCGAGATCTAGCACTATCCAATCGAGAAGAATGGGCACAGCCACAAAAAAAACGCATCAGAACGGAGCATAAAGAAGTTATACATTGAGAAAGAATCTCCTGCCCTTTCTCGAGACGCTCAGAGAATCACGCCGTGAACGAAAGGGGGGGGAAATTGCGAAGAACATGCCCGAACTTAAAAAGTCCGTCGCAAGAGAAGGAAATCTGAAATAGAAAGTTATTAAATTTCGAGAGCGCCTCCGTACGGTACGAAATCTTGGAGGAAATAGACGTCACGTCATGATATAAAAAAACCCTCCCTGAAACGCTCCCGTTCTTGCAAGCACGTTGATCGACTTCTCCATAAAAGGGAAGGAGCCGGAAAGGAAGAATGAACCTCGCCATCCGACACAAGAGAAGATCGGGCCGTTGAATTATCCTTGCTTATGCTGAAGAAAAGACGATTGGTAAAACAGAAAAAAAATACGCCCAGAGCCGCAAAGAAGACACGAAGGATGTTTCATGGTACGCGACAAAGCAAATAGCATCATCTGGAACAAACAAAAACGGGGAGAAGGGATGATGCTCCGGCTTTGGGGGAAAAAAGGATTCAAAGGAGGAAAAAACGTTCTTTTTCGTCCTGGGAGGAAAGGGAGTGATTTTTTTACCGAAGGGGAAAGTGGTCTACAACGCGTAGGGGAAACAGGACTCAAAGAAAATGAGAAACGACCTAAGAAAGCTGCGGGAAATTCGAGGGTGTCCTCTCCGTTCTGGGAAAAAGGGGAGACGTCACGAAAAACCACTCCTCGGGGCGTCGAGGAACTGGGTACAGGGCATCCTGAAAAGAAAGGGGGGGGCTAGAGACTAACTCCTCGAAGGAGGGCGTATAGTTTGGTTGAACGTTGCCGAAGATGCAAGAAGGGGGGGAATCTCGCCGTAAATCGTGAAGCGCAATCAGGGAAAGCCCCTATTATTCCAAGGCAGGACGAAAAAAAAAGTTTACGAGGAGGAGCGGCACTCGGAAAGGCGGCTACGCAGTTAAAAAAAATTACTGAGAAGAAAACTTTCGATTGCGTGGAAGAAAATTCGTTAAAAGGGGATTTCGAAAAGGGAAGCGATTCTTTCGAGGGGGACCAACTATCATCAACAGAAGGAAGTTTGCGCACGGAAGGCCGTCATAGGGCGAACGCGCAGGAACTCCTTACGGAAGGGGAAGGAAGAAATGAGTTCCAGGAGCGAACTCGCCAGCTACAAGCGCTAAGCCCACGAAAAAGAAGAGTATTTTCCTTCTGGGCAAAGAGGGGGTCTTTAAGAAGGGAAAAAAAGCGACGGGAACCACGAATGGGGCAAAAAGGTTGCGAATGAAATGGAAGAGTTTTCTGGACGGGGTCTGGAGGGGCGCCGTTCCAGCTTTGAAAAAGAAAAAAACTCACAAGGGGGGAAAAAAAAGAGACCTGTTCCGAAAGCCGCCGCATTAAAACTGGCGATGGGAAGTTGGAAGCCGCGAGCTCACGGGGTGATGGGCGCTGGAAAAATGGGAAGAGGGGGGGGAAGAGGGCCAACCGGGTGTTTGATCTTGCAGGGAAAAAGAGAAAAGAGCATAAAAGAGGAGACACGCGACCTCCTGTGGTGATAAACGATCGGAAAGAAAGGGTATCGCCTCCGCCCTCGGGGGGAAAAACATCTGAGCTATGGTGGGAGCATTGTTGAAGGGTCAAAAAAAAAGGGGGGGGGACACTCTTCTAACGCATCACAGGAGAAAAAGCCCTCCATGTCTCATGCTTTAGAAGGGACGCTCGCTCTTGTATTGCGATTCATCGGCAAAAGGAAGGTATAAAAAATAAGGGAGTGATCTGGCTCGCGAAAACATCGTGATCGGGCACGAAGAGATTGTCTCGATTTACAGGAAGCAAAAAAGGGAAAAAAAAGACCGGTCAAGGGGGGGACGCGAAAGAACAGAGTGGACGGAAAGTACGGTGTACGTAGGACTGCTAAAAAAAAGAAGGCTTCGGGAATAAAAAAAAAGAGAGCGTTAATCCCCAATGCTCATGAAGAGAAGAGGGTGGTTTGGGGAGTGGTAGCTCGGGGGGCGTCTCGAACTGGTGTGAAAGGGAGCAATTAAGAACCGCCGGCAGAAAAAAAAAAAGAAAAAGTCAGAAGGGGAGGAAAGAGAGCGGGAATCATCTTTCCGTGAAAAAAGACGAGCTTGCACCTCTGGAAAGGCCCGTTAAACCTTAGAAATGAGACGAATCAATTGCAAGAGAATAAGCCGAAAGCATGGCCGCGGAGGGGGAAGGCCTCGAGCAGAAAAGAAGAAAAAACTCGCCTCCGACCGCGCGAGCGCCATGCCGAAAAGATCGACAAAAAAAAAAGGAGGAGGGAGGCATGGCACCCTGAGCGTTTCGAGGGAGCGCTGGGGAAAGGAGGAGCGGGAATGCGAAGGAATGTCGCGCAAAGCCGAATCGGTCATGTGAAAGGAAAAGTTTTCATCTATACGCTCGAGTTGGAAAGGGATCTGGAAACTGGCGCGGGAATTGGGGGGGGGGGAAGAAAGGTGAAAATTTTTTTTTGTGCAAACGAAATAGGGAGAGGGAAAAGTATATTTTGAGGGGAAAAAGTCCCTCCGGCGTTTCTTAAAAAGCTAAAACAACACGTCTACAAGATAGCGAGAAACTCAAAAGGAAATAATCAGATAATTGGGGAAGTGGAGGCGAGACCGGAGAAAAGAAGTCCTACGTCCAACACATAGTGTGCCGCGAGAGAACCAGGAGAAAACCCGCCGGCTGAGGAAGGGGAGAAAGGTACATCTCTACCCCGTAATTATGAAAACCGGAAACGAGGAAAACAGAAGGCGAGCCGATCAGTTTAGGGAAGAAGGGGAGGAAGGGGGGACCCCGCTGTCCGGCAATCCAATAAGCAAAGCGACAAGCATGCGCCAGGGCTCAACCGTGAAAGAAGAATGTTGGACTGTTCAAAAAAAAAAGGGCGCGACAATCGGAATGAAAGGGCATAGTCACGAAAGAGAAAGGAGGGAGGGCGATCCCTGCTTCATGAGAGAGGGAAGCCGCTGCCATAGCAACAGAACGTAGCCTGAGCCAGCATAAGTTAGAGGCGGGGCACTAAAAAGGGGGAACGGACAAAAACATTAACAAAAAAGATGCCGCAAAAAAGAAAAAGAGACATTTCTCTCCGAACAGGCGCCAGATGCGAATCGGAGGAAGGCGGTCGGCTTTCGCCGGTCGACCGCAGTGTTGGAAAAAAGGCGTAGACGTCCGTCGGGAAAAAAACGTCGCGAGGGAAAGGGAGGAAACCACTAAGACAAACCTATTCCAAAAGGGAAGAGTGAGGAAGTGTTTGGGAGAAGGTGCTTGGTTCCCGGTCGCGACCAAAGACTGCTTAAAAAGAAGAATGAGCCCAGCAGGAAGGAAGAAGCTTTTTGAACGGGTGCGAAAAAAGAAGAACTGGGGAGGAAAAAACTTAGAAATAGCTCTGAGCCGATAAAGGCCGTATGGATGCAAGAAAAGGGGCCATCACGTCCGCGGAGAAAAAGAAATTCTCAAAATCCACGAGAGATCTAGGTTTGAGTAAGGGCCGGAAACAGAAAGAGAAAGAAATATCCACATACAATTAATTTAACTACGAGAAGGATCATGCAGAAGAGGTATAGAAAAGAAAAAAGGAGGGGGGAAAAAAGGGCGATAAAAAGGGAAATCGCGGAGAAAAGGACCTGCCGAGACCTTTGGGGGGCGGGACATCACCAGCATAAATTCCCCGTCAAAGAAAGAGGATGCGTCCAACATTTTCATTTCGGAAGAAAACGGCCGACGCCTCGGCTTTCCGAAAAGCCGATGATTCCGTGTCAGGAAGAAGAAGAATCGGAAAACTAAAATAAGTGGAAGCCACGGAGGCGCAGAGAAAGGGGAAGAAATTCCCTCCCTAGAATGACCGCATCCATAACCAGGAGATCGCGCGGGTCTGGAGAAATATCCTGCGTAAGTGCTGCCTAAAACAAAGCAATACACAGCGAAAAAGAAGAAAAAAACGCGTATGTTCTGGCACAAAGAAAAAAAGAAGGAATGTAGAAATC
>Ga0179593_1652807_pt1 | contig 10994 bp, 10 predicted proteins | sample CZODoug2_1_08_16_FD_185931 | JGI IMG/M metagenome (GOLD analysis project Ga0179593, IMG submission 185931) | Vadose zone soil fungal communities from Angelo Coast Range Reserve, California, USA - CZODoug2_1_08_16fungal (PacBio error correction) | ecosystem: Environmental > Terrestrial > Soil >...
GACTAAGGGCTGCGCCCATCGTCTGCTGATAAGGTGGGGTTTTTCGAAACGGCTAGATTCGGGGAGAGAAAAAAGAAAGAATCACCAGATCGGGAGAGCGTACTCACACCTGTTATATTCCCAGAGGGAAGGAGATGTGAACAGGGAAAGAGGAGGACCAAGAATCCAACTATCCCCACCAAACGTATCTTCCCCTCTATCTCGTAAGAGGGGCTGCTTTCCTATTCCAGGAGGCGTCTTTTCACGTGTGCATAGAGAAGAAGGGGAGTTCCGAGGGGGAGAAAAAGGGGTTCTGCTGAGACATTATCTATTCGTATCCTGGGAAACCCACCATATAAGAGAGGAGAAGAGGATCGCGATCGTAAAGGGGGGAGCGCACTTAGAGGTATCGTTCTCTAAAAGAACTTCGAGGGACTGTGGGGGAGGAAAACGAAACGAAATCTGGCGACGAGGAGGAGGAAGGGCTTCTCGGTCGTGAGAGAAAGAATACCAAAAAAAGCCGGAGGCAGAATGGGGAAGCGGCTCGCTGCTGGGGGCGCAGGCAATTGCGCTTAAGGGGTGTCCAATACGCGAGAAAAAAGTCAGAAAAAACGTCCATCTGCTGGTGAGTCGAGCCGTTCATAAGCGAGAAAAGACAAAGGCAGAGGGGGGAAAAGACGCCAGACGGTCCGACTGCCGGGAAGTGTTCCTTCTCCCCCTGAAGAGAAAAAAGCTGCTACACAATCTGCTTATGAGGAGGCAGGGAAGGGCCAACGAGGGGATCGGGGAAGACACGGTCTCGCACGGAAGAGAGAGACGTACTTTCATTCCTACCGATTGCCGACGAGGTTTCCAGAGGAAAACGGTTGGAAAAGGTGCATTACTAAAAGGTGTTCCCTCCAAAAAGACTGTCTTTCTCTCCCGGATAGAAAAATGAGGAAAAAACCTTTACTGGAAAAAAATCCCTTTCCTAGGGGGGGCATCTGTCCCTGTCGGCTGCTAGAGAAGACAGCACGAGACTGGGAGGGAAAAGCGCTTTCACTGGGGAAAAAAGATTGAGACGGTCTATTCTGCTATCGGGAGCACTATCACTCGACTTCTAAGGAAGGTTTTCGAAAAAGAAAAAAAGGAATCGAATGCTTTCACCGGGAGCACCTCTTCCTTTCCCGGGGGCTGCCTCAATTGGTCGGGGAAAAAAAAAAAGAAGTTTCTCGAAGGAAAGGAGTAGGAGGGAAAATAAACCAAGGGATCCTTTAAAAAGAAGGCGATCTTCTTCTCTAAAGTAAAGAGGGCTTTTCGTATCTGTGCAGGTCGCGGACTCACAGAGGGGGGAAAAGGAGGAAAAGTTTTATTCAGTACCGAAGAAGAGACCAGGCGACCTGAGCTGATCAACCATGAAAAAAACGTGCTAACACTACCACAGGAGAGAGAAAAGGGAGGTCACCGATTGTAAGAAAGCCGAAGAGGGAAAAGGGAAAATCCTCATTACTTCATTAAAGGGAGAGGAAATTCTTCTCTGCGCTCTCCAGCGATGAAAGGAGAACCCCTTAGAGGAAAGGAGGAAAAAAGAATCCCTGATCTTTAAAAAGGAAGGGAGATTATTTTTCTCTAAATGAAAAATTGATTAGAAGAAAAGGAAGAGCTCATGGAGAGTTTTTGACGGGTGAGCGAGTTTCTAAGGAGAAAGGGACGTCCCTCATTCTGGAAAGCTCTTCTCCATCGCATCGAGACGAGAAGGCGCCTGACCGGAAGAAAGGAGGGGAGGAGAAGCAGGCAAAAAATTCTTCCCTTTATTGGAAAGCCTCTCACGAACCGAGAAGAGAGGAACAAAGGAGAGAAAAACTCCTTCGCCGGGTCAAATTGTCGTTATACTTGTTTTCATGTAGGAGTCTCGACTCTAATCCTGAACGGAAAAAAGGAGTTAAAAGGAGGAAGGCCATGTTGCGGAGGAGTGAAGGTTCTTTCGTTGCCAGCTTTAAAGAGGGGGGAGGGAGCAGAGATCAGAGAAACGCTGGGGTTTCAGTCGATTCCTGGCGCAGGCGGAGGGAGGGCTTCCTTCCTCCCCTCTGGGAGAGTCAACTCCCTAAAAACAAAAGCCTCTCCTGTAGGCACTTTTCCTAATGAAAATAGAGTCGATGGGAGGTTTCTACTCCGAGCCCTTCCGGGCCCTAGGTTCGGGAGGAGAGTTTCTTTACGGAAATACGAGAACCTTTTGCCCTCTCCGCACGGAAAAGTGAAAAATCTATTTGCAGAAGTGGGAGGTATTTTTCTAGGAATTAGCGGCTGGGTCGCACCAAAAAGGAGTACCCTGTTCGAGGAAGAAATTTTCCTGGACAATCAAGAAAGGGGGAGGAACGTCAAGGGGGGGAAGCCACCTCTTCGCCGAATTATCTTGGTCTACAGCGGCAAAAAGGAGCCGAACGCGAATGAAAGGAGGCTGTCTAAAAGGGGGGAAAACTCGTGATTCGCTCCTTAATTGGCGACTTTCAAAAAAAGAAAAAAGGAGGAGAAAAGAACTCTGAAAAAGGAAAGAGAAAAAAAATGCAGGATTACCGTGAAGACCTAAATTGTCGGTCCCCGTTCGCAAAAAGGGGGGAACAGCATCCTCGCGGTTGCGCGGTGAAGGAAAAAAAAAAAAAAAGGCCACTGTGAGATCGCAACGCGTGAAAAAATGTCTTCCAGACCGAATGCGCTTTGTGCGATGTAACAAAAAAAGGAAAAAAACGCGGGACTGGCTTGAAGGAAAGGGGTGATCTCGCTGATAAAAACGGCAATCTTTCATGGAGAAAAACGGCCAAAGGCGAGAAAGAAGAAAAAAGAGCGAATTCGGAGCGAAAGAAGAAGGAACAGCAATACCTTGAAAAAAAAAACTATCTCTCTCAACAACACAACTTAGGGGGGGGGTGCGTTTTTCTTGCGCAAGGTATACGAAAAAGAGAGAGGAGTGGCATCGTAGAGTGGAATAACAGAACGTTTGCCTGGGGGAAAAAAGAAGCTAGCTCCCTGGCCAGATGCCCGGGTCATCGATGATCACCCCTTCAACGAAGTCGGGGGAAAGGGGGGGGGAAAGACATGAATGTCGGAGGTACCGCTACCATCTCGCGTGGAAGAAAGGTAGCTGTGCCCGAGCAGTTTTTGAGGGTCAAAAAAAGAGGGGGAATATCCGGGAAAGAAAAAAAGGAGGAAAGGGATGCTTTGGAAAAAAAAGGCGCGACCGACACTTTTGGGACCGGTCATACCGCAAAGAGATGAGGGAGGGGGGGGGGGGGGGGGGTGGCAGTTCCTTTCACAAAAAAAGGTTCTGCGTTGCTCAGACACTTCAGTATCGAGCTAGAAGGGACGCCTGGACCAGCGGCGCAGAGAAATCTCTTTAAAGAAAAGAGCCGATTTCTACCATATCAAAATGGAAAAAAGATTACTCTTTTCGCCTGAAAAAAGAAGGGGGGCCTAAGATGGAAAATTGCTGCGACGCCCTAACTGACCTGTTCGGACTACTCCGAGAAAAGATCAATCCCGGGGCTTCCTTCCTCCTCTTAAACGCAGGGAGAGAGCTCAAAGATGACTAAAAAGTTTACCTGATTATCCTCCAAACATCTTAATAATGAGAGGAGGCGCATGCCGGGGGAATCTATTCTTCTCACTTATTTTTGAGACTGTAAAAAATTGCCACCTTGGAAGGATTTTTCTTTTGGTATTCCCTTCCCCTGCAAGATCGTACGTCAGAAGGGGGAAACGTCGACCTCACCTTCCGGGGGGGGTCCATCTGCACAAAAAAAAAGGCTCGAAACGAAAAACGAGCCTCTCCGCTGCAAAACGAAGGAAAAACCGCCATTAAGACCTCAGGGAGGCAATCTCCTTAACAGAAAAGAAAAAAAAAGGGGACCTGACTGTTCACTCGCCCTCAAGGAAAAAAAAAGGATAGACATTACCCCCAGAAAATTCCTACCGGCCCTAGGCGCACAAGGTTCGGCTACTCCAGTAAGGGCAGTCTTTTAAGGAGTGTACCTCCTTTAAAGTCGGGGAGCGAACAAAGGGAGGCATGTAGGCGAAAGGGTAGCAGTAAGCGGGGGGCCTCTATGCAAGAAAAGCCGCTCGTTCTTTCATCATAATCTATTTCCTTAAAGAAAAGGGGACATAAGCGCGCCATTCGCTCGAGGGGAAAGGAGGGGACATCTTCATTGCTCGAGAGGGCGCACTCCTCTCCTTCTTCCTTAGTCAAAAAGAAAAGAGGAGGGGGCCCGCGCCGGAGAAAAGGAAATCAGGATCATAACTGAAAAGAGGAAGAGCGCTCTACTAAGGAATGGGGACTTCAGAAGGAGGTCCCAGGAAGAGAGGGGGCGGGCAGGACTCGGTTACGCTATCGAGGCGCACATGAATCGCTGGTTGTCGAAGGGGGTCCGCTCGGGAAAAATTGCTTGGGTCTAATAAACGGGATGAAAAAGGAGGAGAGGAGGGCGGCGCTGCGGAAGGGAGGGCCTCTCTCCCCGTCTAATCATCAGCTCTACTTTTTCATAAGCTCGGAGAAGGGGTAGAGACCTCCTACGAAGAAACTGATCGGGCTCTAGAAAAAAGGGAAAAAGAAACCATTTCGTCACGCGTCACGTGCGTAAAAATTGGATAAAAAAAGGAAAATCGGGCTAGAAAGGAAAGGGCACGCGACCCACGGGGCAGGGGGAGCAGACCTGTCTCTTTGCGCCTCCAGATCTCTTAAAGGGATCAATGAAGTTCTTTCATTGGGGGGGGGAGGTGAAATCCCATTATCGGAAAATATTCATGCCTGCATTCTCGAAAGGAAAGGAGGAGAAAAAGATTACGGGAATGAGGAAAATGTGCCAGACTGCTCTCTCGCAGACCGAATCAATCAGAAAAAGGGGGGGAAAAGTGATAGTCAAACCATAAAAAGTTTTTTTCTGGGTCAAGAAAAAAAATCCCCGGGAGGAAGACGCTGAGTGAACGGAACCTTCCCTTCTTCTCTGGGCCCTTACTTGTCGCGAACTGCATAGAAACAAAAAGAAGAACTGCTCATTCCTACTCATAGACAATCGCAGCTGTAAAACTACGCCATTGAAGCCATTCTTCTCCCGTGGGCGGAAAGATGAAGTTCGCAGAGCAAGGTGACCGAGCATGACCGGCTCGAACCGAGGAAAAAAGGGGGGCTCTTTACCTTATAAAGGGGGGGGTTTAATCTTCCGCGATGAAAAAAAATTATTTCGTCGAGCTCAAGAGAAAGGGGGGAGCGCAGTCTGTCTTTACCCCAGTACGGGCCCTTTTCGCGGGCCTGGGGGAAGAAAAGCATGAGAGAGAGGTCGGGAAAGCGATCTTCTAGGGGCTCGTTGCGTCTCGCTAAAAGGAGAAAAGACCCTCGCAGAGCAGCAAGAAAAGAGAGAGCCCGAGACCAGCCACTCCTCTCCTAAACCCAAGTGACTCTCTCGAGCGCTGAGCCCAGCGCGGCTATCAGGGGGGGGAAGAAGGGGTGGTTTTCCTAATCCGCAGTGGGGAAAAAGAAGGGGGCCCCCAGCAGCAAAATCGCCGAAAAGTCTTCCTTTCAAGTGCAAATAGCCGCCTTCAGAAAGGGAAAAAAGAACCGCTCCCACTGCCTGAAAGAGAAAAAAAAAAAACGATTATGATTAACATGAAGAGTTTCTCTGGCCGATTGCAAAAACGAAAAGGGGGTCACGTGGGCATATAACAGCACGGCCGATCCTTTCGGAAGATCACTGCTCTACATGAAGCTGCTCTTAAAGAAAAATGATCATCCTGAGAGGGGGAGAGGAGTCAGGATTCTCGAGAGGAGGTTTCGAGGGGGGGGGGGGGACTGAGGACTGGCGTGGCTGTTACGGGAAAGCAAAGGGAAAGGCGCTGCAGGGGGGGGACGACCCCCGCGGGGAAAGGACGCCCTATCTTGATGCCGGAAAATTCTCGCGCGGCTGGAGGGAAGGAACTACTACCTCGGGGGAAAGGAAAGGAAGAATTTTTTCCAGACGCGACGGGGGAGATGCTTCTCAGTCCCTGGGCAGCGGTCAAAAAGGGGGGGGGGGGAACAAGCGCTAGACGGAAGAAAAAACACCGCGGCATCATCTTCAAAGAGCAAAAAACGGGTTACCTCTTCTAGAAGGGGGATGTCACATGTTGGGGAAAGGGAAGGAGGCATTGCCCGCACAGAAGGTAGAAAAGTGTTCCTGCTCCCACTGAGGGAGGACTCTTCCTAAGGGAATATCATTTTCTACTCCTCATTCTCTACAACGAGACAGAAAGGAAATCCTCTCAAGGGCGGGTTAATCTAGACGGACTGGAAGGAGAAAGTCCATCAGCAGGCCATGAGGCGCGAAAAAAAAGTGGGGTTCAGGAAAATTTTTCAAAGGGGTTATTCGGGCTAAAAAAAAAAAATCGCGAGACTCTATTCTTCCACTACCAGGGCCGAATCAAAATCCGAAAAACAGGCGGCTCTAGCTCCTGAAAAAAAGAACCTCCTGGGTTCGCGCGAGGGAAAAAAAAAAGGGAAGGGATACGGTCGAAGAAGAGGCGAGCATCTCATCAAAAAAATCGACGTTCTTCTTTCCACAACCCGGAAAAACCACTTTCGTAGTTCGACGAAAACAAGTGATAAAAAAGATGGCCGCCCGGGAAGGATTCAAGCTATCTTAAAGGAGAGATCAGGTGCTCGCCGTAGGAAAAACGTTCGACTACACCAAAGAAGGGGAAGCCTTCTATCTTGGGAGGCACTTTATTGTTATCGTTCTGTCTGGCGAGTGGCAGAAAAAGAAGGTCTCTCGAGGAATACCGGGGAAATTATTTCCAGAAAAAAGGGAGACCTCTCGGATCAACCAGCGTTTGAGAAGAGGACATTTGCTGGACGAGAAAGAAGATGAGGTCACCATCGTTGGTAAAAGGGGGAAAACGGGGGGACCACCTTCATTTAGGAATGAATCGGGGTGGAAGCGTCGCGGGGGGGGGAGGGAAGAAAATGATGCTGATTCTGGACCTGCTTCTCCTTCCTCCCGAAGGAAGGGGGGGAATTCACTACGTGAGGAAGTGCGCGCCTTTCAGAAAGGAGAGAATTCCCTAAGCCAGAAGTTGCGTTTTGTATGGAAAGAGGGGAAGGAGCGCTGGGAAAAACGCATGCTGACAGAAATTGCTTCTGCTCCTCTCGCATATATCACCGCGGAAAGGAGAGGCGCCTGAAAGACACCTTATTTCTGGGAAAGGAAGCATCCTTCAATAAGAAAAACATTATTTCACGCAAAAGAAAAAAGCCCAGAAGCCTGAAGGGGGAAAAAGACGACTCGAGTCTCCTTGTCCTTGACTGTAGGGAGAAGGGGGGTTTCATGTATTCGAAAAAGAGGTCGGGACGGTGACTCTTATCACCCGTAGTGATCGGGGAGAGGGGAGGCCTTCCTGGTGGAGGGGAAAGGGTTCGGGGTTTCAACTTCTTTTTAATTGAACGGTAAGGAGGAAGGTCGTGGAGTAGAGCAGATAACTCACCCTCGGAATCTTGTACCCTCTATTCGCCGGGAAGTTTCCCAGGAAGAAGAGCTTTCATTCTGCCAAAATCCCCCCCTCACACAATAAAAGAGAAGAGACCGGGTAACTGGCGGGAGGCCAATCACGAGAAAGGAAAAAGGGGAAAATCTCTTTTCCCCGAAAAGGTCTTTCCTTCTCTCTTCAGGGGAGGCAGAAGGGAAACCTTGGGCACAGGAAAAGGGAGAAGTGCCATGGAGTTACGTAGTTCCCTGCCGGGGGGTTTATATCAATAACGCCAAAGTAGGAAATCAGACATGCATGCGGCGAGAAAAATGGCAAAATCTGTGCTGAACGTAATAAAACGCGTACTCGGAGCCGCGGGGGGGAGGATAATTTATACTGGGGGACTCAACCTCGGGGGGGAGGCGATTTTTGAAATTCTTCTTAGAGAACAGGGGGATCGTGATATCGAAAGAAAAAATTGGGCGACGAGGGCGTCTCCAGTAAAAAAAGGGAAAAGGGAGAAATTCCCTGCAAAAGCGAAGAAGAGAAAAAAATGCATGTGAGAAAGAATGACCTCCCATTGTCTGGTCTGGGGAAAAAGGGGAAAATCATCCTCAAAAGGTTGCGTCGTAAGAAAGGGGGTTTTGAGCGCAAGGCCAAAGGGAGAGACGACGACCTCAACGCTAAAACAAAGGATTCCAGAAAAAGAGAGCTCGGTTCTCGTCTTCCAAATAAATGGAAGGGCCAAACCAACTTGCGGTTCCGGGAAAGGGGGAAGGGGTTATCTCTCTGATCGCAGGAGGGAAAACGCGGCCTCTTGAAGAGGGAAGACCTCTTCCAATCAATTTTCCCAATTTCAAAAAAGGAGAGCTACTATTCCACGCGCGAATGCGGGGGGAAGATCAGGGACCGCCTCCCTTGAAAAAAAAACTTCTCTCGGCACAAAAGAGGAGGGGGGGAAAAATATAGAGGGTTGCAGGGGGGTTTAGTATTGCGGTCAGAGAATAGCTCTCCGAATCGAGGGCAGAGAAGTTGAAGGGGGAAAGTTTAAGGGCCATTTCAGGCAAAAAGAGCTCCGGGGATGAAGGTTTGCTCCAGAATAAACCCTTACAGAAGAACAAAAAGGGGGGGGGGACTACAGGAATGGGCTGACACGAGAGAAAAAAGCTCTTCGCAGCCATTTTATGGGGAAAAGAGGGCGAGATCTCCTCGTGGCCGGGAGCTCAACAAAGGAGAAAGGCCCCCTCTATTCTTCTGCTCTACTCGGCTAAAAAAAGGAAGAAAAGGTCATCCCGGCAGTTTGAAAGCGCTTCTGGAACAGTTTCCGGGAAGTTGTTTCTTCGCGACGTCCTAAAAAGGGGAGCTAATCACGAGTCGCAGCTGGAGCCGCATCAGGGAAGAGAGGCCGCCTTCCTCGAGTCTGTGCGACATATAGAAAAGAGAATCAAAAAGCCTCTTACGCGGTGGGCAGAAGGTCAACAGATCTTTGTGGAAGGGGAAGGAGGGGAAGTTGCGCTCCTCCAGGGCTCCGTGTCGAGCATCCTGTCAATGTCATGAAAACAGGGGAATGCCGAATCGTGGGCATGGTGACCAGAGAGGATCTTCCTGGCTTATCCTCAACCTGAAGGGAGGCAGAAACGCTCGGTGAGAAGGACACCACCGTTTCCACAGAGGGGAGGAAAAATCGTCTTTATGGGGGGGGTGCCACCGTGATCTTCTCGTTCGGTGTTGGGAAGGGGTGGGAAGAGGGCGTCCCAGACATGAGGGAAGGGGGCAGGCACGGCGACCTCACGCCGAAGAGAGGGAAACCCCTCCCTCCTCGCTCTAACAGGCCTACAAGAAAGCATCTGGGCAACAAGTTGCCCAAGGAGGAGAGACCGCTCCGCATTAAGACTCGCTACTGCATCCTGGGACGGACGTAAAGGAAGAGTGTCTAATCAGAAAAAAAAGGAAGAAACGGGTAAATTTAAGGAGAAATTCGACCATCGCTGGTCGTGGGACTCCAGTAAGGCTGTCAGCGGGGGGAGGAAAGGGACCTCCTGGGGAAGGGTCGTCTTTCGGGGGGGAGGAATCAGTGCTTCCTTTCAGGGGAAGTACTCTTTCCTCATTGACTGGAAAAGTAGAAGGGGGAGCATTCGGCAGGAAAAGCGGGGAGTAAATCAAGAAGAAGAGAACTCTCCATTCTCAAAAGAGAGGGCATCGTCAGTCCTAGCAGCAGAAACAGGGGAGGGGGGCAACGATCAGGGATTCACGTCAAGAAATGAGACGTCGAAGAACTCAGGGAAAAAAGAGAGATCGTCTCCTTACTAATGGTTCAATGCCGTCCAGCAGGCTTAAAAAACCAAACGGAAAGAAGTACAACTCGGTGAAAGGGGGAAGGGGGTGCTCTCCATCAAAGGAGAGGGGGGGGGGAGGAATTCCGAAACGCTGGTGGGGTCTCTGGCTTACTGACTGGAGGGGGGAAAGAGAGCTAACTGAGCGAGGGAGGGAACTCACGAGTACTAACAAAAAGAAAGGAATTTCGATCATCTCTCCTAAGAGAAAATTTTTTTCCCTTGGGGTAGGAAAAAAAGAGAAGGTAGCGAGCAAAGAAGGACAACATCCGCTCGACCGGAGAAGGAAGCGGGAAAGGTGGGGGGGGGGGGGGGGGGGAAAAAAAGGGTGGCTCACTTTGCCAAGGAAGGGGTATCTTTCGAAAACTTTCCGGGGGGAAATCTTGCTCGATAAGAAGATAGGCGATCGACCAAGAAGGTAGTTGCAGGAAAAGCTGCGGAAAGGGTCCTATCATGCCTGCAATCAAAAAGAGAAAAAGGACAGAAAAGAAGTATTCGGGGACAATTGATTTTGCCAGACTTCTCTCTCGGAGAAAGATCAAAAGGGGGGGCACAGAGTCCTGCACCCTCCCTACCGGACGCTTCTCGCAGCCTGGACCCACAGAGGGCAAAGCGAGGATTTTAATACCTGCCAGATCGCTAACACCCAAAAAATGACTTAGAGGGAAAGAGAAAAAGAGTTGGCGAAGCACATAGGAGGAAGGCTTTCCTCCTCAATAAGGAGGAGAAGCGTATCTTCTACTACAAGGTCTCATTCGTCTACCGTCTTGGTCTCTGCAAGAAGAACCGGAAAAGGGAAAGACATGCGCGCAGACCAGGCTCGAAAAGGGAGTCACCACCAGCGGCGTTGAGGAAGAAAAAAAGGTTTTCTCTCAGTATGATCGAGGAAAGTCGTAGCCGAGGGTGCTGCAAAACACGAGCTCAGAGAACACCATTTCGGCCGAAAGCGGGGAGGGGGGGGGACAGAGCCCAAAAAGCGCTCACAGGTCGGCAGCTGGAAAGGAGGGAACCGCAGGGCGCAACATTCCCGAGAAGCAGCTCATGCGGGGCATCCACGACCTCAAAGCACACGGGACGTCGAATCGATCCCAGAGGTACTCATTTAATGTTGGGGGGAATCCTCAGTGAGAATATAGCTCAGGGGCGCGCTTACCGAAAGGACGATCCGACATAGGGAATATGCCCAAGTGCAAAATTAGGGTGCATCATGAAAAGAAA
>Ga0179593_1795085_pt1 | contig 10994 bp, 16 predicted proteins | sample CZODoug2_1_08_16_FD_185931 | JGI IMG/M metagenome (GOLD analysis project Ga0179593, IMG submission 185931) | Vadose zone soil fungal communities from Angelo Coast Range Reserve, California, USA - CZODoug2_1_08_16fungal (PacBio error correction) | ecosystem: Environmental > Terrestrial > Soil >...
TTTCCTGCAATGTTTATGACAAATGGGGGAGCATCGAAATTCGTCCGTCCGGCCCAAGTGCCAACCAACTACCCTGAGGGGTGAAAGAGTCCTGGGTCCCGCGACGAGGATTACATGATCCCCTTCCCTGCGAGGGACATGAGGTCTTCTGTCGGCGAGGGAGGGCTTCAGTCTTTCTCCATCAGTAGATAGAGATCAGAATTTGAGAAGCTCTTAATCGAAACGGAAGGGGGAAGCAGCCATTTCCGAGCTGGGGAACATGCTCCCTCCGGCAGGGCGGGGGGGGAAAAGGAGGGGCGCCTGCTTTCTTCGTGGGGGGGGGAGTTGCAGGGAAAAGAGACTTCGGCGGGAGTAGCAGGGGGGGATCCTCCTGGACGAGGGGAAGGGGTTGTCCAGGAGAGGAAGTCACCTTTCGTCTCTCAGGGAGGCCTGCTCGTCTACAAATATAAGATTTTATTCTGTTCTAAGATTGGAGGGAAAAAAAGAAAATGCTTTCCAATGTGGAGAAGGGAAGGGACTTCTCGCCCGACTCTTCGTACCAAAGCTTCACAGAAGATAAAACTCCAACCCACAACTTATGAGGAGGAAGAAGAGAGGGGGGCTGTTCCTCGGCCGAAAAAGGGCTAGAATAATACGAAGGAAGGAAGCCACCTTTTAATCATCGTCAGGGGAGAGAAGCAGTACAGGGCCTCCCCACGTCATGGGAGGGGAAGGGCGAAATAGCATTCCGATAACAGAAGGGTTATCGCTCCTCTTCAGGAGAAAAAATACGGCCAGGGGCTCCCTTTAATGACGAAGCAGGGGGGATTGCTAAAAGCAATCAACACGAGGAAAAGGCGCCATCAGCACCAGCAAAGGAGGAAAGTCTCATTCATTGAAAGGGAAGTACTACTCAGGTTTCTATTAAGCTCGGAAAAGGAAGTGCGTATTCGAAGGATGGCTAATCCGAAGCAAAGGGGGACATCCTCATACTTCATGAGGATGTATCATTAAATAGAGAAGCTCTACCCCTGAGGGAAAGCCACTCATTTTCGTGGCACCTATCCTTCCGAAAGAAATTGGAGCTTAACGGAAATCCCCTCACGCCGGAAAAAAAAAAAAAGAAATCGTCTATCGGAGGATTATCCCTTGCAGAAGCGGGGGGGAACCACAAAAGAAGAGGGGAAAAGGTGCTCAATCGAGAAAATTGGCCTCTGGAAGAATTTAACTGAGGTACTCTTCGGGGGAAAGCTTCCGGGATCTTGACGCGGGAAAAAAAACCGGAAGAAAGAGACAACCGTAAAGGGAAGAAAGGGCTTGTGGAGGGGAAAAGGCGATAACGATAAAGAAAGAACTAGACCCATAAAACGATCCGGTTCAGAAAGAGCAGCCTTGCTGACGCAACTGAAAAAAGGGAGCTTCGGGGGGGGAGGATGGGCCTTCTCCCAGGATGTCAGGGAACGGTCAGTTTGGGAGAAATTCCATACAACTTCAGTCTGTGCCAACTAGAAAATTCTCTCGCATTTGGGTCTGGGGCAAGGGAAGAAAAAGGAGACAGTATTGGGGGATTCCCTCTCAAAAAAAAAAAAAAACTGCGTACGGAAAAAATTCGGCAGAGGGGTGTTAAAAGCAAGCCGGGGAAAGGAGTGCTCGAAAACCCAGCCTGGCGAGAAAGCGGGGGGGCGAAAAGGGAACTTCCCCTGAAAGGAGGTCCGCATAGGCGTTGGAGAGGGATTGTGAGCAGGAAGGGAATACGGACAAAGGATAGGTCCCAAGTTGCCGGCCGGGGGAGGCCGGGAAAGCGAGAAGCATCAAGATCAGGGGAAAGTAAGGGAACGTAAAAAAGACTGCCTCTTTAAAAAGAAAAAGCCTACTCTTACTTTCTCCTTTAGAAGACGAATTACCTTCGGGAACCTGAGGGGGGAGGGCTGAAAAGGGAAAGTTTTCGCTCACCGGGAAAAAAATCGTTCTTCCTTAATCGAAGAAGAGACTGCTTTAGGGAGGGAACTGCCATCACAAAAAACGCTCAGCCGAAAATCGCCCTCAGTCTCCTCGGGAAAAGGGAAAGGGTCGATGGTGTCTCTTGCAAAATGGAGAGAAGGAAGACATGACGGGGCAGGTTCCACCCGCAAAAAACGTGCGGTCGCCCGTCGTAGCGAGGAGGAAAAAGAATTGCCTTCTTCAAGAAGAGGGGGGTTAAGAGAGGCGAGAAAAAGCACCCGGACGCAATTGGGGGGCGGTGTTACTGGAAAGAAGAAAGAATCCTAGCTCTTCGCGCACTCCCCGAGGAAGAAGCTATTTGGAAAGAAATAGGACAGGGGAGGGGAAAGGGAAACTCAACGTCCATCGTGAACACCCTCGGAGTGAAGGTACCTGTCCTAAAAAAAAAAAAAAAAAAAAAAAAGAAGTGTATCTCCTCGGAAAAAAAAGGAAAGAAAGGAAAAGGAAAAAAACAACAACTATAGTATTAAAAATGAGGGATGATAAGATTCGGGGGAGAGGGGAACACTACATCATTAATATTTTGAATTAAGGGGTCCATTCTTCATTTTCCACGTGAATGTTTCAACAGAATGGGATTAGGGCAAATTATTCCTATCGAAACATTATGAGTCGTACGATCTAAGTTTTGGGGTCCTGAGAAACCTTGTGAGTACAGCTGGTCGTGGGATTAACAGTCCTTCTCACTATAATGTGTGCGGGGGTGTCCGAGACGCTACTCCCACAGCCACCACATTATTAGACGGGGGAGTATGACCTCCCAATTGGTGAGGAGAGTGGCTTCCCACGTTCTGAAGAATAAGTACACAGGACCAATCTGTAAAAGAAGTGTGGAAAAATATATATAATGGATGACGCCTTTCCATGTTTACCAGACCCATGAGAATAACACCAACGAGTGGAGGCCGAGTCACCGGCGGAAGTCTACTAACTAAGAACGGTGGCAAGCTAACGCCCGTCGCTATGTAGAATGGGGCGACACGATAAGCGGGCCAGTACTAGTAGAACCAACGAACAGTTTCGCTGTACAGCCCGGCGCATAACTTCTTACGGACCGGCCGACTTCATGTCCTAGAAAAACAACTTACAATCTAAAATGGTCGACGGTGTCTATGAGACGGGCGCAAATAGGGGAGATACCGGTTCTTTCGCAACAGAATGTCGCTTGGTGACGGCGAACGCCGCAAGTGGTCAAAAGCGTCAGAGACTCCACTGAAGGGAATATGCGGCCTGGCGGGACTGATTTGAACTGAGGTTATTATTCCTCCATCACAAGTGCAAACATCGCCTTTCCGTGGCCATGGAAGAGGGTATCGGGAGGGCACCATTGGAGTTTGAGGAAAAGAAGAAAATATCCTAAAAAAATGGCTGACATCAATCATTCCTAATTCGTGGGTAGAAGTGGGCAAGCAGAAATTAAGTCAGGTGAGTTAAATAAAGGATAATAGAAAAAAAAAAGACTAGGTTTCCTATGATTGAACCGACAGAGATCGCAAGGGAATTCTACATTGTCCGTACAAATAAGAATGAAACCTACTCGGGGAACATGGGGAGGGGAGTGGGAAGCGGCACATTCGCCACAGGCCGTCCTCGAGAGGAAAAGTTAGTAAAAATTTTTCCTAAATGAGCGAAAACCGTCCTGGGTGATGGACCACGGGTACTCTATATCCTACTCCACAGGACCGTCTGGTGTGGATAAAAGATCATCAACTGGGGGGAAGAAGGAAATAGGTGACACAGGGTAAGGGAGTGTAAGGGTGAATGTATGCACGGCGGAAACTGGCAAAACAGAGCAGAAAAAAGGTGAAGCTTATATGCTCGGGCGCAACGTGGAGTGCAGTAGCCAGTAGTAGGGTACAATTTAAAGGGCAAAAAGGGGAAATAACGTCGGTAACGCACGAGGAGAAGGGGACTCGGCGCAAGAAAGAAAAGTACTGGGGGAATAAGTCTTCACAGGGGGACAGGGTAACCTGAAACACAAGAGAAGGAAGATATTCTACCTCTTACTCATCCATCGGAGGTACGAAGGAAGGGGGAGATTTAATGTTTACAAAAAGCCGGAAATCGGGGGGGGTCTCCAGAAGGGAACCGCGCTCAGAGGATATAGTGTATAAACTGGAATAACGTGCTAAACAAGGACGAAGGGGTGAGGAGTGGGAGGAAGCGAAAGGAATTCTCCCTTCTGGTGTCAAGGTTAGAAATTCAGTTGAAGTACAACCTCTTGCGGCAGGTTAGGTAGTAGCAACGTACCAGATGATGGGAGGGGGAGAGGTCAACACGCAGGAGGATTAAGGGGGAGACGTCAAGATCTCGAAGACCCAGGAATTGACAATTCGAAGCGACAGGAGGCTAGAATAAAGGCTTGGGACGTAGAGATAGTGGATCTCTGTCGATCGTAGTCAAACATAAACAAACGTGAGAGAGGGAAGAGGGGAGGACGGAAGGAAAATAAACCAAGATGGAAGGGGAAGGGACTTTGAGTTTGGTGAGGTGATAAGGGCTGGAGAGGCACATCGAGATCGGGGAAAGAGGGAAAAAAGAAAGAGAGAGAGTTCCGGCAAACATGAGAAAATATAAACGCCATCAGACGCGAAACAGACAGGGGTTAAGGGGCCTTCTGTTAGTTAGAAAAAACTAATTCTCTACTGAAAAAAAAAGGTTTTGGTCCTAAAAAAGAGAGGAGTTAAGGAGCGCTGTTCTGGGGGGAAAGGAGTGATCGTTATCAAGAAAAGAAGGGGGGGCCTTCCGCCACAATCCGGTGAAGAAAGGAAGGTGGATGTCTTAAGGCTGTCAAGAACGGGGGGGAAAAGGGCGACAGAAAGGAGGAAAAGGGGGAGGAGAAAAATTCCAACGATTGCTACCGGCAAGAATGGGGGGTTATTCCCTCAAATGCTGAACAGGGGTTTACGATATCTTTTTTAAGAAAAAGGCGTGATGTGTAGGGAAGAAAAAAAGGCGGGGAGGGGGTCCGTAACCCTGAGTGGGACGAGAAAGAGCTATGTCGATTTAAAGGTGAAGGGGGAAAGGATGGGGCGGCAATGGGGAAAAGTCGGCTGGGAAGATTCGAGAAAGAAAAACGCACGATGAAAATCCGAAAAACCCCGGAAAAGACCGATGGCGCAGGAGAAAGGGAAAGAAGACAGAAAGGCTGCTGGGAATGGGAGGAAGGGGTTTGGGGAAAAAGGGTTCGAAAGACTAAAGAAGTCTTCTCCCGATAGATTTCTATTTCTCTTGAAAGGAGAGGGTCTCTTCGAAAAGCTAAGGAAAGGCTCTCCGCCAGCCGTGCTAAGAAAGAAAAGGAAGCACTTATTTATTACCTGAGGGGGAGGAGGGGGGGGGGAGGGAAAGAGGGAAATGCTTGAGGACGAAAATTCCCTGCCGCGCAAAATCCAAGAAAGAAACAACTTAGGATTATAAAATAGAGAAGGGAGGTTACAAAAGGGAAGGAAAGGAAGAATACTCCTTACATTAGAGAAGAAGCATCTTCATTTTCATCAAGAAAAAGGAAGACAACTTCTTTCGAAAAGAGAAGGGCCGACAGAAAAGTGAGGCGCCTGATCAACGCTTCAAAAAAAGGATGCGGAAAAAAAAGGGGATGAAAAAGGACGAAAGGGAACATCAGCAACAAGAGAGCATCATCACAGAGGATTATCTGGAAAGATTAAGGAGCAGGGTGTCTATGAAAGGATTTCTTATTGGGAATATTTCTAAGCCCGAAAGGAGGCAATAAGCAAAAAAGCATGCCTATCATGCCTTGGGGAGAAAAATATCTTCTACCGAGGGGACACTATGTCGGGGGGAAAGAGATCCTTCCCGCCTTTCTCGGGGGTCATAAAAGAAGAAAGGCCGTTCCCTCACTAGGGGAAGCCCGGTAAACCGTATCAAGGGGAAGGCTGTAATCACCAAAAAAGGCTTGCTGTGAAAATCTTAAAGGAATGGAGAAGCTATAAATCAAAAAAGTGGCCTTTCAAGATAAGGTTACACAAACGGAGTCAGAAGGGGACATCTGAAGAAGTAATCTTCTCAAAAAGTTCCGTAAGGCAAAAGGCGAAAAGGGACCCATAACATCGCGAAAGAACTAACTAAAAAATGCGAGGACCAAAGGAAAAAGAGACTAGAGGGGGGAGTTTCTTCTCCCAAAGAAGGAAGTCAGGGTGAAGGAATCTTTCCAGACTTGAGAAGAGGGAAGGGAGGCAAAAAAAATTCTCGCTAAAGGGGAAATGATATCGGGAAGGGAAAAAAAAGGGAGGAGCAGCTTACCTGAGAGACAGTATGGGGGAACAGTACGAAAAAAGAGGGAAGGACCATCCAGTGAAGCTTGAGAGGAAGGGGTTTCGCTGAAAAGGGATTCGATGATGGCAGAAAAAATGGAGAAAAGAAAAGAACCAGGGCGAGACCTTCCCTTATAAAAAAGAGGAAAAGCTGTCAGAAAAAAAGGAGGGGGAAGGGAAATGTATTTCGTTTTGGGAAAGGTTGCGATGAAAAAAAAAGCGCGTATCCGGGGAAGGGAAAATCGCTTCCGTTCGTCGAGGAAGAGAAAAAAAAAAAGATCATTTCGCAAAAGAAAAAGAACCGTGGAGACGGAAAAAGAGTGACTGGAAATAGGGCCAGAAAGGGGCCTTCTCCTCCATCGAAGAGGGGCCTCTTTAGGGGAAAAGGGAGGGAAATCTTTCTAAATAGAGTCAGGAACAAATTAAAAATAAAAAAGAGGAGTCTCCTTAGAGGAACTGCTTGATGGCGTCAGAAAGAGGGAAAAAAACGCAGGCCGAATGCTCGACAAGAAAGAGACTAGGTGTCAAGAAGATGGAGTCTTTCCCGCGCCAGAAGGGGGGGGGAAACACCAGGGAAGGGAAGGCGCCTACTGACGGTCATGTCCGCCAAAGAAAGAGAGGGGGATGGACGCAAGGAGAGCAAAATATTCCTTCCTTCAGAGCCGTATTGCAGATGAGAAAGGAAGGGCGTCTCACCCCGTACGGCAAGAAGTGGATGGAAAAAAAAAGGTCCTATCTCTCGCGCATCAAAGAGAAAAAAAGGAGAAAAAAGGTGCCCTCAAATCCAGAGGAAATGGGGGGGGGGAATCAAAACTACAATGTGGAAAAAAAGGTAAAGAGGAAAAGCTGTCTTTGTTCGGTTTACCGGGAAAAGAGGGCACCTACCATTCCCCTCTAAAGATTAATGATTAAAGATATAGATGGAGGAAGGAGAAGCCGGCAAACAAAAAGAAGGTGATCCACGATGACTTTTAGTACAGGGGGAAGGCTTCATGTTCACTCTCCCAAAGAGGGGGGCAAATGAGGCCCTAGAAGGGGTTAAAGCGGGAGAAAGAGAGAGGGGGGAGAACTTTGCGTTCCATTCCACCAAAAAAAAAAAAAAAAAGAGTCCGTTTGTGGCGCGAAGGAGAGGAATAGAGCCTGGAGGAAAAAAAGGGAAGAACGCTATGCTCCTTCCCATTCGGGGGGGAAAGAAAAAACTCTCTTCAATCGCTACGAAAAAAAAAAAAAAAAAAAAAAACGTTCGCGGGGCTGGAAAGGAAAGAGGGCTTCGAAAGGAAGCAAGACTACTAACAGGGACATTCGACTGCGGGAAGAGGAAAAAAAAAAAAAGTCCTGCGAAAAGGAAAGAAGCATCAATCATCGCAAGGCCTTAAGAGCGAAAAGAGAAAAAAGGGGCGCGAAACGGTGGACGCTAAAGGGGAAAAGAAAGAGGGTTACCGAAAAAAAAAGAAACGACTCTTTCAGTCGTCGGGGGGGAAAGAAAGGATAAAGTAAAAGACGATGCTGACATATGCAGGTCTCGCTTTGGAGGATGGGAGGAAAGAACCTTATCGAAAAGGAGGATCCTACTACCGAGAAAAGAAAGGCACTCAGGAAAGGTTAGGTAAAGAGAGGGGTCCTTTCTTATACTCTCAAAAGAACACTCGACTAAAAAAAAAGGGAAAAAAGCTGCGACCCAGAATGTTGTCTATCATGGAAAGGAGAAAGGGGGTTCTCGAGAGAAAAAAGACAGAGGGAGGAAGGATACCTTCTTTCGGACGAAAGAAAAAAACCGCTGCCGGAAAAAAGTAAAAAGGAGAGGGGAAGAAGTGCTCCCTTGCGCAAAAAAGGGGGAAAAAAGATGCTCGAAGGAAAAAAAGAGGGGAATTCCCCTCCTCCTGGGAAGCGCGCGAAAAGGGGAGGGGGACCATAAGGAATAAAAAGGAGGGAAAAAATGAAAAAAAAAAAACGTCCCTGAAGGAAAGGATTTATAATCCACATGAAGAAAAGAAAAGCCCCCTAATGCGCAGAGAAGAAAGCGCAAGAAAAAGAAACGCTTTTTTCTTTTGAACTCCATTCTGAGGGAAAGGGAGGGAGTCTGAACCGGACAGAGAGAGGGGGTACTAGTTGAAGTGAAGAAGGGGTTCCTTCCTCAAAGGGGAATTAATTTTTATATTAAGGGATTCCTTGCCAAAAGGAAGAGAAAAGTAATCTCTTTAAAAAGGTATATCGTCACGTAAGAAAGGGGCCCTTCTCCGATTGCGCAAAAGGGGGGGTTTGTGCAGGGGAGGGAAGTTATACGAGTAGCCTGGGAGAGAGTTTTTAAATCTTGCGGGGGAAGAGGGGGGGGGATTACAAATTGATTGAAAAAAAAAGGAGACTGTAAAAAAAAGAAGACGATCCGTTGTCGCGGGGGGAAAAAAGTCCTAAAATGCTCGGCATAGGGACGGATCAAAAAAGCTTTCGAGAAGGAGGAGCTGCGCATCAGGAGGGAAGCGCTTCCTGGATATCAGCAAAGAAGGAAAAAAAACACCAAAAAAGCATGAGACATTTCCTGAGGAAAGAGAACAAAAAAGGCTGGGCGCAGGGAAAGGCTCTGTTGTGCAAAAAAGGAAGGAACTTCGTCAGAAGGGAGAAGAGAAAAACAGAGTTGATCCTGAGGAAGCGATCACACAAGGAGGAAAAGGCCTGCTCGTCTCAAAAAGAGAAAGAAAGAGAAAAAAAAAAACGATTGATGAAACAGGGAAAAAAGGGGAAAAGGTTTATCCGGGGGACTGCAGTAGGATAGGGAAAAGGTAAGCTTAAAGCAAAAAAAAAAGGAGCTCTCAACAAAACAACGGAGGGAAGGGGGGGCTTTTCTCGGCCGGATCGGTTCTATAAGAAAAAGAAAGGAAGACCACATTGGCAGCATCGTCAGGTAAAAAAAAAAAAGAAACCGCCTCCAACGTAAGGGAAAACTGGTGGCCTGGCGAAGGAAAAAGGAGAAGGTGAAAAAAGGAGGAAAAGGAGAAGAGAAACGGTGACGACGCCGAGGCGAGGAAAAAAAAAAAGGAGTCGCCAGCAAAAAAAAAAAAGGAAAGATTTCCCTCATGAATGGCTCCGGGGGGGGAGAGGAAGCCTGGGAAATGGATCTCAGATCGACGAAAGGGGACACTCCTACCATGAAGAAAAAGACCATGCCAGAAAGGAAGGGTTCAGGAAGAGAAAAAAACTTCTCTTCCAAGAGGGGTTTGCACATTATCCTTGCAGGGCCCGAAGGAAAAGGTCTCAAAAAAGAAGATTCCAACGCGTCGGAAGAAAGGGTAATCTTATCTCCTGGAGAAGGGGGGGTCGGGGAAAAAAAGGGAGAAAGGGGCCGGGCAAGAAAGGGGAATAGGGAACACGTAACGCTATATACGGAGGGTCGCAAGCGCTTCCTTTACAAAAGGAAGCTGCCTCTGCACCGGAAGACCCAAAAAAAGAAGAGAAACGCGGGAAGCCCTATGGACAAGGAATATCACGATCGGGAACCAGAGAAAATAACGGTGTCGAGGACGGTTCGAAAGAAAACGAGATCAGACAAAGGGAGGAAAAACCACTTCCCCAGAAGAGTTCTTCTTTTGATATTGAGAAGGGCATCTCCCTCACCAGGAAGGAAGGGGGCTAAGAAAAGGCTTCAGAAGGTCTGAATTGCTGAAAAAAAAAGACGGGAAGGGGGGGCATTTTTCCAGGGGAGGGGGAGTTCAATGGGGGGAAAGAGGAGGTACCTAGAAAATGGGGAAGCTTACAATTCAGGGGGTTTTTTGGGGGGGGGGGTTTTTTTTGGGGGGTTTTGGGGGGGTTCTAAAAGAAAGAGGAACTGCCCCAGCAAGGGAGCTTCATCGGTTGAGGAGGAAGCAAGAGAAGTAGATTATTTGCTCAGAAAAGAAGTTGCAAAAAAAACAATGTCGATTAAACTCATATCTACCACCGGAAATAGAAGAGGCTTTCTCCGATTAAATGGGAAAGGGTGAAGAATGAGTTGGAGAAAAGGGGCCTCTTATCAGGCCGGGGGGGGAAAAAATCTTTATTGAGGGAAAGGAAGGTAGTCTCTCATCAACCCAAGCATAGAAAAGGGCACATGCCACCGCGATACGAGAACTGTCCTCGGAAGGGAAAAAAGAGAGGAACGGTCGCCTTCTCTCAAAAAAAAGGACCGAAGGAAATTGAAAAGGGAAAAACTGTGGGGTTAAGAAACTGGGTTAAAGTTCTGAGAAGTTTTCTGGCACAAGAGTTCAGAGTAATATGAAGAAGGGGAAGTCGCTGCTTATTGCGGCAGAAAAAAAAAAAGGGAGGCTACTAGCTCGAAGCGACGCAGTCGCCTCGGTCGAAAGGAGGACGGGATGTAGGAAGAAAAGAAGGGGGGGGGTCCGAGCAGGCCGCAGAGAAAGGGGGGACGTTCAGTCACGGCCCGCGAACTTCCTAGAGAAAAAAAAAAAAAAAAAAGGGGTTTCGTAGCGCTTGACGGAGGGAGAAGGGGTCATGCGGGTTAGTATAGAAGGAGAAGTCTAGCGTCGATGCGCAAAAGGAAAAAAGGGGAGAGGGGGGGATTGGAATGGAACGCAACGGGAAGAAGGTAATCCTGCTCGTCGCCGCACTCCCCGCTTAAAGAAGAGGGACCTCATTTGCCCTAAAAAGAGAGGAAGGGGAGAAGTGGACAGGAAATGAAGGAGGGAATCACCCTCTTCCTGCGGAAGGTGGGGGGGAATTCCTTTAGTAGACGCGCGGAGAAGAAAGGAAAAA
>Ga0179593_1298842_pt1 | contig 10993 bp, 6 predicted proteins | sample CZODoug2_1_08_16_FD_185931 | JGI IMG/M metagenome (GOLD analysis project Ga0179593, IMG submission 185931) | Vadose zone soil fungal communities from Angelo Coast Range Reserve, California, USA - CZODoug2_1_08_16fungal (PacBio error correction) | ecosystem: Environmental > Terrestrial > Soil >...
AAATCTGCAGGTCGCCTCCTGACGTGAGCCAAAAGACTGGCTCTAAAGGGGGGTTCAGAGTGGAAGAAAAGAAGGGTCAGTCCAGTACGAAATATCAGCTGGAGCGCCGTTCCACAAGAAAAGACGGTGAAGAACCCAATCAGCCGTAACACAAAAAAACGGGGCACAAAAAGGAAACTGGAAAAGAGACAAAAGAATGGAGCTCTAGTCCAAGAAATCTAGAGAAATCCTGAAGATCACGGCGCACGCGAGAAAAAAAAAAGCGGCACAGACCGAGGAAGAGGCGCGTTAAGGGAAGAATACACTAGAGGTGTCCCACGCTACTAAGGGTTAGCCGTCCATCGAAAAAAAAACCCCCAAGCATTGGTACCCGTGTCAGGGGTGTGAAGGAAAGGAGATCATCACGGATAAACACCAGGGGAGAAGAACACGCTACGGTGTCGATGATCATCAAGATCCCGCCGAAGTAAGGAACGTCCAGCCTCTCGGGGTGGAAGAGTCTAGAGCAAAAACACGAACACTCCGGTTCCGTAAGCACCGGGTCGGACCTGGGGGCTTTGGGAACCGGAGCACAATTGGACAAGGGCGGCAGCAAGGGGGGGGAAGCACAGCTCGAGGCATCACAGCCCTAAAAAGAAAGAGAACGGGATGAGGGAAGAAGGCACGATGAGAACTTCATGAAACAGGGGAGCATCACCGTGAATTCCGCTAAGATTGATCTGAGGCAGAGCCCCGCGTGTCAAGAGCCACCAACCACACATCGGGTGGGGCTGGCACTAGAGGAGAGGTCTGAGGGGATCTCAAAAGAGGGCGCAAGGCCTCATAGCACCGCGCACAAGGAAAGACGAGAAAATAGAGCCCTCAAAAAGACAAAAGCGAAATGAAAGGAGTGTAAGTAAAGCCAGAAGAAGGAATCGTGCTATGAGATCTGGAGCGGAAAACACTCACAACGAAAACGACTGCCAAGCTTTCGGCCACAGAGGGACCCTTTTAGCAAGAAGGTGTGGTGAGAGCAGTGAAGGCTAAAGAGACCCAGGGGGAGCCAGAGAAAGTCGACGAGCGCACAGGGGGAATGCGGTACCATGCCGTCACGTGCAGCAGAACGGAAGAACCGTGCAAAAACTTAAAGAATCAAGCCGTGAGAGCATCAAACGAGCCCCAACCACAGTGAGGGAAAGGAGGAGAGATAAGCGGCGATGCTCGCAAACGGCCAAGCGCATCTGGTTGCACGCAGCGGAAATTACACAAAAAAAGGATGAGGCAAGAGTCAGAAACGTGAAAAAACGTCGACGAACAAACTTGTCGCGATAGAAAAGAATACACGTATGCTACACGAGGGATCGTGGCAGAAAGCCAAACGAAGGCCGGCGCGCGGATTGTGATAGTGATGTCTCTCAAGATCTACGCCCGCTGCAAATGCAGGGGCGATTTTCTAAAACAGACTTCAAAAGGCGCCTGGGAGCGGCTCTACCGACCGGGATCACGCCGGGCGGCGGCCGGTTAAACGGCTCGATCCCAGACGGTGGGTGCGATGAAAAAAAAGAGCAGGAAACGATCACACAGGGCTGGGGGGTGAAACGCGGACCACCGCTTTGATAACGGGCCGACGCGCATGTTGGAGCGAAAAGGGGTGAGAACCGAAGAAATCCAAACACAAACAGCAGCCCAGAAACACGTTCTCGCTAACCGGCGCGGCCTGAACCCACGGCTGCAGGCCTTGCCACGGGGCGGCCAGGCCCCTCAACCCTTTTCATGTAGCGCTTGCCTCCAGCGTGGGGAAAGACGCGAATACGCTCTCAACCCAAAAACCAGATGAAGTTCAGGAAAGGGACGGTCTTTAGACTGCGGATCAATAACGCAACCGACGCCGGGGGGCGCCCAACAGTTTCGAATCAGCGGATGAGAGACTTTCCAGGGAAACGACCTGACAGGCGGTCATGCGACTAAAGGGGGGTGGCACAAATCATAGATGATACACAGATTCGGCCGAAGCCGGGACCAGGGAAGTCATTCCGCAACAGGCGAGGAGGCAGTAAGGTATCGAGGGGGAAGGTGCGTGTCCAACAGGTGAGCCGGGAGTCTATTCGATAGAATCAAAAGGGATCGCGCCGAGCGCGCACGGGAGCAGTAGGGGTCGAGTAGAAAGCTCGAGCTGGAGGGGGGGGCTACGGGGGGGCGGGTCTAAAGGGGTTTTTCTCCCGTCAGGGGACGTTTAATGAAGGAGCTCCTCGGAAGAAATAGATTTCCACTGCCTGCAAAATAGCAAGTGAAGGGTAGCCCCGCTGGAACACCCTGGAGAGCAAGGAGAGGGGGCTGCAGGACGCCGTTGGCAACGACCGCATAAGACATCTCGCCCAAACCAGGAAAACGGACAAGCGGGGCGTACCGGCTCGCTTCCGACAGAGTGAGGGGACGAAGGAGGCGTCCCTCTCGAGGAACACTGGGAAATCGACTTTGGGTTCCGGTCGAGGCGTACCTGGGCAAGACCTGGGCATGGATCTGCCCCGAGAGAAGCAGAAAAAAAGGGTAAGCTTTTGGGAGGGAGCTTCAGGGAGAAGTCAATTGGACGACAGGAAAAAAAAACTGATGAACGCCGCCGACGGGAGGCTAAAAAAAAAAGGATGGAGAAGGCGAAAGCACTTCGATAAAGGAGATTGCACAAAAAAAAAAGTGTCATACTAAAGGCCCAGAGGTGGACTGGGGGGGGAGACAATCGGGGAGGGAAAACAGGGGGAGAAGCGTCCGGGTAAAGGAGACATTGTGAGGCAAAGCCCCGGAGGACAAAACTAGTCCCTTAGAGGGCGCACGTTGCCGGGGAAATCCGACGGCACTACAGCCAATGCCGCTGCCGACTGCAAAAAAAGTGGAACGAGGCGGCCGAGCAGAAGTCGTGACCAAACGGGCGGGGGTAGGAAAAGGGCTACGAGATTGACTATCCTGGTGGGTTGAACAAGTAGCCTCTCCGTACTCCCTCGGTCACGGCATCACGGGAGGGGGTGAGACCATAAAAGGCAAGGAAGGAAGGGGGAAGGAAGGCAGCAGGGGACTTTACGAAGAGAAAACTCGGTGCTAATACACCCTCTCTGGGTCGCAAAAACCGACTAGGCAGACATGTTGAGGGACCGATGAGGCTCGAGAAAAAAAAGGTAAGACAATCAGGAGGATAGCACCGAGACAAGCCTTTCCCACTCGTAACTGAAACACAAAAGAAAATCGAAAGACTCTAAACACCACCAACAAGGGAAGAGGGGAAAGATCCGAAAGGGGGAAACGCTTGGGTCGTGAAGGAAAATGCTCGGGAGCGGAAGAGAGGGGCGGAAAGTCAAGAAGATACCATCAATCAAGCACAGAGCAAAAGAGAGGGGGCGAACGAAGCAGGTGAGAGAGGGGGAATTATGGAAGTCCATTAAAAAGCGCGGAAAGTCCGAAAAGGACTCAGGCGGCCGAGGTCGACACGTCGTAGAAGGAAGAGTCGGCAAACCAACTGTGTTTCCGGGGAAGCTCTCATCCCCGGCCTACACCAGGATCGACTAGAGAAGAAGGCCCGAAAAAAACCAGTGGGACTAAAGAGCTCAATCACCTCTTTCCCACAATCTTCAAGAGTTCTTTTATTTATTGCGAGCTGAAGTAGCACAGGACAAGCGCCGCAAAGGGAATTCTGGGGGACGGGTCGGGAACCAAAAATAACCGGCCTCTGGTACACTCCGGAAACTCAAGGAGCAGTACCCCACGCGCTAAACCCAAATACCCAGGAATGCGAAAAGGGGTCGAAAAAACAGCATGTTGTTCGGAAACGCTTCATTTGATCCGTGCGCCAGAGATAAAGAAGCCGCAAGGCTGTCTGCGGGACAATGAGGGTTAGAAGAGCGCAAGGAAGGGCCAACAGGGAAGGGGAGAACTGAAAAAACCGAGGCGGAGGGGGGGCCTGGAGGTATAGAGGCAGTCAAAACCTGACCCAGAAGAGCGGGCCTAGAGGAGGGAAAGTGCTAGCGAAGCGGTAAACTACGAGAACTCACTTCCCCTCTAGGATGCGTTTCCTAATGAAGTCTAAAGCCCCGCGACCGCGCCAGACTACCCAAAGGGGAGGACGCGAAGGGAGAGGGGGGAAAAGGCCTAGGGCAGGGCCATCCTGAACGACCGCGCGAGGTATCTCCATTTTGAGAAAAAAGTATACCTCCTGATATGGATAAGGCAATTAGGCCTCTCTGGACGGAAAAGAAGAGAAAGTGTAAAAAAAGAAATGGCGTGCACAAGAGCGCCCGGAAACAGAGCGCAAGGAGGAAACCTCGAACCACCCTTCCGCGAGAGAAGCAGGAACGAGAGAGATCAGAACGTCTATAACAGAAGAACTCACGGAGAACCGCCAGCGAAGGCGAGCAACAGGCAAGTACACGTCGCATTGATAATCCGGCGGAGGGACACGGAGGAAAATCAGAAGGTCAGATAATGAGTAGAAGAAAAAAACGCAGAGCAGGAAAAAGAGCAGGTCGTTGAAAAAGAAAGGATAAAAGACGGGGGGCTCACCTTTGGCGAATAACCAAACCTCCGGGGGTGCGATGATACAGCCTCTCACCTCATTCCATCTAAGTCATCCTGAGGGGGGGGGTAAATCGGCAGAGGGAGCACGCAACGGAAGCACGCCTTTGTCAGGGAGCGCGGTGAACAGGGTGACTTTTCAAAATTCACGATGGGGGCAAAAGGGTGGGAAAACGGAAAAGCAAGAGGCGGGAAACAGGCTCTCTGCTCCCGGGAAAGACAAGAGCAATCAGAGGGGCCACCAGAGTGCACTTGGGAAATTCTAAAGGGAGCAGAACCTTCAGCCGATCGGTGCCGAGAACAAGGGAGAGGGAACCCAAGGGGAACGCGAAGAAAAAAAAAAAACGGTGGGGTGGGGAATCGGGAGAAGGGACTTCTTCCGGACTGTTTCTCTGGCGTTTTCTCGGCCGGAAAGGAAAGAAACGGGCGGAGCAGCGGAGCGTGAAAATCAGAAAGAAAGGCGGACATGAAAGCGGGTAGGGAAAAAACCAGCCTGGGGACGGGCAGGATATCGTGTACTACAGAATCAACCCAGAACGGGGGGCAACGGTTCTGGAGGGAGGGGCAGCCCGAGGGGAGAAGAAATGCGTGAGAAGCGTTTAGGCGAGAAAACACGTGGAGGCGAGGGAAATTCCACGAGAGGCACAACCAGGTCTGAAAAAATCAGAAAGCGTACGGAAGAAGGGAACGTGAATGGAAGAGGAGTGCAACGCGAGGGAAGGGAGAGCAATCCGGGGAAGATATCCAACAAAAACAACTTATGATTCAGTAAAATATATATATCCCTCTCTCATCGGACAAGGGGCCAGAGCAAGTGCCAGGAACAGAAAAGGCCAAAGGAAGGGACAAGCATCGTGACGCAGGGAAAGGAAATAAAATTGCGCTCTTCAAAACGAACGTGACTCGGCGACAAGGGACTAGACCTACAGCAAAAAAAACAACACTCTTCTTCTAAAAAAGCACGTGTCCGAGGCCAAAAAACGCTGCAAGAAAACAGAGGTGGGGAGGTGCTGTCTCAGAAAGGAGAAAGCGCCCGCTTCTGGCCAAGACTGGTACTACAGACTGTCAAGTCCCGCCGGGCTGGCCGGAGCTCGCAGAAAAAAACGAGCCTCCTTTCTATGTCTTTGCCTAAAAGCGGGGGAAACAGCGTTTGCGATCAAGCACAAAGGAAGAAAGAACGTACGGAAGAAAAAAGTGTGCTGGGTATGAGGAAGGGGAAACCGGAATCATCCTCGAGAAGGTGATAAACTTCATCGAAAGTCCGGAATTTATTCTCCACGAGCAGGAGGCCTCGGTGCAGGAGAAAAAAAACAAAAGAGGGGGAAGCGCAGAAGTGCCGGTCGGATAATGTGCGACGGCTTGAAGAATTTCCAAGGGTGCGGTCTGCAAAAAGACAAAAAACTTTCCTCGACTATCCTTCCACTGCATGTTTGGGGGCGCTCGATACTACGACGAAAAAAAAACGAGGCTGAAAGGGGTCGATTGAAGGAGAAGGCGGGGACGGATCTCCAAGAAAAAACGGGGGATTCTCCAAAGGTTTACGAGAGAGACCGGACTGAGACAGGGACAAAAAAAAGGAACTGCCCGGCGTCATGGATGCTCTCATCTTTTGCAAGGTCTCATCATTAAAGAAGAGGGAGGGGTCACGGGACGAAGCACCGGATTCGGAGCAAACAGCGACGGGAGTAAAGGAGGGTCGATCCTGGGAGGGACGTGGTCTCGAAAAAGGAGTCCTTTGAAGAGGGTACAGGTCGAAATATCTCTCTACATAAAAAAAGCACGGGGGAGAAGAAGGGGTGGAGAGTGAAGCACTAGGGAGATGGTAGGGGGGTGCGGGACGGGAGAGATTGGTTACGAACTGTCAAGGGAGGGTGGAACTTCTGCTCTCGGAAAGCCTCGAGGAAGAGAGGCATGATAATAAGGAGGTAGTACCCCGCTGAAAAACCAGTTCTATACCGATCTACTCGATTCTAAATTTCCGGGAGGGAGAAACGCAAAGGTTAACAACCCGAGATACGTGCGACAGCAAAGTTCTTTTAAAAGGGGAGGTTGTCGTTGGAGGTAGCTGACTAGGAGTAGGCCTCCGTAGCTGACGCTGAAGATCTGTCAAAAGCTCATCTCCTCGCACTTGGAAACTTCTCTCTCAGGAAAGGAAGACCGCGGACCTGAGGAGAGGCCGCTCGATCAGTCAGCACAAAAGATCGCAGAGGTTGGGTGCTTTCGGGAGGGTCCATGCCGGTGGGGGTCTAGAGCAGAAGCGACGTGACCTAAGCACTGACGCTACTAAGGGGGGAAAAGATCTAGCAGTCGATCAACATGAAGCGTGTCAGAAAAATGCTGAGACTGAACAATGACCAGACTAGGGGTTTTCCTTGGGATGTGAGGGTGAAAAGTTAAAAGGCGCGCGGCGGACGGTGTGCATGGGTCGGGCATCCACGACCCTTTCTAAACCATCATCGTCAATGAAAAACCAAGATTTGACGGTGGAGGTAGGCCGAAATAAAAAAGAACGACTAATCTCCGTCGGGACCGGCGGGGGGAACGAGGTCAGAGCTGAAGAGCGACCTTCCTGAACACGGGGATGGGCTATGCCGATCAAGTAGACTCAGAGGACGGGGGTTTAGCGGCTTGAAAGAAAAAGTACAGAGAAGTACTCTATAATTTCGAATCAAACGACGTGGAAAGACCTCTTAAAGAGAGACGTGCAAAAAGGGGAAGAAGACGACTTGTGCATAAGTAATATACTAAAACATCGTTCTTCAAAACCAAATAGGGGACGAGGGGCCAACCCGCACGCGGCCAAACAATTTGAAGTGATTACGGAAGGAGCATACTCAAAGGATAAACAAAGCGGAATCGCAGACCCTACATGACTCGTCACGACAAAAAAAGTCGAACGGAGACAAAGAGATCATCGCAAAAAAAACAACTTATCGTAAGAAAAAGGAGAAGACTCCGTGCGAATGGTCGCTGGAGGTGGTCGTGAGAAAAAGGAAGTTCTCGGAGACCAAGCGAGTGTCGATCCCGGCATCTCTGAAGCCCTTCAGCATCAACAGGTGCAAGAGCGGGTGCGACCTACCCGGAGATGGTTGAGACTGTTCGCTCGATTCAGTCATGGAAAGGAGCTTCGGACGGAAACTGAAAGGTATATTTGGACGAGGGGTCTACAAACGTCGGTAAGGCCTACTGTGATCGTCGAACGGAGACCAAAAAACGGCCTCGATACCCGACCTAAACCCTTATAAAGATAGAGTAAAGAGGGCCTCCAGACACACCCCGTGTGCCAAGGCGGGACCGGGTCAGCATGTGAAAAAAGCTTTCAAGGTCAAAGGGGTCACTTCGGGCTGGTGACGCGTCTGGGAGGCAAGCAACACCAAAACAAACCAACAGACGCAGCGAAGGGGAAAATCGGCTTTTCTAACTTATGTGCCTCACAGGCCGACATAATGCACACCAGGGGCACGCGCGCGAAGTGCCGCACCGGATCCAAAATTAAAACTGGGCTGACCCTGGGTCAGGTCTAAAGACCGTGGGGGTTGTGTGAACTCTAGGCATGTGATCGACGGGGCTCGTAGCCCTCCGGAAAGATGAGCCGCACTCATAGAGCGTTAAAAAGAGTTCTAAAGACTCTAAAACCGTTAAAACAAGTAACCACGCCCAAAAAACCGGGGCGCAGAGAGGGGGACTTCGGATAGGAGAGGGAAAGAGTCCAGTTCCCAGGACCTCGCGCTGAGGGCAGACGAGGTCCAGGGCGAGCGATGCGGGGAAGCTCGGGGCTCAAGGGGTTCCAGGAGGGAGACTGCTAGGGCCGGCACTCCCCGCTCGAGAAAATAAAAGTAACTGAAGGGAGGGATCGCGAGATAGTGGGTAAATGGAGGGGGCGGTAGAAGCCTAAAAACGTGAGCACTCGCTGAAGAAGCTGAGCTCCAGTTTGGGGCTAGGGAATACCTACCGGATAGAAGTAGGCCTCTAGGTCCAGCGGTCAAAGCGAAAGGTAAAATACCAAGAAAACTGACTTTTCTAACCCAATCAGGCGAAAAAAAATCCAAACTACCATCCGCCCCGAGCTGGAACCAACACCGTGGGAGAAAACTTACGCATCACGGGGAAAGGAAGCGAGCTCTCGCGCACTAGAGAAAAAAGAGCACTGAGTAAACCTCAAAGCTCAATTGAAGGACCGCCTCTCAACAATAGTCGTCGGTTAAAAAAAGGATCCGGGCGGGGGAGGCCCACGGAGGACCAACGTAGAGGCGAAGAATAACTGAGCGAAAAACAACCTATCATTAGAAAAGGGAAGGTCGGGGGGCAAAAACTGAAAGGCGGAGGGAAGCCGAAGATAACGCGCAAACGGTGGCTAAGAACCACGCGCCGGGGGGAACGGGAGAATACAAGCCGATCCGAGCACGGCAATACGAACGTGGCCTCCAGAGGGGGTGATAAGGCTCGAGAGCCCACCAGAACCACAGGGGGACCGTGAAGTAATGAGGAATTTTGAAATTGGCATGCCCAATAACGGGCATTCAAAGACAACCAGAAAAATAGATACCGCCCAGGCAAACAGCACAGCAGGAGGTAAGGAGAAGAAACGAAGGCCAGAAAAGGACTCTCGGGGGGAGAATAACTTCAGTCCGCTCGTGACGGAAGAAACTATTAAAAAACGGCGGCGAGCCAATGTGCCGCGCTACCTACAAAAAGACACAGAGGGTGTGATAGTGTACGGTCTAGCCCGGGGCGATTAAGAAAACAAGGGGCAAAAGGCTGCATCAGGCACAAGCAACTCCTTAGAAAGGCTTAGAGCCGCCCCAGGCCCAACACTGCAAAAAGTGGTTTATCACAGCAAAGCGGGCGATACGATCAGTTGAGCGACCGAAAAAAGAAAAACCCGACGGACGGCCAGCGGTTATGATTCGGAAAAAGAAGACAGAGGGGTCATAGCAGGGGGCGAAAGACCGGTGAGGAGCCTCCGAGTTGGCGCCGATCAATGAAGGCGCACAGGGTCTAGTAGAAGGCAAATCAGAAGAAGTGCCGCCGGGCAGGGGGGGGTACTGAAGCTGCGTCACCGCGAAGGGAGGAACGCGAGCGAGGATCAGAGGAGACCACAACATAGTCTATAAATCAGTATAAAAAACGGCGCTTCGAAGCAACTGCCAGAACTAGGTGCACGCAATCTGAAAGCCACCGGACGCGCTTGAAATCAGGGGCGAATGTACCGAATATCCCGGAGCTCGTAGAGGATCGGCGCCAACTTCTCGAAGACTCTCGACCACCACGCAATTTCTGCTCAAAAAATCGGCCTAAAGCCAGAACCGCTTGCAGTATCTAGGGGTTGAGGGAAGGTGACGAGAAAGTAAATGCAGAGAGTCAGGACATAGGCTTTTACTAGAAAACATGGGCCAGGGGAATGGGAAAAAACGAGAGGACGAGCCGCTGATAAAAGGGCTGCGGGCACGGGGCAGGATCTAACCATCAGTGTGAGGAGAAACGCAGGAAAAGTCACGAGACAGGCAAAAATATCACACACAGGGATGGTGACGGTTTTCGCAGACTGGAAAAAGGGCTAACGCCAAGAGAAGGTCTCCGGAACGAGGACGGAAGAGTTATGCCAACGAGCAACTCCAATCTTACGGAACAACTAAAAGAGATGGATTGACATGGGAGGAGAAAAAAGAGACTGTGCGCACCGGCGCATCAGGGGAAAAGTTGCTGGTCAGGCCACGCACACAAAGTCCAGTCAGCAACGACACGGAGTGTTGAGGGGCGATCGAGAAAAACGCAGAAAAAAAAAGAAGAAAAGGCCCTTTTCGGAAAAGGAAGGGATATTGCGGATCATCCTAGCCGAGAGGTGGGGAAGACCGGTGAGAATCGAGCGTAGTGTAGCAGGTAATGTTTTCAAAAGACCTCAAAGCGTCATGCGCGCTGTGGAAAAGGCGCAGGATCTAGACGCAGAAGAAGTCGCCCGTGTGACAGGCCGACGGTATGGTCATGACAAAAACTACTATGAATAAGGCGGGATAGAACTGGAGCGGTGCGTTTCTCGATGGAAAAAAAGGTTATAACAAGCGGCGCTATAGATCGAATCGCGGAAGGGAGAGAGACTTGCTCTCGGGTGAAAAAGGGGGGCCATCGGTTCGCATGTCGGGGGTTCGTACGGTCGCGATGGGAACACCGTCAGGGTCTGTAGTTGAGGAAAAAAAAAATGTACTCGCGGGGCCGCCTGCAGCGGAATGCTAAGGAGGGTATTCCCAGCCTGACCACAACTGGAAAGACGCGAGGGCGACGTTTCAGGAGGGGGAAGGCAATCTTTAAAACCGAGCTAGGCTCCGCCACGGGGGGTCGGCGCGGCGGGGGCAACTTAAGACAGAAAAAGGCCGCCAAATCGTGAAAACGAGCGCGCCCTCTCGCGCGCACTGGACAGCGCGACGGAAAGCTAAGCCGGGGGAGGAAGGGGGCAAGGGGG
>Ga0179593_1338520_pt1 | contig 10993 bp, 14 predicted proteins | sample CZODoug2_1_08_16_FD_185931 | JGI IMG/M metagenome (GOLD analysis project Ga0179593, IMG submission 185931) | Vadose zone soil fungal communities from Angelo Coast Range Reserve, California, USA - CZODoug2_1_08_16fungal (PacBio error correction) | ecosystem: Environmental > Terrestrial > Soil >...
ACCAAAAAAGTGGCTTATGGAAGGGTGGGGGAAGAATTCCTTCTAGGGGCGGGCATTGGCAGTGGAACACTAAAAAAGCCGTAAGGAAAAGCTGCCATTATAGGGAAAGCGCCCTGGAACAAGTACCCCAAGCTCCCACGTACCCTCGTGGTGGAAAGAAAAAACCTACTGGTGTGGGAGAAGTACACATTGTCAGGGGGGGGCCTCAAAAATTTGGAGGCTCGTGGAAGAGGCTGTGTCGTGTTCTCCTACTGCCTCGCAAAATTAGCTCAGCCGAGCCACGAAAAAGATTTTCCGCTGATCCTTGCTGAAGGAAGACGTTGTTGGGGAAAGGGGCCCATCTATTTAAGCATGCCAACACCGGCCGAGGTTGGGGTCGCCAGAGGGGGGGAGACCCGACGGGAAACAACTATGTTTGGGCCGTAAACAGACGACAGGCCGTCCTAGGTGGAACGGACGAGCAAATGCGAGCTAACCCTTGAAGCCTCAAGCGCAAAACCGCGGAAACCCAATCTTAAGGGGGGGGAAGGGTGAATGTTCAAAAACGGTGCGGCGGCCCGGGGGGCAGGCCCCCCACTATACGGATCACAAAACACAACAAATAAAAACGGCGGCGAACCCAAGCGAAGGAAAAAGAGGTTGGGAATCGGAGCGGCGGGGGTGATCTGCAAGGAAAGAAAAAAACAAAAAAGTGAGCAAAAAAGGGATTACGTAGGCATTCAAAACACTAAAAGTGTCTTTACAAACTCTTTGGAAGCCCACACCACGGTGGAGGGGGGGAACAAGCTGGCCCGATCCCCCCTTCGTTGGTGGCCCAACGAGCCGGGACTGGGAGAACAGGGAAAAAAAATGTCGGTGACAAGAAAGGAGGGAGGGGGGGCCTTCACCGGACGTGACAGTAAAAAGATCTCTGGCCCCACACCCACACGGGGAGGAATTGCGAAAAGACCGCCCGACAACAGGCCTGGAAACCGGTCGACACACCCAGCAAGAACCGATTCCCCAAAGGGGGCAGGGCAAGGAGGACAAAAGAAAACGAAATAGGTCTCCAAACTTGGGGGTCCGCTCAATGGGCAACGAAACTGTTTGGGGAAAGGGACTTGACCAAAAGAAAAGAATCGCACAAAAGAGGTGTGGACAATGAACGCAGAAAGGAGTACGCAAGAAATGTTGAACGGCCCTTGGCACATCTAACGCACTCAAACCCAGTCAATGTCGGGAGGGAGGCGCCTTAAGTCAAAAGGAAGCATGGGGCGATTCAAAGGGACAGGGGTAGGCGTCGGTAAAGAAAGAAACCTTGAAAAACGCCCGAAAAAGGGGGAGAACGGAGGTATCGGTTTTGGGTGAAAACGGTTTTAACTGACACACCGAGGGTCGTTTACGAACTCGTTTGTCCAAACAATACGTGGCAAGATCCCCAGTTCGACGTGGAAGAGCAAAAAAGTACCAGCCAAGGAGGTGGGTGTGGTGTGGGTACAAACCCACCGAAAAAGAAACGGGAGAGATTTACGTAAGGGGGCTTTGGGTTGCGCTGCCTTGGGGTGACGCCTACTCAACCACATTCGATGGCCCTTCGTCAACTGGTCCCCATAGGGAGTGGGACCTTTCATACATAAAAAAGGTGGAAACCACGGTGCGGAAGAAACGATTGTGTTTCATCAGTCCGTAACAACAGGGAAAAGATCTTGGCATGAAGGGAAAAAAGGAAAGAAGTTTAGTAAGGGAGGGGGAAGGAACATTGAATTCAAGTGGTGTCGAGTTCCCGGGGGAACGGCGCGGATAGTGCAAAGGTAGCCGATAACGGAAAAAAAAACAGTAACGATAACGAGTGGGCATCACTAAGGGGATGCTCACATGCAAGGGTGGAAAAAAATTGAGGAAAAATCGAACTCGCCGAAACACGAATCAGGCGTAAGGAAAGCTCGGGCGCGGGTAGGCGTGTCAAAAAAAAAAAAGGGGATTGGGGGGGCTTATTTGAGGAAGCGACAGGCAAGGGAACCGATTTGACGTAATGCGGGGCTGGGTCCGAATAAGCAAACCAAGGAAGGGCACCCGACTCTAAGGAGAGATGGTAGTACCCAGCAATATTGGGGGGACGTCAAAATCGGGAAAAAAGGGGGAAGAAATAATAAAAGCCGGAAAAATTTGAGGAGGAATCATTGGACCAATCCTTGGGTGAAACCCGGGGCTGAAAGGGTGCGGGGGGGTCGGCGGGCACACTTGCTTGGGGGGAGCACAGTGTCCTAGAAAGAGGTGAAAACCACAATGAAAAAGAGCCCCAGAAGGAGGAGGACTGAAATATTCCAATACATCGTCACGACATTAACGACCCGAGCAGAAACGGAGGGGAACCGGGGAAATAGGTCCTAAAAACCGAGGAAGTGGTCAAGGCATTTTTAAGGTCACATAATTATTTCAAAAGGAAGCAACGCGTTACATCAGGAATTTCAACAAGCGAGACAACGATAGGCGGCGGGGAAGGCAGGGACAAAAAAGGGGACTAAGACCGGGCGTGCGGCGACCGATCAGGTTTTGCGAGGAATCGAACCGGCCAACCATGGCGTTGTTCATACAGAGGTCCACGAAAAACAACAACGGGTAGGGAGGAGTAAAGTGGGAAAACTGGAACCGGGTTTCCGATCAAATGGCCCTCTGCACACAAACTGGATTAAGGAAAGACAAAACAAAAAAAAAACTGCCAATATCGCAATTTGACAAAAACAGCCAACGGGCAAACGACTATCGTTGTGGAGGATGTTGACAATTGAAAAAAATAAAAGGGAGGTAGCTGTTGGGCCAGAAAAAAACGAATGCGGAAGTGTCCACTTTTCAAGCCTGAACAACATCCACGACGGGGGAAGGCCAAGGAGGGAAACCAGGAATGACTCCAAACAATGTTGGAGGGGGGTCACGTGTCCACGTAAAGAACGGTAACCGGGACGAAGAAGGGCAAGAAGGTTGTCCGTAAAAAAAGGGGGGCAAGAGCAAATCAAGGACCACCACGAATACGGGTTGTGTGAAAGGGGGCAGATAAACCCGGGGGCGGGTACAGGCAAAAAAAAAAAAAAAAAACAACCCACAGGCCGCAGCAACACATCAACAATCCCTTTTGTCACGGCAAACATCCCTGGCTTGAAAAAAACAAGAAGCCTCAATTCCAGGGGCGAAAACAAGGGGGCATAGGGCATGTCAATGTAGAGAGTCATAGACGTATTTTGTGCCGACCAAATGAACTAGACATAGGAAAACGTTCAACGGGTTGCCCAATGAGGGGAAGAGAAGGCAAGGAAAACACAGAAAAGAAAGGTCAAAATCGGTAACCCAGCACAGGTCGCCTTTCAAATAATAAAGACCGGAACGAATACCAAACCGGGAAAGAAGGTCACATTTTAGAAAAGGACGGGGGCCCCCGGGAAGAGAGGGTGCAAAAGTCATAAAGGAAACTAAAAAATGCCAAGCCCGACTAGTTTCCGGGCACTAAATGAAAAAAGAGTCCCGGTGGCCGGACAAACGGAGACAGGAGGAAAAGCCGAAGCAGGGCCGTACTAAGACTTTCAACGCAAAAGGGAGTAAAAAAAATGGTTGGGGACATACGCGAAAAAAAAAACGCAATAGGGTGGCTGGTTTCGGCATTCCGACAAGAATAGGATTCCAGGGGGGTTAAACTGGGACGTCAACAAAAGAGGTTACTGAAAAACCGCACGCCCACTGGGGGAAAATAAAATTGCCAGAACACTCTGCCCAAAAAGAAATGCCTTGTAAAAGTGACCTAAGTGCAAAATGAGGGAATGTTGGTGCGGAAGAAGGAAACAAAAACAATTCATCCTCAGAAAAAAAAATTCCAATTTAAACGCGAATCGGCGTGGGGGGGGAAGGGGGAAGTGCGCAACTGAAGGGCTGTCTTAAAAAAAAAAGGGAGGGCGAGGCCTAACAACGTCAAAGAAAAAAAAAAGGGGGGGGACAAAAACCAAACGAGTTGTGTTTGAAAAAAGCCGAGCTTAACTAAAAAGGGGAAGTGTAGACACAAGAAACCGTTCCAAAAAGGTGAACAAGGAAGACCCGAAAAGAAAACTGGGAGGCGGCAAGGGGGGAGGAAGCATTACTAAACGCCCTACAGCGATAAAAACTAAAAAACAATAAAATAAAATTCGCGGAAGGAAAGACATTTACGGACGGACGAGGCCCAATCAACCTACAAAAGGGGGGACAATCAGTGCGAAAAACAAGCCCGTTTTTCACCAAGGGTCAGGTTTCCAAGTGTTTACTTGGCAAGGATAGGCTAATCCATCATTGCAAAAAAGAAAGAATAAAATGAAAGGGACGTCCCCGCCAACGTTCAGGGTGTACCGAAGGGAGATGGGAACAAACAGAAGAACCTATGGGTCAAAAAAGATGGACAGACCGGCAAGAATGACTGGACTCCCGGAGTTGTGCAGGGGGACAGCAGGTCCCACTACAAATTTCCGAGCGCAAAAAAATGGGTGTGGGTCAAAGGCGGAAGAGTTTTGTTTACCCGTGCACGTCAGGGGGAATAAAAAACGACTTTGGATGAAAAACAGGGAAAATGCAACACTTTCGTCCCTTCTCGGGGGTTATGCGGAATGGGAAAGCGCATCCCTTGTTGAATATGTTTACAAATGGGTAAAGGAGAAGGGGTTGCAACGAAGGGAGGAGAAAAAGCAGAGTACTAAAAGGTTTCCGTCTCCCGAAAACGGGTAATCAAAAAAGGGAAGCGAGAAAAAAAGAACCCCAAATAGGGCAACCGATCAAACGGTGGGGGTCTACGCGGTAACAAAGGAACCCCAAGGTGTTTATCTGGGAGGGGGTTGGGTTAAAACTCATGGGGGGCCGGTCAAAAAAAAAAAACAGGGGAGCCGAGACGAGAATCACGGTTGCAAGGAAAGAGGGGGGCGCAGTTTGGCAAACGCGAGTTATTAACATTAGAAAGTTGCGATAAAAAAAAAAGGGAAGAAAACGCAATCAAAAGGCAAAATGGGGACCCGCCTGTTGAGCTGAAGTGCCCGAATATTGTCCCAACCTTAGGTATCTCAAAAGACGAGGGTGAAAAAAAAAAAACTTAACAATACTCAGGCACTTGGGTGGAGATTAGAATGGGCCAATCCAAAAAAGAACATAAGCCCAATCAACCGGGACAATTTTCCATTGGAATGTCTTCTAAAAGACCCACCCACCTGCGTAGTTAGAAAAGAAGGGCGCGCAGTGAGAGGGGAAAACGAACCAAGAAATCCTTCCAAAAAGCAGCTAAAAAAAGGGGGAGAAACCCCCTTAAAAGGAGAAACCACAGTAGGGGTGCTACGGGAAAGAAGCCAAGAAGGGTACGTGAGAGGATCCCCCCAGACGAGAAAAACGAGGGTAAAACAGAGAAATTCTACCGAGGGCCTATGAAAACCTGCCATTGTAACTTAATCCCACCCAGTATAAGAGTAGCAATCAAACAACGGCATAAGCAAAGAGGGGGGGGAGAGATCTAAAAACGACAAAACCAGCTGACAAAGGGGAGGAAAAGGATATAGAAAACAACCAGGGGGGGAGAGGGGGTTCAGGGGTGAAAACAGCCCTACTCTGGGGAGAATGTCGTGCTTGTGGCAATGGCAGCTTACCGAAGAAAACTGGGCAAAAAAGAAATGGGTAAGCGCTTTTATCATGAGGGGGGGAGCAGTCTGGGGACAGAACGTAAAAACATGGGTAACAGCACCCACGGGGGGTGTTCAAACGAAAAAAAACACCGGTCGGGGTCAACCAAGGGGCGCAAGAAGGGGGACAGAGGATTGGGGAACTTGGGTTTACGGCCATGACTAAACGAGAAACAAACGAAAAAAAAGGAGCCCGAGCAGGCCTGAAATGGGGGAAGGGAATTGAAATAGTGAGTAAACCTCAGCGGGGGGCAAAGTTAACTCAGAGAATTCTCTTGCAAAACGCCCGGATTGTGGGTTTTTGAAACCGTGTAAAGAAAAACGCCGGGAACCTATTTTGTGGGCACGACCAACAAGAGGGGGGACCGCAGCAGGGGGGGCCACTGGCCTTGAATAAGCAATTCCTCGGCAAATAACGCGCGCCGCAAACAAAACCAGGAAACGGCCCCACATATTACTGGACTGGGGGTAATGGGGGAGGCCGTGGTTCTCCTGTTTGCATGAAAAAAAAAACAAAATGATAACACCCAAAACTCAAACACAATCAACTTGCAAAAACAGGACCGGGAAATAAAAAGCCACTTTTTGGGAAGAGGAAAGTAGTTTTTGATACCAAAACAATACTTACAAGGAGAGAAAAATTGGGAGTGCTGCTTCGACGAGTTCGGGCAAAACTACGGGGGGGAAGCCTCAAACCAGGGGGGGGAATTTCAGCGGGAAGATAACCCACCAAGCCGCATTTACTGAGGAAAAACCAACAAGACTCCAAGGTGCGGAGGGGAGTACGTGACTGGGTGACAGGGGGGAAAAAAAAACTTACGAGGACCACAACCCACAGCGGGAAAGCCTGCGGAAATCCCGCGGTAATCTTAATCAACACTGCGGAAAGAACAGCGGGCGAGCCGAAGCCCCCAAATGGAAGGACAGCCGCCCATAGAGGAAAAAAAGGAAAACCGTGGCCAGCTCCATGCAGTAAAAAAGGTGGAAAGTACCCAACCACTTCAGTTTGTGGAAATTAAATAGAAGACGATAAACTCAATAAAAAGAAAAAATGTGGGAAGGAAATGCCTATCCTACGAGACGCCACCACGAAGGGGGGGTTGAGGATGGGCGGCCTGCAAAATATCTCTGGGGAAGTCAAGCGAAGGGGGGTCGAATGGGTTCGAGGTAGCTGTCACTTGGACAGAGAAGAAACTTGTCCAACAAAACAAGAGGGAGGGGAGACGAGGTTATCGGGGGAACGTTTGGGGGGAGTAGAAACCTGGTCGTGAAAAAAAAAAGCAGTTGGACAACAACAAAAGGGAAAAATGATCCCCATTTAGGGTGGTTAGGCCCCAGAGCAGAAGGAAAAAAGGACCAGCAATATTGGTGTGTGGGGAAAAAGAACTTTCAACCAACTAAGCGACGTGGGGGGCCACATGCATGGAAAAATGGTGTGTGCGCGGGAAAATGGTTGGTGGGGGGGTTTTTTGGTTTTTAACAGCATAAGGCAAAAAAACAGGAAAAAAGGGGGGAAATCGGCACGGTCACCAAAGAAGGGGAAAGGGTGGAGAAAAAGGTTTCTGAAAGAATTGGCCACTAGTGCAGAAAGTGGTTCGATCAAGTTGGGAAAGAACCGAAGGAGCAGCGAGGAAATGGCGAAAGAAAAAAATTAGCGGGGGGGGGGGGTTCCACGGCTTGGTTTGGAGTAAAAAGTGTGGTTCCTTGGAAGTTCCGGAATGCAAGGGGCAATAGAAGGATCAAACAACCGAAAAATGTCGGTAATTAACGAGAAAAAGAGCCCTGGGGGGAAGGGGCGGGGAAGTGGTCCTTGGAAAAAGGAGAGCAAACTCTCAACGAAAAGCCCGTAGTCCGGAAATGAAAAAGCTCAGCGGCGGTGGAGGTGGGTCCAAGGACCGGGGGAAAGGTGGAGGAAAGAGAGACCAATGAAGTGGTGGGGGGGTACAAGGGTGGAATTAGCTGGGGTGTTTGGGAAAAAAGCCGACAAAAAGCAGGGGCACCCCGACGAGCGGGGGAAAGAAAGGTGGGGAAAGGGACGGGTCAACCAAAGGAACGGCAGCGGACATCGCCTTTAAATCAAGATCAAAGAAAAAGACATTGGGGGAAAGGCCGGTCACGCCGGTGAGGGTGTGAAGTCAAAATGCGGGAAAAGGGGGATTTCTGAGCAACGCTAGGGGGGTGAGGACCACTGGGGGAAACAGGGATAACCAATCACACCCGGATCTGGAGCCGATTCAAAACTCAAAAAACCGTCGGAAAGGATGCCCCATACACTCTCATACAACCCATTCGAACGAGCAACGGGAGTATTCCGGTGTAAAATACGGTTTGGGAGGAACAAGAAAGGGATTGTGTCAGATTGAAAACGCAAAATTCATTGAAGGCAGAACAAGAAAATACAGCGTGAATGGTCACTGTAAAAAAAAGACCAAAGAAGCGCGGCAAGGACAAGCTTGGGACCACACAACAAGGGCGAAAAAAACGCGATGCAGGCAACCAGACAGGGGAAGAAAGAGCGACCGGGAAACAGTCTTTGGGACATCCATCTCTCTCCAAAAAAAAAAGTGAGAAAATATTGAAAAATGGCCCGGTACAAACGAGTCCATCTCCAGAAAAACGTTAGGGGGGTTCGAAGCATCGACAAAGGTGTCTCCAAGGCAAAGCAGAGGCTACCCCGCATGAATAGGTGGGGTTCAACGACTTTGCAGGGTGCCAGCAAAAGGGAATACCGCTTGAAAGAAAGGGAAAATCACTACATTCTGAGAGGGGTGGTGACCGACCAAAAAATCACTGAAAAAACCCAAAGGAACACCGAGTACTAAGTTTAGAGGAATCGGGAAGGCTCCGGGGGGAAAGAAGGGTATGGGCAGCAAAGGGACCGACCAGGGAAAAACCAAAAGGGATCCGGGTGTGGCCAATGGGGTAGAGACAGAGCGCACCCCGAGCAGGAAAAGACAAAAAATGTCAGCCCTTTGAATCAAGAGGGGGGGAACAAAGCCCTTGCTTGACAAACTGAAGCAGCCAAAAGGAACAGGGGTGAACCTCTCGGAAAAAAGAAGGCCGAAGTGTTCGGCAAAAAAAGGGTCGATAAAGAGGTAAAAGAAAACATGTTGGAACATGGAACCCTAGACAAGCAGGGCGGGAAACAAATAAGGTAACCAGGGACGAACAACCAAACTCCTAAAACATCGGTGAAAGACTCCACGGTCGAGGGGGTCTTGACCTCAAAAAAGTTCAAAAAAAAAAAACGAAATACCAAGCCCGAGCCTGTCATTAAAACGCAATGACGGGAACCGGGGGGGGGTAAAAAGAAAAAAAAGGGGAAATTCCATCACAAAGAAAAAATGGCAGCCCTGAAGGCAGTGCCTCAGTGTTCACGAAAAGTGAAACGGAACAGGCTAACCTTGCAAAGGAGCGCTCCATAACGAGATGTAACAGGGAATTCAGGCCACATCAGGCAACAAGCCAGGAAACACACGTTAAATCTTTCTCATGCAAAAGACGATATCGGGGAAGGGAAATCTGAAGCGAACACATTGGACGGGTATGAAAGAACCAGCACGCGCAATGAGGACAGAAAAGGTCCAAAAAAAAAGGAAAAAAAGGGGGACCGGGACCGAAAGGGCCGCTTAATGTGGTGCGTAGCCGGAACAACCACGGGCACATCGGCAAAAAGAAAAAAAATAATTGGCACCGAAGATAAAAAGAAAAGGTGTCGGGGAGGGGAATGCGCAACAAAATAATTGCTGGGAACGGGTCAGACGAGGGCCATACAACAAAAGAAAAGGGGGGGAAAATCAGCGAACGAAGTGTGGGGGGAAAACCTAGCCGGGAAAAAGGGGACCGAGGATTGGACAGGTTCGACACCCGTTGAAAAAAAAATACCGAGGGAAATCCCCGAAGAAAAAAGACCTGGGGAGGGTGGGAACTTCAAGTGATGAAGTACGACTCCTAAAAAAAAAAAAATAAAAAATTTTCCGCCATGGACCCCCCCCCAAAAATTGGACGAAGGGAAAAAAGGACGCCGCGGGAAACAAAATCAACACGCCGGGGGGGAGGGGGAGGAGAACTGAGAAATGAAAATTTGCACCAGGGTCAACTGTTGCACGGAATGAACACACTTGAACAAGTGATTGCCACCCCAAAAAAAACAGGAAGGAAGGCATGGGGGGACGTCACCAAACAGGTCGGTGGCCGCATTGAGCAAGGGCAAAAAAACGGTGCTGAACCGGTTTCCATTGCTGACCCCTGGAAGACGTGGGGATGAGGTCCAGAGGGGGAAGTAAACAATCGGCCATGTGGTGGGTCGGAAAGGCCAAGGCAGGTCGCGGGGGGGTGTAAAGGGCAGCAGCAAATGATCTCAAAAGTGGGGTTTTGAACAGTGGTCATTAACGAAGAACAGACAGAAGGGGGAAGGAAAAAAAGGGGGAAGTCACTTACCAAGTCCCCGGGCGTTGTGTTCCAAGGGAACTCGGACGCGAGCCAGGGGGGATGGGGGGTAACAAAGGAGTGAAACCAGAAGAGGGAGAGCAAAGTACAGAAAATGGCAAAATAACAGCGAAACGTAGTGATCGAGGAAGGAGAAAAGAACCAAAAAACAGATACCATCAAAGCGAGGTGGAAGCAGCGGAAAAAAGCCAAAGGGGTTGGAATGAGTGGGTGGGGGTCCCAAGAGAGTGGGGGGGAAAGGAAAACAAAAGGAAGGCCCTGAACACTACTAAACAAACAGGCAGTAATATGGCCCAAAAAACGACGCAAAAAAAAGAGATGGCAGGGAGAGATTGACGTAACAGGGCCGACAAAAAGAACGCACGGGAACAGAAAGGGACGACCAAAAGTAGTGGTACACACGAGATACACAAAAAAAGACAAAAAAAAAGCCGGTGGGGGAAACCAAGATAGAAAAAAAAAAAAAAAGAGGATGTGGGACAATCAAAGAAAATGCATAAGCAAAAATATCAAAAAAACACACGAGAACGGAGGAATGAATCGAGAATGGAGGGAAGGTCAATGGGGGGACACTCGAACGAGTTATAGGAAGGAACAAAAAAAAGAAGGAAGAAGAAAAAGACTAGCCAGGTTCGGCAGGGAAGAACAAAAGAAGGTACGAAAAAAAAAAAGGGTTTTGGGGTGGGGAGGACCGAGAGAGGGGGACGGGGGGGAGGAGACTGGATCCCGAAAAGAAAGTAAAAATTCGCAGGGGACAACCGTGGGTTCGCACCGAAGTCAAGCCGGTACGCTGGGCCAAAGACGGAAATTGGGGAACTGCCCAAGCAAACCAGGTAGAAGAGGGCGGACGGCAAGAGGAAAATAAAGAAAAAGACAGGGGGTGGTCAGTA
>Ga0179593_1523928_pt1 | contig 10993 bp, 14 predicted proteins | sample CZODoug2_1_08_16_FD_185931 | JGI IMG/M metagenome (GOLD analysis project Ga0179593, IMG submission 185931) | Vadose zone soil fungal communities from Angelo Coast Range Reserve, California, USA - CZODoug2_1_08_16fungal (PacBio error correction) | ecosystem: Environmental > Terrestrial > Soil >...
AAAGAAATGTCGGCCGCGGTGGGTGGAGAGGAGACGCAAGAAAAGGGGGGGGTTATATTCTGGGGGGAAAAAATGTCAACGCTTCGGGGAGTTGTACAGAAAGAAGGCGGGGTTTTGGGACTACTCGGCCTAAAGATATTAATGAGAAGAAAAGGGGGGGGGTATCTTGGAATTAATTCCTTCAAATCATGCAGGGGGCGAGTTAAGACATAAAGATGAGGGGTGATTTTGGCCTTTTTTGGGGACGAGGAGAGAGGGAGTCTCGTCTGGCAAGAAAGCTGCAGCCGTGGCAAGGGGTAGGGAAGAGCCTGAGGGGGTGTTGGCTCGACGGGGGAAGGAAATTTCGAGAGTTGTTCCCCGGGCAGCGAGGAACGGCGTGCGCGACGGAAAAGTCCGAGGGAGTTCGGTTAAACGCGGATCTACTTATTTGATAAAAAAAGGGGGCTGCTAAAGCGAAAGCCCATGAAGTTGCATCGCTTAGAAACCGCTGAAAGAAGAACCTACGCGAAACCTTTTTTTGAATCGTAGAAGACTCTTGTGAAGTACCTTGTTTTCAGCCTACGGGGGGGGGGAGGAGGCACGACTCACTTAGGGAAACAAGAGATAACGAAGCTTCCCAAGACGCGGTAGAGAAAAGGGGGGAGTGAAAGGCCCAAGAAGGGGGCAATTTTTGACTGTGAGGGTGGAATTTTTTTTTTCTTTCATTTTTTTAGAGGGTTTTTTTTTTGGTGGGAAAGAGTTTGGTTGGTTTTGGAAGGTGGTTTTTTTTTTTTCTTTGTATTCTAAAAACGCAAGAACGTCTCACATCGAAGAACAGCTGCGCATCGAATCCTCGATTTGAAGGTCCAACGCACAGTCTCAGAAGGAAAGCGGAAGAGGGAGGGCACGAAAAGGCGTAAGGAGAGCGATATCTGTCAGAAAACCTTCACAGCTAGCGCTTCAAGATTGCGGCTACATTTTCCGATAAAAGAAGGTCCCTTAGAAGGGGAACAGACCAGGAAATTGAAAAGGAGATGTACGGAATTTGTTTGTCAAAGAAGGAAAATCTCGGGGTAGGAGTTCCGAGTTGCATTTCAGAAAACTTCAAAAAAATATCAAGTAAAAGAAAGTTCCACCCCAGAACTTACGAGGGAATACGAACGTGGGGGAGAGAACTCTAGCGAGGATTTTGCGTACCTTAGAAGACTCAAAGGAGTCAGGACAGGTCCCCCGGAAAAAATCTTGGAACATCTTTATTGCTAAGGAAAAAAAACACTAGTGAGAGAAAAAAGGCAGGGGTTGGGTTGGGGAAACGAAGAGTTGCCACGTGATCGTGCATTTCGCTACAGGAGGACCGTCAGTGTTTCCAAGAAAGGGGGAGTGAAGAACGTAAGAAAGAAAGGTCTGGTTCAGAGATCTGGACGAGAGGGCAATTTCTTTTAGGGGAAGGAAAAAATCAACAACAACAACTGGAGGTTTTGCTAGACTCCTAGCGGCTTTCAAAGAGGAAACAGAGGAAAGTAAAAAAAAAAAAAAAAAAAAAAAAAACGAAAAAGAGAGGAGACGGCCGCTGCTTCCAAGGTTCGCGTCAGGAACCCCTTACAAAGAAAAAAATCGGGAAAGAAAGGAGGTTGGGGGGGGGGGGGGGGGGGGGGGGGGGGGCTATCACGTGAAGAAGAAAGAAGCTCACTGGGCTGTTGTCTTAGGGAAAGAGTAAATTTTCCAGAGGGCGTACAGATTGGGAAAGGAGAGGGGACCGGGAGGGGGAAGGTTCTGGAATAGAAACCTCACTATAATATACGAGCGTAAAAAAGAACCTTTCCGTAGTTGGGGCACAAATCTGCCATCAGCGAGGATCCTAGGAGAAAAGGAAAAAAGAAGTAAAAAAATAGAGGGGGTTCTTTTTCGAATGGGGAGGGAGAGAAGTGGGAAACTCGGAAAAGGAGAGATGCCGTGAAAAAGTCGGGAGGGTGACAAAGGAGAAAGGCTTCTGGCAAAGGTGAACGTACCACAGTCGCATTGGAACTAAAAATTGGACGCATTAGGTCGAAGGGGTTCGTCCGGGGAGGGTCTTCGAAGGTGCAGAGAAAAGGGGGACAAGGGAAATAGTTTCGCGGTTGTTCAGGAGCTGTAGCTGTGGGTTGGAGAGGGGGGGGGGAATTAACGAAGGAAGAAATGATGCTAGCGTGTTGAGTCGATTGGGGGGGGGGGAAGACGGTCGATCTATAGACTGCTTGAGAACACGCGATAAGGGTAGAAAGGATTGGCTGGGGGTGTGAAGCTGTTCAAGGGTACGTGTCGCTAAAAAATCGACACAAGAAGAGAGCCAAAGTAACAGCCCGAATGAAGAGGAAAAGGGATCCGGTGTAGGGAAAGCTGGAGGGGGGTAGAAAAGAAAAGGACTTCTTGTCGTGTTTACGTGGGACCTGAAGGAGAACGAGGGTGGGGGATAACCGCCGGGTCGGACTCACCTTAGCAGAAAAAAAGGACTAGAAAAGAGAAAGTATTATCATAAAAAAAAATGAAGTAGAGCAAGGTAGAGGCACCTTCACTTCGAAAAGGAGCTTCGGAGTGAAGACCTAAAACCTAAATGAGGAGAGACCCGAATATAAGAATAAAAAATAAAAACTGGCAACTAAAAAGGGCTTAACGGAGGGCTGATTTGAAGGAATTAAAGACAACGATACCGCGGTTTTGCGAAGAACATTACTTCTCTTATTTCGAGAAGATGGAAAAAAGCAACACCTGATCGCTGCAAGGGGGGGGGGGGGGGGGGGGGGGGGGGGGGGGGGGTGGGGGGGGGGGGGGGGGGGGGGGGGGGGGGGGTGGGGGGGGGGGGGGGGGGGGGGGGTGGGGAAAAAGTTTAAGCTAGATCTACCCCACAAAAGAGAAGAGGGCATCCCTAGAAAAAAAAAGCTCTTCAAAGAAAAAGGGAAGGGAAAAATAGAAAAAAAAAGTGGCAAAAGGTTCGTCCGATCGAGAGGTCTTCTACAGATCGGAAAAGGAAAGGGTCACGGCCAGGGAGGTTTTTTGTCTTGGAAAAAAAAAAAAAAAGCAAGAAAACCCGGAAAAAGTAGGCACAGTTTGAGGGAAAAAGCCACCCAGTGGAAGGGTTTCGTCACCTATGGGGGTGAAGAAGTGATTGGCGGGGGAGGGGAGGCAAAAAGAAATTCATAAAAAGGGAAGGCGCCCTAGAATCTGGCCAGGAGGTGCGATTCGGTGGGGAGGGACCTAAAGGCTCATAGAAATCTGGGGGGGGGGAACGTTTCAAGTACTACGGAAAAGAATTCGCGGGAGGGTTTTCTGAGGTACGGGTTCATGCTCCCGACCTCTGGAGTAGCAGGCAGGAGAACCGGGAGGAAGAAAACCATGGGAAACTCACGAAAAAAACCAGATTCTAGAGTAATAGATAGAATAAATCATCGCTTCCAAGGGCGGGGAAGGTTGGGGCCTCAAAAATAAGAGGGGGCATTTCGATAAAAGAGACGGAAAGGGGTCGAGGAAGGGCTCGGAAGAAAAAAGAAAAGGAAAGCTCTGGGATAGAAATGATTTTCTCGAGGAAACCCCAGGAGAAGAATATAAACATTGGGGGGGGGGAAGAGGCAAGATCAAGGAAGAAGCAAATTGAAAAAATGTAGGAGCCGGGCAAACAAGGGGGGGAATTCTTAAGATCCGTCGGGGGGGGGACGAGTAGATTTCTCGGGTCGAATGAACTGGGAAGGCAGAAAGAGCTCATAGAGGAGGGAAATAAGGGAGGTCTTTTTGTCACTTGGGGGGGCAAGGAAGGGGATGAAAAAGAGGAAGAGAAAGGGACGGCAAGAGTGAAATAAGAAGGGAAAAAAATGACTTGGAAAAAAAGGGCATCCTGGCAATCGTAAAGGGACTCTTTGTCCGGGAAATTGAGACGGCTGGTTGGTGGAGGAAGAAAACAGGAGGAGCCCGGAGGGTCCGGTCTTAAGTCTTTGATGGGATGGCCCCAGATTCGAATCAGGGTGGTAGAAAAAAACAAAAAACGGCGGATTGATTAAAGGTTAAAGAACAAACGAACCCGGGGAAGCGTGGGCAGCCCAGGGAAAAAAAGGGACGTGAAGAAGGCCCGGGGAAAAGGGAAAAAAGGCGATCACGCAAAAAAGAGAGGAGGGATTCACGACAAATCTCTGTGACTTCCGGGGAAAAGAAAAAAAGGCAACTGGATGCCAGAACTGTTGATAGGCGGGCGGTGAAATCGGGCTTTTCTGGTCTATAAAAAAAAGTCAATCAGAGGAAAAAAAAAGGGGGACTAAGAAGCTACGGGGGGAAGGATATCCTGATAGTCGAGAAAAGATGTCTAAGGAGATTCTAGGGGGGGGGGGGGGGGGGGGGGGGGGGGGGGGGGGGGGGGGGGGGGGGGGGGTGAGGGGAGGGGGGGGGGGGGGGGTGGGGAGGGGGAGGCTCTGATTGCCATTCTCGCTCCTCCAGAGAGGGCGGGGGGAGAGGAATTTGCGCGTGTTTGGCGATACCTCAAATGGGCTTGGGGGAAACTTGGAAAATGAGAAAAAAGGTTTTCGTGGCTTCGAGGGGGGAGGCAATTTCTCGGAAAAGAGGGCGGCGGTTCGGGGGGGGGGTGATTGTTTGCGAAACAGGATGCGCCCATTTCGTCGGATCGGAAAGAAAGAGGGGGAAGCGAAGAAGGCAAAGCAATTACGGTGGAAATGGAAGGGGATGAAAAAGGAATCATCGATAGAAGAAAAGGGAAGGGGAGTTTAAGGGGTTTTGGATGTGGTAAGATTGTAATCAAAAAGGACTTCAGCTGGGGAGGTGTTGAGGGAGTAGAAGAAGAAAAACCTGCGCAGTGCCAGAAAAAAAAAAAATTATTCTGAAATTCGCCTCGAGCAAAGCGATTTCATGAAAGAAGCACAAAGGAAGAGGGAAGAGCTCGGGGAAGGAGGGCCCTGATGCTTTGAAGGGCATCATAACGCCAATGAATGGGGGGTTCGCCCTCATAAGGGATGACTCGAAGGTAAAATAAGATATCGAAAGGGGGCCGATCTGTGTGGCGGCCTGGTGTCTGGGGGGAAAAAGATGCAAAAGACTTCGCAGGGCCGACTGTGAGATCAAAAGACTCTTATTCGCAGGGAGGAAAAAGTTGAAAGTTGAGGAGGAGTCCAATACAAAAAGGAGGGTCTAAAATGCTCGCCGAAATCTAGAACTGAGAGTTGTGGGTAGAAAAAAAGGGGGGGTGTTGTATACATTAAAAGCTTCGCAGAAAAAATGTGTAAGAAATGGATTTGAAGAGAAAGGGAGTCCTGGTCGTTGCGACGGCGCTCGGGACAATGCATCAGCCTGCCTTAGAAAAAAAAAAAAAAACCCCACCCCAGAACAAAACACCAACACCAAAAAACTTTTACGAGCATCTTGGGAGAGGGAAATTGAGGGGGGGTAGGCCTCTTACTAGTGGAGGGAATCTGGATGATGAGAGTGCATCGCGTGGCAGCGAGAAGGCTCACCACTGAGGGGGTGTTGCTCGAGGCAGTGGCCGAATGCTAAGAAAAGAGTGTTCCACGAAAAGGCGCGCGGGGAGACAGGGCTCGCCTGTGGAAAAAAACGGAGGTCTCAGAAACCGGAGTGATCGCTGAGAAAGTTGCACGAATAAGAGCGTATGAATCTTCTACGCGGCGAAAAAGAGAGAGACGAGAGGCGGCTTCTCGACATCGACGAATTCGTGGGGGCTTCGGCAAGGGAATGGGGGTCCAACAGTCAGGGGGGGGGAGAAAGGAAAAAACCTTTCTGGAATCAAGAAAAAAAGCTATGCGCAAAAAGACAGAGGAGAGTCAGAAGGTCTCGGTCATAAAGAAAGAGGATAACATGGGGGGCGCGGGAAAGTCGAAATAAAAAGAATGCCCGGTCTCGCATAAGATGCCTGGGAAACCAAAGGGAGTAAGGAAGGAAGATCATCTTTTTCTGTGATATGAAAAATGCCTTCGAGAGCTGTCAGGAGTGCAGAAACCTCACAGCAGAGAGTTCGACAGGGGAAAGCCATAGACGGGAGGGGTGACGTTCACTAGAAAAAAAAAGCCAGTATGAGAGAAGCTCGGGGGGGGGAAGGAAAAAGGGGACTATCCTTCCTCTGGGGTTCTAGGGAGGGGAAAAGAGGAATCGGGGCATGCGGGAAGGCAATTCTTTGGGGAAAAAAAACTCAGGGGAGGCAGATTTGTTGGCGCTCAAACAACTACGAGTGGGAGAGAGGAGGTAGTAGGAGGGCTGGGAGAACAGCCAATACCCTGAAAGAAAAAGCTTTGAAAAGAAAAGCGGGAAAATCGACGAGTGAGAAAAGCCGCCAGGAGTTCATGGAGCCACGTGATCGGGGGGCAAAAATGAAAAAAGAGATTGGAGGGCAGAGGACTGGGGATGAGGAAAAAGACCTTATGGCGAAGGCGGGCGGAAGAGACGTCTTCTGCAAGGAGAAGGGCTTTGAAGCGTATGGATATAGTAAAAAGCAAACAATCAAGCAAGTCGGAAGAAAAAAAAAAGAGCTTGTTGCAAAAGGCACGCGGAAGAAAAGGCCACAGATGACTCACGAGAAAAAGAAAGTTCTTACGTTTCTTCACGCGAGTTGACGCGTCCAGAACCCTCGACCTGTATTGGCGAAATGCACAGCAGGGGGGCGCTCAGAAAAGACGAAGAAAGGACAGCTCGTCCGAGTCCATCAAGGAGGAAAGGGGATGGGGCAAATCGTTGTAACGGGGACAAAAGCCTTTCAAAACGGAGACATTCGATAAAAATTACGCGTAGCGGGCGAAAGGGAGGGGAGGGTAAGTAAGGTCTTCGTCGATCGTCGAGCGAAAACTTGCCAAAGGAAGGGATTGGCTTTTTAAAAAGAAAGAACTCTTGCAGACAGAAACTAGAGAAAGATGTCCCGGCAACATACGACGAGGAAGGGAGGTCCGTGAAAAGGGAGTATGTGTAACGTCACCACAGGAGAGGGGTACGTCGGCCATGGAGAAGACTAAATAAGAAGGAGTGAGTGGATTGAAGCAGATCTTCAAGGTAATGCGGGGGAAAAATCAGAAAAGCTGATAGACTAGGTTCGGTTCCAAGTACAAGGTACAAAAAATAGGAGGGATGTCACTATTCGAAAAAGAGATTGATTGTTGGCGATTGCGATGTTCCAGGTCTTGGAGGTAGTCAAGGAAGTTGGTAGAAGAAGGAGGGTGAGAGTAGGGCGTTCTTCTGTGTTAAGGGAAAAGTGGGGAGGTCTCCCCAATGAGAGTAAACAAAAGCCACAAGTAAAAAGAAGAAAAAAGTCTGGGGAAAGAAATCTAGCTTCCGCTGAAAGGAGGCTATATATCTGGTATTTACAAGAAAGCGAGTAGTGTCGTTTATTATCTTGAAGGGAATCTAAGAGAACGTTCGCGCGGTGAACATCCGTTTACGAACTCGGAAGGTCGCCAGAGAAAAAAAAGGGACAGGTGGTAGAGGAAGTCCTTCGTATTCAGGGGAAGAAGCAACACAACCACTAAGTGGGAAGGGAAACTCTACTTGCCAAGGAGCTTCCTAAAAAAATGTTAGAAGGTCGAAAAAAGTTAAGAGGAAAGAACTAAGAAGTAAAAGATGAAAAGATGGAAAGCCTCATGCAGAGGATTTGAATGTGGAAAGTCTGGCAAACGAGAAAGGAAGTGCTAGACGGCAGACTCGTTAGGGCGCTTTAGTAATCAAAGAAAGGGGCGTACAACTCATCAGGAAATTCTGGATTGGGGAATTCTACCGGAAGATGTCCGCTAGTAAAAGTGAAAAGAAAGAACCCACCTTCGTCGTCTCTGGGAAAGAGGAATTGGGGAGACCGCCGCAAGTTGCAAGGGGGGCTTTTTCCGCGAGAGGGGGCTTCAAAAAACAAAGGTACATCAGGCCCGGAAAGAGAAGGAACTTCAAGGGGAGGTTTTTTCATTTGGCTTGGTACAACACGATACGGAAGAAGGGAGAGGGGTCAGAGTATGAAAAAAGGGAATGTCATTGTTCGAAAACTATGGGACGTGATTGGCGGAGAATGTTGCAACGAGGGGGGGCAAGAAAGGTAAAACGAGTCTAGAGAAAAGTGTCGAGGAATGTCGGAGACGCGTTCCTCATCAAAGGGATCTGGTAACTTTTCAGTAAAGGGGACTTTGCGGGATTGCTTCTGGATGACGAAGCCGCTGTATGTTCTGCCAAGAAGAGCTGGAATCGGTGCTGCCGTGAGTGAAATGCGCTAGAACAGAATTCATCGTGTCAAGTAAGGGCATCATAAGGGAGAAATTTTCTGAAATGAAGGGGGAAATATTCGATCACAGAAGGGAGGAGAAGATCGAATCTCGGAATGGGGAGAAGGGGGTCCTAAGGGAAAGAATCAAAGACGACAAGTCTCGAATCGGAGTCCAGCGCGTATAAGGAACAGTGGAAAGGCGAGAAATAGAAAGAGATAAATTGCCGGGGGGAACTCAAAAAGAAAAAGGCTTCTTTAAGATGAAGGCAACGGAGAACAGGACGGCGCAAGACGGTATAGTTCTTGAGGCTAGAGAGCTTGACGAAGAGGGATCTAGGGCGCATAACGGAGATTTTGTCATGAGGGATGACCGTTGCAGGGAAACTGGCGAAAGAGCGAACAGGGAGTGGAACACGGAGGAAACGAGAGGACTGTTTCTCGAAGAGGAAATCAGGACAATCAGACAGGATACATCCAAGACGAAGTTTAGCGCTCACGCGCGAAGCTTATATTTCAAGAGGTCCTGCTGGTATGAAAGAGAAAACACCTCTGTTCAGTTTCTGTGGGGGAAGAAACAACCACACACAAAATAGGGGTTATGTGGGAGATCCAAAGAACTTCAAGGGGGAGCCCCCCACAGGGGAGATCAAGGAAGAGAGAACGAGAGCGTTGTCGCGAAAATGATATGTGGAAAGGACAAGTGCCTGTGACTTCAAAAAGGATCACATGGCAACTGGAAAACAGTGCACGTAGAGAGCAGGTTGGGGGGGAAGGCGATCCTGTTCGCATAGTCAAGGGGGGAAAAGGTCATTGAACAAGGGGGATAAACAGACGTATGAGCCGAGAGAAAATGCCTTGCTTTTCAAGGCTCGTTCCCTGAATTAGAGAGACCTGTGATAATCACTTTGGAAAGATTAAGGAATTGCCTTGGGGAGGGGGGTCTGAGAAAAAAAGCAATTTGCTTGGTACTAAGTTCTTGGAAGAAGAGAACTTTTGACTCTTCTAAGAAAATGGAACCGGAATTTTCCAGGGGGGAGGGAGATACTGAGAGGAGGCAAAAAAAGAAAAAAAAAAAAAGGGAATTATTTAGAAAGACCCCATGTCAGAGCGCATTCAGAGGAGCGAGGAGAGAACTCAGTTGATAGCGCGGGGAGGGGAAAAGGCGATTAAAACCCGTTTCTGGAAAGGGCGATGAATCAAAATAAGGGTTCGTAAGGGATGGGAACAAGGAAGTGGGGTTTGGCTGGAAGGGGAGGGGTAAGCAAGGATCGCCAATTCAAGACGGAGTGAACATCAAACAAAGCGGAAGCGACAAACGAGTCGGTGGTTCGGCCCAGTCACAGAGAAAGGGGGGGAGCAATGAGGAAAGTGTTCCGCAGGAAAAAAACTCGAAGCGCAAAGGAATGGTGAAAATGTTCGTTGAAGGCAAAATGAAATACCGAGAAAAAATCAGCTCTCGCGCAAAGAAGGGGTTCTGGAAAAACTGGGTGATCTAAAGAAGAGAAAGATGGCCTATCTTGCAGGGATAAAAAACGGCAACGCTGGGAGACTGCAGGAATCAGGTGAAGAAGAAGAGTTGAAGAAAGGGGGGCACTTGCTTAAAAATTCGCTTCTATCAGTAAGGGGAACGGTCCAGAAGCGGTGTGTTCCTAAGACTTATCGGGGATCTTGTGGTAGAAAGGACGAGTCAAAAGGGGCTTCCATACCATGGTCGACTTGATTGAGATTAATTAGAATCGGGATTAAAAAGGGTGGGGGGGGAAACGGCTCTTGAAAAAAAAGAACTGCCTTAGGGAGAGGAAGACTTTAGAACTGGAAGGTTTTTCCTTTGGGGGGAGTGGGGGAGTCTCTCGAGAGTGCGACGGAGGAAAAAAAGAAAGGGGGCAGGTCTGCCGACCCTGAGTAGGGGGTGTTTGGGAGCCGTTTTCGAATGGCATGGCTTTAGGCTCCGTGGAAGTGAGCAGATGGAGGAGGAACTTGCTCTCTTTGCGGAATAGAAAAAACGGGGCGTTCTAACCGTTCGAAAAAGAGTGCTAGTTCTGGAAAAGCGCCGCAAAAGAGTCATAACAGGAAATCTCTGCTTTCCAAGAAAATGTTTCTCTCTGAAGGCTACTCGCTTGCTTAGATAGCCTCGACGACAGAGGACTTTGAAGAGAAGTGTTTTTCGAAAACGCATGGTGGCACTAACTTTCTGAGCAAAAAAGCCAACAATCCTAAGCCAACGAATGCTCCTTCCAGATCGCAGAAAAAAAGAAACAAAAAAAAAAAAACAAAAAGAAAAAAAAAAAAAAAGAAAGAAACAAAAAAAAAAACAAAAAAAACAACACAACAAAAAAAAAAAAAAAGAAACAAAAAAAAAAACACGTGTTCTCCCCCGCTCGAGGAACGGAACGACGAGGCGAGAACAAAAACTCTCGGACAGCAGCGGCGCATCTGCTCGAGCCGAAAACCCAGAGTACAGGTAAGAAAAAAGGAAAGGAGGGGAAAGGACACTGAAAACGCCAGGTCTGCCTGAAGAAGAGAACCCAGAAAAGAGGTTACGACAGTTAACGTCGACAGAGTTTCTCGGAGAAGCAGACTCTAGGGGATTCACCTACGCTTCAAGGGTGAAAAGGCTTACTTAATTGGTGGAAGCTCTGTTGGGGAAAAGAGAAGAGGACTGCAGTTAGAGAGCATAGCGTGAAAAGGAGGGGGAAAATTCCAAAGAAAGAGAGAAGGTTTGCAGTTCCGCTCGGAAAGTGAGGGACACGACAAGATTTGGGGGGGGGGGTGTTTGGGAGAGAAAAAAAGACCGGACGA
>Ga0179593_1288773_pt1 | contig 10992 bp, 6 predicted proteins | sample CZODoug2_1_08_16_FD_185931 | JGI IMG/M metagenome (GOLD analysis project Ga0179593, IMG submission 185931) | Vadose zone soil fungal communities from Angelo Coast Range Reserve, California, USA - CZODoug2_1_08_16fungal (PacBio error correction) | ecosystem: Environmental > Terrestrial > Soil >...
CAGGATGTTTGGCCGCCATCGAAAATTTCCTATGGTATCCCTCCAGGAAGTCAGTTGTGTTGCGGCCTACTTATGGGGGGGACCTTGCACATACCATGACAGAACCGGCCGGCGGAAAAAAGTGACGGTAGGGAAAACAAGAAAAAAATTACTCGTTCCAGGGGAAAACAAAAGTGAGTGAAGCGGGGGATTGCGAAGAGTGGGGAGCAACTAGGTCGAAAGGGAAACGCGCCGCGTACCGTTACTACCTCCTACAAAAGAAATTAAAAAGGGTAAAAACGCCAATCAACAAAGACATCTTGGAGTGATCGAAGACCGCACCTGCAAAGGGGTATGTTTGCGGAACGGGTCCTCGAGGTCAAGTGAATTTCGTTCCCTGAATATGCCAACGCATTCAATTCTCTCTTTTGGCGTGCTGGTGAGTTGTTGTGCAACAGGAGAAGAAGTTTTTGCAATCAGTATGGTAGGTCAACGAGTTTTTACCCTGCCCAAACAGTCCCGGGACCTCTGGGGGAATACACATTTTCCGGGGGGCGAAAGTAATGTGTGTGACGGATGAAAAATAAAACATTATCGTTTTAACAGGCTGGCCAACCAAGGGGGCGGGGCGAACTCTGCGGGGGATTCTGGAGAAAAAAGATCGCCGTAGACCGAAAATACAACGTCGAAAGACTCGGCAGACAGGTCCCAAAAATTGCGCGATCAGGGAAACCTTATTGGGAAAAAAACCCACGCTGTTGTACATCAACCGCGGAAAGACTAGCTGTGCTGCCTAGCCGGATCGCCCGGTGTGAGAAGGGGGGGTTGATGCCGGAGAGGCCATTGATGGGTGTTTAAAAACGGAGGCCTGACGAGCCTCTGCCACTTCAGACCCCGAAGGACACAACGCTTAAAAGCTTGGGATGTCAAGGGCGTTTGGCCCAAGGGGGGGGAATGGGTTGTTTACGCAAGTAAAAAGTCTCTCATGACCCCCAAAGGAACAAAAAAAAAGGATAAGGGGAATGCCGGAGCATGGGAGGAACCTATCTAGAATCGCTAACGCGCGGCAAGTAATGATGAAGTTAATCGGCACACTGCCCCACGCCAGAAAACGTACAAAATGAATTGAAGAGCATCAAAGGAAAAATCTAGCACTCGCAGAGCAAGGAAGCCAACCAGGAAAGGTTTCCCAGGGGGGGAGTGTGGGGGGGGGAACTGTGCTAAACGGCCGCAAATGTAGATACGAGAAAACAAGGGTACAGAGGGGGTCGCACAGCAGGTTGCCGAGCGCACACCTCGGAGAGTGCGGAGATAACCACGTAGGAAGTGGACGGGTCGCCGGGAAAGATCACTGCCCTGAAAAGAAACTCTACCATCGCGAATATAGCGGAGGAGGCCGCTCTTATTTTGGGTAGCATTCGTCGCGAGGGGCCGGGGGGCCTTAACTCGGTCGCGACAAAAAACGGCCACCGAAAGCTAGTAACGGGCCTGTAAGGTGGGGGGGAAACTAAAAGGGGGAAAGTTTGGTTTTGAAAAACAATACTGCTCCTGATTCTGCACGCCGGCGGAAAAAGCTTCACGACGCGGCTAAATGCAAACAAGCTAACGCGTATTGGCTTATCGAAGTGTCAAATTAGACCCAAATTGTCACAATACAAACATCAGGGACAATTATCGGTACATAAGAATGGGGGGGAGCTGACTTCCTTTTTGAGGCGGTTTGGCGATGGCGTCAGATAAAAAAAGGGAGGTAACGTCACTGGAGGGCAGGGTAGCTGGGACCAAGAAAACAAAACGCGAAAAAAGGAAGAAAAGCGGGACTCCGTCGGCAACTCTCGGGGAAACAACCAAACAGACCCGGTCAAAAGCAACGGGACCGCTTTTCAAAAATATAAAACCAATATCGACTGAGAAGGGGGGGTTACGGCATATTCAAAAAAAAAAAAACGGCGAGGAAAAAACGCGAAAATCAAAACACGGAGGGCGGCATCATGCCTTCTGCAGAGGGCACCGATGGCCCGGGGAAAGAGGACTCTAAAACTGGGGCCCGACAAAGGGAAAACAACGCAGGAATAATCAACGCGTGACGCCAAAGGCGATGGATGGGGGGACTCGGCGTGGGAACGGGTGAGGGCTTTTTGCGGTTCACCGTTAGGATTGGGTCAGGGGTAGCGCCACCAAGACTGCAAGTGTTTCCGCGCTTCCGCCTTTATTGAGGCGCAGTTAACACAAACGGCAACCCCGGGGGTTTGGACTTGGGGGAGATTCTCAAACAAAGAGGGAAACTAGCGAAGGAAAAGGAAAAAAAACGGTTGCCGTGGTGTCGCGCCTCATAAGGCAGGGGGGAAGGGGGACTAAAGAGACCTGGGGGTCACTACCCGTGACGGGAAAAGGATTGTCCAGGCCAAAGGTGGGGGAAAGCCAAAAGGGAGCGTTCAGGGACAAATAACGCGTCCAGGGTGACCGAGGAGGGCCAAACTCTTGTTCGCGATATCAGGGGAGGGGAAAGAAAGGTCGCAAGTTATTCAGAAAGAGAGAGCAGACGACAGTTGAAAAAGTGTCCAGAAGAACGTTCACTGAGTGACGAAGCGGTTATGAAGGAAATTCACAACCGAGGGTATGTGGGCCAACGGGAAGTTCGGACCGGAACATCAAAGTCGATATTGGAAATGGAAATCCAGGGGATTGTGGTGCAAGCTGAGGTCCATTTGGGGGGCGAAGGTCAGACCGAGAAAAAAGAGTTCTCAAAAAAAAGAAGGGGGGTTGCCCATCGCGGGCGCGGTCTCAACGTGAAGACGACCCACAGCCAGGAGTAACCGCAGGGTTATCTTAAGATCGACAGAAACAGGCAGGAGCAAAAAAAATTCTTAGGGTAGATTTGTTGATCTTGATTTTGATTTTGGAATGTGGGGTAAAACGAAGGAAACTTAGGAGAAGCCCAAGAAACGGAGCGGCGCATTGAAGAAGGAGAAAGACTGCGTCGAAGAGGTTAATTGAGTCAAGACGGGACTGCCATCAGGAGCAGTAGGTCTGGGAAAAAACCTTCAACCAAGAGCCAAAAACATAAGGAAAGGCCTACACCTCCTGGTAACTTGGCTACCGTTACTCACAAGAAGTCGTGGCCCTCAGTGGCGAAAAACTGCCGATTTCGTTTGGAACCAGAAAGCAATCTAAAAATAATAAATACCTGCCCGACTTGAAAACACGCTGAAGGCGGGCAGGGGCAGCTCAGGGGACCGCTCAAAGGAAGGGTTCCAACTGACAGCCAGCCAGTTGGAAGATCGAAACGACTCGGGAAATAGAACCGGCTGCAGGTCATCTGTAGCCCGGGAGACACGAGGGTAATGGCGCCCACTACAAACAAAACAAAAGGCCAAACAAAGGTGACGGGGTCAGGAACCTTGGGATCATCACAGAGGCACTAGAAGATAGTGGAGAATCTGTTCTCCACGGGGGAAGTTTCTGTCTTAAGTTAGAGAGATATCAAAACCATACTGGCCGAAGCGGATCATGACTATCGGGTTAGCGAACGGGACAAAAAAACTTCAATAATCCACGAAGGGGGTTCATCGCTCCTGTGGGGAGGAACAGGACCCCCGTTTACTGGCGGCTGCACCTAAGGTAAAAGGGGAACAGTGAACGCCCATTCAAGGCTACAGCAAAGAGCAATCGGTAAGCGTTGTGTAAAAAAGCGGTTAGTTGCAAATTAGGAGAGTGCACGGGGGGACACCGCCGACCTGCAAGAGGGAGGCCCTAAGGGTAGCAGAAACTCTCAAAAAAAAACAGATTCTACTAAAGGCGAGGACAGCCACCTAAAAGCAACTTGTGTACAGTGGGTGTTGAAAAATTCACAAGTATAGGAGTTGGTAGTAGGGGGCCGTCCGAGAACGTTGTGGGCACAGAAGCGTCGTTGGGGAACACGCCAAGATTTCATCCCGATGGGTTGGGGTCAACAGAAAGCCTGGTTGGTGTCCAAAGGGGCCATAAGCTTGTTGAAGGTTGAAAGAAGAACAAAAATACGCAAAAAAGAGGGATCGCGGAGGACTTTGGAAGGAAGACAAACCCGCGGGGGAAAAAAGACAAGAGGGGGCGAGGAAGAACCACTTGGACGCAGTGCAAAAAAACGGACAAGAACCCAGCAGCAACGCCCATGCAGAAGGCGTTTGGGCAAGACTTTAAAGGGAACTAGAAGATCGGTTCCAAAAAATAAAAATAGGGTCAGGTGACTGGACGGCAAATTGATTATGTAGGGCTTGGAGGTTTAATAGAAAAAGTGAAATCTTTTGTAGGAAAGGGATGGAAAAGCAGGAGTACCGCGTGGAATCGGCTCCAAAGGCTTGAACCCGACGATCAGCCGCGGTGGTCATGGGAGAAAAATATTATGTAAAGGGATGGGTCGACCGTAAAACAGTCGGTGAACGGCCGCCGGTGCCAGGGGCAAGTGGTGGTGGGAAATACGATTCGGACCTAAAACAAAAAGCCGGTAAAAACTGGGCAATCCCAGGTGCCAAGAAAAAATTGGGGCAAAGACGCTGAAGAGAGACTCGCAACAAAACAACTTAGGGGGGAGGGGAGGAGATACGCAGTGCAAGAAATCAATTTTCGTGCGAAGACACATACTGGAGCCCAGGATATCAGTAGGGTCAGTTTGCACTACTTGACTGCACAAAAGGGAACGCCGATGGGAAGGCAACCAGTGGACGGTCGGCACCCTCACACAGCGCTCGAATGGAAAACCGAGTTAGCTTGAGGGGCCGGCGGGCGAAGAAACAAGGGCGCGGAGGCACGCAAGTCAGGCATCGCAGAGAAAAAGAGGAAAAAAAAAAAAAACACGTGGCCAAGAAAAATCATCAGGTAATAGATGGATACCCCCCTCGGGTTTGGATTTGACCGAGGGTTCCCTCGGACCATGCCTTGGACGATGGCCAACTCCTTCAAAACAGAGGCGGAGGCGGGGGGGAGTTGCTGCAGAAGGGAAACCAGGGGGCCCAGCCGCTTGAGGTACGTGTTTACATCTCGGCACCTCAAAATGGATATACAAGGGCGGGGGGGGGGGGGGGGGGGTGAGCGTATTGCAACTTCCATGGAAGGAGGAAAATTAAAAACCTCATCAGATTGACGGCTACAAACCCGGGGCTGGAAAAAAACTTGGAAAATCTGGAGAAACGAATAGCACTTAAAAACAAGTTCTCGACTCGTCAGACATTGGACCCCAAATTGAAAGAGGTCGAACGTTTTAAACAAAAAACCCAAGGGTAAAATCACCAAGCGAACGAGGGTGACTTGGGCTAATAGCCGCTTAGAAACGGTTTGGGAAGGTTGATAAACAGATCAACCTCACTAGTGTTTTCGGGGGGGTGTGTAACATTCGATGTTCCAACGGCACGAAGCATTCTGCCACTTCATCAAAGCCGCATTGGATCGTTGCTGCGGAGAACCTGGGGTGGTACAGGGGCAGACCGTTTGCCTGTTGGTTACAGGAAATCCCCCGAATCTTCGGAAGGGGGAATGGAGCATCAAAACAGATCGATTAACAGGGAGTTAAATTTGAAGGGTGCTTGAATGGAAAGCATTGTCGAACACCGGAGCGCAGAACAAAGAGAACAGTAAATGGAAGAAGGAGAGGCGCTGGAAAAAAGGGACAATCAACATGGCGACCAGAAGTTCAACCGGATCTTCCTAAAGTGCCGTCTAGGGGATATTGAAAGAAACCCAAGAAAAGCCCGGTAAAACTGGAACTTGTGCTGAATTCGGGGATAGCAAGTGGGAAAAAAAGTGCACGGTCGACGCGGCAGCAGGTTTGAAAGAAGAGGGGGGCACAACCTCGATTGTCGAGACCTGCTCGAACACTTGAGGCTGGTGGGCCTCAGAATGGCGAACGGACTTGACCCGGCGACAAACGCGAGAAAGCAGGTGGTCGCTCCGGGTTTAGATTTAAAAGGGAGGCCGAGTTGACCTAAAGCGGCGCGACACTATCATAAAAAAAAAAAAAAACCAAAACGTTACCAAGGTAACGGTGTGTCACGGGACGGTTCTGGGAGCACGACTGTGGAAGGTTTGGGGTTCACAGACGCAAATCTGCAAACCGAGGGGACAGTCCGGTTGAATCGAGAGGGGAGACAGCTTCGACAGTCTGCACAGTCTAATGTCGCAGAGACGAGGGGAGGGCTGTCAAACTCTGAAACCTTAGGTTGAAAACCCAATTGTCAAAAGAAAAAATCAGGGAGATGTAATGCGGAGTGGGGCGATGACGACTTGGGGATGAGTTTGTTCGGAGAGAACAAGATAATATAAAGGGCTGGGGAAGGGGGGGATTTCCTGGTGTACCTGACAACTCGCTGGGGAAAGATTTGGTCCCCGGGACGGGGCGGAACGTTCTCGCCAGCGGCCAAACGGGAACTAAGACGGCAAGAAAAACGGGACCGCTTTCAAGTTTCCACACATTGTGGGGGGGGGTTTCCAAGGACCCTGCTGGCCTAAATAAGGGGGGCAACAGGCATAAAAGCAATCAGGGGCCACATGACCGTTAAGGCCATTTTCACCGATGCCGGTAGGCACTCTCTGGAGAAAGACATGGTGGACCCAAAAAGTTGCTTGAAAAAAAGGAAGATCGCGAAAAGAGGGTTGGGAGCCAACGATGCATTGAGCGGCAACTTTCATTGGGGTAACCCCCCGTCAATTCGGTTCCGTGGCTTTTCACGAAAGTACAGACCCTTTTCAGTCAAAGGGGGCGCCACGTTCAGAGCAAAGGGAACCGCAAATCCAATGCCGTATTGATGGGTCTACAACCAAGGCAACCGTTTTTGGGAGACTCTGGTATGAATCTCTAAACAACCACAAGGAAGAGAGATATATCAAACAGCGATTCACGAACAAAAAGGGTTGCCGTTGGTGTCGCTGCACCGAGGCATGTGGCCCGGGCGGAAAAAAGGACATTGCGGTGTGGCTCGAAAACGTGACTGAAAAGTCCTGAAGGCCAGGGGTAAAAGACAAAAAGGAACCGACTTGCCCGGGAAAAACGGTACCGACTCGAAAAGTGACCGCCAGCCACAGACATCGGGCCGGTTGATTTTCGCTGAAGAGAAGAGGGTGAAGAACTGAAAGCAGTGGGGGGGCGAGAATCCAAGAAGAAGAACTGCCATCTGTGACATGTCCACGACTAGGGTCACGGGGAAAGGCCGCCCCGCAGGGATTCAGGCCGCGGTGATTGGCCAGCGCCGGGAAAGGTCTGACAAAAAAAGTATCAGGAAGATATGAATGCGTTAGGTCAAGGCCAAGGTCCATTTGTGAGGCTGGCCGATGTTGCCGCCGACCGCCCCAAGATAGGGGAAAAAATCGCCGTGAGACGGGAAACTGTGAACACGGCCCCCGCCGGGAAGTTCAGCTTGCTCGCGAAAAACGAAAGGGAAAAAGAAAGGTCCGAAAAAATACCGATGGTGAACATCGCCTTAATTTAATGTGACAATTTGGGTACGGGCAAAGGAAGGAGAGCCCAAAAGGCAGATTACGACTTGAAAGGAAAAGGAGGATTAAAACTGCTGAGGGAAGTACTACAAGGAGTGAGTGGGGTGAATGCCATACCGGAGCAGGGGCTGAAAACACTTGGAACCCGAAGTTAAGAAACTGGGACGTATCTGTTAACCGGGGATACGGGTAATGTGCAGAGGTGGGGTGCGTCCGATTGCGAAAGGGCCCCGCAAAACTCCGTACGCAGGTTCGACGAATAAGAAGAGCCGCTAAACCAAAAGAGAAGCGGTCGATTGCAGCAGGTCCCAGCCTATCCCGATGATTTCCGCTTCACACGCAAGTTGTTCGAGTCGCCGGCGACTAAAGGTGGGAGAGAGGGACCAGGACGGCCGGCTGCGACAAGACTGTACCACAAGCGGGCTAAAATGGGGGAGCCGTCAAAAAAAGAACAAAGGCCAACACTGGGAGAAGGGCCGGGGAGCCGGCAAGCAACGAGAGGTGCAAAAGTGAGAAGGCTGCACTTCTCGTAACGGCTGGGCGCAAGGGGTTTTGCGTGGCGTGGGTGAGCCCCTGGAAGACTTCACTTACTGCCGAGCGGTTAGCGATGGAAAAAGTAAAAATCGGTTCGCCGACAACATCACTGAAAGAATATCACATCACGATGGCAACCTCCGTTGGGAATGGTGCTCCTAAGATTTTAGGCGGAGAAACCTGGACCACAAAGCAAACACTGTTCGGGTCCAGGTAAACGGCACATTAGCACTAACAACAACATCAGCTGGGATGGTTGGATGCAGAATGATGAGGAGTGTATGAAAAGCCGACCACAAACAACTAAAAAGTGAAGTCCTCTCTCCGATTACGAGGAAAAAATTCTCAAAAACGGCCTCTAAAGGCTAGCCACGCTCCAGATTGGTGATGTACAAGGGAGGGGTGTTGGAAAGGAAGGTGTAAAAGACAGCAATAAATGGGGATAAAATTTCTATTCCGGGAGGGAGAATTTGTTAGTCCTAAGCGCGTGGTTGTCCAAGTTTTTAAACAGCCCGCCTGGGGTTGATCAATAATCTTAAGGGGTGATTTGAACTACAACACATCTCAGAATCGTGTATCTCCAGGAGGAACGGTTTTGAGCTAAGGCAAACAACGGGACCAAGCCGGGCAGGCCCGGTGTGGAACGGAAAAATGGCAAGCAATTAACTAAACCAACAGCGCGCCTGCGAATGAACTTGCTAAGAAGGGAAGGGACAAAAGACCTGAAAGGCAAAAACCAAATAAAAATCGCATGGTCTGCCCTGACGGTCACGAAAGGGAGGTAAAGTAGTTGCGTTTTTTCACAAGGAAATCGTTTGGGGGGAGGAGGGCGGCTGTGGCCCACTCTGGTCGCTCGCGTCCCTGCGAAGGGGAGAGGGATACCAAAGATTCTCTCAAGAATCGATCCAAGAATGGGTTTTCCTTTCCCGAAGAGTAATGCAAAAAGTCCACTGTCAAAAGTTTGAAAGAAGGACCCGGTTCATGTTTGGGGGTGGTTATGCTGCCCAAGCAAAAAAAGCCAACCGTGAGATGTCCTGGACGCTCCATAATGTGGACCAAGAGGTGAAAAGGAAAAAAAAAAAAAATAGATTAGATGAACACAACAACGAGGGAAGGAAAGAACGCATTGGAGCCTCAAGGGAACATACTTAAAAGGGCCCGGACGACAGTGTAGGGTTTCGGGCAGCCTAAGGATTTGGTGATAAGAGACCGGCCGGCTGCAAAAAGAAAGGCCTGAAAAAAGACAGCAATAATAAAAATTAGCTCTTATCGTGAGGGGGCCAGTAAACTTGGAGGGAAAGAAACTCGCGGGGAAGACGCGTCCGCAAGAGAAACTACAAAAGATTTCCTCACTGTCGAAAAAACAAGAACCTCCAAGGGTGAAAAGGAATCGAAAACACCAAGTGAAGGGGGGGGGGGCGAGAGGGTCTCGATAAATGCCTGTCTTAGAAAGGGTAGAGAAATTCAAAAGGCATGACGCGCGCTGCTGGCATGACGTTTGTGCACTTCGCCGAAACCGTGAAGCCCGGCGGGAGGTCACAGAGGGAACCGAAACGAACGGGGCAGACTAGACAATGTTGCGCGTATGAAAACCAGAAAAACCTCAGCTTATGGGGGGGGGGGACGGATGGCCAACTTTAAAGGCGTGAAGAGAAATCTTGAGAACGAGCCTTGGAAACCTAAAAAATTCGGCTAAAAAACATTTAACTAGAACCAAAGAAGCTGAGGGGAGTGAAATGGAAAAAACTGGGGCAACAAACAGAAGGTGACCGACAGGGAAGTGAATCCGTCCTGAAAAGCTTAGACGAACCGTGGTTGAAAGGCAGATCGCGAGCCCATCGGACGATTGGGGGTTGGCCCAGTCGAGGAAAAAAAGGCGATCATCATTCTTCCAGGGAGAACCCCAGAGCACACTCTTACCAATTGATCGCGGGAGTGCTACATGGAAATAACTTTTTTCCACTACAAACCGTGGGGTGACAGGGGAGCAAGCAGTAAAATCTGGTCGCACGCAAAAACATTATCGGGGAGGGAAAAAAAGGCGTTCCTTAATTGCGTATTGCGGTGAAGCATTGTCAGAAAAGATCATTCATGGGAAATTCTCAGCGCGGAAAGTAGAATGAATTAAGTCGCTGACCAAGGCCCACGCAAAGCCAATGGCTACCATAAAGGAAGGCAGTAGATTTCGCGACCTAATAGGGCACCTGACGCCGTGGGAGGCAAAACCCAGCAGAGTAGGTAACTTGTGACTGGGCTGTCGTAGAAACTCGAGGTAGAAAATGCTGCGAGCAGTTAGTGCAACGCGAGAAGGTCCATACCTCGGATATTCGCCGGCTCAGAAAAAAGTGAGCTGAAGTCGGGAAAAAATCAGGCAGGGACCGGGGCTGCCACCTGCCCGCCCGACGACCATCTCACGGGGGGCGTCGCTGTTATGAAAAAAGGAGGTAGGGGGTTGTTGAATCGCGCTATGACACGATAGTTAACTTAAAAAAGACCTAGGTAGGAACGTATTAGTGGAGGAAGAACAAATAGGGGAAGGTTTGGTGTCCCACGCAATACCTGGGAGGCAAGGGCCGGTGAGAGGAATAGATTCTCAGGTGTCTTTCTCAGCACAGAAAAGGCTCTAGGTTGACACGCTGTATGGGATACTCCTCGACTTACATCGTTATCACAAAGGGGATCAGGAGATGTTCCAAGATCGGTACATAGGGGATACACCTGAAAGAGGGGGTCGGCTGAACGCAAAACAAATGCGGGAACGTCACGGACGGGGGGGGACCTGTGAATTTCATTCCTTGCCATCCAACGGAAAATGGAAACGCAAAATATCGTGTAACTGGAGGTCTATAGGGAAAGAGCAACTTCTCGCAGCCCAACAACAGCTTCACCGGGAAAGCCGACCGCTTGACAGTTACAGAGCGAAACTGATCACCTTTGTGTTCAGGGACAGAATGAAAGCTGACCCATCAAAAGAAAGAAGGCACAGGCATAAAAATTCTGGTAAAATTAGCTGGA
>Ga0179593_1437391_pt1 | contig 10992 bp, 8 predicted proteins | sample CZODoug2_1_08_16_FD_185931 | JGI IMG/M metagenome (GOLD analysis project Ga0179593, IMG submission 185931) | Vadose zone soil fungal communities from Angelo Coast Range Reserve, California, USA - CZODoug2_1_08_16fungal (PacBio error correction) | ecosystem: Environmental > Terrestrial > Soil >...
CCCCCCCCCCAAACGGGGGGGGAAGAAGCTTTGCCACACTAAAGATAGAGAAGGGGGAGGACTCATCTAAGGAGCGACATCACGAATTGAGGAAGCGGTCTAAAGCTCTTTCGTCCTCCGCTGAAGCTGCAGTTCAGAAAAGGGAGCGTACGTCAAGAAAGGCGATATCGAGAGAATTTCAAACGCGGTGTTGCTTCTATACCCAACAAGTGGTTTGAGGAAAGAGGGATCTCTCCTACCAAACAGGGGGAAAAGGATGATCGAAAAAACCTGTTTTCCAAGGGAGAGGGGGGGGAACAACGGGAGTGGGGAAATGAGTGAGGAGCGTATCGCAAGTCAGATGAGAAAAGGGAGGGCTTGAAAGCAAAAGGCAGCCAGACTCTGGAAAGCGAAATCAAAATTTCCTAGCCGCGCTGTCGATTCGAGAGAAAGAGGAGGCCAAAGAACAAAATCAAGGGGGGAAACCAGAAATCGTCTAGTCCCAGTCATTCGAGAGACGCTGGAGTCGCAGGGGAATGGGTAGGGATTGTACAGTTAAAAAACTTGCATCTTCGATGGCGTCAAAATGTGGGGGAAAGGAGTTACGCAAAAAAAGGAAAAAAAGGGACGGGATGACTTGAAAGCGTGAAAACCCGTGTAAGGGCAAACAAGGGAAACCGAAATTCCGGATTCTTACAATTTACGCTTGCGTAAGTGAAAAGGGGGAACTCGTAAGAGAATAAGTCTGATTTCTTGCTGGTAATCGGGGGAAGTGGAATTTCGCCGCGGCAAAATGAGTCCAAAAATCTGACACAAAAAAAGCCTGAAAAAATGAAGCGATGTCCTTGGGTCAAATAAAAGGAGATTTGGTTGAAGCTCTTGGCCAAGGGTCAAACATAAAAAGTCAAAAGTGCATGACGATACCACGCTCATTCACCGTTTGGCATCAGCCATGTCGGAGATGTAAAGAAAAAGATAAAAGGAAGCAATGGAAAGAAAAACCAGAAAGAAGTTTCGCCGCTGACGTCAGGGACGGGAAAAAGGGGTAAAAATAAGGGAAAAGTTTATGAGAACGGAGACTATCTTCGATAACAATTCTTGGTCGTGTATACAAGGAAAATGAAAAGAAAGAAAACAATCGAGACTGGGAAAGAGAAGGAAGGGTGGGAGTACTGAATATCTCGCGAAAGAACGGGCAAAATCGCTGGGGAAAGAAAAAGTGAAGAATCGTCAAATCTTCGTGAGCCCATAGTCATAAGCCTTGTAAAGAACCGAGTGCGTAATAAAACTTGGAAAAAATAAAAGTTTTATAGTAGATTAAGGGGAGGGGGGAATTTCGGGTTGCCGCTGACGGGTCTGCCTGTCAAGGCCCTAATAAGTTCGAGAAAGTTAAGTGTTGAAGGAAATAGTGTAGGTTTCCAATAAGTCCAGAGAGGGGGGAAGGGGGGAATTGGCAGAAGCTAACAATCTGTGGTGACCTCCCCAGTGATGCAAAAAGGGGGGGTGTATCACAAGTGCACACAGAAAAATCGTAAGTAGCAGAAATTAGAAAACCAAAGAGAAAACAATGGGGCGCAGGAGAAAAAAAAAGAAAATCTCGTGGTTGGAACACTGTACCCACAAGAAAACGAGGGAGCTTTACACTGACCATCGAGAGGCAGAGCACCACCAAGGAAACTGTTTCGGAGCAGATCTTGGAGCCTACTTTAAGTTGTTCGCATCGTAAAGGGACCAAGTCTAAGCTTATTTTCCCTAAACACAGGGGCAAGGGAGCACTGATGAGTAGAGTGGAAGGGGAAACGAGGATCGCCAAATCCAGGATGTACGAGGGAAAAGGGAGCAGGATTTACCCGGAATTTTTGACGGCAAACACAGAGAGGATAAGATTGTCGAATTAAGGGTGACTCAATTATACTGCTAGTGAGAGGAGGGGGAAAAAAGGGGTGGGGGGCTGTTTGGGGGGTTGAGTTCACGGAAAAGTCTTTGGTTTTTTCCGGAAAGCGAGGTTTTCTAAACAGAAAAATTAGAGAGGGGGGGGGTCGTGTGTTTTGGCCCGGAAGTGACAAGTGCAAGCAAGAAGCCTTTTTTTGGACAGTCTTGGTCTACGGGACTTGGAAGAAAGGGGGGCCTGCGACGGGGGTGGTGAAAAAGGAGGGGGGGGAAATCAAAAGACCGCCAGAAAAAACTAACCACGAGAAGCGAGAGAATGAGTTATCGGTTATTCACGACAAGAGTGGAGTCAGATGTCAATATAATCTCTCCAAAAAAAAACACAACTATTATTGGGAACAGATATATATTGCGAAATAAAGGAGAAAAAAACATGATGCCATGTGATTTGCACGCCGAAAATGTCAAGACTCACGAGAGGGGGGGGACGTTGAATTGGGTCGACTATTGCACCTCAGATGTCAAACGCCACAAAAAAGTTAAAAGTGTCCACAAGGACTTCAGAATTGAACAGGAACTCCAACTTTTCCTAAAAAAAGTCTTTTTAAAACATTTGTAATAACTGATAAAACGAAAAAAAACGGTGCCCACTGAACACAAGGAACAAAAAAAGATAACCAGCGTTTTTATAGAACTTCACCGCTCTTCAAGAGAAAAAAAAACAAAAGATTATGGAGACGGAAAGGGAAAAAAAAAAAACACTACGACACGAAGGACAAAGGGAATCAAGAGATCTAGCAGTAATTAAGCAACCTTTCCAAGCCATACATCGCTCCGAGTAGGGGGGAAGGGAATTCCCAGGAAAAAGGGACAAAAGTCCGACGTGAACTTGTTATTAAAAAGAAGGTAGGGAGGGGGCGGTCAAATACACTTGCTAAGCAGCATCAGAAGGCAGCGGGACGGGTTTTGTCAAGGAACAGAAAAGCCTTACGACGGTAGATGTAAAAGGGGGAACAAAAGGGGGTACATCGGAGCAACTAAGTGTTACCAGAACATTATCCTGTGCTCTGCCGATTGAGGTGAAGAAAGGAGGCACCAAGGGGCCGTTGGGAAAATGGGGCAAAAGCCCCACTGTCGAACTTGAGGATGGAAAATGCGCTCACAGTGGGAAGTTGGGGGACAATTAAAATACTAAAAGACGGAGTGCCTGGCAATAAAAACCGATGGGGAAGTGAAAGGGGGGGAGGGGGGGGAAACACACTATTGTACCAATTGAAGTAAGAACACAAAGATCAAAACTGTAGGAAGGAACACATGGTGACCTGTCGAAAAGGAAAAAAAACTTAAAAAAAAATTGTAAAGATTCTTAGGAAAAACCGCGACTTGAACAGGGGAAGGGAGATTGATAAAAGACACCAGAGAAGGACAGCTATATAACCTTGTTTGAAAGGGAACAGCTGGGAAAAGTAACGTCACTAAAGGCCATGATATTCACGGCAGACAGGGGGGGTTGGAAAAAAAGAATCAGGAAAAAGTCACGAGAGCATCGCAAAAAACTCTGGCCCGAAAGTGAGGAGAAAAGTTGCAATCGGCATCGCTTACTTCTAGGAGCACGTAGACGATGGATTGGTCTGCGAAAAGGGGAGTAGCAGTGTACCCATAGGGGTAGGGGCGAGACTTTAAGAGCCTGCAAAAGCAGGGGGGAAAGGGGAGAGTAACGGAAAGGGTTAAAAACCCCTTGACTCCACGCCTGACCTTCGCGCTGGAAGTGGATGAGTTCTGGGAACTCGGGGGAGAGGGAGCGACTGGTCAATTAGTTCTAAAGCGCGACAGGGGGGAGGACTGACCAGGCAACGGCGGAGTGGGGAACGAAACCACGGGCGGCTTCGGCTTGAGTTGCCGTTGTGAAAAGGAGAATTAAAAGAATGGGGCTGCCGGAGGAATCGTCGGCGAGAAATGGGGGGGGGGGGAGGGGAGGAGGGGAAAAATAGGGGGGAGATTTTGTCTGATAGGGTCCTGTTTGCCTGATTCGCCAGAACTGGAAAAAGGAAGGAGTACCCAAAAGAAAAGAAAACGAGAAAAGAATATCAATCGGCGGGAAGCAAGGGGGGGGGGGGTAGTGCGGTAGCGGATTGGGGGGACAGATTTGCGGAATGAAAGCTGGTTTAACGCTCTACGTTCACCTTCACGAACAGGGAAACTCAAGGTTCGTGGGTTACGCCGCCATGCGGAAAGTAGGACGCCGCCAAAAAAGCTTCATCTGACTGACTCATAAAAAGGGACCCGTAGCTAAATCAGGGAAATAGTCTTGGAAAATAAGGGGGGCATGAGGAACCCACTTTTCCTAGAGGGGAGGCAAGGCTCCTTCAAAGGAAACCAATATAAAATCTCTGCGCACTGACTGAGTTCGAGCACAATGGAGGAAGACGAATTGCTCTTTACTGCATACGAAAAAGGGAGAAGCCAGCAGGACAATCGCCTTCGCTATGATGCTGAAATAGTAAACGAGGGGGACAGAAAAACAACACGGTGAAGAGGAAGAGGGGTCTCGGAAAAAAAATCAAAACAGTAAACATTTATTGACCATAGAAAACGGGGTTTCCTTTCAACCAAAAAAAATAACACCGGTCCGTTTGAAATGCTTTCCAGGGGGGGATGGCGCAGGAAACGTCCGTTCTCTTAACATTGTTACTAGAAAATTTACAGAAAATCAATATAATTAGTCGACGACAGCGGAATCAGTCGGGCAAGAGCCGATGAGCAAAGGCACCCTCGGGTGGCGATTAGTATTAAGTTATAGATCTCAAATAAATTCTCTTCGGAGCCCCCGTTGGGTGGACTCCTACTCTCTCGTTCTCAATCCAGGAAAAATTCAGTTTCGGGGGATCGTCACCTCTTTGTTTAATGGGATTACGTCAGGAGTGAACGTTAAGGAATCGGAGAGAAGCATTGCTGTCAAATGAGAAATGAGGGTGTTTCTCTGTAAAAATGACGCGGCCAGAAAGGAAAATTCAGCTTCAACGATGGAACAATTACGCTTTACGAAAAATGTACCGGATTGAAAAACATCTCGATATGACGATTTTCACTTGCTTCGGAGTCTTGTTTTAACCTCCGGGGGGCGAAGGAAGCAGGAAAATGCGACACAAAATCGGACACATTCCTAAAAACGAAGGCACCAATGGGCATCAGCGAAAAAAAGGAAAAAATGAGGTAAAAGTATCAGGGGGTGGGAGGGACTCTGGACATACGCAAAGCAGAAAAGACCGTTGTGGGCTCGACATAGACCCCACCGCCCAGCGCCAGCGAAGGGGGTCCGCATCGTCCGGGCGGGGCAAAGATGACGGGTAGGCAGAGAAAGAAAAGGGGGAAAATTAAAGCAGCACGCTTCTTTCAGGGCCAAAGTGGGTTCAAACACTTCGAGGAAAAAACACCGACCGATTATACGAGAAAAAATTAAAGTACGTATAAGACAAATCTCCAAAAACCCAAGGTACTGGGGGATGGAAAATACACAATTTCTAATAAGGTCGAAACAGAAAAGAAAAAGGTTACTTGATCACAGTACCTTTTTTCCGCAAAGGATGACAAAGGAAAAACCAAAGCGAGGGTTTGAAATGAGCTCGGAATGGGAACGGAAAAGGAGAAGAGCTACCAACCTAATCGGTAAATTCCTTCTTTCGGGGGGGGGGAGCCGGCTCAAAGAAAGGGTATGATAGGGCTAATTCGCGGGCCGTTAGGTTCGCACAACTCGAGGATGAACTTTCCGGGTTCTTTATTGCAAACAGAAGAATAGTAGCAATTGAGGGGGAGGGGGGGGGGGGTCGTTTCAAGTTCATCCTGGGGGAATTCTTGACGGACAGGGGGAGGGGGGCAACTGAAAAGAGTGGGGAAAGCATTTGGGGGGTTAACCCGACAATTGGAATCACCAATTAGTGGTGGAGGAAAAATTTAAATTGAAAAGTCTCTTAAGTATCAATAGAAATAAGGAAAAGGGTTCATCGCTGGTTGTGAGGCGAGGAAAGAAATCCCCAAGGAAAGCGTGCGCTGGCGGAAAAGGGGAACAGTGCCAACATAACAAGATTGTATCTGAAAGACTCTTACAAGACTAGTAAAAAAAACTGAAACATTTCCTAATGGGAATCTCCCGACGAACAATTTTTGAATCGTTAGACAACACAGCGTAAGACTTTGCTTTACCGCCGGAAAAAATCCAGGAGAGGATGAAAATGGGAAGTGGTTTGACCCTCTTATCATCAACAGAACCCTCTGCAAGCCCCCGCCAGATACTCCAGCGGCAGTGGTGTTTACCAAAGGGGAATGTGGACATTTCGAGGAAAACGCTAAAACGCATTGCGAGCTTGAATGGAAGGGGGGGGGGTCGAGTATTCGCAGCGATAAGTTTTCGAAATTCATAGGTGGGGTGTTTGGGGGGTTTTCTTGTCAAGAAGAAAGGGGAGTTGGGGGGGGGGGGATCCGAAAAACGGAAGGGGAGAGACGAACAGCTGGTTCTGTTGGGTGGTAACCGTTTGTGTTATCTTTAAAGGGGATGCAAGCAAACCAAGTGGGGGGGTAGGGGGGGGAGGCCAGGGGGAAAGGGAAGACGCTCACAGTGTGTCTGGGAACTTGGTTTAACCGTTGAAACTGGCTCCAGGGGAAAGGGGGGAAAACCCAATAAACCAAAGAAATTTCTCGAGGAAATTGATAAAGAGGACGTGAAACACAATCCAGGACTAGTTCGATAAGAGAGATAACACAACACGAGTTTAGGAAAGGTTGATGGTATCGAATTACCGCAATGAATCGGATTCTTCCGTTTGAAAGGTCACTAAAAAAAAAAGAAGAGCGAGGGTTTTCTTGAGGAGGGAGTGACCCGCTGACAATTCAACCAATGTGCAGCCCACATTGAGATGCGATTGCTACTCACTATACAAAAACTGTTAATACTGGCACTAACCAAATTCACGGTTGCCCATTTGTTGCCCTTCCGATCTTCTCACTGAAACCCCACTACAAAACAAATTTGCCTAGGCCACTGTCCACCATCCCTACACCTACTCTATTTCTGTAGAAGTTGTAAAAAGTCCAATAACGTGAGCATGGGTTTTCCGGTAAAACCAATACTTCTTCATTAAATAACCCACAAAGAAACAAACAATCCAAAACTTTACATCCGAGGAAGTCTCATCAACATAACGATCAAAAAACACCGAACTTAGTACTAGAGTAGTTTGTAAGGGGCCCTAAATTCGTCTTCTAGTACCCGGGGAATAAATTGTTGAAACTTCCGCCGGGAATTTAGGGACTAAAACAAACAGCTACCCGACGGTGGAGGAGAATAGGTAAAAAAGAAGAATCAAAGCAGCCAAGACGTTGTGTCAAAAACTCAGACTACGAACGGGTGAGATGGAACAAAAAAGAATGAACACTGGAAAGGAAGAGCAATGGGAATAGGACTTGTGGGGGGCTCTGCCCAGGCTGGGGGATCGTGCCAAGAGAAAGAGTGGTGAATTGGGGTTAAAAGGGGGAAACTGGGAAAACCAGCGCCGGGGAACAACGCGGTATGGATACGAGAAAAAAGGGTGGGATTGGGGAAATTAATTATACTGACGAGAAAGGGTACTTAAAAAAAAACCTCTGGCATTACCGGGGGGGATTTGTACACCCGGATGGTCCAAAGGTTTTGAAAAGGAAAGGGGAACGATACCAAATTAGGGGACCGGGAAGGAAAGGGGAAAAGAAAAAAAGTAAATTCTCGAACGATTCTTATGCGAGCCCGGAAGAACCGTGCCAGATCCAGGGTTTTGGGAACCTAACTAATCTGCCCTATCAAATCCCTGGCCCCTCTCGATCCGCTCCCTTGGGAATATCTGTGGGGAGCGGAACGTAGTTCCGTACGAAAAATATACGCTGGTCGACGAAGGGTGGGCTCTGCCATGTTTCGACAAACTCAGAACCTCTCCTCCTGCTCCGTACCTCCAGGGGGCGTTCGGCACGGGGAGGCAGGAATTGGTGGTTTTTCTTGAGATGCACGCTTCAGCAACACCCTCCGCCTCGACCTCCTTCAGCTTCTTTGCTGTTCTCCTCTTTATTCCCGCCTAGGGGGACGTAAAACTCCCGCCCAGCGCGTCCTCACCTTGATCGTCTTGATCTGTCCGGACCCACACGTGCAAAGGAAGGAAGCTCTGTAAAGCAAAATGTCACAGAGTGTGTGGCAGGGTGTCAGGGGGTCTTCGAACACGTTGCCGAGGTCGAAAACTCAAAGAAGGTATCGCAGGGGACTCTTTTGGTAGATCGGGAGCAATCGGTAACGGTTATGAGTGGACTTCTTGGGGAACAACGGGGACTACCGGGCCGCGTTCGTGCTTCGGTGATCCGCTCCTGGAGCGACGGGTAAAGTCTTAAGCTGCAACGTCGAAGGATGAAAAGGACACGTGGAGGAGTTAATGGCCAGAGCGGCAACGCGGGAGGAGGCGGTCTGTAGGGGGTGCCGGTACAAGAGCGGGGAATAAGAGCTTTAGTCTGACTCACGCTCAAGCTGCAATTTGTGGCGCGTTCTTGGAATCGGTTTTGGTGAGCTTTGCCGGGGTGGACTCGTTCGCAGGGGAAGGGGAAACAGATGCAACCACGAAAGGGAAAGACATAGGATAGTGCCGCAGGTTACATTTTCGGCGTTCACTGGGTGAAAGGGGGACGCGGAAGGGCCAAAATCGGGGGAACGTTGGAACGGGGGTCAACGCTTCAACAAGAAAAAACTATTTCCCGAGTCGGGGTTTGCGCCGGTCGCTAAAGCGACGTATAACATGCACGGGGTTCCGAAGACGTAATCCATGCAATAAGAAAAAGACTAAGGCGCAGGGCCATCGCCTGGTGAAGCGAAGAACAAGGGGGATCGCATCGAAACTTGGAATTTTGCGCAGCATAAACCAAGGGGCTCTAAACAAAGCGGCGGAAGAGGGGAGACCTAGGCGCAACGCGCTTGTCCCACCGCCTAAGAGGGGGGATGGAATTTGGCCAATGTCAGCCGAACTTCGACGCCGGGGAGCTATCGATCGAAGGCAAACGAGTTGAGGGAATAGAGAACTTCCAAAAGAACGGGGTGAGAGCGAGAGGAATAATCGCACAACAAAAACGGTGGAGGAAGTGAGCCTATCGCATCGCAAACGTTGGACAATAGAACAAAAAGGGGAGGTGAAAATTGAGTTCAGATAACGATAAAAGTAGAAGGAGGGGAGATAACAGTTTGCCAGGCAAATACCGCGAAAAAGTCCGGGCATCGTTGGAACAACGAAAACTGATGCTAAAAAAGCTTCTAGGAGGGAAGAGATGCGCGCAACATTAGTTCAGGGGGGGAAAGCAGAGAGGGGGGAGTTTAACGCTCATTTCATCTACACAGCTTGGTTTGGATTACGTAAGGATGGAAAAAATGTCGAATCGCTCGGGGGGGGAACAATGGCAGGCGAGAAAAACCGGAGAGGGGAGCGTGAAAAACTCGAGTCCACCTATTTAAGCAAAGTCGCAAACGCTGACAGTTAACTCTGTACGAAACTGTAACCAATGCAGCACTCTATAGTCACGGAGGGGCTCTGAACTTTCCGGGGTGTAAAGGAAGTTCGAAAAAAATAACAGCAAAGCAAAATCCTACAAACGAGGCAAAAAAGTAAAGCACCAATTCAGAGACGTCCAGCGGAGGAAAAAAAGGAACTGGATTCTCAAAATGACAGTGGCAAAAAGGAACCAAACTAAAGTGGGGAGAGGGTACAGATAAAACCCTCCCTTGAAACCGGGGGGGGGGGGAAGAGATGTAACGCTTTCGAAGAACGAGCTCGCCGCTAGATAAGAATTAATGAAGAAATCGGTGTGGGAAGTTGATGCATTCACCAGAAAGTTCCGAAGACCGTGGACCGATTTCTCCAAGAGACGATCTTCAACCGCCGTCGTGATAAGCAACTGGAATAAAAAGAAAAAAAAAAAAAAGGCAGTTGCTGGGAGAGACCTCGTTTTGCCGAGCTGATGCTTCGCTAGCAGAGGGCCAGCAAAGAGGGGTTTGGGGGGCGAGCGCGCAGTTAAAAAGCACTTAGAGCGCGAACCAACATACTTGGACTTGCCTAGTTGGGGGAATTGTGACTCGGTGGACTAAAATCCAAGGGTGACAGGGGGGGATATGAGATGAAAGGAAGGGGGGAGTTGCAAAAAAGAAGAAAGGACAGGGAAAAGGTTGCTAACGAGAAAACCTAATAGGCGAACCGTTTTTACAGTGGTTACTGGTGGAAGCGGGGGTCGGGTAAAGTTACTACAGGGAGGGAGGGGGGGGGGAACCGGAATGGTTGCTGAACCTGTGGCGAAGTTTAAAGAACGGTCAATTCAAAAGACGGTTTAATGCTGCATCAAGGCACTATGAAAAGTAAGTCGAACCCAACCATTTGGAGCAAACAGATACATCCCAGCGAAAAAATACAGAGAAAGGGCGACGTGAAGGTACCTGAACACTAGTTATAAAAGGTTCCGACTCTTCCCAGCCTAAGGCGCAACACGGTGGAGACCATCTGTTGAATACGTAAAGTGTGGGTGACACATCTTGGAAAGAGACGCTCTTTAATGATGATGGAAAAGAATCAAACCGTCACCGTGAGATGCTATTCTAATGGGACAAGGGGAGGAGAAAACAAAAAGGGGTCGGGGACGAAATAAGGAAATAGATGTTGTTGAACCTGGGGGGACTGGAGCTCAAACGTACGAGAGACCGGGAGTGGAGAGGTTTGAAAAGGGAAGGGTGCTGTATGAAGGAGAAGGGAAAATTAACGTTTACAATATTGGGTTGGGGGGTCTTGGGTTGGGTTTCTTTGCACTTGAATACGGTGGGGGGGGGGATCCTTCAAACGGTAAGGGTAGCGGGGGAAAAATCGCCAGAGGCTTGGCTGTTTCACTTTGGGTGACTATAGGAAAATTAGAAACAGTGGGGAAGGGCATCGGCGCCTTGGAGGAAAGAGCAGAGCTCAAGGTGGCGCTACTTGGGACTGGAAAACTTTGATAAAGTACCAGACAAAACAATCTAGAGTGCTGACAGCCGGCATGGGTCGGACGTGCAAACACAAAACTTGGACAGGAAAGGGGACAACCAAA
>Ga0179593_1441391_pt1 | contig 10992 bp, 13 predicted proteins | sample CZODoug2_1_08_16_FD_185931 | JGI IMG/M metagenome (GOLD analysis project Ga0179593, IMG submission 185931) | Vadose zone soil fungal communities from Angelo Coast Range Reserve, California, USA - CZODoug2_1_08_16fungal (PacBio error correction) | ecosystem: Environmental > Terrestrial > Soil >...
TGACAAGGGCATGGAGTTGTTTGCGGATGAAAATGCCTAAAAGTGGGGACACAAAGTCCCTCTGCAGTTTGAATCTTAAAAACAAAACTGAGATGTTGGTATTCCTGAAAATTGGAGGCAACAGGGGGGGAAAGACGAGGGCAAAGTAATAAAAAAAAGTAAATGGAAGTTGCTTAAGGGGATTAATCCAGCAGAGGAGTCTGGAGGGGAGGGTCGTTGGGGCTTTGAAGTCAGGAGTGGTGGCTCTCTAGGAAAAAAGAAAATTGGGATAAAAAGGGGAAAACATTTTTTGAGAAAAAGATATGCTTGCGAGTAACCGGACTCTGAGATGTGTATGTTCTTTGGGGTAGATAAGGAACTGATGAACGGAACGGAAGGCGCGGCGAACGAAAATGGGGAACAGAATCGGACAAATTTGGGGTCGATGCGAATTGAAGTCAGCCGGGACGAAGGGGGGTTGATACTCAAGGAATGTAAAAACGGCCATACTTCAGTGAAGGCCCAATCCAGGAAGCGTGATCGGAAGACGGGGGTCAGACAAAGGCAACAAGGGCCCCACAGAACTTCAACACACAATTCAACATAAAGTCATTATTGTTGAGTCAAATTAACAAAGAATCTCTCCTTCACTCCTCTTATTGGATTTTTTTCTGGGTCTCAAAATTGCCGGCGGCTGAGGAGCTATAACTCGCGAAAAGAACAGCCGGGCAGTGTCTCGATGCGCTGTCGGGGCAAAAGCTTTGACACGGAAACCTTGTTGGAAAGACTTTATGAAAATTAGGGGACACTCTTAAGTAGGTTGGTTCGGACTGCTGTCGGGAAGGTTGTGGGAACCGGTTTGTTTATCTGGACAGAAAGAGAAATTTAGGTGACCCTCGTGAACCGGAGTCTCTCCTCCGTGAGAAGGGACCACCGCGAATGAATTACCCAGATTCGAAACTGATAACCGGTCTCTCAACCATCAAACTCCCAAACCTCGTGGGGGGAAAACTGGAGGGAGGGACAATCCCTGGGGAGGGGACTTATGATCTAAATACATAAAAAAAAAGCAGGAATACAGAGGGAAAGAAAACCTTTTTTGACGAAAAAAGAATGGGTGCGAAGAAGGGGGGGGAAAAGTTAAGAGGGGGGCAAGGACTTGTACTCTAGATTATGGGAGGAGTGGGGAAGGGGCATGCCGGGGAGGGGGCTGGAAGGGAAGAAAGAGGAAAGATTGGTCAAGTTATCTTGGAGAGGGAAGGGATTAAATACAAGAAAGGGGGGAGTGAAAGGTGCATCAAAGTGGGTACACAGGGTGCCTATAGGGACTGGGCTGAAATCAAACAAACAGAAGGGGACAGCATTGGTCGCGCCAACTACAAAAGGACTGGGAGCGAGGCAGAGTCATTGAAGAAGGGGGGGTGCTAACACAAACGGGTCCAAACACAAACGACAGAAGGAACTTGGGGAACTCTGACGATCCATGGCGTGTGGAGTAGGCCTTAAAACTAGTAAACTTGCGGACCGATCAAAGAAAGGGCAAAAAAAACGCGAGAGCCCTGCACGTCGAAAGCGCTAATCCTCAGGGGATGAGGAAAATCCAGTCGAAATGTAAGGGGTCCGGCTTGTGTTGGCGCGGCGTTCGACATGTTAAACGGCACACCCTCACAAAATGGGGGGAAAGACCAGAATCAAAAAAAAAAGGGGGCTGGATAGTAGGGGAGTCTCCAAACAAGGCGGAAAACGTGCAGACAGCCTCGCAAGAAGTTCCTTGGTACCAGGGGTTAGCTCGGGGGTGCGACCCAGAGATGAGGGCGGGGGAGGGATTCAGGTATGCGCCGACCAAGTAGAACCTGGGGGGGTACTCAAGCTAAAACAATTCAATGTTATTGAGTTTGGGGAAGAAACTCACGAGAATAGGGGACACCAATCAGGGGAGGTACCAAAAAACCTTCGATCCCAAACAAAAAACGAATAACCATAAAAAACGACAGTACGGGACCCGAGATGAAAGCAAAAAAAGGGTGTGGTTACCCTAACAAGGAAGGGTCATGTTGGATTAACGATTGAGTGTCAATGTACGATGGCGGACCTAACAGGCTGGCAGCCTAATAAAGGGGTGGGGAGGGGACGGCAGCTTCAGGGGCGGGGTTTGCTTTCGGATACAGTGGTATCCTAGATCAGAATGAGCGTTTGGAGGGCTTAGGCTGTAGAGGAAAACACGGGACCTCCGGAACTAAAGGGGGTTCAGTGGGGGCGTCATCCAATCAAAAAACACAAAAACTAAAAAACCGCTGCGGGCGAAGGGGTGAGAAAATTCCTGGGAAAAGAAGAGCCACCGAAAAAGTGGAACCAAGGGGGGTACCCAATATTTCGAAAAACTGCACCACGCGTCCGGGGGTCGGAGGGGAGTGAATGATCGAGGGATGAAAAGGCCGAGAGCCGCCCGAAAAATTGAAGAAAAAATCTCGGAGTTCAAGCGAGGAAGATGGAGTATCGCTTAGAGTACGTCGGGGTGGAGGTGCGACTGAGCAATAAAAGGGATTGGGGAAAAGGGAAAAAGAGAGTGGGGGGGGAAAGGGGGGGGGGGAGGGGTACCTGGTTCGACATCACGAAGGGGGGGGATCAGCAGATAGCTTAGGTTGCGAAAAAGGACTCGGACCTCTGAAGGGGGAAGGTGGGGGGGGGTGACACCGAAGAGAATGGAGAAATGAACCCAAGGGAGGGGGGGAGTAAAGCCAGGGACTTGGGGGGCGCGGAATAACTAAGAAATTCAAGGGGAGAGGGGGCAAAGACATGTGGCGATTCCTGGTCTCCGTCAGGGGGGGACACAAAGCCGAGCCCCAATCGGGCGGAAGAAGCCACCACATTAGAGGAAGTGAGCGAAAGTTTTCCCTCCCGAGCAAGACGAGGGTCGAAATTCGGGAAATGTCGGATGGGGAGGGGGCGTATAAGATCGAAAAGGGATCTCCTGAAAGAAAGAACTTTGAAACTGGTCTTACGGCGCGAAAAGAGAGAAAGTTGGGATGAGCGGGGAAATCAGGGGGGTATAATCGTGCCGGGGAAGGGGTAAAGATCAATCTCCGCCTGCAAGTCTGAAGGTGCCAAAATCAAGGCGGGGAAGTTAAGGGGGAGGGGAAGAAAAAATCGGCGGGCTTGCCTTCCAGAGGGGCAGGAAAAAGGGAAAAAAGGCTAACTCAAAATCGTAAATGGAAAAATCAATGAAAAAGAAAAGGGGGAAGGCTTGGAGAAAAGGTACGTATCCAGCTGGGTTCATCCGGAGGGAAAGGTCGTAAAACCTCAGGGAGGGTCAAAGAAAAGAAAAAGGGGAGCGTAAGAGCATTCTTGTGTCCACCAAGAGAAAAGGAGGGAGGCTGAGTTTTGAACTTCTTTCAACAATGCCAGGTTCCGGGGATATCGATGGAAGAATTAGAGGGAAAAAATATTTTCCTCTCCTCGGTCACGGTCACGGGAATCAGTGAGACCTCTCGTTGGGTGAGGGGGGGTTGAAGGGAAGATATTGGGGGGGATGGGGTGGAGGTCTGAAGGAACAGGTCATTCCAAGATAATGAGTACGAACCACCTGCTTTGAACTGGCACCGTTTGGGGGGGCGGATACTGACCTACGCGGCTCGGGGGTGGGGAACGGAAACCCGTGAACCCTGCACACAGAGAACCAATACCGAAGCTAAAACCCCCTGAAGAAATGCGCTTCAAATTTTCGCCTTTGTGCTAGAGGATTCTAAAAGCAATGACTGCCGGGACCATGTGAAGGCAGTTTTCCGATGGATGTTGGGGGGGTTCTTGGCTTATAACGCGGAAATCTTGAAGGGGGGAACACGGGGAAAACTTTCTCTTTGAGGACCCATCTCTACATTGTCAATACTGGGTCACTACAATATGAACTCTCAAGGAAATCCGCCGAAAAACGCCTTATCTGCCGACGCCCAACTGCATATGTCGAACCGAGACACAACAGCCGATAGAATGTGTTCCTCAACACTATATTGTTCTGCTCCATCTCGAAGGCATCCCAATCCTGAAGGCTTCACCCGTGCAACTTGTCCTCTACAGAATCCGAGCCTTCAGCCACGCGGGCATGTATTCCTCAACGGACTGTGGGTCGGAATCGCTGTGTGAAAGCACCCTCGAAAGTTTTCCTCTTTTCATCCGCCCAAGACCGCAACCTGCTGCAGCAAGAGATTGCACGGCCGGTGAACTGGAACGCTATTCTGATGGGAAAATTCCCTTGGACCCGATTACATACTTTACACGGACCCTCCGCGGAACGGTATGGGCCGATATTGGCACCACTCACGCGTGGTCACGAGGAAGGAGCTTGTCTGAAGCACGAACGAAGGGAGAAAGGGTCAGCTGTGTGGAATGGAAGGGAGCAAAGGAAGTCAATTCAGGCCGCCCGGAACCTTCCAAAATCTATGCGACGAAAACACACAACGAGGGTTCCCCTCATAGCTCATCTCCTAATCTCCCCCCGGCAATGCAATTCCATTACATCAAGCTAATATTAGGGTCGTCCCTGTCATTCCTAAACAAGACGCCTGCAATCAGAGTTGAGGGGGGTGCAAATAAGTATACCGGCCAGTCCAGGATTGGAACACCTGAAGTAACCTGATCATCGGGTCCCCAAGACGGAAGCCTTAAACAGAAGAGCGAAGTCCACCATGCGCGCAGTATCTGCGAACTATAACTTCAGGTGCTGGGTGATTTTGTCTTAAGAACCAGGCGGCACTCGTAGGGGTGATCACACTCCCCCAAAAAAACGCCCCCCCCCAAACCAGGCGATGTCTCCTAAAGTAAGCAGGCGCATCACTGGGGGAGAACCAAGGCGTGGGGCAAGCGAAGGATTCCTAACCTAACTTTTACCCTTTTAAGCCCTACATCTTAAGATTGCCTTCGATTGATGGAGCCTTCCTTCGGATGGAGTGTGATGAAGTCACAAGGAATCTGGGGATTCGACGACGGGTGAGCACAAGGAAGTGGGGTAGCGTGGACGAAGGCGCGAGGGCCTTAAAACACTTTAAGCGTTCATATTCCTCCCCTGACAGTTCAAAAAAGGGGTTAATTGACAGGGGGGGGTCTTTGCTCTCTGTGGCCTCAAAGAAGCCTTTCGTTCCTCTTTTTCAAACCTTGGGGGGGAAAGGCATTTGCCGATTAGTACCAAACCAAAGCATCCCTCCGCGAAACTGACCAAATTGGTATGATTAATTTCTTCTATCAATTCCAAGAAAGGGAAAATTTGAAGCCAGTGGTATGTCAGGGGTTTGGTTCGGGGGGTTCTAAAAAGGTGTGCACTAGGGGGGGGGGGTTGAAGGGTGAGTTCCCCCCCTAAACAAAAAACTTGGACAGGCCCTGTTCCTAGAAGAACCAACAAAACGGGGCAGCAGTTGGCAAGGCAGTGTTCTATCCTAAAGGGCGGTTGGCCGCAAAGCTCGATGATCGCGAGTCACAAGTGCAGAAGTTATCTTAAATATGGGGGACCTCTCGATTCAAGGCGAGAATGCCCCCGGAAGGGTTTGGCTCGCAAAAGGTACATGACTCCCTCGGAGTGTGCTCGTGAAATTTTGGGGAAAAGACCCAGGCGGCGGTCTTCTCCCAGGCCTTCTGAAAGAGAGTTGTTCAAATGAACTACGAAAAAGGGGGGAACGATGCACATACCTAAAGGATACCGTGGAAATAAACGCCCTCGGAACGCTTGAAAAAAAAATGGGCTTCTCTTTGCCGAGGGATTTGAAACGCGGGCGAAGGTTTTGCAGTGGAAGGAACCATGGCCATGGGCATCCATTGGAGACAAGCAACGGCAAGCGGAGATCAGGGCATCGGCCACCAATCGAAGTGGCAGCTTAACTTTCATGCGGAACCACGGTTGGCACGATTGTTGTCTAACCTGAGGAAAAAAAAACAGTAGAAAATTGCAAAAAAATGGCGGCTAACGGCAGGTACATCAGGAATGCGCAAACTTGCGGTCAAACTTTAAGTGTCCTGTCGAAGGTAAGACGAACCCAGAAACCTTCTCAGAAGAGGAACATCCATAATGGGGCAACCGGGAATGGCGAGGGAAACATTCGGCGAACGAGATGGTGTGCGCGGAGATGATTTCTGCTCGAACCCTGGAAACCTTCCAAGAAAAAAAGAGCGCCAATGGCTTGCATAAAACCGAGTCGGCATTACGAAGCAATGACTCGATGGACACGGCGTCCGAGGGAAATGGAGGAATTTGATTCAATGCGTCGGAAACAAAAAAGGTCACCGTCTTAAAAGGAGCGCAGGGAAAAAAAATGAAAACAAAGCTATAAGCGAACGGAGGTCGTGAAGCTAAAGTGCCAGGGAGCCCAAAGGGCCAGCAATCCAAACAAACCCCGCAGCTGATGGATTAAGGTCGCAATCAACTCCGACTTCAAAAGGGCAAAGCGGGAATGAGTCCGGATAATAAATTGCAAGTCTGTTTGGTGGACTTGACCTAAAAAAAATGGGGGGGGAAACGGGATGAGGCCTTAATTAGAGGCTACGACGAGGATAACACGTCGCGGGAAAAGGTGATCTGCCGTACTCTTGAGTCGCTCATGGGTTACCACAACTGGGGCCATCGTGAGAAGTTGGGAGGAAAGAAAGTGAAAAGCCGTCTTTTTTTTGGACGCACATTCTGTACCTCGAGCTCCTGGGTTGGGCACAGGGGGGAGGGGAAAGGAACGCACAGATGAGTTCAATCCTGAGGGGAAAAGTGGGTAAGCTCCACGGAGACATTACCATCGCGAACTTCATTCCAAATCTAACGCCCAATACCGTTGGTTAGACTATACGAAAGACCATAAAAAGCCGAAAAGGAACAAAAAAAAAAGGGAGAACCAACCAAAAAAGACAAAACACCCCAAAAAGAACAGAGAAAAAAAAAGATAAGAATAAAAAAGAAAAGCCCCATCCCCCAAAAAAAACTAAAAACAAAAACCAGAAGCCGAAAAAAACACCAAAACAACCAAGCACTTACTGTCCCGAAGTGGAACAACCGTGTCACGCAGACGGCTGCAGAACCTGGGAAGGTAAGTATGGAAAAATCCCGTATAACATTGAAAAATAGGATCAAACTCTTCCCGAACATTAGGTTGCACCTGCATGGGTAAGAAAGACCAAAAAACTTGAAAATTGGGGAGACCTCAAATGTCCAGACGGCTGGGGGACAGTGGATGAGCTCTTATCTGGCGTAGGGGACTTGCAATGCAAAATTTAAAAAAAGGGTTCCTAATGAGAAGGGGGGCAGTGCGCTTTGCTAGGAGAGTGACGTAAAAAAACGATTGGGGAGAAAGAAGAACTCTCTTTTCAGGTAGGTCTAAGGGTTACTACGGGGATCCGGATTGTGATAGGCGAACAGACGAATCAATCAGCAAAATACCGCATTGACAGAATGGGGTACGGGCCTGCCACCTCCATTCGTAGGGAAAAGGGACGCGAGCCTGGCTTTGCAGGCCGCAGTTTACATGGCGACCGGGCGGCGTACGGATGCCAGAAAACACAAAGTCAATTCGATGGTCGAAAAAATCCACCATGGGGGAACGGGGGGGGGTGCAAGGAACTAAAACTTGGAGAGGAGATCGAAAGAAAAGCCAACACGGCGCATGCGAAGACATGACTTTTCTCGTGAGGCTAGAGAAAAAAACACAAAAGGGGGGGAGGAAAAGAGAAAGAAAGAAGAAACGGTCCGCATGGACAGGGAGGGGGAGAGAAGTCTCGACGTGGGGCCGAGTCTTGGACGTAAAATCGGAAAGTGTGATCGTTTCCTGGAAGTAAGTCCTCGTCAAAAGGGGAAACCTGGGGAAGAGTGACAATCGACGGTCGGGTGTCGGGGGATGTAGACATGAGAAACGGTATTTTAAAGAGGAACAGCTGAAAGGGGGACGAAAGGGAGGGAGAAACTACACTTGGGGGAGCCAGGGAGTTGGCGCTCTGTGGAAAAACAGGATAAAACACCAAAATGGGTCAATGCGGCGGGGGAGGGCCGTAGTGTTCTGCCGTCACTATAAAGGATACAACCTGTTGAAAGGGGAGAGAGAGGCAAATGAGAGCCGAGCGGGGGGTAAAAAAGTTGTGAAGAAAGGAGACAGGAGAAATCGAAAGAACAGAAATCATTTCCTTCCCCTGGAGAACGAGGCAAGAAATGGAAAGGCCCTAAAAAGAGATACTCAAAGGAAGGCCATCTTAAACCTTATTATCCAAAAGTGAGAGGTGGGAGTTCTGATGGGACAAGGTCAAGGAGGGCAAGAAAAGGGGAGGTTAGGGACTACTTTTTCCCTTCATTACGAGGGGGGCTTAAAAAGAAGGAAACTACCAGGATTGCACGCCGTCTCCTTTAAAAACAAGTGGGGAACCTGCGGATTTTCATCTTCGGCGGGGGAAATGCTTTCCTGATAGTAAAAATGACCATGAGAGGGGGGAGAAAAAAGGTGAATGAAGGCACGCGTTGGTAAGGAGACAGAGGGAGCGCCAGCGGCTGAATCGCCATCGTGAACTCTTTCTGGATGTCGAAGCAAGATAATTCAAGACCCAAAAGGGCAAACAACCGGGAGAAAAAGAGGGAAGAATTAGAAAAAAAATAACCGGAAGAGGTACTTTCGAGTATCCAGGTCCACCTTCCGCAAGCGGGACCAATGGGAAGTGTAAACTAGATGTCACGCCAAAAGAGCAAGGCAGAGACAAAGGGAACGCGGGACGGGGTGGGGACTGCGCGGAGCATCGAGTATTAGACTCCTTCCCTTAAATAAAGACAATACTGGTCTCTCACGAAAAAGTGAAGATCATCGGGAAAGGGAAGAGGGATTATAATGGAGTATAGAGGTGAACGCGTTGTTAAAAGTCTTAGTTGGATTAGACATGAGACAGAAAACAGCAGGGGGGGAAAGGGGGGTAAAATTGGAGGGGGGCACGGGGGGAGGCGACCTTGTTCTACCGACCTGTCACAATGTTGTTTAATCAAAAGAGGAGAGGGGAAAGCTGATGGTCAGAGACACTGACGGGCGGACGGAAGGGGAAAGTGTTTCCCCGCATCCTCTGGGATTCTCAAAATCGGAAATTGAAAGTTGAAAACAGGGGGGGAAGGAGGTGGCAATTAGATTTCAAGGCTATCGGGGAATGAAAAGTATAGAAACGAGGGGAATACCATTTGCACGCCGAGGGCCAGTCCTGTGAAGGGGGATCCGTGTAGAGGAGAAAACCAGAATCGAATGGCGGAAAAAAAAAAATAGAGAGTTGAGACGAGGGGACTCAGCATTCCCCGTTCTACTTCTGGATGCCGAGTGAGGTAAGGGGAGGCGGAGAGCGAGACGGAGCAGTAAAGAAAAGAAAAAAAAAGAAAGTGAAAAAAAAAAAAATGGGATGTCTTCCTGGCCGGAGCAAGCTCGAAAAAACAAAAAAAAAAAGTTGGGAGGAGAGTTGATCCGGTGAAAACAAAGCGTGCCGAAAAGTGGGAAGTCATCATCAGAAGCCTGCAAATGCTATGGGGGGGCGACAGGAAAGGAGAGACGATTGACGGGTTGCTTGAGGTCTCCAATGCGGCTGCTGGCCATCTTGCAGGACGGCAAAGCAGACTGGACGGGGTCAAATCGAATTGCAAAGATCAAGCCCAAGAAAAAAAGCAGGTTGAACTAGGGGCGCCATGTCAAGGGGGAAAGGCGGGTATGTGGGAAATAAATTAACCTGTGCTTAGCCGAAACAATCGCTTGGACCGAAAATAGCAAAAGGGGATAGGGAAGAGGCAGTTAAAAAGGACAGGAACCCCAACATCGATCGGGAGTGAAGGGAATGCGCTAGCAAACCAGTGCAGGGGTGCCAAATAGACCGCAGCGGAGGAAAAGTCGGGGTACGAGGTTCCTAGACTCTCACTTCTTTTGGGCCAGGGGGAGCGATAGAGAGGCCAAGGACGGCCAAAAGAGAAATCTGAAAGGCGTAAGAAAAAAAAAAAAGGCCTTGGGGAAAAAAAAAAGGATGGGGAACCAAGGGGGGGGGGGTTCGGCCGGAAATCCTGGCTGTGAGGGAGGGAGGGGTGGGAACTTCAAAAGGACTGGGGTCACACAAAAAAATCACGAGCTCAAAACCCCTGCCAAACTGCGGGAGTAAGAGGGGTGTCAGAAAGGGTAAGAGGGAAACATAAGGATTCTAAGCAGACGGGGTGATCCAAGTTGGGAAAAAAGTACAAGGGGAAGAAGGAAGGACTTTTGGGGGGGGGTTTCTTCTACTATAGGGCGTAAAGGAGGGAGAATTGAAAAGAGGACCGCAATGGCAGGGGAGGGAAGGGAAAAAAGAGAGAAAGAAAAAAACAAGGGGAAAAGAAAGGGGGAGTCACTACCTTTGGGAAATTGAACTCGTCAATTGCTCACCAGAGGGCGAATTCTCGTCGCGACGACTACCAAAAGAGCAGTAGGGAGGAGACAAAGCGGAAAAAGGGAAAAGAAACGGAGACTTGTACCTTCATAAAGACAGGATGGAAAATTGTTCTTCAACCTCACGAAGGGGGGGAAGACTGAACAGAGTAGGTGGAGGGCGTAAAAGGGAAAGGGGGGTCAAAAGCGCGACAATGATAGAAGACGCTTCATCCACTCCGGCTTGCTCCGCCGCCTGTTGGGTGTCGTATAAGAGGGGAGGGGGGTGTTGTTGTGAAAAATCCCAAAAACCACCGACAGAGGGGCAGACAGGGATGAAAGGAAAAGAAAAAGGAACTCACCTGCTTCCATCAAGAAAGAGGGGGAGAGGGAATTGTTAAAGACTCGGATCTTATGTGATGGATAAGACTGGGATGGGACCAAGAAAGAGAACTTCAACTGGCAAAACGAGGTCGGGTAAAAGGGCTGGGAAGGTTGATTAACAAACTCACTAGGGAGGGCAAGATGAAGGGTGGGGAGGGGGAATGGGGAAGAAGTTGCAATCAACTAATAAAAAGAAAATGGAAAGGGGAGGTCTGTAATTTATGCCCTTGCCCGGTATAGGACGGAAAGTCGCGAGCCGCGACAA
>Ga0179593_1470964_pt1 | contig 10992 bp, 18 predicted proteins | sample CZODoug2_1_08_16_FD_185931 | JGI IMG/M metagenome (GOLD analysis project Ga0179593, IMG submission 185931) | Vadose zone soil fungal communities from Angelo Coast Range Reserve, California, USA - CZODoug2_1_08_16fungal (PacBio error correction) | ecosystem: Environmental > Terrestrial > Soil >...
GGGCTAAGGAGGAACTTGCCTAGCTTTCTTTAGTTATTTCACTTGAAAGAACTCAGCCTCGCTTGAGGGGGTTCCTCGTGTGGAATGGAAGAAAGCGTGTCGCAACTCCAAAAAGGGGATTTAAGGGAGGAGAATTGCCAGAAACGGGAAAGTGGCCGAGCAGAGATTGAACGAAGTTTTCTTTTCAAAAGCGAATCTCCTTGAAAATCAGCCGGGTGTCACTGAGTGTGTTCTTGGAGGTAAAGCGGCGTGGTGAAATTCGGGTCAGGGTACATAGCGCATGCGGCACATAGGGGGGGTCGCGATGCACATGGCACTTGTTCGTCTTATCGGTTCGTTCAAACGCGAGCAGGACCAGTCTAGGTTGGCGCGTGGTCGTTGGCAACTGCACCAAAACACGTAGGGGAATCTGCGTCGCAAGGAACCATCCTGTAGAATAAGCATACCAGTAGACGTGAACCGATAAAACTAGTTTATAGTCTGCGAAAGAAGGGCAACGGGGGGGGTGTTTGTCGCTGAAGAGCGAGCGGCACGCGAGTATCTCCTCGAGAGGGGAATTACTTGGGCCCTTGGGTTCTAAGCGCCTTGGCTGTACTCGTACCGCTACTGCAGAGGCTCGTCTGGCCGTCGTACTTCAGAGGGGACGTAGCGTTCAGGACGATCTCTCGAGGGCTCAACACTAAGAAATCGTCAACTAAGGGCGGCGGAATCGGAAGCTCTCTACAGGGTCGTGCTTTCTCACGGTTAAATGAGGCGGAGCTAGGTTTCTGGTCACTGACCCTACCGCGTGTGAAAAAAAAGCTCGGCGAAAAAATGCGGGACTGACATAATTTCGTTCTGAATCAAAATCCCGGCATCTGCACACTGGGGGGGGGAGGCATATGAAACGGTCGGCAGATGGAAAATTTTCGAAAGAAGTGCGAAAAGGGGGGTCAGCGACGTGACATTAAAAATAGAAAAATCGAGACTCATCGTGATTCGAAAGTTGGGACTGGCGCGCAAGGGCGAGATTCTGGGGTACTTGGATTAGCGGGACCGTATCCAGAGACGAAATGGAATGCCAACCACACGTGTGGGAGGAAGCAGCTACTCGTCAGGGGTAAGGGTTTCAGCCTGGCGTAGGAACAGGGGGGGGGTACTCGTATCCAGGGGTTGAAAGGGGTCTCAAATTATACTAAAAATGGGAACAAATTGGTTTCCGTCTGCCGCGGGCCGAATGCAAACACGGGGAAAGAAAAAAAACAGACGGGTTCTGTCCACTGAACCAAGGCCGGAAAGATAAAATGCGCTGATCGAGGCAACTAGATATGCCCCAAGGCAGAGTCGGAAGAACGCTTGGTCAGCGAGAAGCTTTCTCCACCTAGTGTCCGGGTGGGGAGAGTCTGGGACAAGGTATATGCCGTTGCGAACGTGCCTAAGCAAAAAGGTTGAGGGAAAACGCACTCTAGAGGTCGGGAGAAACTTGGAGGTTTCCAAACTTTGGATGGTGTGGACTGTGAGTCCTCGGAAAACCTTCCTTAGTTTTACAGGGGAGGCGCTAGGTAAAAATAAGGTTCAGAAGGAATCAACGTAGTTCCTATAAAGGAGGGGGAATGGTAGAGAGGGGGAATACCATAACAGCAAAAAGTCGGTCGTAGCAGGAGCTCTCCTCCTCTCAAGCTGATGAAAGAAAGTGCAGAAAACCGTCTGAGACTGGCGCTATCGCTGGGCAACGTGCGGGGGGCGCAGTAAAAGAAATGGCTGAAAAACGAGACAGTTGCGTTAGGGAATCTAAATGCGTCCGAGGAGGGTAAACCGTCAAGCGACTTACGCCTGAGTTGATTGGGGGTAGAGAGAGATCCGACATCTATACCTACTATATCGAGAAGGGAACAAAAGAAAAAAGAGTGTTCTCGGGTTTCATAGCAATAGAGTGGTGGGGACCGCGCGCTACGGTGCGCGACAAATTGGCAATAAAGGAGGAAATCCGGGCTCCACAGGTAAGGTCTTGTTGGGGGGGAAAAACGATGGGAGATTTACTTCATGTGATGCTCCGTCGCAGAGCGGAAATGCGCAAACCCACAATAGCTACTAGAGAAGGTATTGATGCTGGTCGGGGCGGTAACGAGGATGGGAGACGAGGGTAAGAACACTTTCTAAGGGACGCATGCTGCGGAGGGGGACGTGAAATTATTATTAACACGGGCCGCCAGGGGGGCGGTAGGGGGGAAGGCGCAGTCCCGCAGGTGCGAAAGAGAGGGAATGTCGCTGGGAAACTGCAAGTTATGTACTGCTCCGTATGATGCATGACAAGTGGAGGACAGGGTCAATGGTGATCTCACTAAATTGCGAACGATACGGGGATTGCAAACAGGGGGGGCAATCGGGAATTGCGCTGAAGTTGTTCTGGGCAGCCTGGGGCGTTAAAAATAAAGTTGCTCACTCATTGCAAGATAGCTCAATCGCGGATAAATGAAACAGCAAAAAATGAGGGACTATTCTTATCTATAGGTCGCGCTGACATGGACGTCGTGCAGAGAGAATTCAGAGGGGCTTCATGGCCTGGGAGTTCTTACCCAAGGGAGGAAAGAAAGGTAGACTGCAGAAAAAGAAATCACAGCGGCGTTCTGCTAAAAACCCTTTCGTAGGAAGGGGGGTCAGTCAAGACCGTGTAGAAAAAACATGAAAATCGGGCGTAACGCGATGCGGAGGCAAACGGTAAGACCGGATTTGCAGCTTTATTGTCCAATAGGATTGCTGGGAGGCACGATGGGAGGAGGTATGAATAAAAGTCGCATTACCCAGAAACGACGAAAAAGACGCCTGCCGGAGAAAAGTGACGAGTTTGATAGCTCGGGAGCGGGACGTGCAATGGAACAAGACTCTGGAGAAGCGTGGAACTGGAAAAGGTGGGGGCCTCTGAAACCTGAGTTTAATCGACTTCGTAAACTGGTGGCGGAGAGGGGTGCAAAAGAAAACGGCGGTAATTTTCCTTACAGTTCCGGGAGTAGCGGCATCAGCGGAGGGGGCAAGCAAGTCGGAAGAGGAAGCTTGTTATTTCGGACGAGGGGGAATACTTCCAGAGTAATCGCGAGGGGTTCTCATACGCCTAGGAAGGGGGGCTCGGTCAATGAAATAGGTGGCAGGCCTTAGGGGCTGCAAACATCTGCAAACGGTATCGGTTGATTCTGGACGCCCTTGCAATTCGACGCGGACTAGGCGGCTGGCCAATGTGATGGGAAGAGGGGGGGGGGGGGGTTGGGGGTGGTTGTAGGGGGGGGACCGGCAATGGTGGCCATTTTATTGTTTCATGCGAGTACGAGGTATCGTGGGGAGCAACTTGACTGGTAAAAAACACGCGGACAAAAAGAATCGGCGTGAAGTTACATAAGATAACATGTGTCAGAGTGGTGTGTTTGTTGGGTTAATCGTGTAAGGATATTTTAGGTGGCAAGGGATAGACAAGTGGGGGGGGTGGGGGGGATTGGGGGGGGGGGAAACCAAAAAGGCGAAGATAGTTGTGCCTCAGGGGTGTGGGAGCCGTTAAACCATCAGGTAAAAAAAATCATTGTCCACCGGGAAGCACGTGAAGGGGAATGCGGGGGAAGGGGGGGAAACGGTGAGGGTTAGAAACGTGAAAGAAACAAGCTAAAAGGATGGTAACTTCTTGAAGCGTTTTAAAAACTCTTTTGACAGTCTGCCTCATAGATTGCAAAAGTCGATGGGGGTTCAAAAGAAATAGAACTAAACAAAGAGAAAACTCAGCCTTTGCTTCCGGTGCAAGGGATAATCGCCGTGGCGGAAGGGTGGTGACCGTCGAAGAAAAGGAAATTATCCGAACGCGATAAGAGGGGGGAAACGGTTTGCCGTCGACGATATAGTAGGGGGGGGTAGGGTCTGCTGGGGGTGGTCCCATATGTAGCTCAGGTGGGGGGGGGGGCGAATCCGAATCCGAAGTTACCTTAGGGGGGGTCAGAGGATGCGAAAAAGCCTATCTAACCTGGCGGACAAGAATGAAAAAATGCATGGAGCCGACAGGCGAAGGGAGGAGACAAAATTTTCTAAGAAATGAAGCGGTGTCATTGTTGCGGTTGAGTAATGAAGAATCTCATATACGGTAAGACACGAAAGACTCGTGCGAACGGAAAGGCTTATACCGAGGGAAGGAGATAATGCAGTGTCTCTCCTTGCATACTCTCACCTTAAGCAACATTTTCTTAGTGTGGTGTTAGCTAGGGTGAGGAGTCGATGGAAAACTCTCCACAGAAAAAATTTCAGAGGACCGAAAGGGAGGGTTCAAAATCTGCTCTCTGTATGTATGAGGTCCCGAACAAGAATAATGAAACTTTACGAACTACATACAACATATCGATAAACCGTGGCTAGCGAACAGGAGAATCGTGTTGTAAGAAATAAGAACAGAGGGACATGGGGGGAGTGTAAGGAAAGAGGGGGAAGAAGTTGAATAAAAAACTTACGTGACTGCGGGAAAAGACGAATAACAAACCACGTAGTAGTCTTATTATATGATGCCAGCCATTGGGTGCTGGATAATTCGTAAACTTAAGGAAGCAACTCAGATTGCGCACACGCCCCATGAGGACGGGGCATCAGGGCTTTGCGTACAAAACAGGCGAGTACTGAAAGGGGACGAGCAAAGGGTTTTGCAGCGAAGGTACTCTTGGAGGGGAACTTATATACGGTTCGGAAATATGGTCTGTCTGACAATTGGAAATGCCATATATGCCGAGGGATTGGTCTGAAAGGAAAGAGTCGGAAGCGAGGGGGGTGGAGGGGGATCAATCATTTCTACAAGGGAAGCCAAAAGATAAGTTTGTAAGATGTGGTTTAGCGTTCTATATGCGCAGCGCAGCGGGGAAACACATCGGGATCCTAAAATGGGAGAAAAGGGGAAGCGGGGAAGGTGTCTGTCTAATCTATGTAGAAGGGGGACGTGAAAAGAAAAGAAACTGTTTCAATCAGGATATTTTTCTGCACACAAGCGCTGAATGCGTAGGTCTGTGCTTGATCGGGAAAAAGGGAGGAGAGAGGGGGGCCTAAAAAGAGGAGGGGGCCAAATTCATGATGTATGAGATATAAGCTTCTTTTTGAAGACACTCTTCTCATCTACTACCTACCGGCACATCATTGGCAGCAAAGCAGACAATTGGGACATAAAACCAGAAAGGTCACGAAGATTACATACTGGCGAGGAAGAGGTGAGTTCTGGTGCAAAGTCTCTAGAATATAGGGGAGTCGATCGCTGCTCCAAGCAAATTCAAGCGCTAAACGGCATATCAATCAGGGGGAGGGAATATTGGGCTGTGATTTTGAGGGGGTGAGAGAGGGGGGCTTCAACGAGAACTCGCGCATTCTTTGATGCATTAGAAAGAAAGGGGGATTGATTTACAACAAGGTACTTAACCGGAAGATCCAGAGCGTCTTTGGGGAAAAGAGCAAGGACAAGCATTCCGTAAAAAGCCTCGGGCAATAAAAGAATGACGCATGAAACCCATCACGGTCTCCAGGGAAAATGAGTTGTCAAAAAGTATTGCCGCTAAACTGAAAAATACCTCCTCAAACCGGGAGCCTTATACGTCGCTTGAGCAGCAGCCCGATGGGGGCGCACGGGCAGAGAAGGACTGGAGGTAAACGTCACTATTAACATCACTCAAAGTGAGAGTAGGGGGGGCTAAGGGAAAAAGACCTGAATATCTTTGGCTGGGGCCGAACGCGTGCCTGGGAGGAAGGGAAATCAGATCACTCTTCGGCGCAAAAGGGTGACCAAATCCATGAAACAAATAATGAAGGGGCACCAAGACAGGGGGGGGTGGGAAAAGCCAGGTGCCATCAACGGGTATCTAGGCCTGTTCTAACCATGTAAAAAGGGGAGAGAAGATCAACAGGCACAAAAGATAATGGTGAACCGGACAGAAAAGCGCTGTGGGGGGGGAGGTACATTCACTTATGCGAAACTGGGAAATAGCGCACGGCTGATGGGGTCTCTTTACGCCTGAAGGAAATACGTACAAGACTTCAAAAAGAAAGGAAGAGCGAAGTGACCAGACATAAGATGAGACCGTGGATATCAATTGGATTGAAAAAAAAAAGCCTTCTTCTCGGTCACCATATATCCAAGCCGTTCAGTAAGTATAAAGGGGGATATTATACTATTTGTTTACCACGGAAAGGTTATCACGCAAAAAGAAAAGGAATCAATGAAGTATTTCTGTGCTGCGAGAACCGATATTAAATAGCGAAAGTCATTTAGCGTCAGGAACGTATTCACGTTCTTCTGGGGGGGGCAAGGACGAGCAGGAACTTATCTCGCGGAAGAGAATAGACAAAGAAGAATCAGCGGCCTATGGCGATCGGTGAGTGAGTGCGATGCTGTCTCGAACGTAAGCATAAAATGTGCAAAGGGGACGTAAGGACCAAGAGGAAAAAAGACGAGAGCGCAGGTGTTTGGGTGGGAAGTTCAAGAAGGAAGACTGCAGGACTAGGAGACGGCGGACTTCGAACACATTATAGAACTTTATTCAGGCTGGCTGCTTAAGGGGGAACGCCACAACAGTCCAATGGTCTCCCGTCGCGGGCCGAAATGAGAGTAACAAAGGGTGAACTGATTCATCAATTACTACCTGGCTAGTGCTATTCAAGTCGCAGGATTTGTTGTTCGGCTCACTTGCGATGTGGACTGGGGGGTGTGCGGGGGGAAAACAGGAGAGAAAAAAAGATAAAGATGCCGCTGAATGGGCATAACCGAGTGGCCAAGAGTAAAAATCGGTTCGCGGCGTTGCGAAGAACTCCCTTTAAGTGCGGGCCGCAGGAATCATTAGTACAAGTGGGAATACCGGCAGAAAAAATGCCACTCGCATAGGTAACCCTAGTGCCGATGACGATCACAAGAAGTGATGGGGGACTGAGAGTATCTTCTACCGCTTGTCCCGTTGGGGGTTAATCATATGTTCAGGAGTCAACGCCAGAAGGGAAATTGAAGAGAAGGGGGGGGAGAGCGGTCTAAAAAAGGCAAAGGGATACCGGGACAAAAAACCAAGAAAAAGACTTCAGCATCTTGTTGGTATGGGGAAATCCAAATAACAAGGCAAATCTAATACAAATACGTTAAGAGGTTCTTCAACAAAAAAAAGAAAAAATTTCGAAAATGTAACTCTAGTTTCCTGAAAAAAAAAAGGTTGAAAAAGGCTTCTAAAGGGAACCAATCTTGCTGTCCGGGGGTGTCAGCCAACTAGTTTTGAACTCCAGAACCGCGGAGGAGGTCAATACTTATCCTTAGGGGGGGATAGAATTGGAGAGGAAGGGTAAAGAAAAATAAGAGGGAAACTGGCCTTCTTGGGGAAGGGTTCGGCTCATAGAATTAGCAGCAGAACTTCAACTGGCTATCGCTGGGAAAAGAAAGGATCTTGTACCTGCAAGGGGACAAAAAATGGGGGAAAAGAGGCAGAAAGCGCCTATTTGAGAAAGAATTAGTTCTTCCGAATGAGGGATATTCCATCGTACTAAAAAAAAAAACTACTGTATTGGTATTGAATCATATATTGACGAGAGTATTAGAGGAAAAAAAGGTTTAGAATGAAGAAGGGGGGGGGGGGGGGATGAGGCATTGTCATGAACATTCTAAGAAAGGAAAAAGGGGAGTCGCTAAAGGACTGTGAGTTGGACAAAGCGCTTGCAAATAACCGCCTTCGCGCGCTGAAGAGTGGACACGGAGATAAAGGGAAACTAAAGGAAAAAGGAAGATCAAACAGACTTTGATGCATCGCAACGCGACGGGGGCGGCTCTCGAAAGCAGATTTCCTAGCGCATGGATTCTCGCGCGCGTTCAATGGGGTGCATTGAGCTAGGCGGTGCCTAAGTATCAAAAGTAAGGGCCGGAAAGGGGAGGGGGAGAGAGAAAAAAAAAGTTAAGATGGTAAGAAATTCAGTCACTGTGACGAAAAAAAAAGATGGAGCTTGAAGACTGCTCAGGGGAATCGGCATGCACCGCTGCCGGGGGTGAGGGAAAGCCGGAGGGGGGTTGAGCTGGTTACGTATGGAGGGGGGAGGGGGGGGGGGGGTACCTAAGGGTCCGCGTATAGGCGGAAACGGTGCGAGGGAAGCTCGAACAGGGCACGGGCCATAAGAAGGTTCTGAGACAGGCGAGGGGTGGCGGTGTAAACTTCACGTCTGAAGGTATATTTATATTCAAAAGAGCCTGCCAGGGCCAGATGCGCATCAAGGGGGGTCCTGAGGGAAAGTCTAAACAAGGGTTGCAATAGGGAGATTATGTAATAGGCAGCACAAATTATGGAAGCGAATTTCGAAGAGATTGGCGGCAAAAGAGGAAAAAAGAGGAGGGGAAACAGGAAAAACAGCTCTGCTACGTCAGAGAGCCTTCTCAAAACTTGATTAGGGTGGGAAGAAGCCGCGAAATCGGTAGTGAAAGGGGGGGCGTTGGGGACCTCAACGTCTTACTATCAGCAAAGGGTGAAAGCCTATTACTCGTCAAAGGGTATCGGAAACAGTGCACGGTGATGAAGACGAAGCTCAAGAAAAAAAGCTCTTCATCTACCCTGGGAGAGCATATCATGTGACTTAGCAAGCGCCTGAGGCGACAACAAAACCACAAAGAGCTTGGTTTGCACTTTTAATGCATTTTACCTAAACTCAGCAGATCCGTCTGAAAGGGGAGTATCGAAAAAAATGGTATTGCAGGAAGATGCGGAAGGGAGAAAGAAAGAGTGTGGGGGGAGTGGTGTTTGGGGACCAGAACAAAGATCCACGAATTTCCTCTGTCAACTTCATGAGTGATCACATAAGATACGGACCCGGTGGGGAAGGAGGTCGCCACACTGGGGCACTGGGAAAAAAAAGAAAGCACTACGGTTGGGGGGGGGGCTTTACTACAAGGATTAACAGCCATAAAAGCTTATGTTGACGCCAGGAACAGATATATGGCGGGGAAGAAGGTAACATCCTCAAAAAGGAGCTGGTAGATGCAAAGTGGGGACGGGAGCGATGGAGAAAAGAAGGAGCATTATAAGCCGTTTGTTGAGAAAACGTGGGAGAGAAGGGCAGTTCATACAAAAGTGAAGACCAGAGAGGAGGAGACCTTTCAAGTATGAATAAACGCGAAAAAGAAGTAGGAGCTACTAGAGCATGCGAGAGCTAAAAAAACAAAAAAGCGGAAGGGGGAGGAAAAGAAAGAAGAAGGAGAGAAAAAGGAACGCAAAGACATGCTGTCAGCGAGGAAAGACAAACGGGCTCGCCGCGCTGGCTTATCTTTTGAAGGCAGAAAGGGCCGGTTCTCATACTCAAAGCTAGGGGCATGAAGGCTACGAGGGCGCTAGTCTTCCAGGGGGGGGGGGGGGGGGGGGGGGGGGGGGGCTAGAAAGTCTAGAAAGTGCAAGGCTTATTGTTTTAAATGGGACTTGCCAATGACAGACAGACGGCCTTCAGCAAGACTGGGGAGGGTAGGGAAGGGGGTTCTAGCGGTTCGTGGGAAGTGAAGGTGGGGAATAAACGTTAACTGGACTCGCTTTGTTGATTGAGGCAATGGGGGAATGGTATCGATAAGTGCTCACACCGATAGTGAGAAGGCGGCGTAGGGCGCGTTGAAGGTTGAAACAACTGTCCTTATCAAAAGGGTCAAGAGTACATTAAACAAAAGACAATCAGGCTTCTCATAAAAGTGATCATGAAGAGAGAAAATGGAAAAGATTCGAGGGAAAGAGGGGTTTGGGTGTTATAAGGTGAACTTGAGGTTCGGAAAAGACAATATCATAGGTGATCATGGGGTCTTTAAGGGGTGCAGGAGGGCCTGAGGGAAAGGGGGGACACTGGCAAATCTATCCTTCCGCTCGAATAGGCGTCTACCAAAAAAGTCGCATTCTGTCTGATCGCGCGGACAAAAAGCCATCGGCACAACAGGCGTTCGGAAAGCAGGGAAAAGGAATACTAGAGAGGGAGAGGGCTTGTCTCTTTGCTCGAGCGGTACTCTTCAAACAGCTAGAAAACCGATTTAGTGCCGTCCAAGATCGTAAGAGATATTTAGAGTACTGCGAAAAGAATTTCAGGAGGGGGGGGCAGGAAAGAATACGCGAAGGAAAGCGGTGAAAAATTCCAGAGGACCAATGGGATGTCTCATATTGACATGGTCTAATATTTCAAAAGCCTCTGTTAGTCAGGACGACTTTCAACTCACTTACGAGATGTGTAACCGGCACTTAAGGGAAACGGGGATGGGTTCGAGGGAAGGGCAAGGAAGGATGGAAGTGAAGATCCGGGAGATCCTATAAGTAAGAAAACTGCATCGCACTAAAAGGCAGGGCTTTGTACACACGCGGGGCTTGCGAGCTGTGCGGAGGATGCCGCTAAATAGTCAAGGTTAGAAGGAGAAATGGTGCGGTTAAAAGGGGTAGGGGGAGAAGCTGCCATAAGGAAAAAAAGGGGGAGAAAAGGGACGGGGGGAGCTGGGTGTCTACCGCCGTCAAAAGGACGGAAAGGGAAAAAAGAGTTCAGAGACTGTAACACGTCTTGCTTCAAGCTCGAATCGGAGGGGTCTCGCGCGACATAAGGAGGGGGGTTAGAGCTCCGCCAAGGTCCTTTGATTGAATTCGATGCTGGGACTAAAGGGAGAGGCAATTTTTCAATATCGGAGCCATTTTCTGGGGAAGGGGCAATCACAAAATATTTTAAAAAACGCTGGGGGGGTTGAAAAGGTGGATGTCTGTGACTGGAACTAGGCCGGCGGGAAAAGCTACATGTTTCCTGGAGAAAAAGAACAATAAAACAATAAAAACAGTGCATTTGCTGAAAAAAAGACTGATCGGTTAATCATGTGTGAACTCTACAACCTGAAAAAAAAGGCGGTTAGGAAGGGCAGTAACTTGCTGAAAAAAGATAAGAGAGCAGAGGGAAAACGAATTGAGACACAGCAGCCTGGGACCTTATCTTCTTTGAAAAAATTTCGTGACTTAAGACGTGCTTAAAAAAGGGGAGGCCAGGGACTTT
>Ga0179593_1550944_pt1 | contig 10992 bp, 10 predicted proteins | sample CZODoug2_1_08_16_FD_185931 | JGI IMG/M metagenome (GOLD analysis project Ga0179593, IMG submission 185931) | Vadose zone soil fungal communities from Angelo Coast Range Reserve, California, USA - CZODoug2_1_08_16fungal (PacBio error correction) | ecosystem: Environmental > Terrestrial > Soil >...
ACAGGTGGGGACAACGGCAAAGTAGACGCCGTGTTTGCCGGGAGAAAGGGGACTTTTGACCGCAGGGGCGGGTATGGTTGTGGGGGGGTGGTTTCGCACTTTCGCGGGGAAAAGACTGCAAGAGAGAAAAGCGTGAAGAAAGCGAATGTCCTCCCACGCACCCAGCGCACGCGGTCGGTTTCTGGCGGAATCCCCATCAGGGCACCGTCATGATCGAGAGGGAAAGGCTCCATGAAGGAAAAGAGGGAAGGAAAAAAACACCTGTCAGGGACGGGTGGCTGGGTCGCGACGGGCCGTCAGGCAATCTCAGGAGAGGAGTTGAAAGACGGTCACGTTCTGAGGAGGCGTCCCACGGTGGGCGACGGTAAACGTCGCTTCCCAAAGGGGGCCGGGCGCACCGACCGGAAGATCGCTGAAGAACATCCAGGCAGCGAGCAAACATGCGGGAAAAGACCAGCTGCTGTCGGTCGGGGAGAAGACATAAGGTGGTTTTGGAACGTTCCAGGGGAGAGGGGTAGGGACTTGGACACGCTTTCCTTGCCGCTGTTTGGCGGCCTGCCCAGCGGTCTAGTTTTCGACCGCAGTGAACTGTGTCAGATGTTGTTGGGGGACTCGGGTACCGGGGGGCTAAGGAGAATTTTAAGAGGGGAAGGAATTGGAGTTGGCTTCCCCCCCTTATTGTTTCGTCCTTGCGGATTTCGGGAGGCATAAGAGAAAGCGAAATGACTAGGCTCTGTGCCTTGCTTGCGGAAACCTCAACGAGGGGGGAAAGAAGGGATAAATGTTGAATGAATGGGTCTGAGGATGTTGACCATTCTCGGGGGGACGGTGGTCGGAAGAAGAAGATAAAGGGTCGGCAAAAATGTGTGATCAGGCGCGGATGTCATCTTCCGGTCGTGGGAGGGACGTGGTGTTGTAGTTCGAGGAAAAAAAGGAAAGGTGAACGGGGGGGGTCAGGACGGTGTGATCAAAGAAGAGATTCCGCCGCGGACGTACCAGCCATAAAGAAAGGAAGTCGCAGTAGATATCTGGGTCCATCTGCCCAGCACAACAAAGAAAACGCAGAAAGAGGAAGGATTAAAATCAAGACCATCCGCGAAAAAGTGAACCCCACGGTGCCGCGTGTCCCACGGTAACGTTGAAAAAAAGGACGCAAACTGACGCGGTGCCGAAAGAGGGCGGACGTTGCCGGGGGAAGGCGGAAAAAAAAAGAAAAGAAAGCTCGGAGAGAAGAGTGCATTACCTCAGAGCCGCCGTGATCCGTGGGACACCGGGGGCGATGAACGCGGAAAGCGATCCAGCAGCGCAGGGTCCACCGCCACTTGAAACGACAACGGCGTATGTTCGCTCAGGAAGGATAAAAAAAAAATCTCTAAAGGACCACGGAAAGGGAAGCATCTAAACTAGATGAGCTTTTTCTTAAGAGAAGTTGTCACTGATGCGTCGAGGGCTTTCTACTGCCGCTGCCTAGGGCGTCGAAATATCTCTCCAACACAAAAAAAGAGGGGGGAGAGAGATAAAAAAATCTAAATAAAGAAAGGGAGGTACAAAAAAGATCATCGGTAAAAGCCGCACATGCTTCGCACACCATCGGAGGAAAAAAAGGGCACCAGATCGAATGGACATCATGTCGAATCGGCTGATTTCTGTAGAAAAAAAACACCTGCAAATTCGACAGGGAGACCGCCGTAGAGAAAAGCGCTGCGGGGTAGAGGGCCGGTAACGTTCCAAAATCGGCCCCCTGATCACCGACCGGTCATAAGTTACGGGTTAAAGGAGCGACGTATGGGACCTACTGCCCGTACAGGTACGCCTGTAATAAAAAAAGGCCGCAACGGCAGTATTACCCCGGTCCATCCCGGTGAAAAGGGCGTGGAAATAGAAAGGGGGGGACAACGCGGGGAAGTTGGTTCAACTAGGGAGGGTTCGTGAACCGAATCAGGCCAGGCTCTGCAGGGGCACGGTAAATAGGGTTCTCCCACGCGGGGTTCTCTGAAAAACGGGTCGGGAGGAAAGGAGGAAAGGCCGAAGCTCTCGCTGCGGACCGGTCACGAAAAAAGCCGCCAAACGGAACCCGGACAACTTGAACCTACGCGAAAAGGAAAAAAAAGTGTCACGAAAGGAGCGCTTAATCAGATCCTAATCCTCCCCCCCCTCTCTTGACCAACGACTTGACATCGCGTACAACAAAGAAGAACAAGAAGCAGGCATCAATCTCTCACCGGAGACAAGCAAACAATCAAACAAGTCACGACACTAAAAGATCACGTCGATCCACTACATAATCAAACATATCAAAGACCTAGAGAATCGAGCCTTCCCAAACCACAAACTAAAACAATCACGCCACCCTATGGCTTCCTCTTCAAGATAGCCGGGGAGGAAAAAGGGACAGGGCAAAACTCAGAAAAACGTGGGGTGCCCCCTCTGAGGAGTTATTTACTCCCCGAAAAACCCAGGTCTACTTACCGAACTCGTTCCAGAACCAAGAAATAAGAAAAAAGAGGAGAAATACCCCAGGAACCCTCTAAAGCCAGCAACGATCCCATAACTGCTCAACTCTTCGGCAAACCTTGACCCCGCCTTTTCGGCCCGCCCCAAAAAAAGGGGACCAAAAGGAAAATACGACAAAGAGACGACCTTAGATCAACACAAATGATGAGAAAGTTGTTTTTCCCCCATCCAACGCGACAAGCGGACTTCTGGGTGGAAACAGCGGGTCCAGTACTGTATGGATAGCAAAGATATGCGGCAGGACATTTTTCACCTAACCCGTTGGGCAGGGACTGCCTTACGGGAAGAGCGGGAAGGTCCGGAAGAAAAGAGCCTAAAATGTTGGGTAAACGCCTACTGAAAAAAATGCACTGCGACTCCGGAAAAAGAAACGTCAAAAAAGAAACACGCCTGGGAGATCAGGTCGGTCCGAGCCCGGGATGGCCGGAGGGGATAAAAAGACGTCTGACCTGGCGGACGAGTGCGGAAAACAGGGGAAGGGGGGGGGGAAGTTGACGTAAGCCCTCCATCACCTGGTTCGAGCTGTGCGATTCGTGGGGGGGGGGAAGGGGGGGGACTTAGGACTGTTCATGCGAACGGCAGGAAGGGCAGAACGAGCGTGCAAGCAACAACACAACGCAACCAAAAACAAGAACGCGGGGGAAAAAAAAAAATTCAAACCGGAAAAGGGGTTGGAGGAGAAAAGCAAGGGAAATCTCAGAAAACAAAACACTGAGGAGATTGAAAAGAATGATACTAGGGGGGGGCCGCAAAGTCGGGGCGCCGGTGGATCTGACGTTTCAGTTGATTCCTTTTGTTTGTGGGTGGTGTGTGTTTAAGAACGGAAGGTGCACTTGACCGGACGTCGCTGAAAGGTCGCGACAGAAAGAAGGGAGTGCCGGCAGCGCAAAAAAAGCGGAAGGGGGAGGAAAGGGAAGCAAACAGACGCAGCAAGGGTCCGACATGATCGCAGTACGAGCTCCCGACGGCAAAAAAGGCCACGACCGGTGCGTACACTAGAGGAGAAGGGACGCTTGTTTAAAGACGGAGGGGAGAAGGACTAAAGACGGCAGTGGGGTCCAAATTTCGAGCTGGCGGTTTTATGGCAAGAATCGGGACTAGACCGAGGCAGGCAGCCACGCCCTGCCAAAGGGTTCATTCTGAAGGTATGCTCAGGTAAAGGGAGGAAAACAGAAAAAAAGCAAAAAGGAGCGGAGGGAAGGATGATCCGTCATCAGTTGTTTTGATCTTCATCGATACCCGGGGGAGAACTGGTCCAGATGAGTAATGGGGGCACGCTTCCGTGACAAGGCGGCCGCTCAAAAGAAGAGAATTTCTGAGGAGCGGGGATGGTTGGCGCGGTTACCGAGGAGCTTCCTCAGGGTCCTTCGGACCAGCTTACACAAACTGGAAGGGCTGTGGGGAAAAAAGCGCGGGGTAGAAAAAAAAAAAAGTGAGAAAGGGAACGACGGGTTTCCTTGGGAGCAGCCGGTTTTCATCTCAGACGCGGATATAGAGGGAAGATGGGTGGAGGGGGCAGCTACTTGCTGCCGGAAGGGTTGGTCCGGGCGTGGTACCAAGGAGGGGGGAAAAAATGAAGAGACGGCAGGGTTTGTAGATCTCGTCTCAAAATCGTGCAGCGTCCGCGAAAAGGGTCGGGCTTGGGTCTTTCGGCGTCCTCGTTTATCAAAAGTTCGGGAGGACTCGTCCGGGGAGTGAAAAAACTGCGGGAAAAAAACTCACTTCGGCGGGGGGAACGGCCGCGTGCTGTTCGAACCTCTCGGCGTGGAGAAAAAAATACCCCGGAAAGAAAGACTTTAAACTTGAGCCTTCAAGACCATCCGGCCGTGGAAAAAAAGCGGTGGCAACCGAAGGAAAAAGTAAAAGGCAGGGCAAAAACGGCTGAAGGCCGTTCCCTCAGGAGCTGCACGTGCCGCGGCGGAGAGCAAAGCTGACAGGAAGAGACTAGCCGCGGACGGCGAATGAATCTTAGGTCTCCGCCTTTATCGACACTCCTGCGGATGAAGCAATCCGCGGAAACAGCCATAAGGGGTGAAAACCGGGAAAGTTAATGAGGCGCCGGCTATCTATCGACAGATCGAATCTCTAAAAACGGTAACATTGATCCAGAGAGAGATCCTGGCCTCAATCGCGCTGTGATATCCTTGTGGCGGAGGGGGGAAAGATCGCGTCTAACTGTAAGACTTGGAGGGAAAAAAACAAACACAACGTAGTATTAGTAAAAGAAAGAGCTTGATGACAAAAGAACCGCGAGAAAACGCCTCATGTAGGGACAGCAAGACCGAAGATCAGTACAAAGGCGCCACCAGCAAACCACGCAGCTAGACCGATAAGATCGTCGATCGGACTACGGGGGGATGTAGAGGGGTTCTATAGGAGGGGGGAGGTAGAGAGAAGAAAAAAAGCCGGGGAGGGGGCACCCTCGTTTATGTACCGTTCGACGGAAAACACGAGCGATCGACGGTACTGAGTTCAACTCGCACGAAAAACGGATAAACGGCAAAGGTAGCAAGTGGGGAGGACCTGAAAGAGACTGTCTGCAGGTATCAAACCGTACGGACTCCATGGTCCGCCTCCGGAAGGAAGAAATGAAAGACCTTCGTCATCCCGGACTTGCCGTAGCATTTCTTAAAACCGGTACACGGCCTTGGGTCAACGTGAAAAAAGAAACCAATTCAGGCTGCGAAGAGGTAGAAAGTCTTTTTTCGCTCCTCTCTGGGACAGAGGAACCTCTGTCGGGCACCCTGGGAAGTGTTTTTCTACGAACAGGGACGGAAAAAGGAAGCGAAAAAAAAGAGCCGAGAAAGAGCGTGATACCCGAACAGCCGCCCACCGGAAAAACAAAAAAAACAAAGCACCAGTGTCACAGAACTGCACTCCGACTCCTCCCCCAACTACTCTTGCGAGACAACCCCACGTGATCGCGGGAAAAAAGCCCAAAAGGAAGTGGGCCCGATCCAAGGGAAAATCCAATCATCATCCACAAAGATGGCCAGCGGGCAAGCCGAGAGCCGCGTAAGGAAAAAAGGGTCCGCCAGCAAGGCCATCTCATGAGGCCCAAAAGGTTTGAAAAAAACGGAAAGACCGAAAACAAAGTTCCTCGTTGTCAGCAGGCCCTCTCCCTCTCCTAGATAGAAGGAAACCGCCACAAATCACTAATCATATACACTTGAGAACACCTTGCCTGCGCCGCCCACCACAAAGTCTTAAAGACCAGCCGGAAAAGGGGAAATCTTAAGGATAAGGGACCTTAATTCATCAACAACAGGAAGATGATAATCATACCACAGCAGCTGGAGGATGTTGCTTGCGAATGCTTTCTCTGGTAAAGGAGGCCACGGAGTTTCTCAAAGTCAGGCAAAAAAAATCAGGAAGGTGTCCTCTCAAGGCGCCTCACCGTTAGCACGCCCCGAACGGGAACCAGCCTCACTGCGCGCTGTAGACAAGAGAACTGAAAGTAGCCAAGAAAAAAAGAAAGAAAAACAGTTAACAAAACGGTTCTCAGTTTTGTTTTGACACCCCAACCACACCCCCACCACCGGTGGCTGGCTGACCTAGCGATTTGAGCCGCTGCAACAATCTCTACAGAAAAGTTCGGGAGGGGGAACGAGAGTAGCGGAAGGCCAAAAAGTGCTAGCTGAGCGGTAAAGAAGGAAAGTCAAGGGGCTCTGCTCTTGGGTCACTATTTAACACGAAACGCCAAAAAAACAAAAACCACTACCCTCACACCGTCCGATCCGGCCACCGGGAGCCAGAAAGAGTTGCCGAACCCATAAGTTCTCTAAGACAAAAAGAGGAAAAATAGAGTATCAAAAAAAGAAAGGTTAAAGGCGGGAAGGTTTTCTCCTTTCTGGGGGGTGTTGTGTGGTTGGGGGTGGAAGTTCGCGGCAGTCAGACTAGACATCTAACACGTGACGAAACAATGAAATTCCACAGCAAAAAGCGGCGGGGGCGGGAGGACAAAAAGCCGAAGGGACCCAGTCATTATCTCCGCTGGACAGCGGCGAAATGACGGCGGGGGAAGGACCACAGGGACATCGACCGGCTGACGGACAGATCTCACGTTGGAATCAGGGTGCGACTGCTCTTTCAGTAAAAACAAGGGAAGAGCCGCATCGCAGGGGACCTTGAAAGGCCGGGGGCGAACGGGAAGAACACTTACGCGAATCAGCGGACTGCACATTGTTGGCGCCCTGCGGAATATAGGCGTCAATTGTTAAAAAAGCAAGGGCAAAAAAAATCTGAGGAGGGTCATGATCCTAAGGTTTTGTTGCTGAACCGGGTCGGGATAATGGAACGCTGGTAACAAGAGCTCCCCTTGACGGGGGAAGCTTCCGCGCCGCTGTGGAAAAGAGGGGGGTAAGGGGGGAGAAAGGGCTCAGTTGGAATAAGGGATTTTGGCGCGCCGACACGGGCGAGACCTCATGTTCAAGGGGTTCGTAGGATTCGGCACTGACCCAACGAACTCGGTGGGGACAGGCAAGAATTCAAAGGGGAAAACTCGAACGAGGGTCCTCGTCTTAAGCCTTGCTGTTCGGCATTTCATCGGGAGCGATCTCGTAGTTAGGCTGGCATCGGTGGGGCTGATGCTGGGGGACAAGAGCTTTACGAGAATTCCCGGCGATTTTTCCAAAAAACGGGCGGGGGTGTCAAAATTGAGGAGGCTTCATCAGGAGAAAAGGATTCTAGGGAGCGTCCGGTCGTGACGGGACGCGGGGCTGTGGGGGGTAGGGGTGCTGGTCGCGTCAGGATAAGACGGCTTCGGTTGCCGTGTTGAGAGCCGGACAAACGCCGAGAATTAAAAGAAAGAACATGCACTTCCCGGGCCAGTCGCCGACCAAGGTCGGGGAACAAGCAGCGTCGTGGGAGACGACACCGCTCGACACCTGGACGCTCCTTCCAAGGTAAGAATGTCCGTTGAACTTTGGCAGAAGGAAGTTGACCCGCAAGAGACCTTAGGCAGGCCGCGTTGCGCCCTCGAAAAAGGGATTCACGTGCCGGCGGCGGAACACAGCTTACCGGAAACAGTCACGGGACCTCCCCAGGCAGTATCGGGAGGCGAAAAAGAAAAGGGACAAAGAAAAAAGCCGAAATAAAAAAAGGCGAAAGGGGTCAGAAAATACATAGACCGGTGAGGCGCCGCGATCTAGGGAAAGCCCAGCTCGTGCTCTAACGCGTTTCCACCGTGGACCGGCAAGAGAATGGGATGCGACCTGAGAGACTCTGATTCTGAAACCTATGGGGGAAGGGTGTAAAGGAAGAACCTACCGGGAGAATTCATCAAAGGGAAAAAAGACAACCAACGGAGTGGTAAAAAGAGGAGAATATCTTTAACACCAGCACCGGGGGCGAGGCAAAAACGACGACCAGTAGGATAGGTCAAATCTCCACCAGCGCAAGCACCAGCTCAGGAGGCCGGAGCCATGTAGACGGAGGGAAGGGAGGTAGAGGAGATACTTGACTGGACAGATAGAAGGAGAATCACACCGCCACGTATGGTCGGGGAAAACAGGAGGAGTTCGCCGTAGAAAAGCGCTTCCTTATAGCACGGGCGGTAAGAAAACCGCGGAAAAAGAGAAGGGCCGGGAACCGTTCGCGCGGTAACGGTAACACAAGAGGCAGGGTAAGAAAGACGGCACGGAAAGCAAAGCCGCCTTCGCATCGTTTTCCCCGGAAAAAGCAGAGGGAAAAGACACGAGGAGTACCTTTGGGGGGGTCAGACTTCCCTTTCTGTACGTGAACTGGCCGGAAAGACAGTCCTGATGGGGATGTGAGTACATGCGGGTGATCAGCGCAAGGCGCTGGGAGATTTACAGGCACAAAAGAAAAGCGACGCGAAAATGGCGAGGTCTGGCCAGGGGAAAGAAGCCGGGGTACGATCACCCGACCAGCCGAAAACCGGAAGACAAGAGAGGACTGCCGACCCAGCCTCACCGAACAACCCTACGCAAGATGTCAACGACAAAGACAAGGAGATAACAGATCCGTAAACTCCTCTCAGTACCCCCGACTGGATAAGGAAAAAATAACCCACCCGCCCGAATGTCCAAGAACGCCCATCAAAGGAAAAAAACACTCCCCACAGATGGCCAGCGGAACGCCGAGAGACTCTGGTACTTAAAAGGGAGTCCACTCAGACCAAAAAAAAATTACGGTGCAGGAAAAAAAGAAAAGAAAAAAAGACCCGAGACGGACTCTTAAAAACCGCTTTAAGTTGTCCCAAGACCTCATACGCAACGAACCCGGACCATGAGGAAAGCTAACTTAAACAACTCGAAAAAACACCAAACTAATAATACGGCTCCAACGTAGAAAACTTTCAAGAGCCGGCTGGCCCCCACGCTCCGACGACAAGTGAACACATTACGCCAAAAGGGACCTGATAGAAGGGCAAAAAAAAGAGTATTCCGACCAACAGCAGCTTGAGTCTGGTTGGCAGCGGGGAAGTTCGAGAACTTGGCTAAATTCGGCTGATCAGCAACTACAGGTGAAAAGTTTTTAAGGCCTGAGGGAGGGGATTACAGTGCTCCTCACAGGGCCGCCGCCGAACGGGGAAACCCGCTGCACTGGCGCGGACATGGAATCCTTGGAAGCTTCGAAAAAGGCCGAAGTGCGAAAAACGTTCGGAAGCCACGGTCATTACTGCCTGGGGGAAAAGGAGCCGAGGAGAGGAGGAAAGCGGCGAAAAGAAGGGGAACAAGCTGGACGTTTAAGTGAAGAACGCGCCCGCCATCAAGCCGATGGAGGAGGCAGGGGGTGCGATGGCGGTCCTAAGTTGGGGGTGCTGGGCGTCACTCTGTTAAAGGGCAGATGACACGGTCCTCGAACTGTTCCGCCACACCCAAACAACACCACAACCACACCTAACTTAGAGTCCTATCCCGGCAAACCGGAACTTTTAAGTACCAAATCAACAACAGGAGGGGAGATATATATAAATTTAGGAAAGTAGGACTTCGTGTTGAAAAGACGGACAGTGGTCCTCCGTTCAGTTCCCGTGGGGTGTGGTTTGTGGGAGGGGCAAGTTCTACTTCCGTGACAAAGGTAGAAAAGAAGAAGACAAAGACCAAGAAAGACCCAGACAAGAGCTGTGCTGCGGGAGCTTCGGCAAGAAAAGCCAAAAAATGCCCTATGACGGGCCTTTACAAGCGGAGCCAAACACATACAAAGAGAGACCGACTTCTTCCCTAAGTCAGAAGTGTCCGGATTGTTCGGGGGGCGCGACACCCAGTCCAAGGGCTGCAAAAAAAAAAAAGCAGTCAAGGCGAGGGTCAAATTTAAGGAAAAAAAAGGTAGGAGAAAAAAGGACGGACAAAAGGCTGAAAGGGGAAAATTAGAAAGTTGGGGGGCACAGATCGCGCGGCGGGTCACAGCCAAATGCATCGAACGGCACAGAAAACGGAGGCGGTCGAGGAAGACACTGCCGGTTGTTGTTTGAGAATCCGGTCAAAAGTTTGAGAAAACGCGGGTACAAGGGTGGGTGTAGGTCCAGGTTTGAGGCCGCCCAGGGGGGACTCAAGGGGTCGGCAGGGCTGCGCAGTTTGCGATATCGTGGCTTGTTTTGTTAAGCGGTTACGATACGAAAAGAAATCATTGGTCGTGGAAAGAAGAAGGGGCGTGACACCACAGGGAGGTGGGGCGGTAACCGCGGGTCGGGAGTCAGAACGTTCTCCGCGGCACCGGGGACATCGTAGGCAAGTGGTTTCCTTGGAGGAGTCCATTTTCATCTTCGGAAAAGAGAGTGCCGCGGGAGGGGTGCTTGTAAAGAGGGGAAGGGCTGAGAGGGTGGAAAGGAGACTTGTGTTCTGGCCGCGAAGATGGTCGGGGGGTAGTGGGGGAACGGATGCTCGCCGTCGTTGCAATTCCAAAAACTGGGAAACGGGGTTGGGTTTGGGCTGGCAGAGGTCGCTCGGTCTAACACTCTTACCGGTTTCGGTCGCTGGTACTCCCGTCCGGCAGCTGCCACCGCTGGACATGAACATCCAGAAAAAATTCCGGCGCGACCAGCAGAAAGAAAAGACGCGGCAAAAAACGCAGGGACCGAAAATCAAAAAAACTGGCCGCAGGAAGGCAAAGACCATCAAAATTGAACCACAAGGGAACGTAGTTTTGACCTTCCGTGAAAAGGATCACTCGCAGCAAAAAAGAAAAAAGCCAAAAAAGGCAAAAAGGGCCAGAAATGAAAGTGCAGTCCTGCGGATACCAAAGAAACGACTACCGGCAGTACGTCAGAAACGGGCGCACCGGGCATAGACTCGCCGGCAGAACCGGTGAATTTACAAGGCGACCGCGGGGATCTATAATCGCGGCGAAAAAGGGGCAAAACGGCGGAAAAGGCGAAGGCGATCTAAGAAGCTATCTCGAAAGCGACATTTTTCTTAAACGATCCCGAGCTATCTGTGATAACTCGGCGCGATGTTATGGAACAGAGGACCGTGGTACGAGAGTTCCGAAGGGGGGCCTCGAATGCGAAGAAGG
>Ga0179593_1678892_pt1 | contig 10992 bp, 11 predicted proteins | sample CZODoug2_1_08_16_FD_185931 | JGI IMG/M metagenome (GOLD analysis project Ga0179593, IMG submission 185931) | Vadose zone soil fungal communities from Angelo Coast Range Reserve, California, USA - CZODoug2_1_08_16fungal (PacBio error correction) | ecosystem: Environmental > Terrestrial > Soil >...
GCGCGAGCCGTTAAAAGAAACACTGCCTGCTGCTAACCAAGTCCTTCAAAAGGAGCAAGACCGGCCCTTTCTCGCGCGCATAACACCTAAAGCTTGGAAGGGAGACGCAATTAGGGAGTGGGTCAAGGGTCGGTTGGTTTTTTATGGTGATTAAAATTGTCTTCCCGAAGGAACAACCTTACAACTAACCTCAAACGGCGAAAAAAAAGAGGTAAAGAATCCGAAGAGGCTAAATGGACCGACTCCGTGCTAAAAGATGGAGAAAATCTTTACCTCCCTCGCAGGGGGTTGGAAAGGGAGTGGGGGGTAATTGCGCGGCCCCAAACAACGGGAAAAAATCCGACCTCTGCGCGAGCGGAATAGGTTTGAAAAAGGATCGAAAAAGCCATTAGCGAAAACCTCGTTGCTCTCGCTGCCACGTCACCGAGCTTCATCGGCGTCCTCTAGGTCGCAAGAGACGAGAGAGAAACCGGGAGCGCTCGCCAGCCGCGCAGCAGCAATCAGGGCACCAGGAAAGAGGCTGGGCGGGTCGAGCCGTATCGTCGAAATTCTTCGAGGGCAACGGAAGAGACGGGGAGCAAAAGGGGGTAAGTCTTCACCGAGAAGCGTCCAAAGCACAAACTTCCTTCCCAACGACCTTTGGCAAAAACAGAATCTCTCTCAACAACGAGGCTGAGAACCCCTGAATCAGAAAAAAAATTGCCCTTTGGACCGCCACTCCGTTTGGCGGGGGGACCTTAAGGGGAGGATCGGCGCCGCGAAGAAAAGGGGAAGACTAGTCCCAATTGGTTTCCCTTACTCGGACGTGGAAAATGACAGGAAAAAACGCTATTCGAAAAACTAACTGATTCCTTAGGTCTATTCCTGGAGGCCCTGAGAGCCTGACGGCCGCGGCAGAGAGGGAAACTGGTGTGGGCGCCTTGCGTCTATCGGGAAGTCCAAACCGAGAGAAGAGGACAGGAACGGTGGCGCTCCGCAAAAAAGGGATGCTTTCCCTCGCGCCTTCCATCTCGAAGCCGAACCCTGAAGCGAGAGAATAAAAGGGTCACTGGATCCCGGAGCGTGGCTGGCCAAATTTGTTTTCCGGGCCCCAACTCCCTGCCCCTGCGAACTTGCGTTAAGCAGGGGCAGCTGGGAAAAGGGGGATCGAGGAGAGTAAAGGGGTACGACACCTTCATGAAGCGACGGCGGGAAAAAAATGGGGGTTGTTAGGTCATGGGGGTTACTGGGGAGTAATTCCCAAGAAAAAACCTACAACTACAACTATCACCTGATTGCAAAAAGGGGAGGGCAGCAAACAGTTTGCTTTGTTCGGTCCGATGCAAAAACGGAGGGTGAAAGGCATTGGCCGCGAACCGGCCTGCCCGGGCTTTCACTTAGAGGGGGGAGAGGAAGAAGAAACTCGAAGCAGAAAAAAACGCGAGCTGTTGGTTAACAAAGGCTGGGGACTTTCTAAGCCTGGGTTGGACTTGGAGGGCAATCGTGGAGGAAATGTAAAAAGCGGACTACTTGAAGTTTCTGAAACAAAGGGGATTCCGCTGCGCGTCAAAAACTTGCCGGAAGATCAGTGGTAAAAAGAAGGATCGAGTAGGGAAGGTCCCTTGACCGCGACGGGTGTGGCAAAAAACCCAAAAGGAGTTCCTCAATGCCGAACGCAAGACGGGGAAGAGCGAAGAAGGGAACGCAGGAAAAAAGGGGTTGGGGGGGTTGTTACTCGCGTCGAAGACGCTGGGCGCCCTAACAACAGCCCCCAACCCAACGACATTGGAGAAGAGTTCTGGGAAAAAGAAAAGGACGAACCCTGCCGGCTCATCACTAAAAAAAAAAATAGCCGAAGGGTCGAATATGGCTCCTTGGGCCTGGCGGCCACACCGACAGGTGAGTCAAAACTCAAAAAACGGCGCTTCAACAAGTCAAGTTGCAATCGTTTTTGGAGGGTTGTTTACGCTGGAGTAGAGGTATCCCTCAACAACAAAACAACCGACTAAACAAGAATGAAGGGGGGGAGGGGGGGAGGACGGCCTGAGTGTTCCCCGAAGCTCTAAGCCAAGCAGGCCACCTCGATGCCCATTAGCGCTTGTGAACCGCCGCTGAGCAGAAAGAAAAGGTCTCATCCCTATCGTCTAAAAGGACGGAACGGCTCCGGGGCTGAGCGCTGCAGACGTGCAACAGGGAATCCCACATCAGGACCAAAGGATACTCTTGGAACCGACGAAAAGCAAACGGCGGAGTCTCTTTGTCCAAAAAAAGAGGGCCATCTCCACGCATCGCATGAGGCTCAGTGCGGTGGCAACGTCGAGAAGAGGGTAAGGAACGCTAAAGGGCCCGAGCCCAGACCGAAGGACGCGCTCACTATACGGGTGCGCGAACAGCTCTACGGCACGCAACACCGAGAGAGGAATCATAAAGAGATACTCCACGCGAGAAAGCCCGGCTACTTCCTAAGCGTGAGAAGGCGTTTTCTGCGCGTCTGCATCAGATCAGTGCTCATGGTCGCGGAAGTTCCGAAAAAGGTTCAAAAGAGAAGAAAAGAAGTCCGACGCACATCTGGCATGGGAGCAGGGGTGGAGGGAACGATTTCGGAGAGACTCGCTCGAGTGGCACTCGCATCGACAGGCCCAGAGGAATAGGCGGGAGGGTAAACGAGCCGCTTCCGGATATACTAAAAAAACGACCCGCAAGCCTGTCTCGAGGGAAAAGCAAACGCTAAGGCCTGGCCTCGAAAGGGACATGGTCGAAGCTCTCAACCTCTGGAAAAGTTAAAAAACGGCAATGGGTCATGTCGCAGAATCTCAAGGCCGGTGGCGAGCTATCAAGAGAAGAAGGCCCGCGGAAGGTTCAACAGGGGGTAACCAGCAACAAGCTTCCGAGACGACAATTAAGGCATGGTGATCGGGCACGAGGTCTTCTCTATAGTTGTACCGACGGATAGAAAAAGAGTCGTGAAGAAGGGAAGGGGGGGGGAAAGACGATGGGAAGAGATCAAAAGTAGATGGGAAGGACTCGGACAGGATGGATCGATCCGCGATCACGAATGAAAAGTATTTCTATCTTTCACATAAAGCCCGACGATCCGAAGGTCTAACACCATGACTGGGAGGTGAGAAACATCAAAGGAAAAGGGGGGAGAACCGGGAAGAAGCGACACAACACAAAAAACACCCCCACCCCCAAAAAAAAAAAAAAAAAAAACAAAAAAACACCCACCACAAAAAAAACACCCCAACCCCCCAACAAAACCAACAAAGAAAAACCAAAACAAAAAAACCAAACAACCTCGAAAACAAAAACTTAGTAGTATGAAAGAATAGGATGAAAGGAGGCTAAAGAACTGGGAAGACGCTATTTGGGCCTTAACTACAGCATTGGTACCGTGAAAGGGAGGAGGTCAGATGAGGAAATCAAACTGAGAGATGATCAGGGGATCGCTAGTTCTCGCAAATTCAGCCGATCAAATCGGGAATCCCCATTTCGGAGATCGTCCTTGTCCCCGGACGACACGCTGAAGGAAAAAAGCTCAGAAAAAACTGGAGAAACCCCGCGGAATAAAACATCAGGAATGATGGCAGAGAGCCCGGCCTGTGCTTCTCGACGGGACCAGGTCCGCGAGAAAGAGAAAAAAAACTCCTGGAAACGAAAAAACACCTGGAAAAAAGGCGGCTGAGCCAGCTCAGGCAAGGAGTAGAGAACAGAAAAGGGTTTGAGCAGCGCGACCGCGTTTCTACTGCGTTGTCGAAGGCCGAGAGGGGGGGAAACTCGAAAGGCGAGGGAGGAGGAGGGGGTTTGTTGGCAGTGGCGGGCGGCCGCAGACCCGTTAGCCGTGGAGAAAACAGGTATCAAAGATCCGCTGTCAGCGGAGGGCTAGGAGGAAGGGGAAATAGGAAGAATCAAGAAGAGCTCTACAAACAAGAAGGACCGAGGTCGGACAGGGTGAATGCCGAGTGCGTAGCACACGCCGAGGGGTCGTCGAAACCCGAGAGAAAGATGGAGAAAAGGGAATAAACGAACGAAGGGGAAAGACTAATTATTGGTAGTCGGGGAGGGTCGAAATGAAAGCGATTGTCTCTATGCTTCGCGGGACGCGGGGCTTTGGGGGAAGTTCCGGAGAGGGGATACCTAGGTGAGAGGCGCAGTTCTCCGGGGTCAGAAACCGAGCGGATACTCGTAACCGATGCCTAGTTTGAGCTTTAACTCGAAAGGGGGGCTAAGAAAAGGGGAGAGGTGTGGAGGGGGCCTGACGGGGGATAGCTAAGGAAAAACACGAAGCGCCGAGTTTGAGATGGGCTCTTCGTTTTTAGGCAAAGGGGGTTCCGGAATAGTCTCTGGGGGGAGCGGGAAACCTGTCTATCATCGTCCTCCCCCCTAGAGCCTCGTGAGGGCAACGGGAGGGGGATACAGAGTCAGAAGGAGTCATGAAAAGGGAGATAAGAACAGCGGTTAATTCTCTCACGTGCGGATCGAGGGCGCTTGATGTAGAGATAGGGAGGAGAGAAGGACTCGAACCACCAGCACTCCAAATGTGCGTTAGGTTGTGGTTGGTTGTTTTTAGGCGGGATCCCTCTTCCCTAACCTTAACAAGACAATCTTGAGGGGGGGGAAGGACGAGGCGAGACAGAATGAAACGCTGTTTGGCTGCCAGGGGGGAAAAAACTGCGCCAATCGAGTCGACCCCTTCTTCTCTCTCAGCTTGGGAGGAGGAGGAATAAAAAATTTCTTGGAAGGGGGGGAGTTGGGGGGAGAAGGAAGGTTTGTTGGGGGGGGGGGTTGGTGTGGATGTAGGGGCATCACCGTCGTCGGACCTAGGACGTAACGTAAAAAAAGAACAATGGGACTACAAGGAGAGAAATGACGGCGTGAAAGAGTGAAGGCCGAGGGGAGACCGGGAAAAGTCCCTCAAGGGCCAGGAAGGTTCCCACTCCGAGCGGTTCTACATAATCTTCAGGGTTAGGAAAGCGAGGAGAGGAGGGGGAATAGGAGGAGATGGTGTGAAGAAGAAAAGTAGAGATGCCCTACCCACAACCATGATTCTCCATATGAAAGTACAAGACGAGAAAAAAAAATATGGGGTGAGGTAATATCGCGCGCCGCTAGCGGAGAGGAGAAAATAAAAAGAGAAGGAAGGGGGTGCACGAAAGGAAGGAGAGTTAAGAAAGGACTGGCAACAATGAGAAAACCCCTCCAAGAACTGGAAGTTCTCTGCGGCTCAGAACACCGGAACACCGGTTTGTCTAGAGCTCAAGAAAAGGGTTAGGTGTTATTTTTTAGTGTGTGTGGTTTTATTTTGGAGATGAGGCCCCTAACAAGAGGAAAAATCCGACAAACGGCGCAAAAAGACGGAAGAAGTGACGAGGAAAACTTGGGAAAGGGGGAACGAGGAGCCGGCGCCGGAGGGTGTGCTTTCTAAACCGCGCCAGCGTGAAAGGGAAAAACTGGAGGCCGTGGGGGGGACGTAACAAATCTATTGGAAGGGGAAACCGAATTTAGTGAACCGGAAAGTCGCGATAGAGATGTACTTGTGCGAGAATATAGGAAAGGAAGGGGCATGGGGCGAGGGAGAGTAAACCTTCACCGGTTAGAGCAGAAGACGTGCCTCTCTGAGCAGACTGAACGGAAGACGGAAAGTTAAAAAAAAAGAAGACGCATCTCCAGCAGAGGAAGACAGTAAGATCATTCAGCTCATTAATATCAAAGAAGTGTCTGGGGGAAGGGGATAGAAGATTAGGGAGCTTCATAAAAAGAACTATCAGGGTTTACTCCTTAGAAATCTGCAGATCTTGAGCACGGGGGGCTAAATCGGAAGTAAAAACCTCTCAAAAAGAGCTGGAGGACTCCGGAAGAACCTAGCTATCTAAGACCACAACGGGGGAGATTCTGGAGGGCCTTTTGAGGCAATAGCCTTGTGTTTCTCTTTTTGTACTTATTCTTTCTGCTAGTAAAGGGAGGGCAGAATTACACCTTGGTTGCCACGCTGCCCACTTCTGAATAAGGCCTATCTCCGAGTACAATCGACAAGGAAGAAGATCTGGTAGGGGGTCAAAAGAAAGTAGACTTACTTCTCGGGTTCGAGGAGGGGACGAGGTGCGGCGACTTTTCACTCTCGTTCAGTCGCGACGCACTGCAGTCGGGGGGGTTGAGAAGAGCAAGAAAAGGAAAAAAGTTCATCTCCTGGCCATCTGAGAGGAGATCAGGAAGAACCCTCCATCTCCTCTATAAATTTCCGGGGAAACGAAAAGATAAAGGGGGCGGGAAGACTTCGAATTGGGGAAAAAGAGGAACGGGCCCAGGGAGAGGGGGGGTAACTCTTGAGATGCAAGAGGGATGGAAAAGAAACGATCACCGCTTGGAAAGAATCTCACGTCCGTACTGTAGGTGCGGCCGGTTAGTGGGGGGGGGTTGACATGGGGAAGTGGGGGAAGAAATAATCAAACCAAAAAAAACAATAAAATAAAAACTTATCCCCCTAATGCGCGCCGGCGTCCGCCGAAAAAAAAGGTGGGGTGTTCTGAAGGGAAGAAAGGTAGGGAGGGGGGAGCACATTGGAGGAAGTTCGTTCCCCCGCCGAACGGAAGGTGGAAGTGGTGTGCGACGTCCGATAAGATCTACTATTACGAAAAAAGCGACTGCTGTTGTGTACGCTGAAGGCGATATGGAGAGGTGGGCATCTATAAGGGGCGGAAAGGATGAAGAAGGGGGGGAAAGGGGGCTCCTGCCAGCGTTAACGAAGACTTGCCGAGCTTTTCTCCCTCGCTCGATCTGGGAAGACGAGAATCCCTGGAAATTGAGGAAAAGCAGAACGTGTTGAAATCTGGGAGCAGCCGCAAACAGGAGCCTTAGAATTAAAGACAAGAGGAGCAGACTACGTTGTTTATTTTTTCAGTTGGTTACGTCGCTAGGTGACGTCGGTGTGACAACCTAAAACAAGGTGTCGAGGAGCGCTGCACCCACACCGCGACAAGAGGCCGGAAAGCAGAAAAAAAAGCTTCTCGACCTAATGTCGATCGGAACGTGGGCCGGACCTGAAGGCAAACCCGAAAAGGAAAGAATCTCGAAGGGAAAACAAGGAGGGGGAGAGGGGGGTTGGTTGGGAACTTAGTGAAAGGATCAAAGGAAAAAAAAAAAAACTAAAACTACAACCTAACTAATGTATCGGGGGTGAGAGGGAAAGGAGGCATGGGACCCCAAAGGAGAGAGCCAGAATCCAAAAGAATAGCGAAAGAATGAGAGTTGAACCGCTCTCTTGGATCTGACAGCGGAATGAGAAACAGTCGACTGAGCCATAGGGTGCGGCCACCACGTCGCGGCCTTCGGGCTTCCTCTTCGCGAGAAGCACCTTTATCCCCAAGAGGTAAAGGGTCTAGAAAGACTTGCTGAAGAAAATCAAGGACCATCTCAAAGCAAGATGGAAAAGAAAGGAGATTTTACCGCTACTAAAGAGGCCAGAGGGGCATAGGGAAGAGGGAAGACGAGAAAAGGAGAGATAGTCCCCTAGAATCCTCTTCCCACCGGGGCGAGACTCCTAAAGGATAATTCACAGGAAAGAACCTATAAATCTAGGAAAAGAAAAACATTGGGGGGCCTGCAAGCTATCACTAGTCTGGCAGAAAATCGAGAGCTACAAGGGATACTTCTCAAGGAAGGTACAGATGAAATAGAAATGACCGAGCAGCAGAAGATCGGGGGAGGAATGTTCTCGTCCTTCCAAAGTCGGCGTGGTGCTAAAACTCGTCGAAAAGTCGACAGAAAAGAAAGGGGGGAATGATGCTGCTGGGATGAAAAAAAGAGGAGTTAGGGGGGGAGAGAAGGATTCAGAGGAAGAAGGAATCGAAAACACCAGCGTCTACCATCTCGATAATTTGATCCAGCTTTTATAAAGGAGTCTAAGCGCGAGAAAGGAAAAAACGCCCCCTCTGAAACATAAAAAAAAAGCAAGCTCATCTCCTTTCTGAGATGTCGGCAAACTCGCGGAGGCTGGAAAAGGAGAAGGAGAAAAGAAAGAATTGAAGAGGGACTAGCGCTGTAAAAAAATCATCTCAGCCCTGGTCATCGGGGGAACTAAGGACGCCGCTTGTCATAGAAGGAAAGGGCCTGACTGAGGGAAAGAAAGCACCTTCATAGTGTAAGAGACAATTAACTGGGGTTATTCTCCTGGCTTCTCGTACCGGTAACTGGGTTGGGACGGAGGCCGATCCGAGGAGGGGGGTCTGGGGAAAAAAGGAACCTAGGAGACGACCGGTTATCAAAAGCATAACGGCAAGAAGGGGGGAGTTCCTCGAAGAGATCCCTCTTATAAGAAGAACTAAGTCTTCTAGGGGATATAGGAATATGAACCCGACTATAGAGGTGGGTTGGGGGGGGGTTTTGGGGGGGGTGGGTGGGGTGTTGGGGTTTTCTACACCTGCCTGAGGAAGGCTACACATCGAGGGGAAAAATTCTAAATGGATTACAAACACTGTAGATGAGAAAAAGAGAATATGGGAAATGATCCCTGCTCTCCCAGAATTCGACTTTTTCGGCGCACTCAGCTTTTTCCTTCTTAAATCGTCGGGCGGAATTCCAGGATAGAGAAAAACTGGAGGGAGAAAAATTGGGGAGGGAGGGGCTTCTCTATTCAAAAGAATCAGACCGAAGAAAAAAAGCTAAAAAAGAGGGATCAAAGGACTCAAATCTTCGCTTTTCCTGTCACGACAAAGCTCCCGTTAAGACCAGCATAGAAGACACGGTATCTGGAAGCACACAACAAATGACAGGAAATTCTTTCCTGAGGACGCGGCATGTTGGAGGGAAGAAGAACACCAGGTCTACCAGAGGACGTAAGAGGGGAGGATGAAAACACCCCCGGGCCGAGAGAGGGGAGGATAAGAAAAAAGGGAAGTCTCTTAACTCGAAACGTTTGAGAAGCTTCGCCTTCCGACGTTCGAAGGGGGGGTTGAAACAGAGGAGCACGCGGGAGTCGCTTGCGGTATTTGGAAAAGTTGGGCGACGCCGCGCTCGAGCGCCGATCGTTGATAAACGTACTTCGGATCCAACGAAGAGGGGGGAAAAAGAGCGGGGAGAGAGGCGATGTCCGGGACGGGCCTCTCTCCTCTTACAGAAAAGAGAAGAAAGCATCTCCAAAGAAAGATCGTCTACTAGGGGGAAATAGGGCCGTGCACAAAAGATTTTGAGTCGAAGCTCCCTCTCCAGGGTGCTTCCGCGCGCATAAAAACCAGACTGGGGGGGGGACGGCAGAGGGGGGGGGTTCTATTATATTATCCGTTAGGCTGAAAAAGCGCGTGGGGGAAAAGCTTCCGTAGCTCTGTCACCCCGTATAGGTTGCTGAAAAGAAAAAGGACGGAGAAGGGGGGAAATCTGTATACTCAGGGAAAACGGGAATATGGGGAGAAGAGGAGGGACTTCTCAGCGATAAGCACTTAACTGAGGAGAGGGGAAGGGACTCCATCTCAGAGAAAGTTAGGTCGCGAGGGAATTCTTCAAAACCTTCAGAAAGTCGGGGTGAGTGGATTGGGAAGTTGGGGGAGGAAATTAAAAATCACGACTCAAGAAAGTACCGCCGGGTTTCTCATCGTTTGTTCTACGAGAGAATTAGGAAAAAAGTGAGGATGCTATTTCGATCATAGCGCGGCAACGAAACTATGCGGAGAGAGGTTTCGCTATTTCTATTTATAAGGCTTTCGGTAAAATTTGCCTCAGCCTCTAAAAAAAAAGAGAGGGATTTCAGGGGAGTTGGGGGGGTGGGGCTTTCTTGCCCTCTTCCCTACTTACAAAAGAACCTAGCGGGGGTGGGAGGTCCTCGAATCCTTCGAGGCACAAAGGTACAGCTGGTGAGGCAATGTCCGCCAGGAGGACAGTCTCTTCGCCCTCCTCGCGCAGCTTGGGGGAAGTCTTTGACTTCATAGGGGAGGACTTTTGGAAAGAAAAGATCACAGGGGGGGGTTGGGGGGGTTTTTGAGGTTGTGAGTTGTCCGAAAATCGTCCTTCTTACCTAAAAGCACTTAAAAAAGAAAAAAAAGGTGTCTGCAAGAAGAAAGAGAGTTGCTCTTGAGGTAACGGGAAGAAAAACCTTACAAGAAGGGAAGTTAGTCCAATCTCCTCCTCTAGGCGACCAGATCTTCCGGCACTCTCCGGGGAGGAGGGCGAAGAGTAATCAAAGGGAAAAGGAGGGGAAGGGGTGTGAAGGGGGACACATGGAGGAACGAAAAAACCATGCTGAAAAGAAGATCATTACCTCCTCTAAAAAAGCCGTCTCCTGAGGGGGGGTTACTTAATAGTCGAGGGGAGCTTATAAAGAAAAAAAAACCAGAAGACGGAAGCAGAAAGGCCGGCTGCGTGAGCCCCCTTCCGTCAAATGCTAAAAAACTAACTCAGCCGGGAAAAAAAGGGAAAAAAAAACTCAGAAAGGGTGATTTCGACGACAACCGAAGGGAGAAGTGGAATTGTGGGGTATTTTTTTTGGGTGGGATGACCTACAACTGAAAAAAGAACTTAACAAAACCTCAACGGCGCACCGGGACTCAGAACCTTTGCTATTCTTACGACAAAGCGGTGCGCGACGAGCTGCGCGAAGATGGTGTCAGAAAAAGAAAAGCGTAAGACATCCGGGGGCCTGCCTTTGTGGAGGGCCTTTGCGGAACCACCGAGTGAGGAGTCCCCACACTCGAGTCGAAGACGGAGGGGGAGAAAATAGGGAGGGCAATTTAACGGTTGAGGCAGAGGACGCGGAGGGTCCATTAGGAGTTTCCCGTCGGTTGCTGGGGGGGGAGCGGGAAAACCAAAAAAAGAGGCGGGGGAGCGTCAGGCCAGGAAGAGAGAAAAAGGAGAAAAAATGGGTCCGGGCATTCCAGCCGCGAAAAGTCAGTCGAGAAAGTCCGAAGTAGCAGCAAAAGAAGGGGAGAGGAAGGTTAAACAACTTAGAAATTCGGAAAAGGAGAAGGAAAGGCACCCATTTGTACACGTCCTTCACGAGGGCAGAGACGAAGAAAAGACGTCAACCTG
>Ga0179593_1378956_pt1 | contig 10991 bp, 8 predicted proteins | sample CZODoug2_1_08_16_FD_185931 | JGI IMG/M metagenome (GOLD analysis project Ga0179593, IMG submission 185931) | Vadose zone soil fungal communities from Angelo Coast Range Reserve, California, USA - CZODoug2_1_08_16fungal (PacBio error correction) | ecosystem: Environmental > Terrestrial > Soil >...
GGCGGGGGTGAATGAGTAGGAACCAAGGGGTAGTACGACAGGACGGTTTCAGCCGCGCACAATCACTACCAAAAAAAAAACCACTGTGTGAACTAGGAGTAAAAGATATTGCAGTAGGGAAGAGTGCAAGGGGGAGGGAGTGGGGGGGGGGGGGGTAACAAACAGTGCAATGACGCTCAGAGTCGGAGCAGAATTGGCGGAAAAAAGGCGATGAAAACTCACTCGCAGGCAGCTGCAAGGGGGGGGGGGGAAGGGACATCAGTTTGTAAATGTGGCGAAAGACCCTCTGCAACGCCCCTTCACGGAAAAGAAAGGGTCTAGGGAATCAGAAGCCAGATCAGGCAGGCTTTATTGAGTAAGGCGGAACCTTCTAGACCTCTTTCCCCAAGCAGAACCTGGGGAAATCAAGCGGAGGCTAACTGAACAAGAGGCAATAGCTGGGAGATGGCGAGCAAACAGGCCCAATGGACTATATCACAAAAACCCCTGTGGCGGGCAGGATAATCTCAAAAACAAAAAAGGTGAAACTCGGAGATGACATGCCTCGACCTAAACAAGAGATCTGATCTTGCACCAAAGGGGGAAGTCTCTACAGTGGCAGGGGAGCACGAGACCAACTCCGGGCTGAGAGTGAGAGTAGTATTGTGCGGCGGGATGTGGGAAAAAGGGGAGTTTAAGTACCAGAGGGATACTGGGAGGGAGGACGACATGTCCACAAATCACATGGTGGGCCGCCGTCGCTCTAAAACTGGGAAATAATCTGTCGAAAGCGTGGAAGGGGCATCAGTGAATCGGTTGGTTAGGGGTGAAAAACGCGACAAAGAGAAGAGTGAGGTTAAGGAACAACTCGATCTAGGAGTAAAATAACCGGATCAGAAGAACACAAAAATCTCCAAAGACCACGGGATGCGGGGGGAATCAAAAGATGGACTTGCAAGGGGGACCGGGAACCGTGGAAAATAGGAGGTAGGATGTGGATCTCGTATCTCTACTCTGTAAACGAAGCCAGTGTGAAAACCAAGCAATTAAGGGAAACTCAGAAGGGAGGACTAACTAATGGCGAAGGAAGATCCGAATAAACCAAGAAAAAGCGGGCAAGCTCCTGCATGGTCATCATTGCCTACAGGGAAAGCTACCTGAGGCCTTAGTAGGGGGGTCGTGACGAAAACGGTAAAAGAAGGGGGAATGGAAAAGACTGTGATAAGATTTCATGCCGTCGCTAATGTCTGTCGGGATGCTAGAGAAAGAACAATTTTAGCGAATTTTGGTAGGAAAGGGAACTAGATAAGAAGGTTGTCGGGGAAGGGGGGGGTAGATAGCAGAGTATACCGGGTCGTGACCGTCGGCGTCAGCAACTTCACAGAGGGAGGATCAAAGAAAGAATAAGACTGGGTAATAGCGAGGGGAAAATCCAACTCGGTGCGACTGATTTCCTAACGGAGACGGGGCAGACGATGACGGAACAAACTTGAGGATTTATTCAGAAGGCTTAGGGAGTGTAGACAGGGGACAATAAAGAGTCTATATTGAAAGGCAAGCGCAGAAACGTAAAAAAAGGGTCGAACCGTCATCAAAAAGAGGCAGGAAAACCGAATTGTTGTAAACGATGGGAGTTAGAGTCCGTAAAAGGGCCGCAGGATGGACGTCGGGAGAAAAGTCCGATGAATCAGCCGCTCGAAAATGAAAGCAAGCCGAGAGCAAAGCCTGTCCTCCTACTCAAGGGGGATACGCAGGAAAGCCCTGAGTGGGGAAGGTCCGGAAAAAAGAGATTTTAAACGTGGGTAAACATAACATTCAAGAAAGTCACTTCACTTACACAAAGTGTGTCGAGCGCCATCCGTCGAAAAAGATGCGGAATCGGAGAAGAAAGCGGCGAACAGGCAGAAGGGAAATGCGGTGAGGCGTTCCGGGGGGGAAGTGAAACTGACCCTTGGTGAAGAAATCACCTCTCCTGGCGCTTTTAATAGGTGGGGAAAAGTGGATAGGCCAAAATGGGCGGAAAAGCTTCTGGGGACCTGGGCCGTGAGAAGAGCAAGATGTCGTTCGGCTCATCAGAAACTGACAGACTGGAACTGGAAAGAGAGGATCTATGAAAGCAAAAGAACTAAATGCAAAAAGGGGGGGGGTGGGGCCTGAAACAATGGCGTGGTTGTGTCCTCTCGGCGAGCACGTCTCGGGGCCACGCGCTGACGGCGCAGGAAGAAAAGGGAAATTATAAAGTGAAAAAAAAGGGGGTTTTAGAGTCACGAGGCGCTGCTATAACATGCGACCTCGAAGGGATGGCCGGGAAAAGTTAGAAAAAAATGGCCAAAACAAGAGGGGGCATAGTCCGTGGGTAGACGCTCGGCAACACCCAAGAGTACAACGGCAATCAAGAATGACTAACCCCAAACCACAACAACAAAAAAAAAAGGGTGGTCAATCTCGAAAAACAACACAAAAAGGTATTGAGTAGGTACAAAGGGCGGCAAAAAAGAACGAAACGGGCGGTGTCGAAGAGCCGGCAAGAGAGGGTCGCAAATCGGGTGGCTGGTTTCATCAAAGTCAAAGGGCCCGGGTCTCCAGGGAAAAAGGCTGGTCAACCAGGCGGGGGTGAGGTGAGAAGGGACGAGGGGGAAGAGTCTAAAAAAGAAGGAAACGAGGTCTAATTCACCAAAAACATTGGGAAGACCGGGGAAAATTGCGTCCTGCAAAGCGCGGCCAGTCGGAAACAGGGCAAAGGCAGAGCCGAAGCCTGTGGGAAAGGAAAAACCGCAGTCCTGCAGCACGAGAGACAAGAGAAAAAGTGGAGCAATAGGCAAGGAGGAGATCGAAAGGAGGAAGCATATCATGATAAAGCTAAAAACTAAAATGGAAGAATTTCAGGGAGTGAAAACCAAACAGAGGGGGGAGAAAAAGCTCGCGGAGGAAGGGGAGGATGGGGTCAAGAAAACAAAAGCGGTCACATGAATAAAACCAAGCAATAAAGGGCATTCCGGGACGCAGGGTCGAGAAGGGTTTCTTCTGGAAACGCTGAGGGACTTGAAAAGCACGGAAGAAAAGGCTCAAACGTCACTCTGAGGAAGAGAAAGACTGGCGGTTAGAGTCCACTCAGGGGAGGGGTCGGGGAACAAAAACGTAAAAAGGGGCGAAGGGCCGGTACAAAGAGGGGACTTGGCTTGAAAAAAGAGAGGCCGCGCACAGCGCAGCCTGACCTTTGGTCCGACTTAGAGCCGGGTCTAACCCAAGGGCAAGGGGACGGGAAAGGAAAAAAGCGCATAAAGCCATGGACGGCCGAAGGCAGCTAAAGGCAAAAGCGATGAACAACACGCGGCGCTACAAGATAGCTGGGGGCTTGAACGCAGGCCATGTGTAGAAAGTGTCAAGGGGAGGGGCATAATAGACGGTTCAGTGAAGCCGCGAGGACGATTAGAGCAACGGAAGCTCTGCAGGAGCTAAAACAATGTGATGACGGGCTCTGAAAATAGCTGCATGAGACGGGAAGGGCTCAAGAAGTCGTCAAGACGCGGGAGTTGATGCCTCATTCAAAAGACTACTTGGCAACGGAACCCACCAAGAGGATGAATCTACCGAAAACTGGACGGGAGGGACGAGGAAATTTCACCACAAGGACATGATGAAAAAGAGCGGCGAAGACCCAACATGCGGGGAAAAACTCTGCAGAGAGAGAGCATAAAAAAAAATATGGAAAAAGTGAGGCGGAAAAATAGGGAAAACTCATTAATTAGAAAGACCGGACATGAACGAGTAAGATCAAGCAAGGAAAAAACCAAGGGGCGTTTGCTCGCGAAAAACTAGGAATAAAAGAAAGGAAGGGAGGGAGATGGTCTCGGGACATATATAAAAAAAAAAAATCCGCAACGCTACGGGGGCTCATCAGTAAGGTGTCGAAAAAGTTAAAATCATCGAAGCGGCCATCGCTTTGGTAGTCAAAGGTCGGGCAAAGGCTGGTGACACTCCTCTTAAAATTAGGCAGAGCGAGGTGAGCGCGGCGAACGGAGACAGAATGAGTGAAAAAGGCACGTAAATCTCCAATCAGGGGTAGGAATGACGAATGGGGAGAGGGGAAAATGGCTGGTCCCAGGGGAAGGGCCAGGGCTGAAGGTCGAATATCACATCTGTTTCGGGGGAAGAAAATGCTCTAGTCGTAGCCAACAAGAAAAAAACAAGACGCCAGGAAAAAAAATGAGGCTCTGTCAGAAGAGGGGGAACACGCGGCGATAATGAACTGACACAAAAGGGAAGCTTGTATTAATTGTTCGAAAACAAAGCTCGAGGAAAAAAGGATGAACAAAACGGGAAATGGTATCAAAACACAAACCGATCTGGGATAATAAGGATATAAGGAGATGTTGGACGAGGGGCGTAGAGAAAAAAAAACTTTCCCGTCCACGAAAGAAGGCGCAACCCCGGAAGCGCAGGGGGTGCTAAGACTAGCGAAAGGTGGTGGCAGGAGGAAAGAAACCGCGGCTCTGAACCTCTGAGACGTAAAAAGTCCGAAACTGGGGGAAAAATGTGAGCGAGGCCGTCAAGGAAGTCAGAGAAAGCCGTGTGTCTCCTGCAGTACGCTGGCCGACATTCCCGGATGTCGAGGCAGTGGTGAAAGAAGGGAACAGAGGAGGAGCGGGGGGACCGGGTCTAACACGGAGGAAGGAAATAAGGTGGGAAGAACTTGCTTAAACCGCAACGAGACACACGGGAGGGAAGGCCGGAAGAAAGAAGGGGGAGGTAAGAACCAACATTTAAAAAACAGAGCGAAAAGGAACGTGCCACGGGGAAGACTGGTGAGCCGGGATGGGCGGGAACAAGTCGCACATGGGGGGAATAACGAGGGCCCGACCAGGAGTGCTGGGAAATAAAAATCAAACCAAGTGGGAAAGGGAACCAAAGGGAAAAATACAGAGGAAGAAAAGAGCATTCAACCAAGTTGATGTGTGATGTAGGTCGAAATACCGTAGCGGGCGAAAACCGTGGGCCTGCCAAAAAGCGAGGGTTAACTATACTGTCTGGCTCGACCAAAGAGCATGGTGGACCCCTTGACACAGGAAAGACTTAAGGGTGAAAGGTGAGCCGGTAAACTCGGTCTCCGACTGTGAAGGCAATAGAGGACGGCGTCGGGTGGCGGACCACGACCACGATAGGGCCAGCGCCGACAATATCGTTAGGGAAGGCGATATGGAAATATCTCAACTAGACACAAAGGCGAATGGGTAAACCAGACATACTAAAATACATCCAAAACGCCAAAAATCCAGAGGATGCTTAGACTGACCGATTCTTGTGGGATGACAAAGATCGAAATGATATTCGCAAGACCGGGGCCAGAACTGAAGAGAGATGATCTGTTGAAAAAAAAAAGTTGATGGATAGGGGCGTCAAAAAAAAAAAACCTATTGGTGAGAGAAAGGGCACCAAAAAAGGAAGGGGACGTCAAAACAGACAGGTGAAGAGACTCCTTGAGAACGACCACGCAAATAAGCCTACCAAAAACACAACATGAATGTGTAAGACGATGTCTCCGCGAGTGCCCAAGGGGGCGTTGGAAAAAGGACTCAGCAAGTTCCAGACAGCGGAATTCTGCTGCGCATTAAATAACCCCTCTTGCGATTTGGCGTGAGTGCCTACAGGATACGATACACTAAGAGCGGTAAAGGGTGCAGGGGCATCGGTTTTCAAAAAAGGGGGGGGTGAGACTATCGTCCCAAGGGTTTACCCCACGTAAAAAACCTGGCCCGAAAGGTGTTCAGATCACCAGTTGTTAAGTCAAAGAGCGTAATAGGGGGGAGGGGAAGATGAGGGGGAAGTAACTGCAATCTGGAACCCGCCTTCGGGAACGGAAGTGGAACAGCCGAGAGTCCACACTGAAGTGTGACCACATGGCGGGCTGCACACGTAGAAGGAGCCCAACGTGAGGGGCGGCGGCTAATCTTGCGAAGCGCGAACCGAACCACTGCAAGACGGAGACCGGCAGCGGACATACATGCTTGCAAGGAGAATCGCCAACATATCTTAGCCGTCTCTCTGTCGCAAAAGCGCCCTCTCTCCGTCTCCAGGACGGAGCACGGTTCGCATTAGTGCAACGCGCTAGCCATCAAACTCGACAAGGCGCGGGAATGAGATTCTCTAACCAGGAGTGGGGGCGGAGAAAAAGGTCGGGGATCAGAACGCTAATTCTATACGACTCCACATTTCAACATCACCGAGGAGTGGGAAAGTTAGCTCGCCGAGGTCCGAAATGAGAAGGATCGAATAATACATTTGCGTATTGGTTTGAATTGGTGGACTCGGGAGAAGGGGAAGGCGACCGTGCGGGAAAAAAATAGAGAGGGAGCTGGCGACAGCGAGACCGGATAAGCTGGTAGAAAAAATAAAGAAAAGTCGAAAGCGCTAACGTGAAAAGAAAATCGATGGCGATGACGTGCCGCCCTATGCCAAGGAGGAGGGCGAGTCAGCTAGAGCGCCTGGGAGAGAGCTGGACAATAAGCAGGAGTTGAACCACACGGATAGAAGAGTCGGCAAAAGACCTCTATGGCGCATGGGCTCGGGGGTCACGGAACCACATAAGCAGAAAAGTTCGAAGTTTCGGATAGGGGTCTGCGTCAACTGGCCGAGCACCCACCGGGAAGGCGTGCTGGAGGCGATGCGCGGCACGCGAGTCGCAAAGTTAAGACTTCGGAGAAGTCAGTGACGGTCGCGGAACTAAGGGGAGGTGCTTCCTGATCGACATCACTTTTAAAAGGGAGAGGGTTATTGTTGGATACTCTCTCGTGCAAGTTGTCGATCCGTGTTTTAGACCAGCCGTCTCAAACAAATGAAGGAAAATCTAGGCACCAGACTGGCACGTACGGAAGCATGCGGATGTAAGGCCGGGGCAGATTACCTCATACACCACCGATGGGCAGTACAGGGGGTAGGACTGAGGGCCTTTCGCCTGCTCAAACGGCGATCGAGGCCACTCCGTGAGGAGGGGAGGACTAAGAGGATATGGCGGGTAACGAGAAACACTGAGCCCTCGGAGAGAGCGAGCGTGAGGAAATAGCAAGACCAGAAAGGAACATGGGGGGCTAACACGGCCGCGGAAGCATCTGAAAGGGGAGCGCAGCTTGGGTTGGGACCGAGGCTGTCAGAGGCCGTTAAAAAAAAAGGACTTATGCCTTTCTTACGACACGGTCATCGAAAGGACTGCAAAAAGATACCATCACGCTGGGCAACAAGGCACTGGGGCTCCTGGAGGAGAGTGATACAGGAACCCAGTATTCAGTTCTACTGGGTGAACGGTGGTACAAAGAAAGTTCAGCGCGCGCAATAAAAAAGGGCTAAGGTGGAGCTCCGCGAGGGGAAGGCGAGAAAAACAGGTCGACAGGCGTGAACTACAAGATGGGGTTCACGGACGAACAGGACGCCGCCTGGGAAGGAGTGGATAGTGGTGCGTTATGAAAAAAGGCCACAGCGTGGGTTCAAGAAGCAAGGCCGGGGACAGGGAGCGAACTTGGGGTTTTCGCCGCTGTCGTTGAGACAACGTTCCAGAAATTGCGTGACAAAAAAAATCGGACGTTTTCGCATTGATATCAAGGGAAAATACTGACGTCCGACAGAAAGGGGGCAATACAGACCTGGAAAGGGGAGCTCCCCGGTAGCGCCTGCATGCTAAAAGGAAGGTCATTGACATGAAGGGCAATGTTCTTTACACCAATATTCGGCGGTGTGCAGGGGCTCCGGGGACATACGGCTCTCGGTGGGGTCCGCACGCTTGGCGGAAGAGAAAGGAAAACGGGCTCTACCCGGGTGGGAAATGTCAGAGTCCGTGTGAAACGTGGCTGAAAAGAAGCGGGCTCATTCGAAATCTGTCTGCACCCCTGCCAAAATTGAAAAAAACGAGGGAAAGTTGGAATCCTCTGAATTACCCCAGCCGATTTCTAAAGAGAGGAGATTACGATCCCACCATGTGGTAGATCTGAGCAAAACAACTAAAAAGGAAGTAGGATGTCAAAGTCAGTAGGGAAAACTCACAGGTTCTTTGATCGTCATCACAAGGGGCAGTGTGGAGCAATCCGGGGTGTGTTAAACACGTGCTACAACGGCAACTCGTACGAAATTGCATGCGAACTTCAAAAAAAGGACTCGGTACGGCCAAGACACTCGCCATTGTCCACATGGGGGAGAGGCACCCAAGAGACACCGACTCGACATTCCCAACCGTGGGACACGGAACCAAAGTAAAGGGAAGAGTGAGGACACGGGGCTTGGCACCATCTAAGCCGGGACAGAAGATAAGGCACCAGCCCAAAACGACCTCAATGGGGGCACATTCCAGAGGGCTCGCAGGAAAGGCAGCCGCCGAGCAATCAGCGCTCATGGGTATCGAGGTGGGGACCTTCGGCATCGTCTCTGGGCAGAAGATAAGCCATGAGGCGCTTATCCTCAAAGGCGAACAATATGCAACGAAAGCTCAGCAATTTCAGTCCCAGGCTCACCTAAGAGGAGAACACTGAGAAACGAAACTTCTAGGATTAAAAAAAAGAAACAACAGGCGTGTCATGTGACGGCAGCGCCCTGAAATCCAGTAAAAAAGGGGTACCCCAACCCACCGGACGGAGGCAATGTGGAGCCGCGCGTTCGCTTCATCCACGACGCAGACGTTATTGGCAGGAAACTCGAACGCGAAGAAAAAAAGAAAAGGGCGGGGTATTGAGAACGTCAGGTGCAATTCTAACCGCCCGTCGCAAACGAAGAATAGCCTCAAAACTTGGGAGGAAACGTAATGACTGTCCATCCGGGTTCACCTGCTCAAAAGCAAATAGAAAGAAAAAGGGGACTTGGTCACTTCTGCATGGGGAGCGAACGGTCGGACCACGCACGGCGATGACGGGTCGGAAGAAAAGGTTCATAAGAACTTCGGCCGGAGGCCATAGAACATCAAAAGAGGGGGGAGAAAAAGAGGAGGCGCCCAAGTAAGCGATGGGGACTGATCGACCTCTGTGCGCCCTGGGAAGGGGAAATGCAGGGTGAGTAAAACTATGAGGGAGGAGGCGAGAAGGCTGCGCAGGCACATACCTACAGAAGATAGATGAGGGGGGATCTCACAGCCGCAAAGTTGCTTGTTACTTGATTTATAGAAAAGTTCAGGGTTCGGGGGCGTGGGATCGCCGTTTGCGGTCGCAAAATGGGCGCGTACGAAGCCCGCTTTAACAAGCTGAGCAAAAAAAAAAGTCTGGTGCTGGATGGCTGGAACGTGACAAATAGCATTTGACAGGGGATAGGTCAAAGTCAAAGTCGATGACAGAGGAAGGGAGACTCAAGTTACTGCGAAAGAGTCGTGACGCGGAGAATGACTTTACATCCCGAAGGTTACCTGGACGTGCGGACGACTAAACAGGGATTACATAAAAGCTCTTAAAACGCTAGCATGCCTCGCGCAAGACATCACGAAAAAAAAGACTAAAACATAAAAATTCAAGGTAGGTAGTCTATAGGCGGGAATCACAAAAGAGAGTAGGACAACATTCGGGTCACCTGAAAGTATGTAAGATTTATGCAAGAGACAGGGAGTGAACGACCGCTCCGTGCTCTGGAAGGGAAAAACGTTACCTAAAAGGAAACCTGCTACGACGCGATGTCGTCAGATGGGAGGCGTGAAGATTTGTATACATTAACCATCAGCCGCAACGTATGAAGCTAGAGGAGTGCGCTATGACACAGAGAAATGGAGGTGAGTAACCGACTCAAAAGAGGGGGCCGAGCGCCAGAGACTCGGCTGGATAGTATTCGTGCCGAGAGAGGAAGTGAAACGGAGATTCCTCGCTCTGTTCAACGGACAACATACCGTGCTCTCGCAGGCACTGCCGAAGAAAAGGCAGCGAATTAGCGAACGGCGGACAGGCGTTATCGCGTGCAACCAAGGGGGCACAGGGGTTCATGAGAGCAACGACATCTACCAAAAGTCGTTAAAGGGGGAGGCGCGCTCTCAGCTTGGTCAAGAACCTGGCGCACATGTCGAGTCATCCCGGCCTGGGGGATCCAGAGGGGGAGGGAGGGACTCATCAGTTGTGTGACAACAAGATGTGTGTCTGGCCGTAAGACCTCGGGGGGAGACGAGAGCTCACCAGTAACCAGGGGTATGCTCCGGGGGGAGCGGGCGTAAAATAGACAAGGAGAAATTGTCCAAAGGAAAGTATCGACGGAGAAAGCGCAAAATCGACTTGCGGGTTAGTAGGAGGGGGGGGAGGCGGGGCTGCACTGGGCGTTTCCACCGACCGCTGTTGTAATAATTACTAGGGCGTAAACGACAATAATCTCGATGAAGGTCATATAGACAGTTCATCCATCCAAAGGTCATCGAGCGTGTCGAAAACCATCAGGCGCTTGGGTCAGTGGGAGGGATGACGGGTCAAAACGACCGCAGGTTAAAAAAGCAGGAGAGGGGATCGGTGGCGCTGCGCCGAGATGTCCGCCGACTACGGGGAAATCGTCTTATTATGACAGGCGAGAGCGATGGATCATAGTGGGTGCGATACGTAAGAAGACAACAAGGTAAGGGTTTCTCGCCGAATTTCACTTTATTCGACGCCGCAATGGACTGTGGAAAGTCGGAACATGGGAGAAAGGCTAAGAGTACATAGCGCATGCCAAGGGTTGTGCTGCGTCAAGGGGAGAACGGCTGGCTCCATCATGGTGGGCGCAAGTGTAGACCAGCACAATGAAAAGGGGGGGAAGTCCGGGAGGGGGAAAGCGTGCACTTTGTCCTTCCACCGCTTTACATAGTGACCATTCAAGACCGGGATGCGGGGGTGCGTGTGGGGAGCAACAACAGTGTCAATGGCCGCGTGACCACACGGGGTGGTGCGGGCACTGCCGGAGCGTGAGGTGAGGGAAAAAAAGAATGTGGGGCGTAGAGTAGATCACGAAACACTTTAAGACAAGAAAATGCACCCTCGACTCGCCACCCTGTCACAGTGAGGGGAAAGCCTCGAGTGACAAAGAGGTAGTATGCC
>Ga0179593_1397383_pt1 | contig 10991 bp, 19 predicted proteins | sample CZODoug2_1_08_16_FD_185931 | JGI IMG/M metagenome (GOLD analysis project Ga0179593, IMG submission 185931) | Vadose zone soil fungal communities from Angelo Coast Range Reserve, California, USA - CZODoug2_1_08_16fungal (PacBio error correction) | ecosystem: Environmental > Terrestrial > Soil >...
GGGGGAAAGAAGACAATCAGTTGCAGGGGGCTAACGAGGGATAAATGGAAATTTGGGAAAAAGTTGGGGAGTACTTGATCGAAGTAACTATGGGAGATGGGGATAACCCAACTGGAACCCAAACGTTGACAAAAAAGACTGAAGAGTGACTATCCTGAAGGAAAAAAGAAACAGACCCGATTCCATGGGGGAAAAAGGGTAACCGCAATTGTCCACTTATCAGAAAGAGAATCAGAAAATTCCATCTGCAGGATGAGGGGGGGGAAGGGGGGAAATAGGGGGGATAAAGTAGAACCTCATCACGCTACACATGGCGAAAAAAAAGCGGGGTGCAAGCTGAAGGAAAGGGGTTCGAAGAGGATCGATCGTGCAATCGAAAATGATAAAAAAGAGAAGTCAGTTGGGAAACGGTACAAAAAGGAAAAAAAGGACGGACGGTGATGAGCGGGGGAAAACTGACGTTAAGATGGGAAAAAAAAAGAGTTAAGAAGGAGAAGAAAGAAAGGAGTGCGGATAGCGACAGACAGTCTGAAAGGCCGGACGAACAGGGTTGGCATACCAAGAACTTACCGGGGGAAGAGAGTATGAGCAGCTGGAGACGCGAAAAAAAATGAGGAAGGGGGGGGGCGCAGACTCGAAGAAACGAGGGGAAGCTTCGTATCGGGCTGTAGAGGGGAAGTACGACGCAATGCCTTCCTGGAGGACTGTTGAAAAGAAAGAGACTGGCTCTCCTGAAGTGGCAACATGAAAAAGCAAGGGAGGGAGAGTTCCTATTAGCTCTGTGGGTCTGAGAAGGGGACTGGTAACGCAGAACACAATGACATGTCGGGAGCAAAGGAAAAGAGTTGGGGGGAGGCCCATGCTGATGGAAAGGAGGGGACCAAGAGAACCTGCTATGGGGGAAAGTGGGGTAACTCTGTTTACGGGCGGGAGCTGTAAAGGCAGAAAAGGAGCCGCTGAAGCAGGGAAAGAGGCCAAAAAGGCGTGGGGGTGCGCAGTCCGGGGGATGGGCAATGGTCTCGGAAAGATCCGTCTTTCAGGAAAGTCGACGGGGGGGGTGGTTATGATGAAACAAGAAAAGGATAAAGAAATATCTACGTAAAAACAGAAAGCCAGGATGCGGCATGACGTAGAGAAGACGAATGCAACGGGTGTGTGTCACTATGGTCCGCAAAGACGACGCGGGGAGGAGGCACGGATGTCGCCGGGAACCAGAAAGTATGAGAAGAAAAACTAAATGGGAGGACAGAAGAAGAGAAGGAATAACTCAGGTAAGAATGGTAGTTTCAACGACTAAACCCGTAGGGAGACAGCACGAAAATGAAGCAATGGGGGGTGTAAAAAATGGACCTCATTGCGATTTCATAGACGGATAAGGATTGCTAGTGGTTGTACGAAGAGAGAAAGCAAAACTATAAACAAAGGCAAAATACGGGAGGCATCGGGAAAGAAAAAAAAATCATAATGAAAAATCAGGTAAAAGGGCACGACCGTCAGCGCCGTCTGCTATTACTGGGAACCATGGGACCTTAAAAAAGTAAGAAGGCAAAAAGAGGGGGAGCTAATATTGGATTTTTGGGAAGTTGTCTGAAAAAAAACTTGGACCCGGCCGGAGGGGGGAACTCGGAATCAATCAGAAAAACCACCCAGGAAAGGAATGATACAAAAAAAAAATGAGGGTTCTTTGTAGGTCAAGGGAGTGGAAAAGGAAAGCACGTGGCCGAAGGGCTGGAAAGAAGGGGGGTGCGAGGACGGGTGACTAGGGAAGGCGAAAGAAGGCTAAAAAAAGGCATAGTTGTTTCCGCAGGTGGAGATAAGGATTAAAAAGAAGTAACATTTGGCGTTATATGCACCGGGACAGGGTAGCCAGAGACATCTTCTGCCGGTGCATCTAGAGAGAGCCTGGCGACTACAAACCGTGTTCTCAACTCCCGACTAGTAGGAGGGTGGAATCTAAGATCGAGGGTAAGAGTTATGAGATCCTTACTTACCGGACCGACGAATACTTCATATTTTCTCGAATAATACAGGGGAGAGGCGGCGACCTGGGGGGAAAAGGGCCAACTCTGAAAGGAAAATGGAGGGGGGCTATAAGGGAGGGCGTAAAAGTCGCTTGGCCAAGGGATAAAAAGAGGGTAAAAAGTCATGAATAGCGTTCTGGGAAAAACACAGAAAGAAGGTGGATGGACCTTCAAACGTATAAGGTTTCCCTTCTAAGGGGCAAAAAGAAGGGAAAAAAAGAAAACCAGACGAGGGGGGAACAGGAGGAGGAGGAAAAGAGGGTGGTAAAATGTAGAAGGGAATGGTTGAGTAGTGCCGAAAGAATGCTACAAGATCCTTCTTTCCAGAAATCGCCAGGGAGCAAGGGGGGCAAAATCCTGTCAAAAAAAAGGAGAGAAAGTGTGTAGGCTAGCACCTCCTAAAAGGAGAGAAAAGAAGGTAGAGTAACCTCTGGAAAAGAAAACAGTCTGGGGAACGAGGAAGTCCGTCCTGATCACCCCGAGGGGACATAAAAGAGAGCAAATAAATGGGTGAATAGATCTAATCCAGTAAAATGAAAAAAGTAGAAGGAACGGGTGGAAAAAATAAAGTCTGGACGGGACGTTGAATTGGGAAGGTAAAAAAGAAGGCTAATAGACAAAGGGAGGACTCAGGTAGAAAAAAAGAGAAAAAGTGTTTCCTGCAGGAGGAAAAGGACGACAATATAAAAGAACAAAAATTCTGTCCGGAGACTGGATAAACAGGAAAAAAAATTAGACCTCGGCCGACAAGGCAAAGCAAGTGGGCGTCACTGGAGAACGAACTTTAGAAAAAAGACCGGAAAAAAAGACTGAGAGGATAGAAGACTTGCATGGGCCAAGGAAGAGGAAACGGTCACGGTAGGAGGCGAGTCAAAGAAGGGGGGGACACTCCCCTTGGACAACGGAAAAGGGGGGAAAAGAGGAAGTACCATACGAAGAAAATGCCAGGGAGTAAAATGGGGACGACCATATCCTGGATAGATGGCAACAGAAGAGACAATATTCATTAGGCGTGGGGAAAAAGGTGGGACTCAGAAAAAAGTGAGCGAAACCTCTAAAAAGTCTCTAAAAATCTGGAACTGGAGCACGAGAGGAGCCACCAGGCATTTGTCGGACAAAATAATATGTAATTAAGTGACGGGAAGGGAGAATGGGAAGGTCTCAAAAGGGAAACAAAAGACGCTCTGGGACCGCAAATGGCACAACAATATGGGGACTGGGGACTGTTTCAAGCTGACCTCATAAGACCCTTAAGCACCAGCGGCCTTATATAAACCGGGAAAGATCCTGAGGAGGATCTCATTCAGCCAGCGCATTAACAAAAAGAGGCGTAGATATCGTAAGAAATATACGGGGAATACAAAAGCCACCTAAAAACAACCGGAATGCCGACAAAAAAAGAAAAACAACACTCAATAAAAAAAAAGGGGTGAACAGCGGGGAAGGGGACAGGCAGCGTGTACGTGTGTGAGTAGCTAGGGAACCACAGAAGAACTCAAAGGGAGGGGAAAGCCCAAGATGCAAAAGCTGGTATTCAGACCAGGGGGCGCATAGGATCAATATTCGGCCTGTGCAGAAAAAAGCCGGGAATGGAAACATGTTCTTTTAGCCTGAAAGACCGGGGGGGAGCAACATAGTAAAAGAGCGTGGAAGGACTAAGAAGGGGGGGCGTATAATTTGGATCCTAAAAAAACTAGGGAGAGAACGAGGTACCTCGCAGACGAAGACAAAAAAGAAGCAATGGAAAGCATCGTCGGTACAGAGGAAACAGACGAAAATAGTGAGGCGCGGGGAAGAAGGAGGGCAAAAAACGTCATCTTAAGGGGGAAGACGGAATATTCCGAGTTAACCGGCGACTAAAAAGTCTGTACCGAAATGGCGAGGTACTTACAGGAAAAGGGGAGGGACTAAAAAAGGGACCGGGGAGGAATTAAAGGCGGGAGCAAGTACCATTTAATGGCGGGCTAACAAACAAAAGTAAAGAGAAACCGCGGACAAGCCATCAGTCTAAGTCCGTGGGAAGGGTCAAAAAGTGTCACAACTTCGCGAAATAAGAAGGAAAAAACTTGCCAAGAAGCGATTTCGAGATCGCGGAAGGTAAAGAAGATAGATTGAAGGGGGGTTTTAGGAGGAAGAAGGAAAAAAAAGGACCGCGGTTCAAGGACGGTCCCTCCATCAGATGACTCACCAGAAGGAATTGCATGGCTCGTGTACAAGAAGGGGGGAGGAGAAGACAAGGTCGCCTCTTGAAGGAATCCCGCTGGCGGTTGCCAGAGAAACAAGTAGCACTTGGTAAGCTGTCAACGTGGGGCAGAGGAAGAGGGTTGTTCAAAGAGGTAACTCCCTACCGGCCAACCTCCACAGGGATCACCTTGTGCGCCGTGACGAGGGAAGGGGAAAAGCGGAAGGATCCCGGTTTCGTGGCTGCAGCCGATGGCAGAAATATAAAAAAAACGTAGTGATTGGGAAAAAGAAAGAGAGGGTCAAAAAACAGCAGGCGGGCAAGCAGAAAAAAGTAGCACAGAAGAAAACTGGAAGGAAGTCAGAAAAATTAGGGGGCGAAGGACGGGGAGGAAAGGGTAACAATGCTGACACCCAAATGAGAAGCACGTGGGAGGGGGGGGTGCTTGAACAGTGGAGGGTAGAGAAAAGGTGCAATCTGTGAGAGGAATTCGGGTTCAGGGGGAACTGGGGGAAACTGGAATCACCCCTAAAGATCACGATCAGGAAATCAATCTGATCAGAAGATGCATCGTGGGGATGTGGAGGAAGGAACGGCCAGATGGCGGCGTAAGTAAGAGAACGAAACTGCCAGTCTTAGTGAACCGTTGGCGGCGGAAAGAGGGGGGAGAAATCAAAAAAGCTGATAAGCGCGGCGCACAAAGTACAAATAGGGAATTGGGCAAATAATTGTGTGGGGGAACCAACACATATAGACCTCGAAAAAAAAAGACAAACTACTTCGTAAACAGAGGAATTGGGCGCGCAAAGGAGAGGGGACGAGGGATTGGAAACCGGATCAATCCCAGTGTTAATCTAAACAGAGTGACCGAAGAGGTAGGAGGCAAAGCAGGGACATTTCGAAAGAACTGAGCAGACGTCGTGACGCTCGCCAGGTTTCAGCGGAGAGGAAAGGTGGACTTTACTATAGGGAAATCACAAGGGCAAAAAACTGGGCAGGGGTAACAAAGAGGAAAAAAAAAAAAAAACAATAAGCAAGAGTTCACCTGAGGTGAGCCAGGAAAGCAAAAACACACGGAAAAAGCGGTCTTGACCGTGTCACAGATTAGAGTATCCAGAGGGAACTGTGGGGGTGAAAACTCTACACAGGTGACTCTGACCATCAGGATCAAGGTGTTAGCTAGGCTAAAAAAACGGGGAGGTACCAGCGAGGGGGGCATGGGGTGCATCGGGATATTACCCCTAAGAAAAGGGTATGGCCAATGGTGGGCGGTTTTTGTAGTTGGAACACACGAGAAAAAGAAAGATGCCGACACGCACATACGGCGGAGGGGGGGGGGAACACAGCGGGGGACGCCGCAAAAGGGTGTGTTTTGAAGGAAGGCAAAGAAGCAGGGATAAGACATCTAGAGGGATCAGGCGTCGTACAGCCCACGAAAAGAAGAAACAGGTCGATCCGCCGATGAACTTCAAAAAGAAGGGACCCCAGATGAATTGGGACGTGGAAAGGAGCTGGGAAAGCCTATCGATCGAAGGGGGTCTAATGTCCTACTCTTGAAAATGGGGAATAGCGTTTCACGACTCCACCCGTATGGGAAAGTGAGCTAAGGGGAAACTGTACGGTCAGAAAAAGGGAAAAGAGGACCGGATGCCTTTTTGAGAATGGAGGAACATGCGCGAAAATCAATTAACCAAAGACCAAATCAAAAAGGAAAAATAGACATTCCATCAGAAGGGGAAAATACTGGGGGGAAGTGGGTGAAAGGCAAAAGAGAGGGGGGAAACGGTGGTAGAGCTATAGGGGAGGGGATGGGGAGGGGGACAGCATCTTCTGACCCGGCCGGGGTATAACTTGGCAACGCGGAAAGAAAAAATGGATTAACAAATTTGAAAAAAATTAACTTCAGATCACATCGGGAGGTATGGGGGGATTTCTGAAAAAAGGCAGGGGGCCCGGCTGAAGGGTATGAAAAAAGGTTGACCTGTGATCTGCGGGTCGACAAACCAGCGGGAGAAAGTCAATCCGTTCGGAGTCTAACGAGAGTTAATTCAGAGAAAGGACGTATAAACCGGGGAAGGCGGGACAAAACGGGGCGAGGGGAACGGAAGGGGGGGGGGGGGGGGCGTCTACAAAGGAAACTTGCAATCGGACAAAAAAAAAAACGCTTCGTGGGGCGAGAAGAAAAAGAAGGGAAAAAGAGGGCGTCGGACATGTAGTGACAGACGAAGGAACGAGAAAAAACCTATTGCTGTACGAGCAAGGGAAGCTGATCCCCGGTAAGGAGAGTAAAAAAAATCAAGCTGGTGGCAGCAAAAAAAAAAAAGTCGCGGTACTGGGACAGGGAAGAGGGGGATTCGAGATGTGTCAGAAGGCCAGCCATTGGTGCATAATAATTAAAGAGGAAGAAAAAAAGCGAATGTCGGCACGACAACTTTTCGGGACACAGGAAATGATTGCAGGAGGGGTCATCGCGGAAGAGGACAAAAGAAAACTGGGGAAAAGAGTTTTACACGTAAGCAAAACGACGGAGAAAAGGCTCGGGAGTGCAGGGGAAGCGAAAAAAATAAGAAAATGGCCTCCCCGGACAAAGGGGGGGGAGGACAAACGGAAGATCGACGCAGGTAAGATGGGACCATCGGAAGTAAGAGGGGAGGAGGGAGGGTTATGGGCGCGTAAATAAAAGGAACAATCCAGAGTACGGTGGGAAGAAAACATCCTGTGGAGAAAAGGACTCGGGAAGGGGGGGAGGGGACGCTTCGCCATCGGGCGAAGCCAGGTAAGGGGTTGGACCTTTTACTAGAGGAGAAAGAAGCGCCAGAGGGGAGGAAATGGATCAAAACGTGAAAAGGGGGGGGATAACAAATGTTAGTCTTCGGAGCGAACGGCGCGAGACCTGCCTGGTTGAGGGAGAAAAGGAAATTAAGGAATAGAGAAAATTAACCCTTCAGGGGAGCACTAGGAAAGGAAAGGACGAGGAGTCTTTCGCCGTAACAGGTGAAGAAATAAGAAAAAGACACGTACAAGGAAAGAAAAAATGGAAAACAGTTCGCAAGGGGGTCATGGGAACAAGTGGGGGTAAGTAGCTTGGAGGGTAGAAGGGCGGTTCATAAGCTATCTAATGGAACTAACGCACGGGGGCGAACAATATAGAATCCAGACGAGATACAAGCTTTTGTACAAAAAAAAGGGAGAGAAAAAGAAAAACTCCGCCAAAAGGGGGAGAATGGGGGGCACGGGACTTCAAGAGCAGATGCGGAAAAGGGGGGATATTGCTTTTGTCTCGCAGGGGAGGAGGATAAAAGCTGAACAACATCCGGGGCTGACAAAGAGAAGTGATCATATGGTAAGAAACAGCAGTAGTAGGGAAAAAGCAAAAAACCTACATAGGGTGGAGGAAACTGTACTCCGACACGGTGGGGAAAGGAAAGCCCTCCACATGTAGAGATCAAAATACTGTGGACGTGGAAAAAAGAGTAAGAAGTGGAATCAAGAGGCGGTCGGAGGGGCATTGCTCTATCATCAGTCAGCGCAGCAGACGAAGAATAAGGAACGTAGTATCAAAGGAGTCCTAGAAAGAAAATCGGCAGATGGACTAAACCAGGGGGAAGGCCGGCTAAATACCGGGAACCACACAAGGGGGGGGTGCAAAGGCCAAAAGCCTTGTGGGCTTACAAAAACAAAAGAGCGCAGGAAAAATAAAACGCAATAGAACGTAAAGAGTAAATAAAAGGGTCAAAGGGGGCGCCAAATGATGGCAACGGGTAAAGAAAGATTGGCCAGGGGAGGGAGAAGGACTCAGTCAACGGGAAATAAGTTGACCGAGAGGGACTAAAAACTTAATCAAAGCGTTCTTGAGAGAGTGAGGAGGGAAGCTAGATGTTGTAAACATAAGCAAGAGCGACAAAAAGGAATTCAGACCTTCAAGATCTGAAACGTTGGGAGAAATCTCGGGAGGGGAATACAAAGAAAAATATCCACAGGTAGCGTGACAACTTCGGGGCGGGCCTGTTCGAGGACGTACCTATCATGAAGAAGTATGTGAAAGAAAATAATAGGTTTCGGCTGGACAGGTGGGGGAGAAAAAAACTAGAACTTGGAAGCGGATACAATGATCAAAGAAAAGAGGAAAGTCACTGCTGCCACTTACCAATGGCCATACAAAGGAAGGGACCTTAACCAACCTCGAGAAACAGTTACGTTGGGGAAGGAAAACCTCACGGGAAAGAGACGCAAGAGGAGAAAAAGGAAAAACCGTTGGTGGGTAGCTCTGGAAAACCACTTAACTATGAAAGAAAGGGGGGTGGAGCTGGGCCAGCGTGCGGAACACGTCTCAACTACAACGATGCACTCGGAACACAGAAAACAAGATGTAATGGATCTAAGGAGAGGGAGTTAAAAGGCGGTCGACGAAGAGAAAGTACAGAAGGGGCCGCTGCCTGTCCTGACGTACAGAGGGAAAAAAACGAACGTGTGCGGTTAGGGGGAAAACTGAGGGGGACACTGCCATACAGGGGGAAGACAAAACGGTAAGACACAAAGACGGAATTCCTTTAACAGGAAAAGTCGCGAAAGGGGGGAAACTTGAGCGATGGCCGGGAGATTAACAACAATCAAACAAAGGGATTTATACAGGATATAGGGGACTAGAAGGAAAAGAAGGGGCTGCGAAACGGCCGCGCACGAAAAGAACCTGGGAAAGGAGGGGCGGACCGGGGGTATTGACGTGGTGACATGGAAGGGGAAGGGAAGGAGACCCGCAACACCCACTGGAGCACCGTGAAAATCACATCAAAAAAATTCAGAAACGGGGTGTCCAATCGGAAGGAAAGGGGGAGATCACAGGGAGCGAAAAAGACTAAACTATAAAGAATCAGCCGAGCCATAATCCATGCTTGCATGGCTTAAAGGGAAAGGAATGGGGGGGGACGTGGCCTCCGCGCAATGGGTGAACTAGAGACCGACGCTAGCGTAAAGGTAAGGTGGTGGTGAGAGACTAAGCAAGAGTCAGCAAGACAAGGGGAGGTGAACCTGGATTGGTAAAAGGGCCAAAAGGATGCACCGGGCGTGGAGTGACTGAGGAGAAAGGGATTTAATGACCTAAGAAGAAAAGGAGGGGGAGAGCCAGGGGGGAGAACCATTAAGTCCCTGAGAAGGAAAGTAGGGGGAAAGGTAAAGGGAATACATTTCGAAACGAAAAAGGACAGAAGGAAAACTTCTACGAAGCTCGAAGGGGGGGAAGCAGAAAGAAGTTACAAAATAGAAACCGGGGGAGACATGCACAAGTGTGGAAAAAAATCTGAAGGGGAGATACGTCCAACTCGGGAAAGAGGCAAACAAGGGGCCTTGTGAGGAAAGAAGGGCGTCTTGGTTTCTCCAAGGAGAAAGAAAACGGCGTGAAACGACCAAAGAATGAAAAAAAAAAAAAAGGTCAAGAGCGTGGTCGGTGTGCGGAACGCCCAGGGAAAAAAAGGCGATGGATGTTCCTGGAAGGAAAAGAGAAGGAAGGAGTGATGACACGCTGCACATGTAAAGGGGGAAAGAAAGAACCCAGGTGGAAAACCATGGGGGAGAAATTTGAAATGTTCAGGACACTTAGGGGCCAAGCAAAACAGTCGAAGGGGGATTTGGAGGGGTTAATCCGTCAAGGTCCTCAGGGGCCGGAAAAGGGAAACCGTGTGGTTGTGGTAAAAGGCCCGAAGCAGGGGAGACCATAAGGTAAGAGGGGGAAGATCTTAAGAAAGGGGGCGGCAGAGGAGGGATAAGAACTTCAACCCTGTCTTTAAGAGCCAAAAGAAAAAGGGGGTCGCCGCGGTAATCTTGAAGGGGAAAAAAGGGATAGAGGAAACAGTCAAGGGAGGAAGAAATCTCAGAGGGGGCGATAAAAGAGAGACGTTTCTTATATCACGACTACCCCTAGTGTAAAGGAAAAACAATGAGCCTGGGAGTTACGAAACACAGGGCGGGTAAGAAAAAGGACCGGATGACGAGTGGTTCGGAGGGGCGACTCAGCAAGGAGAAAAAGCAGAAGGAAAAGATATTCGAGCTCCTAGTCAGCCAGAAAATCGCCAGTGAACAAAGGGGAAAAGAGTAGTTAGACCTCAGAGGAAGGGAGGAAGTGGGAGAGAGAGAAAGGGGGGGCTTACGTTTGTTAAAGGGGGACAAAAAGACACCGGAGGATTGAAGCGGAAAATACACAGAAGGGAAAGAGGGGGAAAGACACTCTCATTCGACTAGGGAAGGTCAGGAGCGGCGACGGGGAAAAGGGGGCCCGGCTGTACCAAGGGTGTAACGGCGGGAAAGGGGGAAAAAGAGGTGATCTCGGTCAAACCCGGGCAGAGGTGGACAATCTTAGGGATTAAGGGAAAGAGAGAGAGTGAAGGTGGGAGTATACAAATGGGTCGGACGGAAACCGAGAACCTGCGTCCGTAGAGCTATCGTAAAAAGGGCAAAGAGAGAACTACAACCCACGCTTAGGTCGAACAACGGCAGGAGAAGGAGGTTACAGGGGAATTAGACGGGAGGGAAAAGAAAGGATGAATTGGGGCGGAAGGAGGGAAGAACTGCAAGGGAACTTAGAATGCAAGCTAAGTTGGACAAGAAAAAGTCAACACGTGAATGCGGAGGCCGGGAAGAGTGCTTGGAAAGGGGGAAGGGAAAAAAAGAAAGGGAGGAAAAGGTGAAGAAGAGGGAGAAGTAAGAGAGGGGAAAAAACTTTGAGGATCCTGTCTTCCAACTGGACCTAGCACGTAATGTACTCCTCACCGATCCGGGCTCGCAACTCCGAATCA
>Ga0179593_1484683_pt1 | contig 10991 bp, 10 predicted proteins | sample CZODoug2_1_08_16_FD_185931 | JGI IMG/M metagenome (GOLD analysis project Ga0179593, IMG submission 185931) | Vadose zone soil fungal communities from Angelo Coast Range Reserve, California, USA - CZODoug2_1_08_16fungal (PacBio error correction) | ecosystem: Environmental > Terrestrial > Soil >...
TCTCGATAGGGAAGAAAGGAGCGGCTTTTCCGAAATTCCAAGAGAAGCCACCCCTCTTGCTGGGGGGGGGGGGGAAAAAAACCTGTACCTGAAAACGGCCGTCACCTTAAGCCGGCAGGGAAAAATCGAAAAAGACGAAAGCGAAACTCATGATAAGAACAGGACCATACCTCCTTCCCTCGAAAAAAAAAAAAAAAAAAGTGACCAGGTGAGGGGTGGGGGGCCTCTAGTTAATTGAAAGAGGGATATTGTCAGAAGGACCGGGGAAAGGGTTGAAAACCTGTGTAAGGTCTCAAAAACGAATGCCTGGGGAGGGAAAAGGAACACTTTTGGAAAAAAAGTAAACGAAATCCGAAGATATTGAGGAGTGAAAAAGAAACCGAGGTTGCGGAAGAAAAAGAGGGGTTCGCTGAGTGACATGAAAAGATACGACCAACAGGTGGGGGGTTTCTTATGTGTGGAAAAAGGGGGGGGTTACTGCAAAGAGCCTTCTTGGGGGGTAGGGGCCAAATCGAACAAGAGGTAGGAAGTGTGGGGGAACACGGGGGAAGGGATCATCAGAGAAAAAAAAGACGGAAACCGAAACTTGGGGGAAAAGCTGAGAAGGAGGAAGAGGGACCATAGGAGGGGTCAAACGCCCGTCCGAGCCCAATTATCCGAATCACGTGTTGCATTTGACGCAGCAGGAAAATACAAAAATCGTTCTCAAAGACGAACTCAAGCTCGTGAAGGAGGACGCCAAAACGGGTCCGGTCTACAAGTAAGAGGGGGGGACAATTGGAAACAACTGCTCGCAAAAGAATGTGGTGGGGAAATCCTAAGAAGCTATGAGCAAAGAGTGATTGGTCGAATAAGTTTCGTGGTTTTACGAACATTGAAATCGAAGGCCACCAGAATTAAAAAAGGGTGCATATTTGACCGTCATAAAGGGTGGGGGTGGGTGGAAAAAAAACAAGGTCTTATTGGACTAACCAGCTAGTTCGATTAGAATTTCACAACCAAGAAACCGAAAAGGTGCCGAAGGGAGAAGCAAGGTTCGGGGCTTTGTTGTGGAAAGGAAAGAAAAAAAAAGGGACACGTCGCTTGGAAAAAAAAAAAAACCAGGCGGCATCAGCATGGGAACAGCAGGGAAGTTTGTGCAGGCCGATGAAAGTCGGTTACCAGGCAGGACCGGGGGTGGTCCCAAAAAATCGCATCAATGGCAAAAGGGCAAAAAAAAAAAAACGGCGAGGGTAAAAAAGGGGAAAAGAGGAACTGACCAATGTGCAGAAGGACGACCCGCAACGTTTTCTTCAAAATTAACGGGGAAGGGCAACACAAAAAAATGGGGAAACTCGGAAAAAAAAACTTGACTGTCAGCTTCAAAAGTCACCGCCATCTTACTGAGGAAAGGGTGAGAAGCAACCGATGTGGAGATCAGGTAAATCCCTGGGGGAAAAAACACTGGGAGCGGCGAAATAAAGGTGATTGACATGGACCGTTGAAACATGAGGGTAAATCTTGTAAGGGGGGGTCAAAGGCTCAATAGGAATAAAAAGGGGTCCAACACACAGAGAGTCCTTCCCGAGGAAAACGGTTTGGGACCCGAAAAAAGCCCTGCACCTTCGGGGAGATGGGTCTGAAAACGTTCCAGTGTAAAAGGGCGGGAGGAGAACCGATTTAAGCCGAAAAAAAAAAGGATGTTTTTAGATAAGGCCCCATAAGAAAAACATCAAAAACTTGGGAAAAAACGGGGGAAGGAAGGTTCCCATTGGCGGATTGGTCCAGAAAACAAAAAAGGTGCTGAAGCCGTTTGTCATATCGTGGAACGACCGGGGGGCGGAAAAAAAAAGGAACGATAACAAGAAGGTTCTTCAGGGGGGCAGAAGGCTACCCGCCTGGACTTGGGAAAAGGGAGTCAAAAGCCGGTTGGAGGGGGGGGGGTAGCCCAAGAGAAGGTAAAGGCGTTGGGGGACTGGGTCTAACAGAAAAGCAGTTTGGGAGGAGACGGATAACCAATCCCTGCGCTACTAAAGGTGTCGTTGCCATTAAAAAACGGGTGGCGGGTGGATACCAGGGGATGGGCCAAGGAAAAAAAAGTTTACCAAAGGAGAGTGATTTTTCAAAAAAGGCCATCCCTTCCCTCAGGAAATCAGGATGTGTCCGGGGTTGAAAAATTACGAAGACAGGGAGGACAGGGGATGGGGTCAAAGGCCGACCCAAGGAGGTGAATTGACTCGTAAAGTTGGCACCTAAAGCCTGGGAGAAAAGAGGCCCCCCTGGAAAAACTGAAATTTGAAAGGAAAAAAATTAGAGAACAAGAGGGAAACAAAGGTAGGGCGACCCGAAGGGTTAGAAAACAAACCAAAGGTAGGTAGGAAGTCGAAAACAGTTGCAACAAAGGAAAAAGGATAATGAAAAAGTTAGTTGGGCTTAAAAACGAGAGTGTAAACGATTGGGAGCGGTATTGGGGGTTTGCGGTGGAATCGAAACACACAGGTGTATAGGATAAGGTCAAGGTGGGAAGAAGTAGACTTAGAGTTTCCGTGAACCGGCGGTGGGAATGGGAAAAGGTTGGGGGATTATTCCGTCGACAGAAAATGCAGTCAATGGTCCTCGAATAGCTGTAAAGCCCTGGAGAAAAGTGTAGAAAAGGGCGGGGGAAATAGCGGGAAAAAAGGAAAAAGGGGGCAAAAAATGACCGTCCAGGCCAAACTTGTGCCGAACGCCGTAGGGATAATATTCCATTGAGGGGGGTCAAGACCTGGACTAAATGAAAGGGGGGAACGAGTCGAGCCGGAAGGAAGCTTCAGTCAAAGGGAACTTGGTCTCCTGCCTAGAAAACCTTCCAGGTCAAGGTTATTCGGGACAGACCATCAAAAGGACATCCCCGGAAGTGTTTGTTTGGCGAAAAAAAGCAGGACTCCGACTCACAAGAAAAAACAAGTAAGTTATTAAGAGGAAAAAGAAGATAAAGGGGGGTAATCTTGGATCAAAAAAAAATATGGGACTGGATGCTAAGTCAAAGAAGAAAACGTTTGACGGAAAACGAGACTGATACACAAAAAAAAAAAAAACTTCAAAAGAAGGAGGCGATTTCGGGGGGGAGAAAGGTAATCCATGGATAGAGGTCTTTGAAAAACCAAGGAAGAATGGAGGAAAACGGAGGAGGCAAACACGGGGAAAAAAAAAAAAAAAAGGCTGGAATGGTCAAAATCAAAGTCGATCAATCCAGGCCCGGTTGAGGCAAGAACAGCGATACGAGACCATCAGGAGATAGAATAATCACGATACTGAAAAGTAAAAAAAGAACGCGAACCTCAGCAGCGATCTCTTCACACCGGGGGAGATCAAAAAGAATCACGAACGCCACAGCCAGGGTAAGAGTAACCCTAAGGGGGAGGGGGTCGACTCTGAAGGGGTGAAAAAATGGGAAAAAAACAGCCACGAAAACGACAGGGGGGTGCGTACTGCGGGATAGAAGGTCGCTACTAGGTTTAGAAAAGGGGGGGGGGGGTCCAAGAAATGTCCTAGACGTCGAACTGCAGTGGCCAGAAAGTCTGGTCGGCATCGGTTTGACCAAGCGGAGACTAAAAAGCCACGGGCGGGACTTGTGGGGAAAAACTCTCAAACGCGCCGGGAATTCAAACCCGAGAGTAACAGAAAGCGCGTGCAATTGGTTTGACCACAAAAAAAAAAAAGAAAGATGGGGATAATCCGCAAGAAAAAATTATCAAAATCCTTCAATGAAGCATAAAAGGAAAAAACAGAGCGCAGAGCCGAAAATCCCATTATTGTAAGACAAGCAAAGGGGACAAGCCCGATAACAAACGCACTACGCGTGCTAACTAACTCAAATCTGGGGCAAAAAGAAGGGGGGTACCAGGTGAATTGGGGGACCTCTGAACCGACGAAAGAGGGGGCAGAAGAGGCCTTGTTACAAAACAGGAAAAACGAAAACTGAGGGAAAAAAATGACAACGCAGAAAGGGGCCCTGTAAAAAAAGGGGAAGTTGGTTGGCCTGTAAATGGGGGGGCAATAGAAAGCGAGTCATCTGAGGGGGGGCATACTGGGGCCGATCACGGGGACACATCCGGGGAGCCGATTCATCCTTTCCGCCCGTTGGAAGCTTCGTCGTGAGGGGGGGGGGAACAAACGGAAAAGGCGGAAGGGTACCTGTAGAAATTGGGAAACCAGAAATCAGAGTCAGAGAAGAGGGACACGGAACAGAAGCCGGGAAGGAAACATAAAAAGGGGTAGTCCGTTCGACGATCAAGGGTCCTTCCGTCAAACTTGTCAAACGGGGGCGAAAACGACGATCTATCCCCACATCGCAGGGGGGGGAAACAGGTTACGAGGAGCTCCTGTGGGAAACAGGGAAAAACGCCTGGAAAGAAGGGGGGTAAAGAGGGGCTTCATCGGCCAGGAAACAAAAGTAACAAGGAGGATCACGGGGTAGGACACTAAAAACAAAAATGGGTTGACATTTCAGTCGAGAAGGGGCCGGGGGGGCGGAGCGCAGGGGGGGGGAACGCCACTCACTGTCCTGGTCCGGGGAAGAGTCCGGAAAAAAAGAACCAAACAACACAAGACAAACTCTCAAACCCAGCACCTGATTATTCCGCCGGGACAGAAAGTGTGAGCGAACGAAAGGGAAAAAAGAAAGAAGGCATAGAGGTTCAAAAGGGATGGTGGGGATTCACGCCATGAAATGTCACAAATACTAATTCAGGAAGTCTAAAAAATAGGAAAAAGAAACCAACACGGTAACCGGATGCACACGAATAAAAGGAGGAAAAAAAAGAAATTCGGTCGAAAAGAAGGGAGGGGGGGGACCAAAAGCCGATTCTGTGAGAGAAAAAAATCGCAAAGGGAAAAAGAGAGCAAATTGAGACGCAACACCGGACCCTGTGAGGGACATTACAAAATGAAGATCTGGGAAAAAAAGAAAAGGTTTTGCAAAATGGGGGGAAAAGATTTCCGCTGAGTCAAAAGGGAAAAAACATGAATAAGAGCAAGCAAAAGCGCCGGTCAGAGTCCGGAGCAAGGCACGTCCTATTTCAATAGGGGAGAAACAAGAAAGCGACCCAACACTGGACGTAAACAGAACCCCGCGGAGTGCGGGTCAAAAGGGCAATTTTTGCGAACCACACGCTCGCAGGAAGGAAAACCGCCACAGGAAAGTAGATGCCATCCCAAACGAGCTCGGGTCAAAAGTAATTTTGAAAAAACATCCTAACAAAAGCCAAGCACGTGAGCTTAAAACAACGCAGAAAAAAAAATACGATCGCGTCCAAACTCTGATAGGGGGGGCTGAGCACGAGCAGAGACTGTGTCAAATTCTGGGCGGGGGTCACTGCACGTAAGCGCCGAACCCCCTGGGAAAACGGGAGAAAAAAGGGGGGGTGGATCTCGCCCAACCGCCGATTCATGGGAGAAAAAAAAGGCAAAATAGCGAACCTGGAAGGGCGGGAAGGCGTAGGGAAGGAAAGTTGAGAAGAGGTTGCGCATCGTCAGAATCCACCGAGGTAAGAAAAACCTGTTCCAGGGTCAAAGGCCAGAAAAAGCAGCTTTTTGAGAGGGTCGTGAGTAGGGGCCTCTGAACTCAAAAGAGAGGGATCGCGAATATCCTCTCTCAACAACTGGGAAGGGGGGAGGTGAGATATGGATAGGGAAATGGGGGTGGTCCCTACGCGCTGAAATCAACGAACGATCTAAAAGGAAGAACAAAAGGGTCCCTGGACGCCAAAAACTTGGGAAAAAAACTGCAAAAAAAAAGGAAAAAAAAGTCGGAAAGGAAGAAACAAGAAAAACGATCCCAAAGGAGACAAGTCGTGCCTACCGACCTCAAGGGAAACTACCGCCCTTACCATGGGGAGTCGGTCGAAACTAAATCTGAGGGCTCTTTTTCTAAGAGGCAAAAACATGAGAAAAGTGGTTCCAGGGGAGGGCCCAGAGGGTAGGAATTGCAGGGGGAAAAAAAGGTTACCAAGAAGGACCGGAGAGGGAGATGGGTCCTATTAAAAAGGGAATTTTGTGTTCCCGGGGGAATAGAGAAATCCAAAAAGGTGAAAAAAAATAAGGAGTTGGGGAAGCAATAAACGTAAGCGACGGTGGCGATTAAAAGGGACAATTGACCGAATGTTTATTGAAAAAAAAAAAAGGCCGTTGACATGGTCGTCCTCGGAAGGTGACAACGCCCCGTATCCAGCCTGAAAAAAAAGCTGAACAATGTGTTTTCAGTCTGGGGGGGAACAATATGGGGGGAACACATAGGTTGGACCGAAGCCGGAAGAGGGCAGGAGTCCCTTTGGCCTGAAAACCGATCAAATGTGGCTGGGACTCAGCGTTTAAAATCGACACCGTGAGAGGGAATCATTCTGAATATAGGGGGGGTTACTTCTCAAACTGTAAAACTAAAAAAAAAATAGTAATCGGGGAAATTGGCAAATGCTAGAAAAAGAGGGAGGGGTGATATCAAAACAGAGAGAGGACGTGGATTTGGGAACGACGAAGGTCGGGGGGAAAAAAGAAAGGGGGTGTATGTCTTTGGGGCAGGGCAAACAAGGAAAGCCCTCATGTTGGAAAGAATGGAGGTCAACCTTAGTTCCGGAGTAGGCTTGAATGCCCAAATTCGAGTGGAAGGACAAACATCCAAAAAGGAGCTTCGAGCAAGGGGCAGGTGTGCTTTTGAGACTGGGCGAAGTCACTGGCGGTGACTTAAAATAAAAAACATCATCCGGGCCGATGGGACGCAATGTGCATTAATTAAAGGGAATCGGAAAAAATAGTGAGTTTCATTTGGGTACACAAGCGCCATCATGAAAAGTCTAAAAATCAGGGGAGTGTACCAGAAAAAAACTTCTGGGGACTATAAAAGTGAGATGAGCCTCACGTTCCCCGTAATCAAAAAAATGGCAGAACCGAGCGCGGGGGCCCTCTGGAGGAAAGTGCTTCCTTAAAAAAATAACCGCAAGAGAAGACTGGCACGTTTTGACTCGAGAGTGTGGGGGGAATATCGCGCATGTTTGTAAATGGGAAAAGAAAAAGACCTGGGAGGAGTAGACGACTTAACATGACATTGAAAAGAAGAAACGTACTCGTGTCAGTAGTTCAAAAAAAAAACATAGAGAAATGCACACGGGAAGGGGAAGGGATTCTACAGCGGTCCAGAAGAAAAGGTGTGGTGGTGGGATCACAACCCAAATCACGTCATAGCAAAAGGAAAAAATGACGTAGGCTCCAGGAAGTTGGGGGAAATGGGGTTCGGATGACCAGTATGGTTGGTATCCGCGATGAGGAAGCAAAAGGTTGGTATATAAGGAAAAAAACAAGAACATGAAAGCAAAGCTTGAAGGGTTCAGGGGCTGCAAACGTTTGGCATATGATGGAACTCCGTCATAGTCGGGTTGAAAATCAAACCTGAAGAACCCTGAAATAAAAAGGGGGTCGGGAGAGGGAAAGAAGGGGCCTGGGGAATTTGTCGTCGAACGCCTGTCTTCGTAGCCAATGACTTAGAGCGAACCCTGCTACCGGAAAAGAAACGTGGGAGCCGTCCACAACGGAGAATCAAAAAACGCAAAACTCTGAAGAGGAGAGGGACCGGGGTTAATCAGTTGGATACCCATTGGGGGGCGTGGGGGCACGAGTAGACCAGACTATGAGTGGGGGGGGGAACCAATTGGAAGAGGGGAAAAGAGTGGTAGTCCCCTCAAACAACAAGTTTTACGGAGGACGGGTTAGAGAATAATCTTGTATTGGCAACTGACCACTCGGGAGACAGCTTCAGTGGGGGGTGAAAAAGCGCTCGACGTGGTTGCGGGGGGGGCCGCCCCGGCGGGTAAGAATCAAACAAGGTTATAGATGAAACAAACTTAGAAAAGTAGGAAGCGACGACGGGATAACTACCCACAAACGGTAAGCGTGAGGGTGGATAAAAAGTGGGAAACCATGGCCGCCCCTCATGCCGACCTTCCCGAATCCATGCAGGATTGGGGGGCGCTAATGGGGTTCCGTTGGCTGGGGGGGAGAAACAAAACGGTTAGGAAGGGCGCACGAATCTCGGAGAAAGAAACTTGCGTGTACCAGGTAGGGGTCAGGAAGAGGTGATGGCAAAAAAGAAGATCCCCCGCCAAATGGACATCTGAATCATGGGGAACCATAATTCCGCCAGAGGATGCTATGATAGAGGACTTTCCCAGCAGAAAGCGGCCAAAGAAAGCCCAGGTAAAAGAAAACATAACGTGGGTCAATACCTGGCCTAGCAGCCGAGGGTCGGCTACCTGAACAGCAGGGGACAGGGAAGACTGGTCAACGAGGTCAGAAAGCAAAAAACCTTGGTCAAAAGGTCGTCTGGGGGAACAAAAGAAGCCAAGTACAGGATAAGGGTTGGGCAAAATCCCGCTTCAAGAATATCATCAAAAAAGTATGAAGAGATATGGAACGGAACGAAAGGGGATGTACGGGGCTGAGAAAGTCAAAAAAGGGAGGGGCTGGGAACGGGGGAAGGCCTAGCACTGCGGCAAGGAGAGATGGAGGGGAGCAACTAAAAGAGGTGTATAATAGGAAGGGTAAACCCTTGACATACGGAAAAGACGAATGCAACATCAAAACTTCCTAGCCACCGGAAACCGCGTAGTAATCAGGGTCAAACAGGAGCGAATCATAAACGTCATCAATCCTCTGAGAATCTACACAGAGATCAAGTACCATAGGCGGGGCATCGAAGGAATAAACAAAAAAATCCATGAAAAGAAAACGGTCACGAACGACAAGACGAGATCAGCAGAGCTAGGTGAAAGGGGGGTGGAAAAAAAAAGGCTCACAAAACCGCGGCCAACATCCAGAAAGGAACTGGAACAAAAGGGAATTTGCAATGGGAAAGGTTTCAAGGAAAAAGGCACCGAAAAAAAGGGTGGGTGCGTTAATGCTGTCAAAAAAAAGGAGGGGGCAGTCACAGGGTGTTTCCAGAATAAATACGTGGAGGCGGTTACAAACAGGACAGGGCAAAGACGCGTGGGGGTACGCGGGGGGACAAAGGGGGACCATCGAACGAACAGCATAACGGAGTGGGACTGGGTCACAAAGGTTCCAAACTTCCTGTAAGTCAAAAACAGAGGGGAACCTACAAGAGGTAACAAAAAGAGGGGCAATTTGGTTGTAAAAACCGGAAAAAGAAATGGGTAAAAGGGGGGAAGGCCAAAAAGGGGGATCCACTATCCAGGGCAGGGAATAGAAACAGATCAGAGGGAAGGAGGAATAGTTGAACGCAAAAAGCAGGAAGTTCGCAGCCGATAAAATCTACATCTAGGGGAAAAGAAAACGCGGGGGGACAATTGAAGGGGTAGGGGTCCCCACACAAAAAAGTTTAAAAAGATCTTCTGGGTTAAAAGAAAGGAGCGGAAAATTATTGGCCAGAATACACAAGGTAACTGTCCATGAAGTTTCCAGGTGGGTCCTGGGTCGTGGGAAAGGAAAAGACAAACGGTCATCTCCGGACGGGAAACGTCGAACCTGAAACGGAGCAAGACAGTCGTCTTAGGAATGGGAGGCTGCCAAGTCGGGAGACAAACTAAACGGGAAAACTTCATGGAAGAAAGAAAAGGGTGAACTTTATCGCACAGACGACATAGAAGGGAAAGAGTTACGAAGAGGGAAAGGAGGCCGTTCATCAGGTGGTCGGGAAAGACTAAAAGGGCTGTCTTGCCATTCACGGAGGATCGAAAGAGGGATCCCAAAATGATCTAGAAAAGTCAGTAGAAATCCTGCCGGGGGATCAGGGGGAAGAAAAAAAACCATACAGCGGGCAATCTCGGCCGAGGTCCTGGCCACGACCAGGTGGGGGGAAAAAACGCACTTCCACCTCGCAAAAAACTTGGATCGTGGGGACCAAGCCTAAGGGTACCGCGGCCGGGAGGCGAAATGAGAGGCTGTGGAACATGGGCCATTACAAAAAGTAAAACTTCGGGACCACAAAAAAAAAAAAAGAGGATGCAAAAAAAACCAGCCCGCCCCTGCAAAAAGATCAACCGAAGGAGGAAAAGGTGGCAAGAGCCGGAGAAACAAAGTTTCGCCGACCTTCAAACGCAAAATAACGGATCCGAGGTTCTGGGGTATGGGGCAGTCAACTCTAAGCTCATCGAAAGACAGACCTCCGGAGGGAACAAAATCAAATCTCCGGAGAAAAGGTTGGCACCGGGTTACCGTAGCAACAATAACAAAGACAGGTGAAAAAAAAAGAAAACGTCGTCCGACAAGAACGGCGTGCCTCCTAAACACTCTTTCTGTGGGATGAAAAAGAAAACCAGGGGCAACAGTTTTCAAGGGGAAAGACTCTTGAAGCGGAAGCAGTGAACCAAAAGAAAAAAACGGGAAGAAAAAGATGATCTGGCGTTGATGTCGATTCCGCTTCGTCAGGCCACAAAAAAGGGAAGGGAATCGAATAAACTGTCTCACAGGAGAAGCGAGGTAAAAAACTCTAAGGGTACAAAGTGGGAAAGAAGAACAACGCGAAAAAACCTGGTACCGTCGTCCCGAGAATCCAGTATCGCTTGGGGGGGGAAAAAACCTCCCGCATAGGTAGGATAGGCCTATAAAAAGAAGGACGTGACATTAATTTGAAACACATCCTCCAACTCAAGAAAGGGCCCGTGGAGCTTACTTCAAAACAAAAAAGAAAAAGAGGAGGTCCTAAATCGGGGGCCCCCTAAGCAGAGACGGGTCATTTCCAAAACTGGACGTGGAAGGTTCAATGCAACGAAGACCTGGACCACGTTCAGAGTTGGGGGGCCAAAGAAAAAAAACCAAATTGCGACTCTATTGGCCCGGAGGGGAGGGAACCTGGAAAAGGGGATAATGGAGTATTGCCCGGGTGAAGTTGTTGAAGAAGAGGGAAAAATTGGGGGCTCTCGAAAAATAAAGTTCCAGTCCAGGTCGAAACAGAATAGTGCTACTTGGGAGAGGAGGGGGGAATCAAAACTTCACTTAACCGAAGGCGCGGAGGCGCGAGGAAG
>Ga0179593_1579519_pt1 | contig 10991 bp, 10 predicted proteins | sample CZODoug2_1_08_16_FD_185931 | JGI IMG/M metagenome (GOLD analysis project Ga0179593, IMG submission 185931) | Vadose zone soil fungal communities from Angelo Coast Range Reserve, California, USA - CZODoug2_1_08_16fungal (PacBio error correction) | ecosystem: Environmental > Terrestrial > Soil >...
AGCAAAGGCTGGGCGTTGCGGGTGGCCCGAGGGAGCCTGTTTCAGGACAGGGGGGGAAGAAAGGGGCGGAGGGGGTTTGTAGATCCTATGCGGGGGGTCACGAAGGTGGAGGACGGCAGCGTTTGGAGGGTGAAATTGAAAGTTTAGGTGGTTTAAAGAGGGGGGCGGTTTAAAAGAAAAAACTGAGGGGTCCTCAAGGAAAGAAGTTTCATCGTCTGTGATGGAAAGGAAAATAGCTTCATCCTGCCTGGCGACGTGATTACGAAGGGGGGGGAAATTCAGTCCCCCTCCTTTAAAACAGTAATAAAGGGGTGATCGATAAAACGTCGCGGAAGGGGACTAAAAAAGCTGATCACATCTTCTCGAATAAGGTTGACAAAAGGATGAGGCATGGAATCAACGCATGAGGCGAGTTCTCTACTCTTTCAAGACCCTTGGTTCCTGTTAACGACAAGGGGCGAGGGAATAAAAGGTTTTCAACCGAATCGAGGGGGGAAAAGAAACGAGTTGAAAAACTGGTTATTTTGCGTACTCAGCGGGTAACTGCTGTACGTAACCGGCTTTCCAATGAACTTAGAGAAATGGGAGACACTCGCGTATCGGCAAACAAAGAAAAGGCCGGAGGAGAAACCTGCCAATGATCTCTTCCAAGGAAGGTATCACAGTGAAAGCATGTGCGTCGCACTTCTCGGCTAATAAGGCGCGGCGGGAGACCACCGCTGGGTACAAGTAGCGCGAAGGGAGGGGGGTCTAAAGTTCTTAGCGAGAATTGTTCCCTGAAAATGAAAAGAATCAGGGTTACCACAAAAGTTGGAATAGAGCAAGTGAAGAAGGAGCAGAGGTCGTTGTGCAACCCCACGCCGTAGGATTCGTCAGAAAAAAAGTGAAGCCGCTGATGTGATGAGGTTGTCGTCCTTCTTGGAAAACAACTCTTAGATGAAGGGAGGGGGCACCGACACCATAGCGATGCGAATTCCCGTCACCGCAAGCTGGCAGGAGGGAAAATGCAAGCGAGGCTTCGTCACCTTTAAAATATCATTCAGGTAGTTTCCGGCAAGAAAACGTACCGTCAAAATGGTTCGCTGGGGGAAGAAACAGGAAGTTTCACGATTCCCACGTGGCCTGCATGTTGGGGACAAAAAGAAATGGCCAACAAATACCGAGTCGCCTTTATATCATGAGCCTTAAAATCCCAAAATAGTACGAAGCAGGGAAGTCGCTTGGTATCGCGTCTTCAATCAAAAGCCGCCACGGAGAAGGGGGAATAAAATCCGGAGCTAAAAGTCGAGGAAGTTGTCGGACATTTGAAAAAAAAGGAAATAAAGACTTAATGAGACGCCGAAAACAGTAAAAGCGTTACTAAGCAGGTCGACAGGGGCTCAAGGGGGCCAATCGTATACTTCCACGGTGGTTCCAAGTGTCTGCGAGGAAGGGAAAGAGAGAAAAAAAGTTAGCCCCCGCCAGGTGGTTATTGCAAATAGCCCGCTAAAAAAATCAAGTCGCCCAGTGATTAAAGCGGAAGAAAGAAAATAGGTTACCTCCATTACTGACAGCGGATAATCCCGTCGCACTCGTAAATTATGAAGAGAAGGGAGTCGATCCCAAACAAACTCCATCATCGACAAGTTCATAAAAAGAAAGGGAAAGGAGCGATTCGCACAGCTTACAGGGTAATTCGGAAATCTCACGGGAGGGGCCCACCGCAAGGTATCGCTTGAAGGATATTGATTACACTCCTTGGGAAAAAATGATCCATCAATGAAAGCTGCAGCGCTTAATCTCCGGGAGGGAAAAACGCAGGGGGAGGAAAAAAAGAACGCCCTAAAGGAAAATGAAAATTGCTCAGATAATGATGGTGTAAAAAATCCCGTGTCAAAAAGGCGACAGGGCAAAAGGGAAGAAATTAAACGAATACTCGAAAGCGATGACCGGCTTCTATTGGAGAAAGAAAAAAAGGAAAAGCTTGGAAAAGCTCGCTGATGGAATAGCGGCACAAAAAAAAAAGGTGGGCTCGCCTCGTATATCGCAAAGGGGGGTGGCGATCGCAGGGTAGCAGGAAAGGCCTAGACAAGTAAGTCAGCCAAAAGAGCAAATCCGACGGTTTCGGCGAGGAGTTGAAAAAAAGGGCGACAGGAAAGGAGGTCAGGCACACTTCAGGGACAACACAAGCGAAACTCCGCGGGCGGAGTGGAGGAAAGATCTCTCAACAAACCACGGAAGAGGAGGGAATATAAACAGCGCCCAGGGGGGGGGTTTTACGCGGGTTGAAGTACCCGGAAAGGGTGGAGAGGAAAAGTCACGCAGAAAGACCAAAAAGAGGCGCTGGAAAATACGAAAAAAAAGGAACCGTCCGGATTTGCCATTGCGGGCTTTTAACTGGGAGTCGAGGGAATTGCGATTGAAGAACCCAACTGGTTTTGTGGCTAGGAAAAGGAAAAGACGAGAAAGGGGAAAGGGGGAAAGAGCGCTACTCAAAAATACTACGCGGGATCAGGGAGTCGGGGGGTATTAAAATGGAGAGAAATTAAAGGCCTTCAAGCTCGGGCGGGGGTTCCTCAACTTTAGGACACCGACAGGGAGAAAAAAAGATAAGAGAGGGGTGAAGGGACTCAAAAAAGGTCCACGCACTAGACACAGCTCTGCAGCTTGTCAGTCTTAAAGGTTTGGAATGAAAAAAGGCGATGAGTCATCCTTCGAAAGCGATAATTCTGTGCCTCGTGGTGGGAAGAAACTGTTGTAAAGGAGGGGAGGGTAAAAAGCGGGAAAAAAAGGGACTCAAAAATAAGCTATAATTTTCATGCATCAAAGAATATTAGTTTGTTTTGGGGGGAAGATCATTTCAGGAATTTGTACATCTCGAGAAATGAGAAAACCGCGAAGGAAAGGTCTGTAACTAGGGATTCAAATCATAGAAAAGAAACTTGTGATGAAAGGGATATTAAAGGAACCAATAGGCTAAGGGGACTAACTCTCCTTCAAGGGCACCTTTGGACGAGAAAAGGGAAGACCGGGAATTCAAAAAAAAAGAGAAGGTTTTCCGACGTCTCTCTTGGAAGGGAGAGGGGGGGATTGCGTCGAAGACGTCTTTCTACTATCACTGGGATTAAAAAAATGTGAAGAAAATCGGAGAATTGGCGGTGGCCGATCCGAAGAGAACAAGGCGCTCTGATTTTCTTGATGAAGGGAATCTCGTTCTGAACCAAGAGAAGCAAAAAGGCGACAGGGGGGTAAAATACAGGGAGACTGATACTGGCTAGGAAAGTTTTGGGAGGGGGGGGAAGGCGCAGAAAACATGCAGTCTGTTCATACTTATCCTGAGAAAAAGCGAAAAAGAGGGGAGTCTGGTAACTCAACCTGAATTAAATATCAGGGAGCGAAAGAGAAAGAGAGGTTATTCAAAGGAGAAGCCGGCTGAAGGGCATCTGGTTACCCGGGGTAGCGCATAGAGTGAAAGGGGGTTCGAGAAAGAATGTAAGAGGCGTTGGACAGGCAGGCCGCAAACATGTGACACATCAGCGGCTGAAGGGACTCTCACCTTAGTTTCGAGGGTTTGCGACGAAAGGAAGACGTGGGTGGGAAGAAACGCGAACGCGCCCGCTGATGGCTCGATGTGAAGGAACGGGTGGGTCCAGGGGAGGGAAGGCGCGTCGAGAAGTTCTTTATCCCAATCCAGGCTAAGAAGAGACCAACCGGAGACCGGCGGTGGTCGCCCCCGAGGACTTAATCAGCGAAAAGGAAACAAAAACAAACGGTGATCCCCCATCCAGGAGGAAAGATAGGGGTGAAATATTCCACGGGGGGTGCGGGAAACGGCTAGCAACATCAACAGGGAGGGAAAGTGAGGGTTGCCCTTATGAGTTGTTCCCGCGAAACATATCGGAGAAGACTCCCCTCCGGAGTTCCAGAGATCCAAAGACGTGGCTCGCATGCACTCAACTAATGCACGCGTCTACCAGAAGAGGGCAAAAAAAAAGGGCAGATTACCGCTGCCTTTTCTGAACATCAGAAAAGGTCTCTGAACGAGTAGCGCAATGTCGATAAAAAGTCAGGGGGATTTGATACTGCTGCATGAAAACCCGTCGATTAGAAAAGAGAAGGAGCAAGCGGGTTTATATGAAACGCAGCGGAAAACGACCCAAGAGTACTGATTCTTGCGCTTCACCCAAACAGATCTCTTAGCGGCTCCCAAAAAAAGGGTGGAAACGTCCGCTACACGCTGAAACACAGCGGAAAAAAAGTAAACGGGTGAGGTCAGAAGCGCGCTCATGGAGAAGAGGAGGAGTCAACTAAGGTCCTGGAAAAGAAAAAACAGGGGCTGACGTGAAGACGATTCTCAAAGGCCAAGGAAAAGAAAGAGGAGGAGGCACCCAACGACAGGGGCCATCGTGGGAAAAAGCCCAGCCGTTGGCCGCTCAGCACAACAACACCAAGGATGAGTAACCAAAGGCGTTTGTCGGGGAAGGGACCTATTCTCACTCGGGGGTTCAGGAAACAGGGGGGGGGGGAGTTAAGGGGAGAAGTTGAATTCCTAGAGTCACGAAGTTCACGTCGTCAGTGCTGGAGTTACCTTAGGGGGGGAAAAGGACCAGAAAGGAGGATATACCGTCCTGCAAACCGGGGGTTAGCTTCTGTTGTTTTCTCTGGAAAGGGTAACACAAAAGCTGTCCTTGCAAGGGAAGGAGGACCTATCGGGTGAAGTAATGCTCAAGATTGAATAAATTAATTTTGGGAGAAAGGGAGACGGCTGGAGACTAAACCCGCTTAAAAGTTCCTTCGCGACGTTCCTAGAAGAGGAGGGGAGCGGAAGGGGAAGAAAGGAAAACTCAAAGAAAGGGGACTCTCTCCACGACGACCTGTTTCTCAAAAAAGGCGGATCGCAATCAAGGATTTTTGGGGAAAAAAGGGCGGGGAGAGCTCGAGTTGATTAAAGAGAACCCTTTTTTTAATTTGCGTAAAGAGAGGACGGGGTATGAAGAATTTAAGACAGCTCTCGCATTTAGAACAATCGCGTATCCGGAACACAAAAGGAAGGTAGAAGTGCGGTTGCATCAAAGTTCCCTCTCGCACAATCTAGCGGGAAAAAGGGGAGGTGGGGGTCACCGTGAGTACGCGTCGCACTTATCCTAAGAAATCTTCTAGGAAAGAAAACCGCCGGGAAAGTGGGGGGGGGGAGGGCGAAGTCGATACTTGCTTGGGGGAAAAACAAGAATGGAAGGACGACGAAAGGGGGTAAGAAGGATCCTAACACACGCCGTTCGGCTAGTCCCCACCCAAGAAGACGAAGAGTAGTGTGCAAAAAAAAAAACCACTCCTTATTTTTGGGGGGGCGGTCTTTCTCAAACGCCTAACGAAGGGGAAAAGGGTCAAGAAATGGATGTATCTATGTTTGCGAACTACGGTCCATCCACCGTGAAGCCGGAAAAAAGGAAGAAGGCTCTCCTGTCCAAGTGGGAAAAAAAAGAAGATCAGGGGCCCAATGAAGAGCGCGTCGCACCTACCCTTGATAAATTCATGTTGAAATTTAAAACAAGCAAAGACGTCAAATCCGAGGGGGTTCCGCTGACGGTGTCGGCCAAGGGGTAAAATGCCCACTTTGCAATGTTTTTCATCGCGCAGGCGATCCTTAAGAAAAGTAGAATCATGCAGAAAAAATTACTCCACCACTAAGAAGGAGAAGGGGTCTTCGCAGGGGGGGAAAGAAGGAGGAAAAATACCAAGACCCCGTAGGGTGAATCAAAAGTTCCTTAGAAGGGGGAAAAGAAAAATGGGAGCTCTTTGGGAGGTCGTAAGGGGGTGCAAAGGAAAAAAAGACTCGGGGGGGGGAAGCGTATTCACGCCACCTCGATGCCGGATAAAGCAGAATCCTTTCGAACGGGTCAGAAAGGAAGGAGGCTGAAAAGTTCCAATGTCCTGATTTTCGGCGCTCCACAGGGAAAAGCTGATACGAGGAAAAGAAAGATGGTGAAAATATCGCGGGCAAAAATCAAAAGTTTTCGCCAGTGAGATGGCGGGCGTACAAAGCGGAAAAAGGACGCGAGAAAGAGAGTCGCTTTAACAAGGAACTAGGAGCTGTTATTGTTCCGTCAAAAAAGAAAAAAGGCATCAGAGAAGGACCTGAAAAAGGGGATCAGGAGAAAAATCGTGGTCTGGCCGGCCGCTAAAGCCGAGAGATGAAAAAAGGCGTCCTAGTTATCGCTTGAGAAGATGGTATTAAGAGAAAGGGAAGAAGACCAGTTCTAGCAATGAAAGCTGCAGCGCTTTAGCTCTGCTTGAAGGCGCGAAGACGAAAGGAGCTTCCAGGGGAGAAATTTATGTTTTAACAAAACCGTGCCAAACACGGACGGGGCGAAGGGACATCCGAGAAAAAAGCTAAAGAAGCGATCCTCGACCGCGTCGTATTGGTATAGGAGCCCCTTTAAAGAATTAAGGGGAGGGAGGTAGAGCAAGAGAGGGCACAAACAGGGGACTGCTCTATTAATAGATTGGTTAAAAAAGGGAGCGCTAGGTCGGAAGGGGAAAATAGCGGCAAGTCAGAAACCTCAAAAAATCCGGACGTTCCGGCGGTCACTTTCAACGCAGTCTTGAGTCTCCATTGAAACGTAACCGGAGGGAAAATGAAGGTCCGAGATAACCTCCTCTTTTCTCTTTGAGGGAAGGGGATAGTCATCGAGGAAAGGAGAAAGGAGAGATGACTTCCTCAAAACACGCAGAGGAGTTTCGAGGGTGTACAGACCTGGTATCTGCTAAAATAACTCAAGGGAGACGCCAGCTGAAAAAAAGGAACGGGAAGCCTTAATTTGCTCTTGCGGGGAAAACTGACTTATGGAAAGGATGAAGGAAGCAGATAAAGGAAGCTGAAGAGAGGCTTTTAAGAAGCCCAACTGTTTGGTGCAGCTAGCCTAGTACTCGGCTTGAAAAAGGAAAAGAGAGAGAGAAAAAACAATACTAAGAGGGACAGCAAGTATGAGAAAGGGGGAAAGAGCAAAAAACTCGACTGGCAGCTCGTCTGGCACGGGGGAAATCTGAAGAAAAGGGAGAAGGGCGATGGTTTTGGTAGAAGAAAAAGTTCACGAAGGAGAAAGACGCTGCAGAAGTGCATTTGCTGGAGAAATTGGAAGAACATTCCCCATTCTAGAGATCAAGAGGGGAGAAGAAGGGGAGGGGGGGGAAATGAATTTTGACTCCTCCGGTAGCGGCGCGGGAATCGAGGTTCCAAAAAAAAAAGAAAAAACAGTAAAGAGGGGATTGTAAGTTTGCGTTTGGGGCAATCCAAAGTGGAGGAGGGGGTTGAAAAAGCTTCGCTACGGGATTAGACGTGGAGTCCTTGGGAAAAATTGGTGGGGAGGAAGAAATGGCGGAAAAAGGGGGATTCCAAGCGGATATTTTCAAGAAAAATAGGGACGATAACTCTCCATCGCTGCCAAAAAGGGAAAGGGGGGGAAATGAGATGCGCCTCGTGCATGTGATACGACGGAGAAAAAAAAGTCGGCAGAACATCGTGGGGAGGAGACGTCTTCTACGATCAGGGGCAATGCTCAAATATGACGAAAGCGCGAAAAACGACGAATTTCTTTGAGACGGAGGAGGGATTGCAAAGGACTTGGATTTTCCTTAGGATAAGCGAGGGGGGCATCCGGAGAGGGGGGCGTGAAGAAGGGGAATGATAACTGATACTTGCTGAGGTATTTGGCGGAGGAGGAAAGAAATGTCAAGAAGAGACTGGGGTTAAACGCAATGGCGACGAGACTAAGGGGTGACGTTACTTTGCTTGTGAATTATGGGGGAGAGAAAGGCGAGAGGGCTGTATTCCTGGTAACCCCGGAAAAGGTAGAGGGGGGGAAAGAGCGAGGGAAGGGTCGTTCGGTCACATCGGAGGGGGGGAGGGTCAAAAACATCCGCAACAAGGGAGGAACCGAGAGAGGGGGGGGGAAATGAAGAGCAGGAGTGTCAGGTCGGGACAAGGGGGACGTGGGGGGTGATCAACACGACGATCGCTACGCGCGCCGCAGGTGGGAAACCTTAGCGTGGGGGGGGAAGTTCATTTGGACCGAAGCGCGGAGAAAGTCGTGGATCGGAGGGGAATTCCTAAACCAACCGGGGAAGAGAGTGTGAAGAATCCACGCGAAAAACTTGATCTCAGGGAGAAGTTCGAGGCGTAAGGGAGGGGGGAAATCACCCCAGACGAGTCAGCGAGAAATGAATGGGGAGGCGTCGAAGACAGGCACCTCTATAGTGAGTGTTGAAAGGATGAAAGAACAGGAAAAGAGAGGAACTAAAGGGTAACTTACTTCCAGGTCCTCTGCCGGTTACGCAAATTAACAAAGGGGCTCTGCAGAAAAAAAAAAAACGCGGGGGAGGAGGGGAAAAAAAAACCGGGGGGGGGTGGATTTCGAGGGGGCATTGTAACCGCAGAACAGTTGTCGGCTGAAAAGACATCGGGAGGGGGGAGAGGAAATTCCCCGCAAGGAGAGGAGGGAACGCGAAGTTAAGAAAGAGGGTGCAGAACGCAATCTCGTGGCCTGAGCCAAAGAGAGAGTACGTGTCGTGCGTAATTAATTCAGGAAATAGAAAAAAGGAGACGCCGGCGGATTACAGCTAGTTCCGTCCTCAAAACCCCACAACCGGAAGACGGAGAGGAGCGCGACTCTTGGCGACACGCAGAGAAGAAACTCCGGAAAAAAAAGGGGGAAGAAACAGGCCGTCAAAAGGGAATACAGCTAGTCAGATCCCATTCTACAGAAACCAAAGGGAAAAAAGGGGACTATAACGCCATCTGGCGGCAACGAAAAGCCCGTTTTCCGGAGAGAGACAACAAAAACAGGGAGGGAAAGTATAGTAGCAAAATTCGTGCTTTTCTTGTCCGAATGGAGCCGGGAGGGGAAATTTGGGGGAGGGGAATTCTGATTCTGAATGTTCTCTGTTATACGAAGCTGGTAACGGACGGCCGTGCTGTAAAGAAGTGAGTGTTGAAAGAAATCTTCTTTGCGCCAATAGGAGGCTTCTTATCCGCAAAGTTTCAGGGGGACAGGGAGGGGGAACACACTATCTTTAAAGCCTTCAGGGACGGGAGTCCGAGAAGAAAGAGAGAATAAAGGGGAACATTAAGGGGTTGGATAAGTCAAAAGCCTAGGGGCGGCTAAACCCTCTTAACCGTCTTCGCGAAGATTTCACGAAAGAATTCAGGGGGCAGCATAAACAGGCAGGCTGTCTCTATGAAAAGAACGTCCGCAACCCGACCAAAAGGGGAGAGAAGAAAAAACGGTTTTAAACGAATAATCTTCGGGGGAGCAGAAAAAGGGGCAAGGAGAGAACAGTTTTGGTAATTGGGCGTCACCGGAGATAATCCGGAGACTCTGATCGGAAAGGAGCCGTTTCGACGGAAAAATCGCGACGAACGCGGACACGCGGGCTCTCCTTCCCAGAAAAGAGGTCTTCGGCGGAGAGGAGGGTAAAAGGACTAGAAAAGGTCGCAACTTCTAACCAGAGGCGTGAAAAAAGAAGAAAAAAGGGGACTGCTTCTATCACTTGGTCTCAGATCTTGGGGAAGAAGGGCGCGGGAAGAAAATGAGAACAGGGGACAAAAGAGGTAAGGAAAAGAAAACCAAGCAGCGTTCATCGTAGAGGAAAGCTCAGGGAAGGAGGGGATTTTGGCGGCTGAGAACACCACGGACTAAACTACTTGGCGTCATGCAAAAGAAGAGGGTTTTCTAAAGCTAAAAAAGCAAAGGAAGGGGAAGGAGGTATCCTCACGTCACATTAACTCTAGTTCACACCGGGGGGAAGAGCATCCGCGGTCTACCATTCATCCATATGTCTATTCAAAAAAAGGGAAATAAAGGGGGGAGGGAATCAAAGGCAATGATGAAACTCATATTGTGGGAGTTGAGGACAGGCGTTTCAGGAGGGCCCACTTTGATGTTTCATCAGCGACCTGGGTGAGACAAAAGAAGAAAAAAAGAAGGAACACGTATAAGGAATTCCTGGTTTCTCAGCAAGAAGTCCATGAGGGAAGCTTGGGACCCACTCTCTTCTTCATCAGAAAATCCGACAAGCGCAAGTTAGGGGTGGGGGAAAAGGTACGGGGGGGAGGGAAAAAAAGGCGATATCGCCGTGTTGCGGAATACATTTGGGGGGGCGCAAAATCGAGAGGGAGAAGCAAAAAGTTCCTTCTTTCTTAATATACTTTCTACTCGGCAAAAGACCGACCGGGGGGAAGAAGAAGCAGAAGGTCCGTTTTCAAAGGTCAGCAAGGGGGGAGACCGAGATTCTTGCAAATCCCGGGTCACAAAGATTTTCTCAAAGGAGAATGCGAGATTTACCGCCAAGGTGAAAAGGTAGGGGGGATAATCCCGTGAAGCGACGTAAAACATTCTGACTAAAGGGGAGGGAAGAAAAAGACTTAATAATCAGACGCTTCCTGCAGAGTGCCGGAGGAAAATCGCGAATTCAGCGACAAGAGGCCGATGGAGGAAAAACATCAGGAGAAAAAACACCGCTTCGAAGCCGGTCGCTTTCGAAGGAGGAGCCTTGAGGAAAAAAAGGACTCCAGGATGCACACAGCTGCACGCGAAGTCTCGTTCGGTGAACGCAAATCCATTAAAAAACGACTTCCAGTGAGGAGAAGAAAAAGGTATGGGGGGGAAAAAAAGAAAGGGGGAAACGGGGCAAGGCCTAAGGCATGCTAATTAAAACAAAAGCGGAGACCGGAGGAGTATTGGTTATAGCGCGCAGCCTCTTGAAAATGCAAAACGGTCTAGCTGAAAAAAGAGCGGAAAAAAAGGGCAAGGAAAGGAATGCGCAATTTGTGTAGGGTGCCAATTAAGCTCATTTCGGGAGAGTTAAGGACGGAAAAAATCCGGACTGGGGCGCGTCTTTTCCATCGGGATGAGCGCGCATTTCGCAAGTCTTCTTGAGGGGAAGGGAGGGAAAAAAAAAAAGTCGGACGGGTCAAAAAGATGAAAAACTCCGCTGGGCTCGGGGAGGCGGATGTC
>Ga0179593_1618635_pt1 | contig 10991 bp, 18 predicted proteins | sample CZODoug2_1_08_16_FD_185931 | JGI IMG/M metagenome (GOLD analysis project Ga0179593, IMG submission 185931) | Vadose zone soil fungal communities from Angelo Coast Range Reserve, California, USA - CZODoug2_1_08_16fungal (PacBio error correction) | ecosystem: Environmental > Terrestrial > Soil >...
AAATCGACGCAGCAAAAATTCACGGCGGCAGAACAGGAGTGGGGGGAAAAAAAAAAAAAGGGAGGAAAGAGCAAAATCGACGTACTCGGCAAAACTTAATATTTCAGGGGGGGGGGGGGGGGGGTTGTATGGTAAAGAAACGACCGCTAACGAAGGAAAAAAAAAACATCTGGGGGGGACTAAAACGGCAGTGAGGTCCTGAAAAAAACACCTGACCGAAGACCGGGAAGGAAGGGGGGGGGGGGAAACGGAATGGAACAAAAATCCTAAGCAGTAAATCTTTGGAGAAAAAAAAAAAAGTGCAGGTTTGCAGGAAAAGAGACCGGCGGAAAAGGGGAGGGGGGGGGATGCCAAGCGGTTGATAGCCCCAACGCTCTGTACGCAGGAGAGAGAAAGAATGAGAAAATTACTTGCGTGTCAAAAGGGAATTCATGACAAGCTGGGGAAAAGGTCAGGATGGGGGGAAGAAGACCGCTCATGGGGGGGGACTTTAAAGATTCAAAAAGAACGCAGGGGACAGGTGTTACTGGGGACAAATCTGCGCACCAAAAAAAATGGGGAAGGCCCAACGGAGTTGGAAAGGTATAAAAATTGTCAAAACCCCCGAAAAGCCCGATGCAAAGAAGGAAAAATGCGCCTGGTAAAAGCCCGGTAATACCGCCGCGCGACAAAAGCGAACGGAGGGAAACAAGCGCCAGGAAGTGAAACGGAGCCAGCAAGGTCTAAAAGAACCAAAGAGGTGGAGGTCAATTTGACTTAGTGCGTGCGAAGGAGGCAATGGGCTCCAAAAATAGAAAAAAACACACAATACCCAAGACAAACAGTAAATGAAGAGGCCATTGGCGCTCCGTCAAAGGCGATGCACAGGGGGGGGGGAAGGGAGCGAAAGGTTAAGAAGGCCCATTTCCGTGAGAAACGCGAAAGGCAAGGCTCCGGCAATTCGGCTAACAAAAGAAGGAGAAAAGGATCTGTGCGCTTTTCATAACAAGAAAGCAGAAGGGTGGCGGGAACGAGAAAGGATGAGGGTCGCAGAAGGAAAGGGGGGGTTATGGGGAAAAACGAATAGAAAAGACTGCTCCCTATTGGATGCCGTTGAGAGTTTAAATGTCCATGCAAAGAAAAATAAGAAAGGGAGTAACTTAGCTGAGCCAGTTCAAAGACGAAGGACAGGTGGAAAGGTAAACTGGTAATCTTAGGAAAATCTTCTGTTGGAAGAAATGGGAAAAAAAGAGGCAGATGGGAAGGGGGGCGTCCAAATTCTATCTGCTCCGTTCAGAAAAACCGCGATCCCAGAAAAGGAGGAGGATTGGAGATAAAATCAAAAATGGCAGGCAATCCTAACAGCAAGCAAAATGTTGTTACATGGTGCGGACAGAGGAATTAGTAAAATAGATGCGGCATTGGGTGGGATGTTTCCGCAGAAAAGAAAAAATCCGTGCCGCAGAAAGGACTGTTGGTTGTGTCCGAGAGGGGGGGGGGGGCGTCCGGGGGGGTGAGGTTAGGAATATGAAAATAAGGGCTCAGGAGGGAAAAGAAAGCGGTACAATCAACTAGGGAAGCTCTGTAAGGCAAGCAAGGGATAGGAGAGGGAGATTACACAAGCCTCTCGAAACCCAAGAGTGATCTTGCCGCGAAAAGGAATCAAAAGAGAAACGAAGAAGTTTCAACAGGAACCGCAAGAAACCGAAAACGGGGCTGCGTTTTCTCCGTCACTCGGGGGGAGAGGGGAAATTAGGGGGGGGGGTAAAAGAAAATAATTCTCCGAGACTGGACTCGAAGGGGAACTAAGCCGGTAGCTGGAAAGGGACTTTCGAGGAGGGTCGAGAAAGGAAAAGTGGGGAAAGGCCTGGCGGATTGATACAGCAACAGTAAGAAAAAGAAAAAGGCCCTGCTCGTTGGGGGGGGGGGGGCAGATTCCATCGTTGCTGAGTTAGAAGGCGACAGAAGTTTGCGAAGAAGGAACGAAAAGAAATGAGAAATGAGGTAATCGATCAATTTTTCGTGAAAGGCAGCTTGGGGGCCGCCGGGGGGGGGACCTCCAACGAGAAATCGGTAAATGTTAAATCGAAAAAGAAAGAACGACCAGTAGACTTGGAGAAAACCTACAGCAGGGGAGAGAGTCGAGGAAAAAAAAAAAAAAAAAAAGATGGGGAAAACTGAAGAAGTCCTTCGCGCGTATCTAAATTGGTTTGCGGGAGCAGGCTCCACGTTGGGGCTAAATATGCCCACCATTTTAATGCCCTCGAGAGGGGTCCGTAGAAGGCCGAAAGCTGAATGACGACATGGAAAGGAACAAAGAAGAAAAAGGAAAAAACAAGGATCGTAATTTCAAATACTCGGTCGCGAAAAGGGGGGGGGCGCAACCGAAGAAAAGCACATGAAATGGAGGTTCAAAAGGCTGCAGATCTTCCAGAACTGGAAGAGGCATAGGGAAAACAGCAGGGGCAATTGTAATCCCAGAAGACTCGGAAAACATTGTTCCAGAGAGACAATCACAACAACGAGAGGAAAGAGAGAGGGAGGGGAAAAAAAGGTTCGAGGGGAAGAGTAGGAGAAGGGGCCTCACGCGAAACGGGCAACTATGGGCCAGAAAAGTCAAATTTATGGAAGAGGGAGACCGAAGGTCATTTTGAAAAAGTGAGAGTGGTCGGCCCACCAATCGCTACCTGGGTGGGGGGAAAAATTCAGAACTGGAGGAATTAGGGGGGTTGCTACCTGAAGGTCTCACAGTTCAAGCTTCAGGTGTAAAATTAAGGTCAAAGTCTTTCGTGGAGAAACATGCGGGCGAAAAAGGGGCCGAAAAAAAAAGGGGGAAAATACTAGGAGACGTCTTCAAGAAAAAAAAAAGACGTTGGCCCCGGAAGAGTGTGAACGGGGGGAATGTGAAAATCCAATGCAAGAACAAAAACCGCTTTTTTTGAAGTAGATGAGAAAGGAAAAGGGGGAGCTATCCCCGCGAACTGCACTAATACAAATCTTTCGAGAAACAATGAATGGGGGAGATTCCAGGTAAGGAAATTAAGTAAATAGGGGGTAGTCTGCAAAATTTCTGGCACGCTCGGGAAGAAACCGTGAAATCTCAAAACGATCTGGCCGACAGCTATTGAAAAGGTATCGAGCAAGGAAGGTAAAAAAAGGGAGGGACTTTCCAATCGCCGAAGGGGTGACCTAGAGAAGGAGTAGGTTATGGAAAAGGAACGGCTGGGGAACGGAGAGGGAAAATCCGTAAAAGGGGGCTTGAAATGATTGGGGGGGAAAATGGGAGTTAAGTTTCGGTGGACGAAAAATGAAAAAAAAGCAAAAAGGGAAAGGAAGAGGGGCTAGGGGTGGCGGTTTTTTTTTGGTGTTGGGAGGGAACAAAATTGGGTGTTGACAATGGTTTGGAAAGGGCAATGGTGTGCGAAAAAATCCGCCTGAAGAAATCAAAGGGTGGGGGGATGAGCCGCGCCGCGGAAAAAAAAGCAACGTTAAATGTGTGCGAAGAGAACTATAGGAACATGGCCGAGAATGATAACGAGCGGGGGAAAGGGAAGGGGAAAAAAACCTGCCTGCAGAAGAGACTGAGCAAAAAGTTTAGGGGAAAATGAGTCCAGTTATACCGGAAAGACAAAGAAGGGAAGTGAGGGTGGGCAAACCGCCCGGACAAAAGAAAGGTGGGGAGGGGGGGATAGACCGATCCAAATTGCAAGCATGGTACAAGAAGGGAGATCATATGCCAAAGAAGGGGAAAAAAAAAAGGCTGAAAAGGGGAACTCAAAATGGGTTCCAATCACAAGGCAGGGGGGGGGACTGTTGCCCATTGCTGTCCAGTCTTGGTTTGTAAAAAGGGCCAATAAAAAAATGCCAAAACAAGAGAAACCGACGATCGCGGGGTTTTTGGGGCAAGGGGGATCGTGTAATGAAAGTTCAGAACTCTGAAGGGGCTTGGGAGGGTGTGCATGGAGCAAAAAGGGAGTGTCGTTGAAAAGGGGGAAAGGAAGGGACAAGAGGTCCAGGGAGTGGGGAGGATTAAACCAAGAAAGGTTAGGAGGGGATGGGAGGGAGTGACAATTATTGGTCCGTAAATTACATGACGGCGACGAAAAAAAGAGGGGAGATGGCGTTTGCGTATGGAACCAGGCCTTGAAAGGGAGTGGTTTTTGTGGAGGGTCAGGAATCAGCCTCACGCTTACGCCCGCCCCTCAGATAAAGAAGGCCCTGCAGAGTTTTATCACGTGAACGACGCCAGCAATCGAAAACGGGGGAAAAGTTGGGGGGGGCGGGGGCTTTTTCTGGCTTGTTGCCAGGGGGGGGGTTGGGTTGCAAGCCAGGAGGGAGTGGGCACCGAGACTGCATAGTAGGTCATGCCCAGGGCGGGCAAAAAAACCAACGAAATGGCTTTCAAACCACCAACAAAATTTGCAAAAGCAGTAACTGCCCCTGTGAATCGCCCGGGGTTGAAGACAGCAAGGAAAAAAAAGCAATTAAGTCCAGTTCAAAGGGGGAATTGGGAAAGATAATTGCATCGTCGCGATGGAAAAGAAATCGGGACGGGGAATGGGGGAAAAAAATGAAGCGCCAGGGGGGCTGGCTAGTCCAGACCGGAAACTACTTTGAGAGATTAACGATTGAAAGGGGGAAAAAAAAGCGGAAACCCGGGTATTCCGAGCTGGGGGACAGCCAAAACCAAATAGGTGAGCACGGGAAGGTTCAGGGATGAGTAAAGCCAACGCCTGTGTTCGTTCCAACATTCAATAAGGGGAAAAAGCGCAAGTATGTTCCCAAAAAACAAACGCAGGAGAACACCGGAAGGGGGGAAATTGGGAAAGACAGGATCCAAACGACATCGTGTGAACAACGGGGTCAAAAAAAAGGAAAAAAAGGGGAATGCGTTTCCGGGAAAATGACTCGGACTGCGTGATCAGTAGAGAAGAAAAGCGGAGGGATCGGGGAAGGCTGTGCGGAAATAAAAGACCGAAGAAAAGGGAAGGGGGGTAGGAAGGAGAAGCTGCTGACAACCGTCACCTGCCTGGGGCCTGGGGCAAGGATTTTGTCACAGACTGAAAAATGAAAAAGAAGGTGGAAAGCAAAGGACTCACGGCGAGTTCCTGTTAGGACGAAGGGGGGGGGGGTTAAACTGCAACGCCGCAGAGGAAAGTTTGCGTGAATCACCGAGCAAGCGGAATCGTAAATAAAAACCTACCGGAATGAAGAAGTTGGTCAGCGATTTTGTAATGATTGTAACGGGTGGGACCTCGGGGGAAAAAAAAAAAAAACGGGTGTTTTGGGGAAAAAAAAGCAAAGATTTGGGGGACGAGTTGTAGGCCGCCCCCAAGGGAAGCTCATCAAGAAGGAAAGGAAACGAAAAACCACAAAAGGAGAGGAAAAGAGAGAAGATTAAATCCGAACGCCAAAAAATCGACGCAAAAATGCCAGGCGGAGGGGGAAAAAGTTTCAAGAAAAAAAAAGATATGTCGAGAGGCCGCACGCGGAAAAAATAGGGAGGGTTTGGGGGGGGCCAAAACGTGCACGCTACGGGAGGGCCAGACAAAAATGGAGTCTTAAAAAGGGTGGGGGGGGCAGGGCGAACAACTTACATGAGCCCTACAGGAACGCCGTGGTTGGGGGAAGGGGAATGAAGGGAAGAAGGAAAACTTTCAGCAAGGCCATGCAAGGGGATGCAGGGGAAATCCTTAACACCCAGTTTCAGCGGTGACTTTTATGGGAGGGGGGGGAAAGACGGGAGGAGGAAGCCAGAAATTTCTTACCGCAATACGTTAAACTCGGAATAAGATCAAAGACTAAGGAAAGAAGGAAGAAGGGGACACCAGCTTTTAATTAAACTGGGAAACCAAAAAAAGTGGGGGACGAATAAAAAAGGGGTGGAAAAAGGCTTCCAAGCAGAATTCCAACTAAGACAGAGGGGGAAAAAAGGTGTAACAGGGGGAAAAGGAAGGAGAGCACAAGGGGAAGCCAAAAGGGACCCATTTCGCCTCCCAAATGGAAAAAAATCCACTACTGGCGCTAGGAACTAGGGAGAGCATCTCGGTAAATAAGAGAGGCTAAAAGAAAGGGGGGGTGTAACGGCTTAAAACTTGAAGACAGTCAGTAAACCTCAACTGAGGGGGGGGGCGCTTGGTCAAAGGGATTTGGATTAAGGTAAAAACTTCGAATTAGGGTAAGGGCGCCAGAACGAAGGACACACACAGGGGGAATCGGGAAAAAAGCCCAAACCCCCGACGTTACTTACTCTAGGGGTGAGGGCTGTTCAATCAAAGGCCAGAATGCACAATGACCGTAGTTAAGCGAATGGCGAGAAGGATGCAGAGGGGGGGTTTTTACGCGGACGCCCTATGCAGTCTCGGCAAGAATCTATAGCTTGCAAAAAAAAGAAAAATGAAGGGGCGAGTGTTGGAGCACTGGCGCCTCAAACAGAATCCCCGCAGAAAAACTTAATTTTGACGGAACGCGAACGCCGGGGTGGTGCTCAGAAACTGCCTGACAAGGCCCTGGCTCTTGGACAAGAGGTCGAACGCTCACCGACGAGCCTGGGTGTTGTTTCTGGGGAGAGTCCATGGAAGAAAAAACACGAGGAAAAAAAAACGAACACGAAGCAGTCTTCCAGGAAAGGAATTTGGAAAAAAGTTTAGCTGAGTGTTAAGGGGGTGGGATTCGCTCTGATAATGTTGCTCAAGGTTGCAGAAAAGGGGTCAAAGTAGGGTGCTAGGAAGTCAAAAAATTGGAACTCGGCTCTGTCATAAAAAAGCCGATCCGCGGCGAGGGACGTAAGTGGGGGAAAGGAGTGACGAAGACCAAAAAAGAACGAAAAAAAAGGCCAAAAGAAACAAAAAGGACTTTGGGAAAGTGTGCGGACAACGCCATCGTACGGATAAAGAGAGGAAATGGGGGGGAAACTGGACCAGGGAAGAAAAGTTTAGCTCTCAAGATCCCTACCAAAACGAGGAAGCAATAGATTCTCCGACCCCGACAAAAAAAAAAAAGAATAAGGGGAAATTAAAAAAAAGGAGAAAACTACCCAGTTTGGCTCCAGTAGAAGGGGGAACTTAATGAAAGGCGGGGGGGGGTGAAAAGAGAAGGGCACAGATCAAAAGCTATCGTTATTCAATCGGCCTGGCGAATCAAGGGGGGGGGGGGGGGAGGGAGGGGGAGGAAAAAAAAAAAGAAAAAATCCCTTTGTAAACCAGCGCGAGCTAGAAAAAATAACCAAGAGAGACAGGGGAAGAGTCAGCGGTTCAACTGATTCGTCCCTCCAAAAGAAAAAAAAAAAAAAAAAAAATTATTGAAGGGGCTGCGTTTCGGCGACCACGTCGAAACTTTAAAGTCTGGGAAACTGGAAACTGTGGGGGGGTCCAAGCCTCCAAAAGGGGGACTGGAAAGAGGGCCGAGAACTTTTCCATCATTCCCGGAGAGAAGAAAACGGTAATCTTCTCTGGGGGACCGCCCTGCGGATTGAACATCAGGCAAAAAAGAATAACGGTGGGGGGGGGGGGGCAAAAAAGGGGGAAGGGGCCATTTGCGAAACCATCGTGAAGCAGGAGACAAAAAAGTTGGTTCAGTTCCTGGAAGGCCGCCCCGTAGGACCGAAGGTAAATGGAATAAGAGAAGGAGGTCGAACTGCAGCTTTGTATCGGCTCAAGGGTAAAAGAATCTGCTTTGGGTAAATGCGCATCCTCAACGAAAAACCATGCAGCGGGGGCGCTCAAAGAAGGATTGGAGGAAGACCGGGCCAAAAACCGAGTGTCTGAGTCCGAAAAAAAGGATTCGAAGTGTCAGCTTTCCTCCCCGAGTTGGTCGCGCAAAAACATAAAAAAAAATGTGTCTCAAAAGGCCAACTGAATGTCTCGGCCTTCGGGGAACTGAGGAAGGGAGTGGCCGACATTGATCCAGACAAATTCCTGCAGAAAACTGATTAACCCTGAAAACTCTGAAGGGGGAAAAGGGGCAAGGAAGAGGGGGCCGAAAATGAACCTCTCCAGTCCAACTGAAAATGCTGGAAAGTCGGCAAAAAAAAGGGAGCCTGCAATAGTTTTTGAAGTTTCGCTTGAAGGGAACACAAAAGAGAAAGGGAATCGTCAATCGACAAGGAGGAAGAAAGTGGGGAGAAGGGAAAAACACACGAGGAGAAAGGAAAGAGAGGATGGAAAGCACTGGGGACGGGAAAAAGGGGGGGCCTGGATTCAGTACATCAGAGAAGGGGCACTGTTGAAAAAAGCCCAAGTCGAATCCGGGGCCTTACGAAGCATTTCAAGTGGACAGGTAGAGGGGGGGGAAAACCAGAAATCTCTACACTTGGGGTAAAGGACAAATTAAAAAAAATAAAGGTCCGATGGAAAGGAGATTTGGGGATCAAGGTTCCGTCCCCCCCGATCCAGGCCCTCTCGTGAAGAAGCGAGGCACATTCACAGGGGTGGAAGGGGAAGTTTAGACAAGGCGCGAAACGGTTCTAAGCGCGAACCTTTTGAGGGGAAGCGGAGGGAAAAAAAGAAGACCCTTCCGTGCACAGAAAAAAAACAAAAATCCTGTTGACCCGGTGAAAAAGAAGGGTCTGATGGAAGCTACACGAATGAACGGGGGGGATGCGATATACAACGAGAAGGGCAAATGCCCCCAACACGGCCCGACCTATACAAAACTAAAGGGAAAAATCCTGATGAGGGAAAAGGGGAAGAGCATGAGCCGCAGTTAAAAAGTTGCAGGGGAAGGGGGCGAAAGCGGCGCTAATAATCGAGGACAAGGGGGGGGGAAAAAAAAAACGAGCGGCTCAGGGAAGTGAAAAGTGGGGGGCAAAGGAGGGCACGGAAATCCCGGGCCGGACTTAACAATAGAGAAAACCGGGGGGCGTGCGGGGAACGCCGCGAAGGATTAATGGGAACTCTTCACTGGGCTTGTGGCGCGGACGGACCTATCTAAAGGAAAGGCTTGAAAAAAAAACGTGGTCAATGGGTCCAAAAAAAAGGTAGAGTGGGACGGGGAACTCAGCCCCGAATTACGTTCCAACTGCGTTGGGGGGGGAAAAATGGTTTTTGGGGGGGGCGGGTGTCGGTGTGTGTAAGCGGGGACGAGCGAGTTTTAAATCCCACTCACTACGGCAGATCAAAGGGGGGAATTTCTAGGACGACCGCTGAAAACAGATTAGGGGCAAAAATGGACCTGTCATCCCCGTGAAAAAAAGAAAAAAAGGAAAAATGATAACGATAATTGGTGATGTCCGGGACACGTCTGAACCCGCCAAAAATAAAATCACTTCAAAAGAAAAAAGGGAGCAACGGGTAGTTCAATTCTTCAGAGTAGCCGTAGGTCCAAGTGGTCGAGATGGGGCAAAATGAGAGCAAAAAAGAACGTTTTTGGGGGGGGGGGGAGGAAGGTGAAGGGAAAGGAAAAAACGAAAAAAAAATGTCCCAGCGAGTATGGAAAAAAAGGGGCTCAGGGAGGGGGCGTGTCCACAACAGGACCAAAGGTTTTTTGGTAGTGTGCAGGGGAAGGTATGAGGGAACAAGACACTATGTTGGGAAAAGGAGAAATCAAGGCCCAGAGCAAAGAGGCCCGCGGATCGCGGGTTTTTCGACTTAGAAAAAAGCGACTGGGTCACTCCGAAAAAACAGGAAGTGACCCTTGGGTGAGGGGGGGGGAAAACACCAGCATTGCCGTCAATCTTGAGGAAGGGAAGTGGCAAAGGAAAAGGGGTTTGACTCAAAATCCAATCTGGGGGGGGAGGTTTGATTGCAAGTGGAGTTAAAAAAGCTCGGTAATCGGGGAAGAAAGGGGGGAAAACCGAGTTTGCAAAAGGGGAAAACACGAGCAGGGAAGGGGACCCTGCGGGAGGACTTGCAGCCATCAGCATCGGCCCAGATTGAAAAAAAAAAAAAGAAATTGACCGGTGCTGGAAAAATTTTTCGGGGGAACATCGGAAAATACCTTTTCTGGAATGGGACAACCCGGGAATGTGGGGGGTTTGGGGGGTGGTTTTGTGGTTTTTGGGACAGCTATAGATTGCGAGAGTGGGGGGGCATAAGGCGGACGCGCGGGCCGGGGAAACGCGGGCTGTCATCAACGAGAAGGGACCTGGAAGGGGAAAAGGATGTGTGGGGGGTTATACGAAAAAGAAACCTGCCATCGCATTCTGTTGGACATGGCCAAGGGTACAGGATCAAAAATGGTGGTGTGGTGGGAAGTGGGGAAAAAATTTTTTCGCTGAAGAGACCACTGCTCTGAGCAACGAATCGAAGTAACGGGGGGTTTCCAAAGAGTGAAAAAAAAAAACGCCGGCGGGAGCAAGTCGAAGGAGAAGCTAGCTTCACGAAGTTCGCTGGGACGCAAAAGAATGAGGAACAAAAACAAAAAAGCTGCGGACAGCACGAAGGGTCCGAACGGAGAGTCGCCAAAAAAAGAGGGGAAAGGGAAAGGTCAACCTCAAAAACCTTGGGGAGGGAAATTGGGGGGGTGGGACTCTTTGCGCAGGGGTTTGTCCAAGTAAAAAACCTGTAAAGTTGGCACACGAGGTAACGGGGGTACCGAAATAAGAATGACAAAGAGCGGCATCGTCCACGTGAACATTAAAAATGGGATGTTAATTTCTTCAAAAAACGCCAGCAGGAAGGCGAAAAATCATTTATCGAGATGTCAGCGTAATTCACGCGTTGGCGGATATCACCTTTGGCGAAAATAAAAGTAAAGAAATCACGGGAGTGGCCTTCAGATTGGGAGTCAGGACTGGAAATGACTGCAAGATTGGGCTCCACGGAAACTGGAGATTATGCGGATCAACGCGACGGGCTAGTTCCCTCGTATGGAAGTTTTTTTTTGTGGAGAACCTGCCAACAAGGAAAATTGGCTCGGGCAATCCGGGAGAGAGTGACTGGGGGAAGGGGGGGACCGCAGCATGTGTGCGGACCTGTCCGCGATGTGGGGAAGGAGTTGGACAAAAAATTCCGGGGAAGGAGGTGAAACCGCCGGAGGGTTGCCTTTGGGGCGTCGGTGGCAAGTGGGGTAAG
>Ga0179593_1811598_pt1 | contig 10991 bp, 16 predicted proteins | sample CZODoug2_1_08_16_FD_185931 | JGI IMG/M metagenome (GOLD analysis project Ga0179593, IMG submission 185931) | Vadose zone soil fungal communities from Angelo Coast Range Reserve, California, USA - CZODoug2_1_08_16fungal (PacBio error correction) | ecosystem: Environmental > Terrestrial > Soil >...
TATCGGCGTATTTTACGGGGAACGTCCGGCGGGGAGGAGGGAAAGGGGAAGGAGGCGCAAACGTCTCCAAAGACGAAAAGAAAAGACTTGATCGTAGAAGACGGCTTGTGGGGGGACGAAGAACAAGAAAAAAGGACATCCCGTGGTTGAAAGAAGAGAGCGTCTCGGTGGTGAGAGAAAGCAATTGCATATTGCTGCAAAAGGTTCTTCGGTTCATAGAGATTCAAGTAACAACAAAAAAATCGGTGTCACCGGAAATTTTTCGACGATGGTAGTCGCGCATTTCTGGTTCGGAAGAGCCGGGAAATAAGAGCGAAGCCTCGTCCGGTGCGCAAAATTACTGGCAGGAAGGGCTCGATAGCAAGAGGCATGCCCGCAGAAGAAAACATTCGACGTACGTAGATCAGGGGGTGACGAATCAAGAAGGGAAGGGGAAAGAAAAGGGAGAGGACATGAGTGGAATTGCTGCCCTAAAGCCCACGAAGAAATGGGGAAAAAGCGGCTAGCTATGAAAGACAAGATCCTATCGCGGAAGGAGGAAAAAAAGATAAATAATTTGCGAAACTCTCTTTGGGGGAGCACCAATTGTCACCTAGACGACCGGTCGAAGAGGAAGGGGAGGAAGGGGGGAGCTCGACCGAGTCCTCCGTTACGAAGAACAGTGAAGGGAAGGGGGGAGGGATCCATCTCAAAATGCAAAAGGAATGAACTCCTCTTTTTGCCATCAGGGGTGGAAGCTGCCGCCCGAAGGAGGGAGGGAGGGGGGATGGCACTAATTTTCAACGTTAGTGGAGGAGAATCCCAGAAACAAATTTGGAGGAGGGAAGAAAAGGAGGGTGTGTCCCAAAGTCTCTCAGCCAGATTATACTGAAGAGGTTATAACCCCCTGTTCTCAATATTGAAATTCTGACTAGCTCTTTGGCATCAAGATGGAAAAGTCTGACCTAGGAAGGAGAAAGAAAGAAGCTCCTTCTTCTTCGCTCCATTGTGGCAGGAAAAAGCCACCTCAGCCGGAGGAACGTTGGTTTGGTTGGGCGCGTCGGGGGGGGAAAGGGAACCTTCGATTATCTTTTACAAAAAGGGGATTTAGGGCGGGGGATACCATTAATCGGGGGACAACGAATTCTGGGGAGAGAAAACGGGGGAATGGTCGAGGCGGCGGGAACCTGGTTTCCGGAATTGGGGGGGGAAAATTCCCTCTCTAGAAAAAAACGAACTTGAACTCTTTCATACCGTCGTCGTGTGAAGGAGGACGCCGTGCGCACTACTACTGGACTGAAAGAAAAAAGAAGATCCTTAGCCGTGCAGCTTACCTCTTGGGCCAGTCAACGAGGATGAAACCGGGAGGGGGGAAAGGGAGAAAGAGCGCCCGTTCGGTCTTGGCGGAACGAAAAAAAAAGGTTATTGCTGCCAGAACGACACGAGGCGATTGAGTTTCGAATACTTTCTGATGGACGGAGAGAAGGAAATCCGGCAAACGCCAGTCGAGAAAGAGCGGCAAGGCTTTTCAACCAGGTTTGGCAGGAGGAAAAAAAAGAAAAAAGAGAAACCGAACAATCCCGCTGAGAAGTAGCCCAGCAAAGGCGGGGTGGGAAGGACTACACTCTTGAAGGAAAGAGGGGAGGGGTCTTCCGTTTCTAATCCTTAGGATGGAGATTTCGAGACAAGCGCTGAAACTTGTAAGCAAAAAAAGTGGGGGAGGACTGGTTTTAGGACCAGGAAGAAAATCGACCTTGGGAGGGATTGCATTCGCTTCTTGAGATTAACAATCCATGAAGGGGGAAGGGGTCTGGGATTTGACCAAGGGAGGAGAAAAAGCGTTTTGGAAAAAGGAAGTGTTCCCGAAGGCGCAGCCCACGAGGGGGAGAGGGGGGGGGAGGACTGGTTTTCCAGAACGTCCTTGATGCGACGGGAAGGAGGAAGACCCTTGTGATCGATCGCTGTCAACAATTCGGGACCGATCTGTTTGGGGCCGGGGAAGATAAAACGAAAAAAGAGGAAAAAACAAAATCCCGCCGGACCGAAGGAGGGGAGAAAAAAACTACGCCATCAACGCTAACAATGACATCGTGTTTTATCTGGGGGAAATAAAAAAGGGCAACAACTTCGAACGAGAAAAAAAAAGAGTAAGTGTTGGGCATGAGAAAAAACCTTCCAAGGCACGTTGAGGAAAAGGGTTAGGGGGGGTTATCACATGGCGTATCTCTCGAAAGAAACGGAGTATTATGAGGAAAAAAAAGGGAGTCCCTGCTGGCATCGAAAAACTAGTGCATATTTTTCCTCTAATAAAGAAGAATTACTAGGAAGGGAAGGAAAAATTCTGGGGGAGCTTGTCACCAAATCGTCGAAGGGAAAAGCAGAAGATTTAGGACGGGTCTTTTCGTAGGGGGGCTACCCCCGATGCAATACGAGGAAAGCATGAATTTGGAAAAACAAAAATTTTGAGTAGTCTTTCTAGGGGGGCAAAAATATCGTGGATCGAAGCCCTATTCGAGGTGTGCAAGCGTATCGATTCAAATTTATCACGGAGAATCAATACTCTGATAACCAGAAACAAAGAAAAAGGAGAGATGCTCCTCATCGGAGGAAGAGGGGAATTCCAACGCGTTTTCTTATGAGGAAAGAAAACCCTATAGGCAAAAAATGGATTTTTCATGAGTGAAAAGAAATCTGGAATTCCCAATAAATTCGGAAAGAGATCTTCATTAAAATCAACTTACGAACCATGAAGAACCCACTTTTTGGGTAGGAGAGGGATGTCCTTACACTTCAAAGAGAAAAAAATTACGAAAGGAAAGTCTACTTACATCTGTAAAAGACCCTATTAAGAAAAAAGAGGAGGAGCGCATGCTAAAGCGTGTATTGTGAGAGGACTCTTCGGTTTCACAGGCGAATGAAAAAGAAGGAGGAAATGCCGCGCGATTCTTGGGGCGAACGAGGAGGCGCTTATGGCGCATACCTTCTGACGTAAAACACCCACAAATAATCCGCCGGGAAACGGGGGAAGGGAACCCACAGAGAAGAAAAAAATTTTTCCCTACGAGAAAGTGGGGAAAAAAGCCGCACGGCCGCAGTATAGTAGAACGGCAAGTTTTTAGCCAGACTTAGAAAGGGGGAGAACGTTTCCCCCTGGTGGACAGAGCACACGGGGATTTGGATGCGCAAGGGTGGAGGGCGCAACTGCTCCCTTGAAAAACAATTACCAGAAAAGGGAAAGCGCGTTCCATTTTGTGAGGAAGGAGGCCTAAAAACCCCATCTACAACACCGGAAATACCGAAGAAACTGCAAAGCTGCTTAAGGAAAGAAGAGGGGGTAACCAGTAGAACGCGCCTCCCTCACTTCACAGGGGGAAAGATAATGTTCGCCAAATGACACCCTGCAAACCACCAATCATGTCGGAAAAAAAAAAAGGAGGTTCCTTGTTCTGATGATGGCCAAAAAGGAGGAAGTGTCGATGCTTCGCTCGCATGACCAAAGGCTTGCTGCAAGCTTAGTCAACAGCATGAGAAGGCAGGCAATTCTTGCGCAGGGGAAAGGGAGGAATCAACTGGCGCTACTTGGGACACAATAGAAAGAGAAGGAGTTCCTTTCATGCCATTCTCGCGGGGGAGAGAAAATTCTGCCATCCTCACAACAATTAAGAAAAAAGGTCCGGCGGTGCAAGATCAAAAGAAGGGGAAAGAAGAAAAGAGGCCAGATCAAATGCCTGTTGGAAGGAAGAAGACGGGCAATTCCTGTTCTTCGTCCCACGGAGGATAGAGAGATAGAAAAAGGGGAACCTTTCTCTCTGCTACCAAATTCTCTGTCCTCCTGGTGGCTAAAAGTTGGCGGAATAGGGAAAAGGAAAATTCTTTACTCTGCTTCATAGCGCGGGATAGAAAAGGCTGCCGCTTATTCCGTGTTCTGGGGGGGGAAAAGGGAGGGCATCAAAATCCCCCGCCTGCAGGGGGAGAAAAAGGAGTCCTTCTTTATGTCTCAAACTGGGAAGATGGTGGTCCGCCTCTATGAGAGATTTAGGGGAAAAGAGGAAAAGAAGAGTAGAAGAAAGAAACTTGCTATGGGAAAGGGAGAAAAGGGGGTCTTCGCTCTTGATTCACGGGGCGAAAGCGACCTACTTCTTCGGCTTGTCACCCCGAGCTATTACGGCGAAGAAAAAGGAAAGAAGGAAAGCTTAATCTGATGTAAAAAGAAGGGAAAAAAAAAAACAGCATCTGTCAATTGCCTCAACCACCGAGGAAAAAGAGAGTGGAACACCTGGATGTAACAGTAACGAGTAAAATAGGAGAACAAAAAATCGCTTTCTACGATAAGTGAAAGGGGGTCTTTTTAGTCCGTGCGCACGAAAAGCAATGGAAGCCGCCCCGCCGGTAAGGAAGGAAGAAGTAAACTATCACCGCTGAGCTATCAAAAAAAAAAAAACTGATTATGTAGGGAAAATAGATAGAAGGGTCGGGAAGGTGGAAGATCATCTTCCGTCTGGGCAGAAGGGATATAGAGAAAAAAAGAAAAAGACACCAAACGCGATCCCTACAAGATTGGCTCTACTCTAAGGAATGAAGGAACGGACGACAAAGAAAAAATAAAAGTGGTATTGCTGATGAGGGGGGTTTAATGCGGTGGTGAGCCATGACTGAAGTTAAAGGAGCAATTGGGGGGAAAAGAGGAAGGTCTTCTGATTCACTCCAGATTCAGGAGGAAGAGAGTGACAAAGAAAATAAGGGGAACGTTCGCTAATAGCTTTTTCGCTATAAATGTAGCGCTCATTTTCTGTGAGCACCGTACCCGGAGAAAAAGAAGGAAACATCGTGTGCCGTTGCGCAGAGTAATGGGGGGAAAAGGAAGGGAGAGATCTCAATAGGAGTGCCCGCAGAAAGAATCCTATTCTAGGGAAGAAAAAATCTGATAGCAGGTGGAAAAAAAAGTACGCGATGCAAGCTCTTTACGGGGGGTATGCCCACAGGGGAAAGAGAAAGAAAACAGAACAAGAATCAGCGTCGAAGAAAAGAAAAATAAGTCGCTATCAAGTCGGCTCATAGAAAGGACGCTCCAAATCAATATTAATTTCAGGGAAGCCACTTGGGAGCAGAAAAGGGGAAAAAAGAAAAGGCGTGTCGCATATCGAAAGGTGCAGAAAAGAAGAAGATTACATCCGTTACTATACCGTGAATTGTCCCTAAAAAACAAAGGTCCATTCCACATCGTCTACACTTGGACGCGCGGTTGGGGAAAAGAAACAGCCGTACTTCTGCTGAAAGGGGAAATGGGCTCCGAATTGTCAAAGTGTAAACTCCGAGGGGGTGAGGAAAAAAACCCTTTCAGAGCAATCGTGGAAGGGAGGGGGAAGAGAACTCTATTATCTGAATTGAGGGATGAAAAGGTGCGCAGAATTTCCTGAATGAGGGATTGCATGCAAAAAGAGGAAGGGGAGAAGCAGAGTCGACTCTCATGTGAAGGAGGAAAAAGAGTCTGTCGCTCCTTGTGGCAGAAAAACCGCACCACTTTTGACAGAAATTGGGTTTTTGCAAGACAAAAAAAAAAGGAACAACGTTGAACGTGAGGGAGGGAGAGGGGAAAGGAGTTACCAACGATCTGGGGGAAAAAAGGCAAGAGGCGCGGGAACCGTGTTTCGATGGGGGGCCAGCGCTAAGAAGAAAAGAGCCAGTCGTGCATTTTCCGGCATTGGGGACAACGGGCAGAAGGGGTGGCGAAAAAACTGCGCAACCAAGACATGTCCACCATTTTTAACGATACCGAGTGGCCCCAGAAGGAAAAAAAAGGAATATTGGTTCGGCATACTCCTCGCACAGGGGGAAAAGGAGGGGAAACTCTCGTCGGGAAAAAGGTGATGTGGGAGTGGGTCTCCATACACCGGACGAATCTGATGGGGCTAATCTCTTCTATGACGTCAAGGTGGAGGAAAAGAAGACTCAACGCCATTCGCCCAAGAATTAATCAGAGATTTTGGGCTTCAGCGGAATCAGGAAGAAAGGAAAAGAAACTCGTTCTCATGAGGGAGGCAAAAGGGGGAGGGGGAAAGAAGAGAAGCACTCTGTCACTTCGCCGATGGCGGATTCTTTCCCTGGTCGTAATCCAAGGGGGCTGGGAGAAGGGGAAAAAGCGATGAACTGTCCAGCGCAAAAAGTGGGGGGAAGGGGGGAAAAGGGGGGGAAGGACCGTTGCGGTTTCCTTACGATCGACTTTGGGAGATCTGAGGAAAAGTAGGGGGGGGGGGAACGATGAACAATCCATTCAAGTTGGGCGCGGGAGGGGAAAAAAAGGGGAAAAAAAAAGCTTTGGAATAGGGGGGGAAGGGGGAATCTGTTCGCTCTATGCAGGAGAGAAAGATGCTTGTGGTTGTATTAAGGGATTTCCTTGTTACCTGTACTGGAACCAAACGGGGGACGGGGAAGTAATAGAAAAGACCACTCTGGGACAGGAAGAAGGGAAGAGAACTACTAACTAAACATTCTGGTGGAGTAGCTTGATTGTCTCTCACCTTAAACAGCCAGAAAAGACTGCGGGGAAAAAAAAAAAAAGAAATGGGTTACTGGATACCACTATTCAAAGACAAATCTTCATTGTTTGTACATGAGACGGGGGGAAAAGATGCAAAGAAAAAGGTTTTTCGTGGTAGCAGGCGAGAGGAGAAGAAAGAAAGAACAACGTATGGGAGGGAAAAGAGAAAGCCTCTTGCCCGGGGCATATGTCCTATCTCAGGGTACAAAAGGGATGCAGGAAAAAGCGAAGTCTTTGGAAGAGGGGGAGAACAGATCACACCAAGACTTTCCCGGTCAGTTTGATGGCGTTGGGGGAAGGGCTCTCTACCATCAGGGAAGGTCAATTTGGAGCACCCTCCATTTTTCTTTTAGTAAGAGGAAGATGCTCCTTTTCATTTTCTGAGAATGGGGGGAAACGGGAGAAGAAAAATCAGTCCCCAGGAGAATCAAGAAAGGAGGGAAAAAAAATCCAGCGGGCTGCAGAGCGTCTAACACTATCTGACCAAAACGATGTCCAAAAAGGAAAAAGACCCCTTTTTTCGCAATCCAAAAAAAAAAGGGGAAAAGGGGGGGGGTTCATAATTTCAAAGGAAAGCGATGCAAGAAGAAAAAAGTCTATCTTCATGAAAAGCACCGGGACGAAAAAAAGAAAAAAAGAAAAAAGGAAGGTTCATCTATGTCTCGAACTTTCCGCCCAGCCAGACGGCCAATACGATATATTCTAATTAAAGAGGGTAAGAAAAAGTAGGAAAGACTTTGCTTTCTCTTGAGAAAAGAGGGTGGGAGGAATAGGTTAAGCGAAGGCCACCTCTCTAGTAACCGCTTGCAGAGAGGGCCTATGCTCGGAGGCGCATGAACCCGAGGGAGGGAGCAAGAAAAAAGAGACACCACAAAGAGAAGAAGAAAGGGTATTTAGACCCACCGTAATGGCCCACCTCAGGTTGACAAGAGAGGTGACACGTGCTGGTAGCAGAAAGATGAAGGAGAGTTCCTGAACCAATCTTCGAAACGGAGGGACTTGACGGGTTCCAATCTTTGGGTAAGGGTGGAAAAAGGAGAGTTGTCTTTGGATTCGAAGGGGGAAAAGAGGACAAGGCGCCGCGTTTGTCCCAATCCGAACTGCACGACGGGGGGGGGAACGTAGCGATGTAATAAATAGACGACCAATAAAAGGGCAACGCCGCAGAGGGGAAAAAAGGGAAACCATAATGTTGGGAACCAGGGATTAATGGAGAGAAAAGGGAAGATAATCTGAAGTTGCGCGACGCAAAAAGGAGTCTTGTCCAAAATTTTTCAGGGGGGGGAGGAGGGAAAAGGAAAGATTGCCACAATTAGCGTACTAACGGATAGAAGAGAGGGGAAAGAAAAAGGAAAAAGCTCTCTTCTCTCCCCCATGCTTTAGGGGACAAATTTCAGCACTTCTTTCACACCGGAAAATGGGGGTTTTGAAGAGGGGAGTGGGACACCTCTCCACTAGGAGCTAGAGAGGAGAGGAAGAAAAGGAAAAAGGTATTCAATCTGACCAGAGGAGGTGAAGGGAGAGAGTCCGCCGGCAAGATCCCTCCCTTAGACAGATCATGCAGTTTCTCTCTTGGAGAGGGGGCTGGCGCTAACTAAAAAGGGGAAGGGAAACGCGTCGAGTTCCCCTATTTCCGCTGAATTTGACATCTATGGCAAGAAAAAAGGAAAAGTGGTTGCTACCAAGTTGGAGGAAAAAAAGGGGGAAAAAAATCTGTTTACATCTGCAGTTCATACCGGAAAGATCCTCGCTTCTCCTCTTCTATTCTGGGGACAAGGGGGAGGAGAAAGAAAAATCCCCGCCTGTCCCCGCTTCACAAAAAGGGGAAGAGGGAAAGGGATATCCTACTTCGAATGGTGGTAAGGAGAAAATCTTTCTGCGGGCACTCCTCTTCTATCGACAGGCTTGCTAAGAAGTAAAAGAAAAAAGGGCAAGATTGCTTCGCGAGGAAAGCTATCGTGAGCCGAACGCTACTCCTTGTTCGGGACGTCAAAAGAAAAACGCGGAGACTGGCCGTTTTTACTATGAAGAGGGAGGAGAAGAAAACATATCGCAATCCAATCTGGAATTGCTCTTCGGAAGAAAACCGCTTCCCGCAGCAATACCGAGCGGGAAACAGGGGGGATGTCAGGAAAGGGAGAAAAAAAAAAGCCGTAGTCTACGATCAAGTTTTCCGATGGATCGGAGTGGGGGGGGGGAAAGAAGGAGAAAGGGGGAAAAGAGAAGTATCCCTCCGCCCCGCCGCGTCTCAATATCACCGCTGTATCGAAAAAACCAAAAACGTAAAAGGGAGGTTTTTTTATCGGAGGGAGGGGGGGAAGAGAAGGAAGGAAGGTATCCTTCGCGTTCGGTAAAAAAAACAAACGCGATCCTCGGAAACTGAGGAGAAAGACGGGAAAAAGATCGCCGTCAGGCCCAATCGGACGGAGAAAGGGGGGAAAGGAGGGATTCTGGAAGAGTGGGAGAAAAGAGAGAAAGATTGCCAGATTGATTGCGAAAGAAGAAAGAGAAATCCAGATTCATAGTACTCACGCGGCCAGAGAAGCGGGGTGGAAAGAGGGGACGACGATGGACTAACCCGCGAGAAGAGGGAGGAGGATGGGAAAAAAGAAAGCCCCGTGACTCAAGAGCGAAGAAGGCAGATTCCTTCCAGAAGCAGCTGCAAGAGATAGGCAGGAAAAAAGGTCGATGCTTCTTACCACAAGGAGGAGAGGTGGGGTGCGCATCAAGAAGGACGAGAAGCTCGGGACATGCGGTATGGGATGAGCATTAAAAACGTCGAGCGAGGACTCATCAGAAGACTAATAAAGAAAAGAGGGAAAAGAAGACAGATTTAAAAACAAATTGGGAAGTCTCTCTTTGGATCCAAGTTGGGTTAAGAAAAGGGGCCAGAAAAGACCGTCTTTTCTCATATCGAAAGGGGGGAAAAGAAAAAGAGGAATAAGGGACCGTACTAATAACATGAATGTAGAGCCAGCTCAAACTCCAGTCCAATCTCAATGCAGAGATGGTTGAAAAAGAAGGAGAGTAAGACTGCTGCTGAAAATTGTTGCTGGGAGGAAAGAGGGGGGAAAGGAAGAGGAAAATTATTTGAAATAACCTAGAAGAAACCGGTCATTAGATCTCTGTAGAAGGGTCCCAAAGTAAGAAAGAAAGGAGATGAGGTTACATAAACAATTTGATCACACGGGGAGATTTGTATTGAGCAGCGATCTCTTGCATCATCATGGGGTGTCAGAAAGTCGACGAGAAACGAGCGATATCCATCGACACTAGCTCCTATCGTCGTAAGAAGGGGGAAAAAAGGAAAGGAAAAACCAAAGAAGAACGATTGGTTGTTCACGTTGGGGAGGAGGAAAAAAGGGGTACAAACGTTTAACTTGATGCGCGAGGAAGAAGAAGGGTGGGGAAAGATAGGGGTGGACAATCGACGAAGAGTTGGGAAGGGGTTTCGATTGGGGCTTCTTCATTTACCATAGGAGGAAGATACTGCCATCACAAACTGGAAGAAGAAAGGGGGGAAAAAGTTCGTATTTGGGAAACGGAATGGCTGCGCATCCAAAGACCACTCAGAAAGAGAGGAAATAGAAAAAGGATGGCCCCTCTATTCACTAGGGGAACCTTGCCGTGCGAGAAAAAAAGGCGGGCCTTGGTCTTAAAAAAAAGGACTAAGAGGGGGGAAGGTGAGGTCTGCAGGGAAAAGTCATACACCGTTTTCACTCTCGGGGGGTTCATTGTGGGTTCTATCTCTCTGAGGGAAGGAAAGGAGGGATGCCAGACCTCTCATCCGGAAAACGTAAGAGAAAGAGAAGCGGCAACTTCTGGTCCCTAAGGGGAAGGCGGAAAAAAAAAAGAACAATACACTCTTTCTTCGCATGAAGAAAGAGGGAGGCGTCGTCTGGCTGACTATGAAGATTCTTGTTCTATTCGCTCCTGGAGAGAAGGAATCATTCCGGATAGTGAAATAGCTGAAACTTTCACTGACCAAAGTGGGGGGGAGGGGGAAGGGAAAAGGGGCTTTTCCTGACGAATCGTCCAAGCCTCTTCGCGCCGTATGGAAATCACTTAAAAGAAAAAAGGGTTCTGGGATTGGACCCAATGGGTAGCTCTAAGAAAAGGGGGAGGGAGGGTTCTTATCTTGTCGCCCGGAAGGACCGCGGCGCTGTGTTTAGGTTCCGGGGAAGCCGGAGGGGTAAAAGAAGACTCCCTGGTGATCATCCGATTGAAAAAAGGAGAGAAGAAAAGGAGGGTTGTTGCCATCGAAAGATACGAAAATGAGAACTCCTTCCGCATGATTGAGTATAAGGGAAAAAGAGAAAAACCATCACGACTACGGGGGACAAAAGGGAACGTCTAATCGTTTGGTGGATCGGAAAGAACTTCGAACTATGACTCCCTCTGATGGGGGAAATGAGAGAGGGGGAAGAAAAAGGGGGCACGTTTCGTCCAAATGTTTTTTGGGGGGGGATAAGAG
>Ga0179593_1296474_pt1 | contig 10990 bp, 8 predicted proteins | sample CZODoug2_1_08_16_FD_185931 | JGI IMG/M metagenome (GOLD analysis project Ga0179593, IMG submission 185931) | Vadose zone soil fungal communities from Angelo Coast Range Reserve, California, USA - CZODoug2_1_08_16fungal (PacBio error correction) | ecosystem: Environmental > Terrestrial > Soil >...
GGATTTGAAAACTTCGAAAATTGAGAAGGGCAAAAATACGACTCCTGGCGAAAGGGGGGCAAAAGAAAAAAAAGAGGGCACCAAGGCCGGCTGACACGGGAGCGCAATATGGATATCATCTAAAAAAAATGAAACATGGAAAGGGTTTTCCAGCGCCACGAGTGGAGGGGGAGAGGGAAACCAGGAAGCAGCGGGGCAGGAAAGCTCAACGGTGTGGGGAAAACAGGGTGGTGCGACCGAGAAGAAAACCGGATCGCCAGTGCCCTCAAGCGAAAGAGGAAAACCTTCAACCGGCCGGAATGTAAAGGGGGGAGCGTCACCAGATTTTACGACTAAAAAGAGAGTCGCTGTACCAGTGGAGTGGGAAGGTTACGGTAGGTGAGGCGTACGCCTATCAAAAAGGCGCGAAAGGTTGGAAGAGCGCCAAAAAAAAGGTTGGCCGTGTGGGGAAAAGGAGGGGAATATAAAGGAGAGAAGGAGAATTGGTGTCGAAACTGGAGGCCTTCAGCTGTGGGAACGATTGCGAACTCAAGGCAACTGAAACCTAGCAAGAGGAGTGGAGAAAACGAGGAAAGGAGGGGGAGACATAAAGATTACGCAACTGAAAAGCAAAAAACCGGAAAAGAGACGGATAGATCCCCAGAAAAAAAATGATACTGCGCGGAAAGAAAAGGCGAACGGAGAGACTGGGAGTAACAACAAAAAGGAGGAAGGAGACCGGAGAAAAACATCGTGCTTTGGGGGTATGGGAAGAAAGAAACACCAGGAGTATTGAAATCAAGTGGAAAACAGTCTGCGCGTCGAGCAAGGGGGGAAGCCGATTTATATTCAGACAAGCACACCCCAAACACACATCACAGGCTTCCCGACCATGGGAAAAAGAGGGAAAATGGGGTACGAAGAAAAAAGAGGAGGAGGAGTTCTTCCTCAACGGGCTCTGAACATACAGCGAGTTCATAGGGAAGATACCTGCCATCCTCTCAACAACACGAGGAAAAGAAGAGATGGGGGGACTATAGGAAAACAAGATACCTCAAACGAATCAGGCCTTGAAAACGCCAAGAGGAAAAATCAAAACAGAAGTACGTTTCTTCGTGAGGGGAAGTGGATAATTACGCAATAAGCCAATTCGAAAAAGGTGAAGAGAATTTGAGGGGACGCAGAAAGGAAAGAACCAAAATGAGACGACGCTCCGACGTTTGCAGGGAAATCAAAAGGAGATACGGCCCGGTTAGAACCGGGGGTAGACCCATAAAAGGCCATGTATTGCGACCAACCACGTGGATCTGAGAAAAGACGGAGAGGGGGTATAAAATCTCCAGTAGTCGAGTGAAGAAAGGGGGGGGTGTGATAGCATGCTGGCGGGACGGGAGTACCTCGGCTGCCGTCTGCAGGTACTAGGGAATCAAGGTGGGGAGCGATTGCGGGTGGGATCGCTACCCCCCCACATCAAGGGCTCGGGATTCGGTTGGGACCCGGGAGTTGATACAAAGGGAAAGCACCTCTGACAATGAAAAGATTGACAAAAAAAATATCTCCAAACGAAGCTGCCACATCCGTCAACGTAGAAGGCGTCATAGCCCGAATCGCCGAAAAAGGAACAGGGAGAACTGGGACCTAGGAAAGGGGACCGAAGAAATGAGTGACAGGAAATGTAAAGGACTTCCTTAAAAATACCATAAGTTTGGTCTAGGGGCTCTCCGAAAACAAATTGGGCTGGGAGGGACGTTAAAGAAGCAAAGGAGGGCCACCCTTCAATGATTCCCACAAGGAATGGAATACTGGACAAGCAACCAGCAATGTTCGGCCGCGACAGCTAACACTACGTCTCTTTAAAATAACACGGCTGTTCAGAGAAGGATCCATATTTGAGGACAATAAAAGGGAGCCAGCAGGGCGGAGGCATAGAGAAAATTTACGGCCAACCACCAACCTTGCGAAAAGGTATGGGGCGATATAAAACTTAAATAGGGGAAGCTGGAAACAATCTCTCTCTTACCTCTACCATAGGAAGCAGGGGGGCGTTTGGCAATGGACCAAACGGGGAGGCTTCAAAGTCCAAACCACACGGCAAGAACATGATTCCTGCGTGCAAAAAAAAAAAGAGGGACGCACTGGTTTTTATGTGTCAATTTCGGAAGGTGAGATTGATGCGGGCCGGCACTTGAAGGGGCCAGCTATAGAAATCGAAAAAGGGAGAGGGGGTATCGGATGGTGGGTCGGCGAGAATGCAAACGTTTCTGAAAACGAAGCGCATACAGTTTTTGGGGTACCTCCAGGAGAGGAACTGAAGAACGCCTTCATCAACGGAAGACGAAGCTGATGCAGAAGATAACGCCAGAAGATTGGGAGGAGCTATTTCCGAAGAGGGTGCGCAAAATCTCAAACTATAAAACCAGGTCCACCGAGAGGAAAAAGGGCCCAAAGTTTGAATTGGCAAGCTTCTCGCGAGAAGAAGAAGTCGGCGCGCACAAGGGTCCTCTTGCCCCAGTGACTGAGTTAATAAGGCGCTTCTGTGGGTCTTGAGGTAACAACGGCAGTCAAAACCTGCTAAAATGTGGAATAGAGAGCAGCGCCCGACATTCGAAAGGAGGGAGAGGAAAAGGGAGGCATGGCCTCGATCTCGTGAGAGGGTCCTAGATGGGATAGGAGGAAAGGAGAGCAAAATCTCCCGACCTTTCTGGGTTGGCATCCCAAAAGAGAAAGGCTGGGCCCTGCGACCGCCAACCCATGCCTTTATGAGGTGGACACAGAAACTGGGAGCTCGGGAGAACAACGTACTGTCCCATACAAAAAAAAGATACAGCGGTAGGACGGTTAGGACCTATTGCAAGGAAAAGGAGGTGACTGTCGGGGGGTAAAGCGTGGTGGGGGACGAGACAAGGCGGAGGGGGGGGCAGGAATAGACGGCTTGAAGTGTCGTCAGGAAGAAAGTGCCGGATGCAGCAAACGAAGAGGGTGGGGGTAGAGAAGGGAAGGCAACTAGCTTGATCCCCTGATTACAGACTAACAAAAAAACGCTTCTGAATCGGAACCTTGGAAAGAGCACCTCAAAAAGCACGAAGAGGAAGGAAGGCCTCTACCCGAAGCAAGGCATGACTGTTCACGGCAGGGGGCGTATACGGGGGAATAGGAAACCTCTGAAAAAGTAAGCTGTTACCTGACGCGTCTTGTCCTCTGCAGTCAGGGAGTTTCCCGGTCGGTGTCCTGGGAGCCGAAAGAGCAGACACAAAAAAAGGATTCTAGGAAAAAGGAAACGAAGGCGTTGTAAAAATAGAAAAGCCATCGCATCACCAAATCTTCAAGCGGCGGTAAGAGGGAAAAAAAAAAAAAAAGGGTGCCCCGAAAGGGGTAGAGAAGGAAAAAGTGAACGGAAGAGAAAACAACCCCCGAAGGAAAGGTGAGTAGACACCGGTAGAAAAAAATCAACTGTATTTATAAAAAAACAGCTCGCAGGTCTCTTCAAAGGGACGTACCGCGCGCCGCCTACACCGCCTGGGCACAAACCCAGTCCGGCGTGTAAAAGTCTTCATGAACGAAGGGCGAACTGCATCAAAAACAACAGGAAGCGGAAAAGTGGAAAAAAGGGGACTCGACAAGAATGACAAGCCGCTGAGCTGGGGGCTAACTTAGGGGGCTGCGCCATCAGCAGGATTTAAAAAAATTGCGACAGGTTCTTCGGCAAGGGGAGGGAAAGGGATGGAGAGGGGGGGGGGGCGGGAAGAGTAAGTCTTTCACTTTCGTGCGGACAAAGCCGTTTGGGTAGTGAGGCAAACGTCTAATTCCGCGCAACATTTTCGGGGCACCGTGCTGTTTTCAAAAGAGGCAAAAAGAACGCGTGGAAGAAATGTAGCTGGGGGGGTGTCTGGGGCCGCAAAAAATTCGAGGAAGAAAAGAAAAAGGTAATTTTTCAGAGACTGGTCCGGAAGGGAAATTCTCTGTGAATTGAGCTTCCGGAGTGAGAGCTGGAAAAAAAAGGAAAACGAGGAGGGAAAAAGCACTGCAAACCAAAAAAAAGTCAAAAAAAAAACCGATGGGAGCGAGCTTCCGAGACAGGAAAGAGCAAGTCTGACTCCGGAAGGGGATCGTTTTCCGAGGAGAAACCTCCTACCGCTGCGCGAAGGTAGTGCTTTTTGAGGCGCACACGAAAAAGACAGGACCCACTACAGGGAAAGGGGGGTGCTTAGGGATGCTGAAGGAGAAAAAATCTCCCCATGCGACGAGAGGGAGCTCCCGCCCTTCGGGACAAAAATTTCCCAGCGGAATTTAGGCCAATCCACCGGTAGAGAAACACACACTCTCAAGACATTCAAAGGAGCTCATTCAAGAGGCGATGAAAAGGGGGACCAGTCGGTTAAAGGAAAAGGGTCTCAAAGAAGGAACGGACCCATGGAAACCTTTTCAAAGAGAAAGTGGCATGAATTGTGAGATGAAGGGGCGCGCGGCAAGGGAAAATCGACGAGGGAAAAAAAAAACAAGAAAGGTCGGGAGAGGAGAAGGGCGGGACATAGAGGGGGGAATAATATATGAATAAGCCCACAAAGTCGAACAAAGAAAGCGCTCAGACATCTAGCTACGACCATGCATCCGCCTGAGGCGAAAAAAAACGATGCGCAAGACACTGGAGGGGGAAAGATCAACAAGATCAACAAGGATATTCCACCTACTAAGCAAAGATCCAACAAAGGAGGGCCGCAGAGGGCAGAGGACTTGGCTTACAAACTTTTCGGATGACCGACTAATGGACTGTGTGTGAATGGGAAGCAGCAGGAGAGAAAGAAAACGGAGATTAATCGATCCCATAGACGTAAAAGGGGAAGGGCTGCAGAAATCGTCTTGCAGTGCTGCAGGGAAGAGGAGAACAGCTCCTGGAAAAAACTGGCCATGGAGGGGGATACTCTAGGGAGCGGAGAGAACTAACAAGGTTATGAAAAGTTAAAAACGATCCTTGCTAAGTGGACCGAGCGCTGGCACCTTGGAAAAGCGAAAAACAGCAGATTCCTCGGAAAAGTACTGACGAGAAAAAAGAAAAAGTGCGCCGAGGACGGCCGGCAAAGGGAGCGTAGAACTGCTGTGGGGAAATTGGGGGGAAAAAAAGGAAAGCACAACGGAAGAGCTGCAAACTCCCATGCAGGGAAAGAAAAGGGAAGAAGAGGGTTCCGCTTCTTAGAGGGAGTAGACCCAAACCAAGTGGGCGGCAGAAAGGAAAAAAAGGCGCAGGAATCATGTGCTGCCGGAAACTTGCGCCCTGGGAGCCGAAGATCATCTTTCCGCTTAACCGCATGGATTACAGCACGATGAGCTGCAGGGAAAAAAAGTGAAGAGGAGGGGGCGAGGTAGTCACGGGGTGAAAAAGAATGGGGATTACTTCCGGGAGGACTCCACCTACGAGAAGGAAAGTGCTGGATCGAGAAGCACCCCGAAGCTCAAAGGGAAGATAGTACGTGGGGAATAAACGTCCTTAGAGGGGAACGACGTGGCACCATATTCTGGGGGGAAAGGGAAGAGGGAGGGAATGTTACTTTCGCGACGACTCGAGGGAAATGACGAGGTCCAGAATCGCAAGCAGAAGAAGAGGTTGGAGGGGGAAATTTTGGTTGAAGCGATGAAGAGGGAACTTACAGAAGAAAATCGTTGGGTAAACTACCGCTACAGCTGAATCCCGAAAGCAACGGGTATTACTCCAAAGAAATAAAGAAAATTCTGAGGCAAAAAAGGACCGTCAAGGACGGTAAAAGCGGTACTGAAAAGCCCTATCGTTATGGAAACCAAGGCACTGTTAAGACGGAATACGGCACGGGGGGAGAAGGAGAGGAAAGATCGCATAGTGGGGGTCCAGACTAACTGGCTGGGGTTCGGGGGGAACCTTATCCTATGGAGGAGCCTTATCGCAAGTTCAAACTCCGCGGTCGAATTTTGTCTATCTGGACCAGGAAAGGGGGAGCAGGATCAAAATCACCAAAAATATGAAAAAGGGATTCAAAAGACAAAGTGGAACTGCAGACAAGGAAGACAAGGAGACACGAAGAAACGTAAAAAGAGCTAGTTCTTCTAGTGCTAATCGACTACTAGCCGCGGAGTTCAGGGGTGGAGTACAACACGGGAATCGCGCGAAACAAACAACGGAGAAAAGAGGGGGCGTGGTGGGAGATCTTCACCAAGAGAAAGCGCTTATGTAGGGTCAGCCGAGCAGCCGCGAGGAAATAGCTTTACGTTTCTTCGTAGCGAGGAGAACCAGGGAAGAAACAAGAACCAAGGGAGCAGTGAAGTGGGGTGGGGAGTGTCTGTTCAGAAGACAAAGGGGGAGTCGACTCTCATAAATTTGCAAAATCAGGCTACTCAATACGAGAAGGCTCCGCCTTGTCCATCCAATAAAAAAAGAAAGGTAGTGAAAAAACAAATGTAGGGGAACTGCTCAGAGGGGGATCGGTCCAGTGAGAAAAAAGGAAGACGGTAAGCAGCAGTGTCCTCACAGGGGGGGAGAGGGTGTAATCGAGAAAGCATCGCATCTCTTTTGAGAGTATTCGGCTTTCCGCTGCGTAATTCCAGGGAACAAAAGGACAGAGTTGGCGGTAACTCAAGCGTGAGGAAAAGGGTTTCCCGGCGAGCTTGAACTCTAGGTACACGGGAATACCAGCAAAAACAAAAATTCGGAGCCAGCGCTAAAAAAAGAAGAAGGAGGCCGACAAACAGCCCGTGAATTGCGAGGGGAGGTGCATAGCCGCGAAGCAAAGTAACAGTTATAAACTTGCAAAAACTTCCAAGGGCCTCGTGTATGCTGATAGGACGGTTGCGAGACCCAAAGAAGAGACGCCGGTGCGCGGCTGGTGTACCACTGGAAAGGGCGGGAGGACATGGGACGTATAACCACCTCCTTCAGGAAAAAAACTGTCCGCAAAATAGTAGAAGGGAAACGGTCTTCAGCGACAGATCCACCTCCACGCTAAAAAAAACTCCAGCTTTAAAAACGGCTGGGGCGGACGCGCCCAGCCGCCAGCGCAATGCCGCACTCTCAATCTTCTACTAAAAAGGTGACAGTGCAGGACACTCAGGAAGGCACATTCGTACTAATGAAGAAAGGAAGCGAAAAGCGCGATCTTCTCCAATTCTCGATTGTAGAGGGTGGGGGGGACGCAGGGAAGGGGGTAATTCAGGAACCGACTCAAGACACAGGGGGGAAAGGTGACCAACGGTTGTGTTCTTTCGGAGGAACAAGAAGAAGGCACACGGCTCTGTCAGGGAAGCAGGATCGCCAGAGGAAAGGGGGGGGGGGGGGGCAAAGTCAAATGGGGGGAGTAGGAATACGCTCAATTGTCGATTCTCATTGCATTGGACCAGGTTAAAAGCTGTCCTTATCCTCCACGCCAAAAAGAGGCTGTCAATCACGGCCGAAAGATTTCCAGTCTATCGGAAAAACATCTCAGGACTGGCAAAGGTCCACACATGTCCACGTAGGAGGAAGGTCCCCGGACCCTGTGGGGGATGAATCCTCTATCTCCCAAAGGAGGCGCGCACGAAAAAAAAGTCTGTGCCCCGAAGGTGAAACTGTGAGGCCCCAGGAGGGGGAGGAGTGAATGAAAAAAGGAGGTGGACGGAGAAGGGAAGAGCCGAGCGGCTACCCATGAGATCGAAAAAAGCGAGATGGACTGCTTCAGTCAACGATAGTCTATGGGGCGTGTGGCATCGATATATTTAAGGGAAGAAGGGATGTCTGCAAAAAGCTCCCAAATTTCGGGGGGTTTTCCTGAAAGAAGGATGCCAACTGGCGATACAATCAAGCCATGCCGTTCAAAGCTGGGGAGCAACGTGAGACCCGCTGACCCCCAGACCAAGAGAAAGAAGGGAGTAGTTTGAGAAAGAGTGGACTGCGAAGGGAGAGCGGTCCGAACCGCTGGAATTTCAGAAGGAAAAGACGGATGGAATTTTGGGAGGTCTATAAGGGGCCATCTCGGATTAGAGAAAAATGGACAGGCCGAGCGTCCGCAGACGCCCTACCAACCGGCGACTGAGGAGGGGCAGAGTCTCCGAAAAGGAGAAGACAAAACACTAAACGCTCTGGGAAAAAAGGAGTATGCCAAAAGGCATCAGGAAGTTCATGAGGAAAGGGAGGAGTTAGTTCTCACGCGGGCGGAAATCAAGTGATTTGGGTCCTGAAGCTCGTTGGGTATCTGGCAGGCTACGGGAACTTCAGGGGTTGTAAAAGAACCTGAAATGAGCAGACCCATTGAAAACCCAAAAGATTTCCTTCCGTCCAAGTAGATGAAGAGGGAAAAGTGCCGATACAACGTTTGGGACCAAATCGCCAAAAATAGAAAAGAAAAATCTTCAAGCACGTAGAAGGAAAAAAGGGCAACCGAAAGGGGGGAGCTCAGCATCGCAAAATCTGAAAAGGAGCAGTCAAAGCAAGGATTATCGAATTAGGAACAAGAAGAGGAAGGAAAAACCGAGTCTCGTCCTGAACTCCAAGAGCTGCGAAAAAAAAGGTCCTGAGACAACCAAAAGGAGGAATATCTTCACTGAAGAGGAATCGCAAACAAAAAAACGGAGAGTCATATATAGAGGCACACCCTCAGTCAGGGGAAGGGGTGAGAAGGTCCGGGAAAAGGCGGGACGGCGCGCATAAGCCGGAACAGGAAGAGATTGCTAGCGTTCTGGGAAAAGGGGGGAAAGAGTAAATGAAGGGGAAGGAGGAAGAAGGGTCTGAAAAGGGAAAGAAGTCCTGAGGATTCTTGGATATTATTGCCTAGAAAATGAAAGTCACCAGGGTTGAGTCAATTCACCGCCGCGACTGGAGCCAGCTATAGGCGAAATGTAAGATGCCGCATGGGTTCAGCCATTCAGAGCGCGGGACGAAAGAGAAAGGGTCTGCTGAGAAGAAAAGAGGAAAGAAAGCCAGGAAACAGCACAAAAATATGAATGTCTCTCAGAGGCGTTCTGTCTAACTTAAGACGATAGCCCAGCTTACAATTGAAGCGGCCGGGGAATCTGAAGAGGCCAAAAAAGCGCGAAAGAGGGGTTGAGGCGCTAAAAAGGGAAGACAAACACTTTAAATTCAACAGGTGCAAATGAGGACTAGGAGAAGGGAGAAAAGCAGCCGGCCCTGCCGGTAGAACGGAAATTGTGAACCAAACTTGTTCCAGCCGTGTTAACGGAAAATTAAAAAGCAGCCGGAGCAAACAAAAACTCGAAATAAAGAGAAAATTCAATTAGTGCTAACACTCCCCTCGGGGAGCACTGGTCTGACTCCGAGATTGTCTCACGACTCAGGTGTCAAGGGACATAAACGGAGTCCATTGGGGCAAGTGTCAGCAAGGGGCAGCCAGTGGCTGATGGAAAAAAAAAACAAGAATTCGGGATGGGTTGAAGTGTGCAATATCCTTATATAGTAGGAGGGGGGAAAGAATAAAAATCGAACGCAAGATCGACGAACGGAAGCGCAAGCAGGGGCTTCAGAAATCAAAAGCAGCGGAGAGGAGCTAACGTAGGAAAAGGAAACCGTTTTAAATGGAAACAAGAAAAAAAGTTCCTTCTGGAAAGAAGTGGCACATGGAGCAAACCGAACCCTCTTGGGAAGAATCGCGGATATGCAAAAGAGAGAAGCTTGCAAATTACAAGTTCCCAGGGGGAAAAGATGTGGGGGGGGGCCAGCATGAGGAGAAGTTCTCACAAGAAACTTCGAATTTAAGGCGTCAAGGAAAAGGAAAAAGAGACTGGGAAGGACTATCGACCGGACAAACAAAACCCACTGAAAAAGGGATGAGAGGAGTCCTCTGAAAACGGATCGAACGAAACAGTTGATTAAGGTTGCCTTCGTATATATAGGGAAGTCAATCTTCGAGAAGCGAAACTTCAAGAAATAGATCGTCATAAGGCAAACGTCCTTACTGTGTACATAAGAAAGAAAAGGGAGAAAAGAAAGGAAACTCAAAGCGGGGGGAAGAGGCGAAGGTGGTAAGGAACGGCAAAAGAAAGGAGGATTTGATAAGATGGGTCAAGAAGGATTTATTAACGAGGAAGGTCAGAATTAAGAGTTCGCCCCAAAATACAAGACGGGGGTGCTGGAGAAAAAAAGAGGGAATTGAAGGGCGAAAAAGCACGCTGGCCCGTGGCGTGTAGGTCGGACGAACGGAGTGGGGTTGGGTGTTGGGTGGGGGGGGGGAATAGTCTGCAGCAAAGCGATTGTACCAGAAAACTGTCGGAAAGGAAAGGAGGGAAGCTGAGAAGGACTAGTAAAGAAGGGGAGGTCATGACTTGGGAGAACGCCATACGAGGTGGATGGAGGTCGAAGCGACGTAAAGGACCGATCTGGACTATGTGGGGAAGGCACCTTACCGGTATCGATACAACGGCAATCTAAGGAGGACCGGAGAGGTCTTAAGGAAAAGGGTTAAGCCAAGGGAAGAAGGAGCTGAATGACGCGATGGGAAAAGAAGGCTTGACTGATGGCGGGGTCGAAGTCAAACGGATTTTTTTGAAGAAAAGGGCAGACTTGTGTCAAGCTACGGGAGGCCCTACAGGAGGGGTATATTAAATAGAAAAAAAAAAGGGCAACTGATCACCGAGAGTCGGGGCGAACAAACGAAATGGAGAGTCTGGAGGAATCAAACTGCAGACGGAGACGAGAGAGAAAGAAGGAGGATGGGCTATCGATTACAGAAAAAAGAAAAGGGCACTCGGGCATACGGAGACGGCGAACGGGGAGGAGATACAACGCCGCCGGCCAGCAGTGGTTGGGAAAGGAACTATTGTGTGGAAAAGGCGGGAGGGAACCAGACGGGTAGCCGGTGGTCACGTCTAGCGCCTTGTTGGATGACTGAGGGGAATTTATTAATCAAGAAATGAACAACGCCACTGAAGGAGTCCCGCAAGGGTCGTTATCTCCTAAAGGCTGGGGCACGAGAGAACGAAGAACGTAAGAGGCGGGGGACGAATTCCTCGAAAGATATGACTAAGAGCCGATATTTTGTTAATATCTCAAAAAAAAGCTTCC
>Ga0179593_1308537_pt1 | contig 10990 bp, 19 predicted proteins | sample CZODoug2_1_08_16_FD_185931 | JGI IMG/M metagenome (GOLD analysis project Ga0179593, IMG submission 185931) | Vadose zone soil fungal communities from Angelo Coast Range Reserve, California, USA - CZODoug2_1_08_16fungal (PacBio error correction) | ecosystem: Environmental > Terrestrial > Soil >...
CCGTGCAACAAACCAAACAAAACCCTCCTACGCCAACCCGTTCTTCAGGGCCTTGTAAGAGGAAAAGTTTGTGACGTCCGCGATACATCAGGGAGCTAACTTGCAAAGCAAAGGAATGGTGGGGGTGTGTTGTGTTGAGGAACAAAATTCTTTTTTGTGGTGAGACGGCTTCGGAAGGAAACAAGAAAAAAAAACCAAAACACAAGAAACGGGGGCACTCCAATTTTACATGAACAGCCAAAAGGAGACAAGAATGGGGAAGTAGAATTCTGGGGGGAAAATCACTATGCAATCCCCGAAAAAAAAAAGTCCTGAAGGAGACAAGTGTTTGTACAACGATTCTTAGGGTGTAGTGGGGAGAGGTGTTAGGCTACTATGAATCGTAAGGCAAAAAAAAAAGGGGGGGGGTGCACCGGGGGAAGTTTACCAAGAAAACGGAAGAACCATTGAAACTCAACGTACAGTGAAAAAGGTCGGCGGGTAAACGACAAAAAAGCTTTAAAAGGTCTTGAAGAAGCGGGCAGCAAAAAACGTAGAAAACAAACACTGTATTAATTGCAGTAGTGCAGACACGAGCAAAAAAAAATACAACAAGGAACCAAAAGAAAAAAGAGTAACCAAACGACTTTGAAATCTTGTTGTGCGGGTGGCGAGAGCGGTAGGACCCGGTCCGGGGTCACTAGTCCACTGACCAAAAGCAAGAATCCAGGGTGAGACAAAGGGTATTCACTAACCAGAAAAAATGGGTATGTGAATTGAACAGACAGTGGGGGGGAATCTGGGACGTAGGAATCATAAACTGGGGTTGAAAAACAAAAGGGAGACAGTTTGAATGATTCGCAAAAGGGGAAAGGAGGAGGGTCAGTCTAGAGCATTCAGGGTACAGGACTAGAACCGGGTCTCACCATCGAAGAGGGAGCGGGGGAGGGGAAGTGTGAAAAGCAACAATGGGAAAAAGGGGTGCAACTGGCAGACAAAAGAATTCGACTGAAAATGAAAAAAGGGGCGATTGGGTGTCCTTAGTCTTAGACGGGTTGAAACAAAAAAGGGTAAAAAAAACAGGAATATAACGAACAAAAAAAAAAAACAAAGGGAGGTGAGGAGGAAAAAGAGGTAGCTCGTCAACTTGGGGGGTCAGTTGGGGGGAAAGGAACTCCGATAGAGGACACTCAAAAAGAAAGACCAAATCAAGCCAGGAAAAACCTGGGAGAATCGCCGAAAGTTATGGTGGTAGGCAGAAACCCTTCCAGGGCTTGTAGGTGGGGACCCACGATGGGGAGAGGGGGAAGTACGTGGCAGACAGGGGAAGAGCCGTAAGAAACTACAGATAGACTACAGACCCCTTTTCCAGTCCTCACCAGCTAATTCAAAACCAAGGGGGGCGGGGGAGGGGCCGGGGGGGGGGCACCATTCCCTTTGAAGGGGAGGAATGAAGAAAGAAAAAAATGTCATATGGGGAAAATGAATCAAAGAATCACTGTGAAATGAGGGTTAAAAAGAAAAAAAAAGAAAGAGAAAGGGTGGCGCACTTTAATGGACGGAGTGGGGGAAAAAGAAAGGAAAAAGATTGGGTAAGTTGAAGGCAAACGCAACAAAAAAACAAAAGACGGAAGAAGGAAGCTACAGGTTTGAGGGATGTGTTCCCGTATAGACGGGGAAATCAACGTATAACCGTGGTTGGGGTAAGTGAGCAACCCCCCACTGAAAGAAAGGGGGGACCCCAGGAAAAGACCTTTTAGGGACTTTAAACCTAGGTCCCCAGGGAAAAGGGAAGTTGGAGAAATGGGGGAGGGTGACGGAAATCCACAGGGGTGACAAAAAAAAGGTAAGGGGGGGGAACAACAAGTGTGCAATAGTAAAAGAACCTCACTGAAAAAACCGAAGTCGGGAGAAGACATGCGAAAATCACAAAGGAAGAAGAAAAAGGAACAACCCTTGCACAGGGAATCCTAACGATTGAGCACCCATACCGCGGTAAAATTTTACCAAGTTCCACATGGGGTAGATGTTTTTGGTTAAGGCATCAACTAAAAAAACGCGACTTAGGGGACGGTACCCATAAAAAGCAGAAGCATCGGGGGGAAAAGGGAAAAAAGAGAACAAAGACGTGTTCGTGATTCGCAACAAAAAAAACCGGGATGAGAAGAGAAGGAGACTGCAGGAAAGGGGGCACTCAAGCTGACACGAATGTGAAGCCGCCCGGGGGGAGACTTGAGAAAGATCCAGAAGGACATCATACTTCAAAATTCGGAAAAGGGGTGTATTGGGCAACAAGGGGGGCGCAGAAAATAAACGGGGAAGGACTTCCTAAAAGGTCAAAAAAACAAGGAACGCCGGGGACCCAAAACTGCAAGGACACCAGAGCAACCAAGGAAAATGAAGAGGAACGAGGCGGGGGAGGGTGGGAAAAGTCAGTGGACAATCCAGCACTTACCAAACAAGGAACGTAATTAAAAAAAGCCCACCGCAATATACGAAAACAACCTGCGATCGTCCATGAAGTGGAAATCGTAAAGAGGGCTACAGAAATGACAAGGGACGAGGGACACGGGATTGGGTAAAAATGGGCATCAGTGAAAGGGACCCATAGGGTGTAAAAAGAGAAAAAACGGTGGGGAAAAACACCCAATCCAATTCGGAGAGGGGGGCAAGGAAGGGGGGGGCCGTGTGGACCTTAAGTAGGGGCGGATGTAGGCCCTTTGGCCAAGCGAACGGATCAAGGCAAAGGAAAAAGAGGGGAACATCGAAAAAAACCGAATTCGTTTTCTTCTCAAGAGAGGAAAAGAAAAAAAAGGAAAAAAGCGATGGCCGAACGTGGAGAAAGAAAGAAAGACAAGGGCAAACAAACATAAGGACGGCGGGGGGAGAGGAAGGGGGGTAAAGAGGGGGTGGCGTAGTTATCATTCAACCCATGACCGGGAGAAAAAAGAAATCCCCACCAATTGCGACAACTCAGGCAGCGCCAGTACGAAAGCAAAAGAGGAAAAGAAAAATTTGGACAACCAAAGGGAAAGTCAGAGGTGTCCGGAAGGCCGTCCTGCATGGGGGGGAAAAAAGTGGAAAAAGAAAGAGGCGAACATACGTAACAAATTGGGGGTGGCAAGGTGACAAAGGGCTTGGGCCGAAAAAAAATGTACCAAGGAAGAGTGCCGGGCAAAAGGGGTACCCCCGAGCCAGCAGAACCGGTCTCAGGGGGAAGTCAAAATTAAATGGGGAGGGGGGGGGTGGGAAAGGTAAGCCACCTTAAGAAACCAAATTCGAGACATCGTGGTCGACCGCAGGTGTCCTGGTGGGGAGAAAAGGGAAGCTTTGGGAGGAGCGACATCGCCTGGACGCAGGACGAAAGGGGAAGATATCTAAACACGAAAAAACAACACAAACGGAGGGAGAGGAAAAAAATAAAAGTCTAATGGGACAAGAAGAGAGAAAAAGCACGCTTCACTCCACATGGCGGAAATTGACACAGCAAACACAAAAAAACGGCCATCCAGGAAGAGAAGACGGAGAGGGAAAAAACAAAGTAAGAATCGAATCTGTTGGATGGCCACTCCCTCAAAAATGAGCGAAAAAGGGGGACCGCGTCGGACATTGGGGGGGAAAAAGGGGACCCCACCGAAGAAACACTGAAAAATCGAACGGTTGACAAGACGTCACAGAACACCTTAAAATTGCCCACACAAAAAAATGCAAACGGAAAACCGAAATTGAGGGAGAAAACAAAAGGATGGTTAAAACCAAGCCCACTCCTGCCAAAACCCGAAAACGCCGTCCAGGGGACAAATGTAAATGGGTGGTTACCAAGGTTTATGGGTTTGAAAAGCGCGTCGTAAGAAGGAGGGAAAGTGAGCTGTGTCGAATGGGGGGGGGTGACTTTTTGCGAGGTTGAAAGGGGACTGAGAACGGTGATTAAAACCCAAGATCCCACATCACCCACCGGGAGAAAAAGCCCCGAGTTAGGGTTGGCTCAAGGACACCACCTTTTTGTCAGGTCGGGAAGAAGTTCTTCAAAAGCGGGGAAGGTGACAACGAAAAAGCCGTCCCTAACGGAAGAAAGACAAAAAACGAAAAGGACTGGTGGGGGGGGATGGAAGGAAGGAGGCCTGAGAGAAAGACACGAATTTTCCAGCTGAGCCAAGCAAACCCTAAAAAAAAGAAAACCCTAAAGGGGGAACAAGGAAAAGGGGAAAACCAACCCAACGAGATTAAAAAAAAAGAGGAAAAAATCTTTTGGTCACGGGTGGGGTTTGGTTTCAAATTTTAAAGTGAGGAGGACAAACAAAACCAGTAACCAGGGTAAGAAAATTGAACTGTAACAGCAAAGCCATGTTTGAACTCAAAAAAGGGTAACGGAGACGATTTTTCGGACGCGAGAAAGAGGCTTAAAACGGCGATCTCGAAAATGGTCAGAAGTGGAGGGGTGGTACCAACAGGGAACAACTGGCAACTGGGGTAGGGGTCCCGCTTATTTTGACCTGAAGTACAAGCCCGGAAGAGGCCTCAGATTGAATAGTGAGGGGGGGTGCGGAGGGGGGGAGGGGGGAACCGGGAGTTCCTTAAATGTGTGAGTGGGGGGGGGAGACGGGAGGGAAAAAGAAAACGCGGTGGGGGGACGCAAAACTTTGGCAACAAAAAAATCGGCGCATTCCTGAACATTGGCTTCAATTGGGGGCGATGGATGCTGGGGGGACGAACAAGCGCAACAGAAGAACAGGGGAAGCGTCAAAAGGAAGACGGTAACCTGGTAGGGGACACGGGGGATCAAAAAAAAACCATCAGCATTTCAGCGGTCTTCGACAGGGGTTCTCATGAGGGGGGTGCCGAAAAAAGGATACGAAGGGGGGCCTTGTTTGGGGGGGGAGGGTTGGAAAGGTGAGGCCGGGAGAATGAACTTTCGGAGTTTCAAGTTAGCCTGGGGAAAAAGGCACAGCAGGAGAGGGGCAAATGGTGATGCGGAAGGCCACAAAAATATCAAAAAGTAATTTTTCAAAATGGGTCGAAAAAAAAGAATGTTGGGGGGAAAGAGTAGGGGAAAAAGGAAAACATGAAGGAAAAACTCAAATGGGCCCAGGACTGGGGGGGGGATGAAAAAGGTTGAAACCGCACTTCGCTAGTCAAGGGTAGTGTTTTTGTCTAGGATGGGGTTCAGTGCATGAAACAAAAAAAGGGCAATTGTACCGACCGGGCCGGCGGCCAAAAGGGTGAACCTGGTGGGTTCATCACCTCTTCAAAAAAACCTCTACGGTCAGAATGGGAGCTCACGGGGCATCGGGGGGAAAAAAAAAAGGGGGGAGAAAAACGAAAGCGGGCCAAAAAAACACCCTTGCGCTGTTTGGGTCGGGTGGATACCATTACCAAACAGGGTCGAAGGACTGTTTTCGTCGGTACAGACACAGCCCAAAACGGACATGCAAACCCCCATCAGGAAACGACCTATGGGGCAAGGGGGAAGAAGGGGTTGGGTCCGGTGTGTCAAAGAAGAGGGAAGGCCAAAGTCACCGTGACGAGTAGACACGACTAAAAACTCAACGTTGGGGCGAGAGACGGAAATCCAGAAGAGAAGGTGGTTAAGGGGAATCCTGCAAAAAGAAAGAGGTGCCGGTGACGTCAGAATAACCCACGAAGGAAGCGGAACTCAAGAATCTCCAGGTGGAGAAAAAATTCGATGGGGGTACTTAATTTGAAAAAAAGAAATGGGGGTAGGTAGAATAGAAATATAAGTACGCACCATTAAAGAAATCGCCAAAAGTCAGGGTCTTCGGAAAAATAAGTAAAGAAAAATTTAAGGGGGTGGAAGGCCGTCCACAAAAGAGGAGGGGCGAAGACGCAAAGGAGAAAACAATGGAAATTGGATTCGTAGTGGGACGGAGTGAATGAAGCTGACACATTTAAAAAAAAAATCTCGACGCAACACAAAAAAAAAGGGAAAAAAGGAGAGGAAAAAAATAGGCCGTGGGGACAGGTTCCTGGAATCCGCCAAGCGAGAGAAGAATTAACAATCGACAGTCAGGAAGGTGACGTAAAAGAGGGACCGGGGGAAAGGCGTTGTTGTTTCGGGACCCTAAGAGGCTTGGAAAAACATTGTTTTTGGCCACCTAACGAAAAAAACTGGGAGTGTCGACGGGGGGGGGGGGAGAGTCGGAAGACCGGAATCGACAGAATAGCTCTCCCTACGAAGCAAAAAAAAGAAAGGCAAAGGGAGAAAAAAATGGGGGTTGCGGCAAAAAGGATTTTACAGGAACTCTGTGGGGGGGGGGAGGGAATGAAAAGGAAAGCAGGAAAATGAAAAAGCCATCCAAAAAAGCGACTCAAAGATTAGAAAAATGAAAAAAATGGAGTTGATAGGGGACTCGAAAAAAGCTTGGGGAAAGTTCCCAGGGGAAACTTCCGAACAGAACACGATCAAGAATAAGGGGAAATCCCGGTTGCGAGGGGTGTTTTCTTTATCCGTTCTCTTAAAAAAAAAAGTGGAAAAAGGGAAGGGAGCAAAGAAAGCCAAAAAAAGCCAGGCCAAAATTTCCAACTTGACGGGGGCGAAACACGCGACTCCCCAGGAAGAACATGGGGGAAAAAAAAAGGGGAAAAGGAATAGCTTGGTAAAATCAATGGACAAAACGGCATTTTCACCTGGGGGGACACGCACGTTTCACAATATTAGAAAAAACTTCAAAAAGGAGAAAACGCCGAAAAAAAGTCGGAGGGGACGTGGTTAAAGAATCCGTCGGAAAAAAAAGGCCACATGTGCCTGGGGGCAGAAGAAAAAAAATATCGTTCTCACAAACTCCCTGAAGTGGAGACCAACATTTCCATGGGAGGAGTTGTGGGGAGGGGGGGGAAAAAAAAGTAACCATCAACATGAAAGGGTCGCGGAGGGAAGTTGCCAGGCAGGGGAAAAGAAGAAGTACCTAAGAAAAGAAAGGGGACGAGGCACAAAGTTCACTTCTACACCAGGGAAAAAAAGAGGAAAAGAGACCGCTTGGATTGCGAGAAAAAAAAAAAAGCTGAACAGATGCAAAGCACAGCGCCGTAGCAGTGCCGGGGAGAGAGAAGGGGAACAGAAAGAACGGAAGGAATGCAAAAAAAAAATTGGTTAGGGGGCAGAATTAAAAAAACTCCCAAAAAAGAAAAGGGAAACTCTCAGAAAAAAGTCAAAAAAAAGCACCTGAAAACCCAAAAACAGGGTAAAAGGGAGGAAACCAGAATGTCCGCGGAAGCAAAACGGCGGGGAGGGAAAACGTAAGTAAAAAAAAAACAGCGCAAGGGAAAAAGTACCAAAGAAAGGAGGGGGACACAAAGCCCCACGACACACTTTCCTCACGGGGGGGAAAGAACTACGTAGCAGAGAAACAAAAAATCGAAGACCTGAAAGAGGAAAAAAGGTCCTTGGTTCTCAGAAAAAAATTCTGAAATAGGTGTGTTGTGTAATCAAGCAAACTTAACAAGCCAATCCAGAGGGGTGAGAGGGGGGGGTTCAAAAGCACGTGGGCCGTGACCTAGTAAAAACGTAGTTCTGGTCAGAAAAACCCTTAAAGGGCGATCGAGGGGAGGACCAGAAAAGAGGGGGACCCAATCTCCACAACAAAAAAATCTCCTCAAAATAGACTGGGGTAAGGGTCCGAAAAAAAGAATAAATGCCCAAGGAAGGAAAAGAACCGACAAAAGGACCCACAAAAGTCTGAAGGGAGGAAACCTGGGGGAGGGGGGGGGGGAAGACGGGGGGGACAGTAGTGTTGGCTTGTCACAGAAAAAGGGACATGCGCGTGGGTCCCGAAAAAAAAAAAAAGACCCAACCGTCGAAAATCATGGAACACCCTTCCAGAGCGCCAAGAAGAACGGAGAAATGGGGGGGGCACACCCATTGGCACCCTCAAAAAACAGATGCCATGAGCCAATTAAAAGTTGGGGGGAGGTTTAAAAATGAGAAGAGCAAAACGGCACAAGGTGGCAGGGGACGGAAAATTGGTGCCGTCGAGCGGCGGGGAAAAGAAAGAAAGGGAAGGACAGGGGACGAGAAACAAAAGCCCGTGTTGCGAAGTCATGCAGAAGAAGGGGAGGAAGGGGGGGGGGAAGGGGGTGGGACGGAGGGGGGAGGCGAGGGGAGAGAGGTAATTCTAGAAGTTAAAAATTTTTCAGTCACTTAAAAGGGTTTTTTGGGGGGGTTCCGAAAACCAAAGTGCAAAAGTCTCCAAGTTGTTAGGGGAGTCCGTCTCTTTGTGCGGAATTTACCAAAGGTTTTAGGTCATCACTTTTTCAGCTGTGAGGAATAGGCCGAGAAAGAACAGCGCATTACAGGTACTTCGGATGGCGAAAAAAGAGACAAAAAAAGGGAAGGATGAAAAGGGGGGAGAAGCAGTCAGAAAATGGGGCTCCGTCAACATACTAAACAAACGGAGAAAAAAAAAAAAATCTTAAAGTGGGGAACCTACACAACCCCAGAACTCCTCAAAAACTCAAGGGAAGGGGGAAAAAAAAGTACCACAGGAGGATCGAAGCTGGTGGTGGAAGAAGCTTGGTCAACGGGAAAAAGAGGAAGGGGGGAAACCGGTCGGGGGCGGTACCGGCTTCCAGATAGAAAATGCGTGAGAAGTGTAAAACCCTAAAAAAAAGCTACCAATGGAAAGAAACAGGCAAAAAAGTTAACCAGGGGGAGATAAAGAAGGGAACATATTTAAAAAAGGAAAAGCAAAACACAGGACCGCAGATTTGAAAAAATAGGTGGCCAAAAGGGGGATGCAACGGGGTCGTTGAATGGTGGGAAGGAAAAAGCCTTACGGTCGAAGGGGGGGGATTTTGGCTGGGGAAGGTCCCAAGTGCCCGAAAGGGAGGAATGGAAGAAAAAAATAGAGCCCCGAAGTGACCACATCCTCCCGTGACTTAATCCAAAAAAGGTTTGCTGGGGGGTGGCTAAACTGCCATTGGCGGTCGTGAAAAGTGAAAGCCAAAAAGAGGAGACGTTTTGTTTAACGAAAAAAAAAAAAACGGGGTGGTAACACGACTACAAAGGGAACGAAAACGTCAAGAAAGTCTGTTGAGGGTGGAACCGAAGGGAAAAAAGCGACAATCAATGCAAAAAAACGCCAAAAAAAAACACCATACGAAGGAAAAACACACCACCTGCCCCAAACGGCATGAAAAAAAAAAGCCACGAAAGAAAAAAAAACTTGAAACTGAGGGGGAGGAGGTGGGAAAATTGTCGTAAAAAAGCAACCCCGTCCCAGCCATGGTGGCGAGAAGAAAAAAAACACATACGGTGACCCGAGGAAAGTTTAAGGTGGGTCCAAGGGGGGGGATGTGGGGAAAGGCAGGGGAACAGATTTCGCTTCAAGGGGACCAGTAGTGGGGGAGGTTCAGGACCAAATTAGGGAGGGTTTTGTGGGGTCACTACGTACCTGGTACTGGTCAGGTAAGGGGATTGGGGAACTACCCGAAAAAAAAAAAGGGACCGGGCTCAGCGCGTTCTCGCTGGGGGGGGAAGAAAGGGGAAAGGGAGGAAGGGCTGGTGATTTGTCTTAAGGGAGCCCTGGTTTGGAAAGTAAAGGGTCACGCTGGGGGGATGGGGCAAAAAAAAAAAACGGCAATTCCCAGGACCGTGGGATAGGGGGGGGGCTGGCCGTTCATTCTGGGGTGAAAATCTGGAGGAAGAAAAAACTTCGAAAAAAAAAGTGAAAACTCGTCGGGAAAATCTGTGAAGGTGGAGGAAAAGGGGAAAAAAAAAAAATAAACCGCTATCAATCGCAATGCATTTGAGGACCGTGGGGAAGTCTCATTCGGGGAATGGAAAAAGGAAAACGTTGTCCGAACTAAAAAGTCTGGGGGAATATGTTGGAAGGTTCGGTGCGGAAAGGAAGATGGTTGGCAAAAGGGGAGGAAGGGACACAGTCCAGACCGAGGCATTTTGAGGGGGTTGTGAGGGGGGGAAGAAAGTAAAAAAAAAAAGAAATCTCATGGTGGGGGGACAATGGAAATGGTCAGGAAGGAATTTAAAAACGCCTATGCAATAAGCTTCAAGAAGAGGAAAAGGAGAGTGATTCGACCAAGGTAACCGGACAAACTGGCTAGGGGTCAGGGGGGGAGGCTTGGAAAGGGAAAAACTACTATGGGGTGGGAAAGTGGCCCATTCCCTAACCCCTCAGGGAAAGGCACCGCGAAAAGGAAGAGAACGGGGAAATAGGTGCAGCTCCGGGGAGAAGGTCAACACGAGGGGGAAGAAGCGGCACGGGGGGAAAGGGCTTTTGAGGGGCTCAGGAAAAAAAAAAAAAGGGCCAGACGAACTATTTCCGCACAGAAAAGGCTAACAGAACCCCCCAAAAAGAAACAACTAAGGAAGAAAAATCTCGGTTGGTGATGTTGGGTGAGAAGGGAGGGGGGGAAAAAAACCAAAAAACCGGAGGGGGGGGGGCAATGAAAAAAGGCGGGGACGGGGCCACTAAAAGCAAAAAAATCGGGGGAAAAAGGAAGGTCGGAGTCTTTCAAAAAAAAGGGAAAAAAGGGGGAAGGGCAGTTGAGTAAAAAAAACGCTAAAAGAACTTTTCCAAGAGCAATAAATCAAAAAAGGGTTCAACAGGGAAAATTGGGAGAAAAGGACGGGCCTCCCACCCGAACAGTGGAAAAAAAGTTGTCACGGGGGGGGAGCACGGCCAAAGGGATAGATTTCGGATAGGAGGGGAAGGTCGGGAAGGAAAAAACAAGCGCACGTTTCGAAAAATCTCAAGGGTCAAAAAGGGGGGAGGGGGAAAAAAAAGGAAGGGTCGCAAAACCAGCACAAAAAGTGCTGACGGATCGGGAAAGGGAAGAATGATTCAGGAAAAATGACGGGAAGAAAACTGGGGAAACCATAAAAAAAGGAAAACGAGAAAAAAAAATAATCCGAAAAAAAAACCAACGAGGGGGGAGTAAAAATAAGGGAGAGGAAAACTAGGGGGGGGAAAAGGTATGTTGTGATGGGAAAGACACATCGGAAGACAGGACCTAAGCTCCAAGTAGCCATTCGAAA